>ERZ1740059.13-NODE-13-length-98321-cov-6.676836_pt1 | contig 98321 bp, 89 predicted proteins | sample MGYA00581744_ERZ1740059 | MGnify/ENA primary metagenome ERZ1740059 (study PRJEB43018, sample SAMN04849738) | marine metagenome | isolation source: floating plastic debris | place: Pacific Ocean | collected 2008-08-28 | study: EMG produced TPA metagenomics assembly... | reverse complement strand
AAGCGCACCCGATCAGACAGCCCCATCGCTTCGACCCTGGCTTGAGCGACTATCAGCTGTTCGTCGGCCAGGGTGACCCCGACGACCTCGACGTCTTCGACGCTGGCCAGATAAAGCCCGAGCCCGCCCCAACCGCAACCGATGTCGAGCACTCGCTGTCCCGGCTTCAGGCAAAGCTTCGCCGCGATGTGGCGCATCTTCTTCTGCTGCGCTTCCTCCAGCGTCTCATCGCCATCCGGATAATATGCGCAGGAGTACTGCATCCCGCGGTCGAGAAAGAGCCGGTAGAGGTCGTTGCCGAGATCATAGTGGTGCTTGGCGTTCTGGCGCGCCCGCGACACCGGATTGTGCTGCATGAAGCGCTTGGCGCCGCGCGCCACTCCGCGCCAAAAGATCTGGCTCGGCGTCAGGTCGAAATGGCGCTTGTTCAGAAAGAAGATCTCGAGCAACTCCCACGCGCCGGTCCCGCTCTTTGGGTTCTCCACCACCAACGCCTCGTCCATGAAGGCTTCAGCCGCGACAAGTTCGGGGTTCAACGCGATCCGACGCGCAAAGCTGGGATCCTTGATGCGGATAGCGACTTCGGGTCCGGGTTCCGAGCCGAAGGTCTCGATCGAGCCGTCGGGAAAGGTGACCTGGAGCCGTCCTTTGCGAACGGCTTTGGACAACAGTTTCGACAAAACGCTCATCACCGTCTCCCCGGATCCTTCGATCTACAGCCCTACACGATCGACGCGCCGCCGCCATGGCCCAGCCGATCAAAAAACGCGCGCTCCGAACTCATTTTTGTGATGCCAGCGCCGTTTCCACCGAGGCGATAAACGCCTCGCCCCTCTTCTCGAAGTCGGGAAACTGATCAAAGCTCGCGCATGCCGGCGCCAACAGGACCGTGTCGCCGGCCTCCGCGTCCGCATGCGCCTGAGCGACCGCCGCATCGATGGTGCCGCATTTCTCATAGGGCACCTCTTCGGGGTAGACCCGAAGCGTCGCCGCGAACTGTTCTGAGGCTTCCCCAACGAGATAGGCCTTCCGGATCCGCCCGAAGAGCGGCCTGAGAGGCTCGATCCCGCCTTCCTTCTGGCGTCCGCCCACGATCCAGCGGACATTCTCATAGGCGAGCAGCGCTTTCTCGGCCGCATCCGCATTGGTCGCTTTGCTGTCGTTGACATAGGTGACGCCGTCTTGCTCGGCGACGCGCTGCAACCGATGCGGCAGCCCCGGAAAGGAGGCGAGCCCCGATAGCGTCTCTTCGTGGCTCAGGCCGAGCGCGCGGCACGCAGCGACCGCCGCCGCCGCGTTTTGAACATTGTGGGCTCCTTTGAGCCACGGCGCGCCATCGATTGGCATCGGAGTTTGCTCCGCCCCCGCTTCGATGACGCGCAGAACGCCGCCCTGTCCGAACACGGCCCGCGTCTTGTCGGAAAGATCGCGCCCGGCCGAGATCTCGACGACAGGCTCGTCCGCGTCGCCAGACCGCTGATGATTGGCCAGGTAGCGGCCTTCGGCCTCGTCGACCCCAATGATCTGATGCGGCGGCGGGCCGGGCAGATACGCGCCGGAGCGATGATCCGGGCCGCGTTGAAACAGTCGCGCTTTCGCCGCGAAGTACCCCCCCAGACCGCCATGCCGATCGAGGTGGTCGGGATGGAGGTTGAGCAGCACCGCCACATCCGGCGTCATTCGCCGCGCAAGGTCCGTCTGGTACGAAGACAGCTCCAGCACATAGATCTCGCCGGGACCGGGCGGATCGAGATCCAGCACGCCGCGACCGATATTGCCACCGAGCTGAGCTGGGCGTCCAGCCGCCTTGAGCATGTGGTGTATGAGCGCCGAGGTCGTCGACTTGCCGTTCGAGCCGGTAATCGCGACAACTTTCGGAACATCGCTCGGAGCGCTTTCTCGGCGCGCGGCGCTGATCTGGCTAAAGAACAGGCCGACATCGTTGTCGACCAGACAGTCGAGCTCCCACGCGGTTTGCGCGACGGGATGCGGTTGCGGGTAGAGATGCGGCGCGCCTGGCGAGAGGGCGACGACGCGCATCCTCTCCTCGCCGGCGCCGTAGCTGTCGGCGACGGTCAGATCAGCGACTTCGAAACCTTCAGCGCGGGCCCGTTCCCGTCCGGCTTCAGAATCGTCCCAACACACCGGCGTCGCGCCGCCCGCGCGCAGCGCCCGCGCACAGGTCAACCCGGAGCGCCCCATGCCAAAGACGCCGACCCGTTGTCCGTTGTATCTGTCGAGAGCGATCATCGCAGTTTCAACGTCGCGAGGCCGATCAGCGCCAGGATCACCGAGACGATCCAGAAACGGATCACGATCGTCGGCTCCCGCCAACCTTTCTTCTCAAAGTGGTGATGGATCGGCGCCATCAGGAATACGCGCTTCCCCGTGAGCTTGAAGTAGTAGATCTGGATAATCACCGATAGCGTCTCGACCACGAACAGCCCACCGATGATCGCCAGCACGATCTCGTGCTTGGTGGCCACGGCGATCGATCCCAGCGCGCCGCCGAGCGCCAGAGACCCGGTGTCTCCCATGAACACCATCGCCGGCGGGGCGTTGTACCAGAGGAAACCAAGGCCCGCGCCCATCAGCGCTCCGCAGAACACGGCGATCTCGCCGGTGCCGGGCACATAGTGGAGTTGCAGATAGGTCGAGAAATCGGCCCGCCCCACAAGGTAGGCGATCATTCCGAAGCATCCTGCTGCGATCATCACCGGAACGATCGCCAGCCCATCCAACCCATCGGTGAAGTTCACCGAGTTCGCGGCCCCCACGATCACGAACATCGCGAAGGGAATGAAGAGGTAGCCCAGATCCAGCAGGAAATCCTTGAAGACCGGCACGGCGAGCTGGTTCTGCAGATTGTCCTGACCCACCGCCGCAGCGGCTGTGGCCAGGATCTCGTTCGGGTTGTCGGGCCCCAAGGGCATAAACTGGTTCATCCACCAGGCGGCGACACCGGCGACGATGAAACCGGCGATCAAGCGCGCGCGCTGCGAAACGCCGTCCGTCGAGTACTTCCGGACCTTCGCCAGATCGTCGGTGAAGCCGATCAACCCGAAGCCCGCGGTGACGAACAAGACCGCCCATACGAACGGATTGTACGGGTTCCCCCACAGGATCGTTGAAATCAGCAACGCCCCCAGGATCATCACGCCGCCCATGGTCGGCGTACCGCGTTTGGCCAAATGCGCCTCGGGACCATCATCGCGGATCGGCTGACCCCGCCCCTGCTTGACGCGCAGAAAGTCGATCACCCGGCTGCCCATCATGAAGCACAGGATCAGCGCGGTCATGATCGCTCCGCCCGTGCGGAATGTGATGTAGCGAAAGATATTGATGTCCGCGAGCCAGGGAGCGCCGCACTCGGGCCCGACGAAAAAATAGTACAGCATGACTTCCCCTCATACGCCCGTGGCGGCGCCGCCGCGCCCCGGAACACCGGCGTCTTCTTCTCCCGCTGCGCGCCTAAACGTCTCTTGGCGCTTTCAATGCCTCCGCGATCAGCCGCGCTTTCGACCCGAGCGAGCCCTTAACCATCACTGCGTCGCCCGCTTGAACCACGCCAAGCGCCAGTTCTGCAAGCGCTTCGGCCGTCTCGACATGCGTTCCGCGGACCTGATCGGGCAAGGCGTCGTGCAACGCCGCCATCAACGGGCCGGCGGTGTGAACGAGATCGAGTTTGCGCGTCGCAGCGATCTGAGCGATGTCCGCATGAAAACGCTCCGCCTGCGGACCCAGCTCCAGCATGTCCGTCAGGAACGCGATGCGCCGTCCATCGACGGCGGGCGGCGCCGTCTCTGCGAAGGTTTCGATCGCCGCTCGCAACGATGACGGATTGGCGTTGTAGCTTTCGTCAACCAACAGGATCTCGCCGCCAGACACATCAAGCGCCATCCGGCTCCCTCGCCCTTCCACAGCGCCCCAGCTCGCCAGACGACGAGCTGCAGCCGCCGGGTCGCCGCCAACCGCCTCGATCGACAGCAAGGCCCCGAGCGCATTCATCGCGAAATGTCTCCCCGGAGCGCCGATCGAGAATTGCAGCGGCGCGCCGTTCAGCTCAGCCTCGACCTCGGTGGCCGCGGCGGAGAGGGTCACCGAAATGAGCCTTGCGTGTCGCCCGCGTTCGCCAAACTCAAGCACACGCGACGCGCCGCACTCATGCGCGCGGGCCGCCAAGCGTTCGAACTGCGGGTCGTCTCGGTTGAGCACGGCGACGCCGTCCTCCTCCAGACCTTCGAAGATCGAGGCTTTCTCGTCGGCGACGCCTTCAATACCCGCCTCGAAAGCTTCAATATGCACGAGTCCTACGATGGTGATCATCGCGACATGCGGCCGGACCATGCGCGACAAGGGCGCGATCTCGCCCGGCGCGTTCATGCCGATCTCATAGACGCCAAAGCGGGTCGTCGGCGGCGTTCGGGTCAGCGTCAGCGGCACGCCCAGGTGGTTGTTGAACGATTTGACCGCGGCATGGGTCGCGCCTTGCTCGGCGAGCATCGCGCCAAGCATGTCTTTCGTCGACGTCTTGCCGACAGAGCCGGTGACCGCAATCGCCGTCATGTCCCGCGCCCGCGCCCGACCCGCGGCGCCGAGACGTTCAAGCGCTTTCAGCGTGTCGACAGGCGAGAACAGCAAAGGCGCCTCCGCCCCTAAACCAGGTGGCGTGCGTTCAACCAGAGCAGCGCCGGCGCCGGCCTCTAGCGCCTGCGCGACGAAATCATGGCCGTCGCGGCTTTCGCCTTTGAGGGCGATAAAGAGATCCCCGTTTCGGAGCTCGCGCGTGTCGAAGGATGCGCCGCCGACCGCCCAGTCGCCCTGCGCCTCGCCGTCGATCGCAGCCGCGGCCTGCGCCGCCGTCCAAAGTGTCTCGCTCATGCCCGCGCCCTTTTTCGCTCTCGCTTAGACGTGGCGCAGAACGCTGTCGAGCGACTAAACCCCAAAAATCTCTCCTGTCTCGCCGTCAAGCGCCAACACCGCGGCGCGGGCTTGCTCCGCATCGTCGAAGGGATGGTTCACACCCATGACTTCCTGTCCGGTTTCATGCCCTTTTCCGGCGATCAAAAGGCAGTCTCCAGGCGCAAGCGCGTCGACGCCGTTCAGGATTGCTTCCGCGCGATCGCCAACTTCCTCCGCGTCCGGCGCGCCGGACAGCACCGCTCGTCGGATGGCCGCAGGATCCTCTGTCCGAGGATTGTCATCGGTGACGACGGCCCTGTCGGCCCCCTGAGCCGCCGCCGCCCCCATCATCGAACGTTTGCCAGGATCCCGGTCGCCGCCGGCGCCGAAAACCACATGCAGCCGACCCGGCGTGTGCGGCCGCAACGCCGCCAGCGCGACCGCGAGCGACTCGGGCGTGTGCGAGTAGTCGACGAAAACGCCGGCGCCGTTGGCCCGCCGCGCCACCAACTCCATGCGGCCCCGAACGCTCCGCAAACTCTCCAAAGCCTCAAATACGGACGGAGCGTCTTCCCCCGAGGCGATGACGAGCCCAGCGGCCGCGAGCGCGTTCGCCCCCTGGAACCGCCCGACGAGCGAAAGACGAACCAGACGGCTCTGCCCACGCCATTCAATGCGCAGGGACTGCCCGGAGAGATCCGCATCCTGAGCGACGAGCCGCACGCCGTCGGCGTTCGCGCCTGAGCCAAACTCGATCACGCGTCGCCCGCGGGCGTGCGCGATCGACCCGGCGATCCTTGCGGTCTCGTCATCGGCATTGATCACCGCCGCGCAATCCGCCGGCGCCACTTCCGAGAAGAGCCGCAACTTCGCGGCCGCGTAGTCGGCTGCATCAGGATGATAATCGAGATGGTCGCGCGAGAGGTTGGTGAAGGCCGTCGCCTTGAAGCGCACGCCGTCCACGCGGTGCTGAGCCAGACCATGGCTCGACGCCTCCATCGCGCAATGCGTCACGCCGGCGTTCGCCAGTTCCGACAGCAACGCATGCAGCGCGATCGGCTCCGGCGTCGTGTGCGCGACGGCGCCCTCGTACCCTTCGACGCCAGACGTGCCGAAACTCGCGCCGCGCCGCCCCAGCGCGCGCCAGATCTGTCCGACAAAGCTGGCGACCGACGTTTTGCCGTTCGTCCCGGTGACGCCGACCATGACCTCTGGCTGCGCGTCAAAAAAAGCGGCGGCGAGATGCGCGAGACGTCGCCGCGGTTCGGGGTCGATGAAGAAAGGAACCGGCCATTCCCCGAGCTCCTCCCGCGCCCGCAAGGCGCTGTCGAGGCTGGTCAGCACGCCGATCGCGCCGCCCTCGATCGCAGACTTCGCAAAGCGGATCCCGTCCGCGTTCACGCCCTTCACCGCCGCGAACAGCGTTCCGGGGGCCGCTGTCCGGCTATCGACGGCAATCGCCTCGACCCGCGTGTCGGGCGCCATGCTCGGGCCTAAAACGATCCCGTCCAGAAGACCCAGATCCGCCGCCGTTTTCGTCACGCGCCATACTCCTAGCTGAACAAATCGGGCTTAGCCGCCGGGCTCGGAGAGAGCAAGCAGCGCCCGCCCGTTGACGGGGCTGTGGACAACATATTGTGTTGATCTTGTTTTGTTCAGCTAGACGTAGCGGCGCTCGCCCCAGTATTTTTACATGAAAGAACGAGCAGAAACACTAGAGCGAATTGGGGCAGGTCATGCAGTTGGCGCTTGACGCGACCAGCGGTTGGGATCTCGACGCGCAGCCAAAACCAGGCGCGCAGCCGGATCTGGCGGCGGCGCGGAAGGTCTTGAAGCGCGTCTGGGGCTATCCTGACTTTCGCCCAGGACAGGATGAAATCGTCGAGGCGATCCTGGCCGGGCGCGACGCCTTGGCGATCATGCCGACCGGCGGCGGCAAGTCTTTGTGCTATCAGCTGCCGGCCCTCATCCGGCCTGGGCTGACGGTCGTCGTGTCGCCCCTGATCGCGTTGATGCAAGATCAGGTCGCCGCCCTTCGCGCGTTCGGCGTGGAGGCGGGAGCCCTCACCTCCGCCAACGCCCCGGAGGAGAACGCCGAGATCCGTGGGAAGATTTGGGACGGGTCGCTCGAGATCCTCTACGTCTCGCCCGAACGCCTCGCTGTCGGCGACACCGTCTCGATGCTGGAGCGCGTCGGCGTGAGCCTGCTCGCCGTCGACGAGGCGCACTGCGTGGCGCAATGGGGGCACGATTTTCGGCCCGACTATTTGGGCATCGGCGCCTTCCGCCACGCGCTGGAGCGGAACGGACAGAAGATCCAGGTCGCGGCGTTCACGGCGACGGCGGATGAAGCGACGCGCGCAGAAATCGTCGAGAAGCTGTTCCCGGAAGACCCGATCGTCTTCATGCGCGGCTTTGACCGGCCCAATCTGCGGCTCGCCTTCGAGCCGAAGCGCTCTGCGCGCAAGCAGATCCTTGACTTCGTCACCGCGCGCAAGGGCCAAGCCGGCATCGTGTACGCCGCTTCCCGCCGCGGCGTCGAGAGAATAGCCGGCTATCTGTGCGAGGCGGGCATCGACGCCCTGCCCTATCATGCCGGGCTCGAACCGGAGGTCCGGCAACGCAATCAGGAACGGTTTGTGCGCGAAGACGGCGTCGTCATGGCGGCGACGATCGCGTTCGGCATGGGCGTCGACAAACCTGACGTGCGTTTCGTCATCCACGCCGATCTGCCGAAGACCGTCGAAAGCTACTACCAGGAGATCGGACGCGCTGGCCGCGATGGCGCGCCGGCCGACACGCTGACGCTCTATGGGTTTGAGGACATGAAGCTGCGGCGACGACAGATTGACGAGTCGGAAGGGTCGGAGGCGCGCAAGCGCGGCGATCGCGCCCGTCTCGGCGCGCTGCTGGCTCTGGCCGAGGCGCCCAGCTGCCGACGACAAACGCTCCTCTCTTACTTCGGCGAAGCCGCCGAGCCGTGTGGAAACTGCGATCTTTGTGAAACCCCGCCAGAACGGTTCGACGGAACCGTCGCCGCTCAGAAGGCGCTGTCAGCGATCCTGCGGACGGGGCAACGCTTTGGCGTCGAGTATCTGACCGCCGTCCTGATGGGCGACGCCACGGATCAAGTTATGAAATTCGGTCACCAGACGTTGCCGACATTCGGCTGCGGAGCCGAGCACACCAAGAACGAGTGGCGCACGATTTACCGTCAGCTCTACGCGCTCGGCCTCGCCGATGTCAGCGTCGGCGACTACGGACAATGGACAGCGACCGAGGAAGGCTGGAAGGTGCTGCGCGGCGAGCGCCGCGTCGAACTGCGCAAAGACGCGATGCCAAAGTCCGGCGGGCGATCGAGCCGCGGAGCCCCCGCCCCCGAACTCGCGGATGAAGCCGATAACGAGTTGCTGCGCGCGCTCAAGCACAAGCGCATGGAGCTCGCGAAGGAAAACAACGTGCCGGCCTACGTCATCTTCACCGACCGCACGTTGACCGAGATCGCCGTTGTCCGACCGCGGGATGAAGCCGCCCTGGCCTTGGTGCACGGCGTTGGCGAAGCCAAGCTGAAACGCTTTGGGCGGATGGTTCTCGACGTCGTCAGCGCGGCTGCCTAGTCAGGTTCCCCGCCCGGCAAGCCCTGTCATCGACGCGCAACAAGCGCGCCGGACTCGTTTCCCTCGTGAAGCGAATGGCCCAAACCTCTTGCGAACCACACGCGACTCCCTGCGTATGTATGTGGTTAACGAGAGAGTGAGTGGGCCACGATGCAGGGTTTTCTAAAGGCCGCGTCGCGCGTCGCCGTCCTGGCGGCGGTGATTTTCCCTGGCGCGGTTGCGTCCGCCGATAGCGAACAAACCAAAGCGCTGTTGGAGCGAAGGGCCGAACTGGAGCGCGAACTCGCGGCGATTGAGGCGGAACTGGCCAAAAAAGGCGTCCTAGTCACTTCGGCCGCGACGCCGGACAGGGCCCGCGCGCAGATCGAAACGGGTTCGGTTCGAAAGGTCGACGCCGGTCTGGTCTATGCGGGCTTGGTGGAGATCGGCGCAGCGCTGACCTTTGGCCGATGCGACGACTGTTTCGACGAGCTGGACGATGAGAGCTACCCGGAAGTCGCCGGGGCCGGGCGCGTCAGCCTTCCGCTCAGCCAGTCGTTTGCGGTGCAACTCGACGTAACCGGGTGGAACACGTTCACCGATCGCGGTGAGAACGGCGAAGACAATCTGCAGACCGCCTTCTCGACCGCAGCCCATCTCGCCTGGCGCGACCCAACGATCGGCGCCGCAGGGGTGTTCGCGCAAGTCGGCTCGGCGAATGGCGGCGAGGCCACGAACGCGACCTTTCTCGCCGGCGGCGCACAGGCGCAATACTACTTCGAAGACGTCACCATTTATGGTCAGCTCGGCTACTTCGTTGCGGATGACGGCGACGAGTACGACGTGATGACCGACGCGGTCTTCGGTCGAGGCGCGGCGCGTTGGTTCCCGCAGGACCGAACACGCCTGCAGGCCCAGGCCGCCCTGTTCAGCGGCGAAGAAGACGACAACTTCAATGACGCGGAGTTCGACGGCTGGAGCGCCGGGCTGCGCGCGGATCACGCGTTCAGCGAGACGCCTTTCACCCTGTTCGCAGCATATGATCGTCTGTCGATCGAGGCGGATCGCAGGTTTGTCCCCGCAGAGTATGAAGAGAACCGCTTTATGATCGGCGCCGCCTTCCACTTTGGCGTCGCATCGCCAAAAGCTCAGGATCGGCAGGGGGCGACGTTTGAGAGCCCGGACATTGGCCGCTGGATCGCGCCGACCCTCGAGATCGTGGACGACTAAGGCCTACGACCTCTCGAAGGTGGATGCTTGTCGTCCCTGAAGCAGCGTTTTGTCGCCGCGGTTTGTCCGCAATCACGGTTTTGTGTGCGCCTGTCTCAAAAAAGGGGAAGGACGCCGAAAATGACTGCTCTTCGTCTCATTTCGCCACGGACCCTCGCCGCGGCGCTCATGACGTCCGTCGCTCTGCCGGCGATGGCCGACACGATCGACGCCAGCTCCGATGTCGCGCGCGCCACCGTTTATCCAGGCGCCGCCGCCGTCACTCGAGAAGCCCGGTTCGTGGCGCCCGCGGGATCGCACGAGATCGTGCTCGAGGATCTACCGCTCCGCATCGAACCCGACAGCCTTCGGGTGGAGGGCGCAGGCACCGCCAGCTTTGCGATCACCGGCATCTCCTACCGGCGCAAGACCCGACTGCCCGAGCCGTTGCCCGTCGCCGAGCGTGAGGCGCTGGAGGCCGAGATCCGCGCCCTGGAGTGGGAACGTCGCAGCCAGAAGGATCTGGCCACCGCAGCCTCGGACCGGATTCGCTATATGGAGGCGTTCCGCAAGGCGACGCTTCAAACCGGCCCGTCGTCGCCGTTCGCGGACGGCGCGCCAGCGACGCCGCGCTTTCTAGACAATATCGAGAACTGGCCCGAAGCCTGGGGCATGATCACGCGCGAAGCCGTCGGCGCGCAGGATGATCTCGCAGCCGCGGAGCGTCGAATTGAGGAACTCGACGAGCAGCTCGGAGAGTTGCTCGACAGACTGGCGGACACAGACCGCCCCGGCCCGCCCCGCAGCGTCTTGACGGTTTCGATCGAGACCACGGGCCCTGTCACTGGCGGCTTGGAGATCACATATCTCACGCGCCAGGCGAACTGGTCGCCGCTCTACGATCTGCGCCTGGATCAGGAAGCCGACCAAAAGCGTTTGACCGTCATCCGGCGCGCCGAGGTCCGACAGTCGACCGGCGAAGACTGGTCCGACATCAAGTTGTCGCTGTCGACCGCGCGCCCATCTGGTCGGCTCGCCGCGCAAGAACCGCCGCTCGCCGAGGCCGCGATCGCGCCAGACCGGGAGGAGTATGACGGCGCCGGCGGGCTGGTTCTCAGCGACGCGGTGCGCAGCAAGGCTCAGGGCGCAGGCGAATACGCGCGGAACATCTTGCCAGCGCAAGAGGCCCTGACAGAGGCGCCGGCGGCGCCGGAACCCGCGGTGCAACCGAGCGCGCTCACGCGCTATGAAGGGGCGACAATCGTCTTTGAAATCGAGACGGCGTTGTCCCTGCCCGGCGACGGCGAAGTCCGTCAGGCGTTGATCGGCGAAACAGCCATCGACACCAACACGATGATCCGCGCAACACCGGTGGTGGACGAGTCCGCCTATCTCTACGCGGTCTATCAAAACGACGCGGCGCCGCTGCTGCCGGGCCGGGCCTCGCTTTACCGGGACGGCGCCTATCTCGGTCAGCATACGCTCGACTATGTCGCGCCGGGCGAGAAGTCCGCGCTGCCGTTCGGACCAATGGAAAGCGTGGTCGTGAAGCGCTCCGTCAAACAGAAGCTGTCCGGCGAAGAGGGGGTGTTCACCACCTCCAACAAGGAACGCTCTCGCTTCGTCCTGACCGCGAGGAACCTGGGCGCCGACGTGCAAACGGTCACCCTCTTCGACGCCCTGCCCTACACCGAAACCGACGAGATCGACATCGATCTGGTGACCAGCGCCCAACCAACAGAGCGAGACGTCGACGGTCGGCGCGGCGCGCTTGCGTGGACTTTCTCGCTCAAGCCGGGCGCTGAAAGAGTGATCGAGTTCGGCTATGACATCGCCTGGCCCGACGGACAGCGACTGCAGGTGAACTGATCGCTTACAGCGCTTCGGGGATCTCGGTGATCTCCGCCAGAACCCGGTCGCCGCATCGGATGCGGATGGCGCGATAGGCGGGGTAAACGGCGTCGCCCTGATACGACACCTGCGTCGAGGTGACGACTTGAGCGACGATCCCGTCCGGCGCCGCGAAGGCGAGATCAAGGAATTGAGCCGGCGGCGCCCGCCGGTCAGCGGGACCCAGACGCCACGCGGCGCTGTAGCCCGGCGTTGGCAAGTCCACCTCGCCGGAGACCCTCAGAACCCTTGAGCCGCCGGCCTCCGCGTCCACCCAGGCGCGCCAATCGCGGCTGTCGATCACAGGGCAGGACGCCGTGGCGTCGGGCGGCGTCGGCGTGGCGTCGGTTTGCGCGCAGGCCGCGGTTCCGACGAGGGCGCAGAGCGCAAGAGCAGTCTTGTTGAAGGCGGTGGTCATTGGGCTTCCCTTTTCACAGGATGTGTTCGGCGAGCACGCACATCGGCTTGCGGGACAACAATGACAACCACCCCGCTGTTGCGGATTCCAGCAAGTCCGAGTGTTTTTCTTGATCCGTCGATAAAGGCTTGGGCTCCGTCGTCGTCGCGTCTAATCCTACAACGATGAAAATCGCGACTTTCAACATCAACGGCGTCAAGGCGCGCCTTCCGGCCGTGCTCGACTGGCTCAAGTCCAGCGCGCCGGACGTCGCCCTCCTGCAAGAGATCAAGAGCCAGGACGAAACCTTCCCCAGAGAGCCGTTCGAAGAGCTCGGCTACAATGTCGAGACGCATGGCCAGAAGAGTTTCAACGGCGTCGCCATCCTGTCGAAACGCCCGATCGAGGACGTCTCGCGAGGGCTGCCGGGCGACGATGAGGATGATCAGGCGCGCTGGATCGAAGCGGTGATCAGCGGGGACGCCGCAGCCGTGCGGGTCTGCGGGCTGTATCTGCCGAACGGCAATCCAGCCCCCGGCCCAAAGTACGACTACAAGCTCGCCTGGATGGAACGGCTGCACGCGCGCGCGCAGGAGCTTCTCGCCAACGAAGAGATCGCGCTGATGGCGGGCGACTACAACGTCATGCCGCAGGCGGAGGATGTGGCCAGACCGAACGACTGGCGCGACGACGCGCTGTTCCTGCCGCAGACGCGCGACGCGTTTCAGCGGATCCTGTATCTCGGGTTCACCGACGCCTATCGGACGCTGCACCCGGGCGCCGAAACCTACACCTTCTGGGACTATCAGGCCGGCGCCTGGCGCAAGAACGACGGGATCGGCATCGACCACATCCTGCTGACGCCCCAGGCCGCCGATCGGCTGGTTGGCTCGGGTATCGAGAAGGACGTGCGCGGCGGCGAGAAACCGTCCGATCACACGCCTGTCTGGTGCGAACTTGCGCTCTGAGCCCGCCTAGATCAGTTCGTTGAGAGCATCGCAATCTGGTCAGCCGCTGCGCTCGCGCGCAGAGACGCCAGCATGTACCGCAACGTGTCCCCGTCCGAGTACGGCAGGACAAGCACGCGTCGGATCTTGCGCCCCTGGCTGTCGAGCGTCGCCGTCATCAGCATGTGCACGTGAGCGGCGCCTTCGAAGCGCACGAATTCGGCGGTCATTCGGATCGACTCGCCATGATCCAGCGCGCCGAGATAAGCACGCTCGCCCTCAATCAACGCCGCGGCAATGATGTCGAGCTGTCGATCAATATCCGCGGCCGAAAGATTGGTTCGGGCCATTCCCGCTGCCGCGTCCGGCCCCAGGGCCTGCCCAAGCGTTTCGCCAAGCGACAAGGCCTCGGCGTCGATCGAGACCGCGCCAAAGGTGTCAAAGCTCGTCCGGTCTCCGGTCCGCCACTCCGCCAGTTCAGCGCAGGAGACGAACCGCAACACCGCGTTGTCGCCAATAACGGCTGGCGGCAGCTTTACATCCGGCTCGCGCAATTCGCAGAAGCCGGGCGCGACGGATTGCACTGATTGCGCAGATGCGGCACCAGCAAGCGCTGCGGCCATCACGATTGGCGCGCAGGCGATTGCTGAGTAGAGGCGAGCAAACCTCATCAACAGCCCTCTCTATGTAGTCTCCTCAACGAGAAGACATACTAGATTTTGGCTGAATGCGAAACAGTAATGTGAAAATCCACAGAATTGCCCAGATCTAGCGCATTTCAGGACTGCGCGTCGCGGTGAACCACCCAAACCCAACCACTCAGGGCGATGGCGGTCGCTGAAACGATCGTCATCAAGGTTCCCGGAAAGAAAGTTCCAAAGCCGCCGAGATCGACAAAGACGAAATAGCCGATGTCGAACAGCCCCCCGATCATCGCCGTCACCCAGATCGCGGTCATGTTGGCTCTCCAGATGAAGATCGCCCCGATACAGGTGGCGGCTCCGGCCCAGAGCAGGTTCCAACCGTGCTGATTCAGTATCGCGCTCACCGCCGGATGATAGTCGGCCTGCAGAGCTGCGGGGTCGACGGCTGCCGCGATGCCTGCAAAGGCGTCCGGCGCAGGCTGCGCCATGGTCAATACGCCACCCAGCATATGCACAAGTCCCCAGACGACCCAGAGGCCGGCCGAGAGTCTCAGGAAGAGCATTTGCGTGGACGACATCGTGTTCCCCTAGGTATCGCGCGGCGACGCGGCGGCGGCTCGTAGGGTCGTGAGTACAGAACCCACGGTCCCATGCAACGCGCGTCAATGCGCGTCACATGCTCACCTACGCACAGTCGGAGCTGTCAAAGGTCCGCGTAGCAGTGACCTTCTTCGCCGCCGCCCGGATGCGGCACCGCCCCGTCTTTGGCGGGGCCGGCGAGCTGCGCGTATTTCCACACGGCGCCAGCGCCGTAGATCGTCGGCTTCGGGCCTGTCCATTGAGCCCTGCGCTCGGCCAGCTCCGCATCGGGCAGGTCCACCGAAATCGTGCCCTCGACCGCATCGATCTCGATCACGTCTCCGTCCTTCAACAGACCGATGGGCCCGCCCACCGCCGCCTCCGGACCGACATGGCCGATACAGAAACCGCGGGGCGCCCCCGAGAACCGCCCATCGGTGATCAGCGCCACCTTCTTGCCCATGCCCTGGCCGGAGATCGCAGCGGTGGTCGCCAGCATCTCGCGCATGCCCGGACCGCCTTTGGGCCCTTCATTGCGGATGACGAGCACCTCGCCTTCCTTGTAAGCGCGCGCTTTGACCGCCTCGAACGCATCCTCTTCACACTCGAAGACGCGCGCCGGACCGCGGAACTTCATCTGCTCGCCCTCGAGCCCGGCGACCTTCACAATCGCGCCCTCCGGAGCCAGGTTGCCCTTAAGGCCGACGACCCCGCCCGTCGCGGAGATCGGCGTGTCGATTGGATAGATGACCGCGCCGTCGACGTCGCCCGACACTTCGGCGAGGTTTTCGGCGACGGTTTTACCGGTCGAGGTCATGCAGTCGCCGTGGAGCAACCCAGCCTTCATCAGCTGCTTCATCACCATCGGCACGCCGCCGGCCTCGTAGAGATCCTTCGCCACGTATTTGCCGCCCGGCTTTAGATCGACGAAGTACGGCGTCGACTTGAAGCTCGCGCAGACGTCTTCGAGGTCGAACTTGATGACGGCCTCATGCGCGATCGCCGGAAGGTGCAGTCCGGCGTTGGTCGACCCGCCAGTGCAGGCGACGACGCGTGCGGCGTTTTCCAGGCTCTCGCGCGTGACCACGTCGCGGGCGCGCACGCCGCTGGCGATCAGGTTCATCACGGCGCGACCCGAGGCCTCGCAATACTGATCGCGGCTCTCATAGGGCGCGGGCGCTCCGGATGAGTTCGGCAGCGCCAAGCCGATCGCCTCGGAGACGCACGCCATCGTGTTGGCGGTGAATTGTCCGCCACAGGCGCCCGCAGAAGGACACGCCACGCGCTCAAGAACCTCCAGCGCCGCGTCAGAGAGGTTGCCGCTCTGGTGCTTGCCCACCGCCTCGAACATGTCCTGGACCGTGAGATCGCGATCCGCGAACTCGTCCGGAACGTCCGCCCCTTTCGGCGCGCGCCCTGGCAGGATCGATCCGCCATAGACGAACACGCTCGGCACGTTGAGGCGCACCATCGCCATCATCATGCCCGGCAGCGACTTGTCGCAGCCAGCCAACCCAACGACCGCGTCGTAGGCGTGCCCGCGCATCGTCAGCTCGACCGTGTCGGCGATCGCATCGCGCGACGCGAGCGAAGAGCGCATGCCCTCATGGCCCATGGCGATGCCGTCGGTGACCGTGATCGTCGTGAACTCGCGTGGGGTGCCTTTGCCCTCCTTGACGCCGAGCTTCACCGCCTGCGCCTGCCGATTGAGCGCAATATTGCAGGGCGCGGCCTCGTTCCAGCAAGTCGCCACGCCGACGAATGGACGATGGATCTCCTCCTCGGTTAGGCCCATGGCGTAAAAGTAAGACCGGTGCGGCGCCCGCGCCGGGCCTTCGGTCACATGGCGGCTGACAAGCTTAGACTTGTCGAATTTGGAGGTGGCGTTCCCATCGGCCATCGCGGCTGTTCCTTGCGTCTTATTCGGCTGTTTGACGCGGACATTATCGAGGCCGACGCGGCGATTCCAGAGCGATTACAGGCTCTCAGCAGGGTTCTGGGACCTCAATCGTCGCACGTACTCCCAAGTGATCTGATCCGGGGATGTCGAATGTGTCGACGGCGATAACGCCGATCCCTTCGCTCACCAAGATATGATCGATCTGATTCCCGAGCGCCGAGGGGATGGGCTCGGGCCCAGACGGGTTTGGATAGCCGCCCCGCCACGTTCGACGCAGACCGCCAATGATCTCCGAGCCGCTTTGCTCCTGAACAATCCGCATTTGCGCGCTCCTCGGAGACGCGTTGAAATCGCCAAGCAGAATGCGCTGGTCCGGCAGTCCGTTCATCAAGGCGCCCAATGCAAGGCCCTGCGAGCGTTGGTTCTGTTGGATCGGCGCCGGCAGACTGAAATGAAGCCCGACAACGCCCAGCTCAAGTCCGCCGCCCAGATCGACGATCGCTTGCGCGCGCATCGGCGCGTCGGGGGACAAATTGTTCTCGACGCCGTCTCTCAGCGGAAACTTCGACCACAGCACCACATTGTAAGTCGGCGTAAGGGTCCGGAGCCGCGCAACGCGGTGCGGAAACCTTTGCTGCAGTCCGCTCGCCTCGTTCCAGAAAGCTTCGGACGTCTCCTGGGTTACGAGGATGTCGACGTCGACGCGATCAAGCGCCGCCGCGGCTTCGGCGTTGAAATCGTTCACGTAGAGCACGTTGGCCGTCGCGACTGTGAGCACGCGCGCGCCGCATGCTGCAGGGTCCACGGGTCTTTGGGCTTCGAGCAAAGCGGGTCCGAGCAAAGCAACGCCGCCGCCTGCCGCAGCCAACCCTGTCAAGGCCAGGCGCCAGCTTGACGACAGAACGCCAAGGACCGCGGCGCCGACAGCCGCCAACGCAAAGTGCAGTCGAAAATGGGCGAATGTGTCCGCTTCAGGCGCCTGGGCGCCGAACAGCCCCACGAACAAGCCGAAACCCGCGCCCAGCAGCAAGAGCGCGCCAGCCAGTCCCAAAACACCTCTTAGCAAACCCGCCATCGTCGCAGCCGTGATCCTCTGCCTGTCCGACCGAGCGGTTTATGCGCAATTGCGTCCATTTCGGGGTCGAGATGCGATCGCAACGACCATCTGACGTGCCAGAACATCCGACGAAATCCCTAGGTGATTGATTGCAAAGACAAAGGCCCAGACGCCAACGAGCGGGCTCAGCGACCAGAAATGCGTCGCCTGAAATGTGAAGACCAAAGCAAAGCGCCTGTCGCCGTCTCGCGTTCAAGGGCATCCGCCGCAGTCATGGCGCCTCTTGATGATCCGACTGGCGACTCTGAACGAATACCAGTTACAGCCTGAAAGGAGGCGCAAATGTCCAATTGGTTGATGGTGCTGCCCGCCTTAGCGATCGTCGTCGCAGGCGTCGCGCACCCCACGCAGGCGGCCGTTGAAGAGCCGAACTACACGCTCGTCCGCGAGGACGGAGACTTCGAGATCCGTGATTACCCCACACTGATCGTCGCCGAGACGACCGAGGCCGGCGACCGGCGCGACGTCTCGAATACCGCCTTTCGCCGCCTCGCCGGCTACATCTTCGAGGAAGATCGCCCCGAGGGCGAAATCGAGATGACCGCGCCGGTGCTGATGGCGCCTCAGGGGTCCGAAGAAACCTACATGCAGTTCGTCATGCCTGAGCGGTTCGATATGCAGACGCTTCCAACGCCCGAAGACGCGCGGGTCAAACTGCAAGAGACGCCGGCTCGACGCGTGGCGGCCATTCGCTATTCCGGTTGGGCCGGAGATGACGACCTTGCCGATAAAGAGGCGGATCTCCGCACCTGTATCACGTCGCAGGGCCTTGAGCCTGTCGGTCAGGCCGAATGGGCGTTTTACAACCCGCCCTGGACCCTTGGCCCATGGCGGCGCAATGAGGTGCTCATCGAAGTGAGCGCACAGTAACGAATTGCTCGTGCAGGTCGCGGGATAGAATACTCAGATCCGCTCGGAGACGCGACCTGCACACACAAAGCTCTCGCTTGCTAAATCCCGATTTCCAGAAGTCTGTTTTACTATCACTCGACTGCTGAATGATAGAATTTTCCTGCATTTTACAGCGCCACTTCGTCACAGTCGCGCACAGATCGGCGACAGAGGCGTTGAAACCCGATCGGATTTTTGACATCCAGTTGCAGAACGAGGCCGTAAAGGTCCGATTGCCGCAACCTGAAAAAGGTCGGCGCGCAACAAAGGGGTATCGGCATGTCTCAGCCGGTCGCAGAGCGCCCGCTCGATACGCGTATTCATCTGCATGAAGATGAGCGCATCCTGGAAGTCGACTTGACCGATATGGTCCTTCGCAACGGCGAGGACGTCGCGGCGCTGTACAACTTGCTTGAACGGCGGGCGGCCGCGAGCCGCCGACGCTGGTTCTTCCTGGTCAACTACCTGCGCTGTCAGATCCACCCGGAAGCCTGGATCTCCTTCGCCAACCGCGGCAAGCGGTTCAACAAGTTGTTCTCGCTGGGGTCCGTGCGTTTCAACACCGCCGAGGAAATCGGGGGCGAGATCTCTCGCCGGGCCGACGCCGAAGCGTTTGAAGCGAATCTGATCGCCAATCGGGACGCGGCGGTGGAGAAATTGCGCGCGATGCGGGCCGAGCACGAAGCGCGACATCCAGAGCCGCGACCTCTCGAGGACGCGCTTGAAGCCGATTTCGACGCCCGCATCAGCTTTGACCCCGAGCTGCAGGTCATGGACGCCGATTTTAGCGACTTCAGTTTCGTCGACAGTCGGATTGTCAACGGGTTCTACGACGTGATCGAAAAACGGATCGCCGCAAGTGGTCGCCCGCGCTGGTACTTCGCGGTGAATTACGCCAACTGCAAAGTCTATCCCGAAGCCTGGATCGCCTTCGCCCAAAGAGGAAAAAAGCTGAACCTCGCCCACTCACTTGGATCAGTCCGGTATGCGGCGTGTGATTTGACCTCGAAAGAAATCGCAACCCGCGCCGAATCGGACGCATTCGACCCCAACCTCTTTGAGTCGCGCGACGCGGCGTTGGCGGAAATCGGCCGCCTTCGATCAAACGCGACCGCCAGCCCCGCCGCCTGATCGACGGCGGCCTTCCGACGAACTAAGCTGGCCCTCGACGACACTGGTTTAGCGGGGGCAGGCATGCACGAGGAAGCAAAGCGGGCGATCGAAGCGATCGGCGATGGTCTGCCGCAAGACTGGCTGCTCCGCCCCAAAGCGCATGTCGAGCAGATGAAGCCCGAGGCCGGAGCGCTGAAGCGGATCCTCGAACGCCCAGGGACCAAAGAGATCATCGACGAGCATATCCGTTTCGACGAACAGGCTGGCCGCGCGCAGAAACTGTACAAGGGCCCCTCGCTTTGGTCCGCGCGCTTCTCGTTCATCTCAGTTCTCACAGCCTCGATCGCCGTCATTCTGGAAGGCGTCGACTTCTTTCCGATGAATGAATGGAGCCGTGTCTTCGCCATCGTCACGGGGGTTTCGGTCCTTCTATCCTTCGCGCTCTCGTTGGTGACGACCTGGGCGAAACCCTTCGAGCGCTGGATGCTTGCGCGCGCAGAAGCCGAAGTGCGCCGCATGCGGCTTTTCACCGAGGTGACCTCTTCCGATGAAGCGCCCCAGGCCGGCGAAGCGCCCTTGCTTCCGCTTCAGCTCGAGTACTTCCGCCGGTATCAACTTGACGTCCAACGCGCGTATTACGGCAAGCGCAGCCGCGACCACGCGACCGTCGTGCGAACGGCGAGCCGGCTGCGCTTGTTCGCAATGGTCTTGGTCGTCCTGGCCTCGATACCGCTCGTCTTCACGCTGACGGGCATCGGCTGGAACGACATACCTGTCGTCGGCGGGCTGTTCAGCGCTTTTGAAATGTCCGCCGACCGAGAGAACCGGATCTTCCTGGGCCTCGGCACGATCGGAGCCGCCTTGCAAGGCTTGCTGGCCGCTCGTCTGCTGCTCGGACAGGACGAGCGCAACGCCACGCGGTACGCCGCGACGTTCAGCAATCTGGAGGACCTCGCCAGTCGACCATTGACGGATGCGCGCGCCGCCGCCTCGGTCGGCGATCGGGAAGGCGTCCTCGCCTTTGTCGCGCTGGTTCAGGAGCAGGTTTCGTCCGAGCACCGCGAATGGGTCAGCTTGAACAAGTTGTCGCCGGACCTGTCGCTGTCTCGCTTGCAGGAGCTGGCGCTGCCGCGCCTGAAGTGACGTCATTTCAAAAATCGGAATAATCTCTTTCGAACTGAGGTGATTATCATCATCAACGGTTCCACCTAGGTTGATCGCGTCGACGACGATGCATCGCCCCGACACCCGTGTTCACCGCGCCGCCCGGCGACTAAAGGCCAGGGTCGCGCTTATCTCGGAGTGTCTTCCAATGAACAAGCTTTCCAGACGCGCCTTCACCTCCGCGCTTTTCTCCGCCCCAGTCGCCGCCGGTCTGGCGACCGGAACGCTGGTGCACGCCGCGACCAAGACGGCGGCCGACGTGCAGCCTCACGCGCAGATCCGCCTGGGGCGTTTCACGGTCACCTTTCTGAATGACGGTTACAACGACGTGCCGATCGGCGCCTTCCAGGGACGTCCGGTCGAAGAGCTGACCGCGATGGTGGATCGCCAGTTCGAGGTCCGAGCGGAGCAAACCGTGCGCATCTCGTTCAACCAATACCTGATCGACGACGGCGAGCGGAAGATCCTGGTCGACGCCGGCACTGGCGGCGGCTTCGGCGAGACCGGCGCCCTTCCCAAAGGGCTCGCCGCGATCGGCCTCGGCCCGGCGGACATCGACGCGGTGATCGCCACGCATCTGCACTTTGATCATATCACCGGACTGGTGCGCGGGGGCGAAAAGGTCTTCGCCAACGCCGAGGTCTATGCCGACCGCCGGGACGTGAAGCATTTCACGGATCCCGCAAAGGCGGCGGCCGCGCCGGACCTTCTAAAGAGCTCCTTCGCCGCGGCGAAGGAGTTGGCGCGGCTCTATCCTAAGCTGCAGCAGATCGAGGGCGCGGAGCAGATCGTGCGCGGCGTCTCGACAGTCGATCTCTCCGGCCATACGCCGGGTCATATCGGCGTGCGGATCGAGGATGACGGCCAAAGCCTGCTTCTGGTCGGCGACATGCTGTTCCATCCGGCCCTGCACCCGGCGGCCGAGGATGTGACCATCGCCTTCGAAGCCGACCCGGCGGCGGCGCGAGCGATGCGCGAGGCCTTCTTCCCCCGGGCGGCCGAAGAAGGCGCGCTGATCGCGGCCACCCACATCGCCTTCCCTGGCCTGGGCCGCATCGTCAAGGATCGCGGCGAGCTGCGCTGGACGACCGCCGACTGGGCGAGCATGCGCTAGGAAATGCGATCGGGCCGCTCTGGATCATCGCCGGGGCGGCCTACACCGCCGGCATCTGCTGCGTCGCGCAGTGGATGCCGCCTCCGCTTTCGCCCAACAGGTCCGTGTCGAGAAAGACGACCTCGCGACCGGGATAGAGATCGCTCAGGATGCGGGCGACTTCGGCGTCCGTCGCCGCGTCCGGAGACTGCGAAGCCAGCACCCCGCCATTGCACACATAGTAATTCGCGTGTGACGAGACCCAGTCCCATTGCGGCGGACGCGGCAAGATCGAGATCTCGAACGTTCGTCCCTGCGCGTCGGTCGCGTTTGTGAGGATGTCGTAGGTCGCATAGTCCGCGTCGGACCACACGTCGCCGGGCTCTGGCGGCCCAAGCTGAATCGCGATCACGCCCGGCCGCACGAACCGCGCCAGGCTATCGATATGGTAGTCGGTGATGTCCTGTCCCTTGAGCCCCGGCGCCCAGATCATCTTCTGAGCGCCATAGGCCTTCAGCAGAGCGTCTTCGATCTCCGCGCGGGAGCCCTTGTTGCGATTGCGGTTCACCCACGAGCTCTCATGGGCGAGCAACGTGCCGGCGCCGTCGGTCTCCAGACCACCGCCCTCGCCGACCACGTCGTTGTCGAACAGCGGCAAACCGAGCCGTTGCGCAACCCGACGCGCCACTTTCCCGTCACGGCCGTAGGTTCCACGCCCACCCCACCCGTTGAAGTTGAGCAGGGTGACCGCCCGCGCGCCTTTGTCGTTCACGGTGAAAATCGGTCCGCTGTCGCGGCACCAAAGATCATCGGTCGGGACGTCCCAGATCTCGACGTTGCGAGACAACCGCCGACGCGCGTCGGCGATGTGATCCGCCCCCATCAGCATGACCACGGGTTCGAATTCGGCGACCGTGTTCGCGATCTCGGCGATCACGTCCCGCATGGCGTCGCGGTGCGAGCGGTCTTCATAGGCCGCGAGATCCACCGGCCATTGCATGAAGGTCAGCTCGTGCGGAGCCGCTTCATCCGGAACCACAAAACCTTCCGATCGGGCCGACGGCCTGTCGGCGGAGCGTATCGGCGTCACCGCCATACTCGCCGCCGTCGCCGCGAGACCGACTGAAGCCTGGCGACGTGTGAGCATGTCCCGGTCACCCCATCTCGGCGACGCGCGCCAAGGCGGCCTTGAGGCGATCAGCCTCGGCCTTCGCGGTTTCAAGGCGCTCTTTCTGTTCCTCGATGACTTCCGCCGGCGCTTTCGAGGTGAAGTTGGCGTTGCCGAGCTTGGCCTCGACGCCTTTGACCTCCTTCTCGATCTTCGCCAGCGACTTCTCCAGCCGCGCTTTCTCGGCGGACACGTCGATGATGTCCGCGAGCGGCAGGTTCACCGTCGCCTCTTCGACCGCAAGCGTGATCGAGCCCGCCGGCGCCTCCTCGGCGGCGTTCCAGCTTTCAAGGCGCGCAAGCCTCAGCACGAGGGCTTCGTTACGGCTCATCCGCGCGAGCGCTGTCTCGCTTGCTCCGGTCAGCGCGAGCTGGATCTGGGCCGACGGCGGCACGTTCATCTCCGAGCGGACGGAGCGAATGGCTTCGATCAGCTTCACGATCCAGCCCATCTCCGCGTCCGCGTCGACGTCAGCCAGTTCCGCCGCCGTGTACTCGGGCCAGTCACCATGAACCAGCAGTTTGGACCGGCCGCCGTCTCCGGCGGTCAACGCCCACAGCTCTTCGGTGATGAACGGGGTCACCGGGTGAATCATCAGCAGGATCTGGTCGAGCGCCCAGGCCGCGGTCGCCTGCGTTTCAGTTTTCGCAGCCGCGTCGTCGCCTTCGAGCAACGGCTTGGCGAACTCGAGATACCAGTCGCAGAACACGTTCCAGACATGGGCATAAAGCGCGAGAGCATAATCGTTGAAGCGGTATCCCGTCAGCGCGTCATCGAGCGTTTCGCGCAATCGCGCGGTTTCGCCGACGATCCATTTGTTCACAGTCTGCTGTGGCGACTTCGGATCGAAGTCCGCCACGCGCGCGCATCCGCGCATCTCCAGCAGGCGGGTCGCGTTCCACAGCTTGGTGCCGAAGTTGCGATAGCCCTCGACGGCGTTCTTCGACAGCTTGATGTCGCGGCGTTGCTGCGCCTCGAGCGCGGCGAGCGTGAACCGCACGGCGTCCGCGCCATAGTCGTCGATCAGCTCGAGCGGGTCGATGACGTTGCCGACCGACTTCGACATCTTCTTCCCTTTTTCGTCCCGCACGATCGAGTTGATGTAGACCGTGTGGAAGGGAACCTCCGGCGCGCCGGTTTCATCGCGCATGAAATGCATGCCCGCCATCATCATTCGGGCGACCCAGAAGAAGATGATGTCGTTGCCGGTGATCAGCACATCCGTCTTGTAATAGCGCTTGAGCTCGTCGGTCGCGTCCGGCCAGCCCAGCGTCGAGAACGGCCAGAGGGCGGAAGAGAACCAGGTGTCGAGCACGTCTTCGTCGCGCACAAGCTGTTTGCCGCCGGCGGCCTTGACGGCTTCTTCCTCCGTCTCCTCACAATAGGCGTTGCCGTCCTCGTCGTACCAGACCGGGATCTGATGACCCCACCACAGCTGGCGCGAGATGCACCACGGCTCGATGTTCTCGAGCCATTGGAAGTACGTCTTCTCCCAGTTCTTCGGGGCGAACGTCGTGCGGCCGTCCTTCACGGCCTCTAGCGCTGGTTTGGCCAGAACCGCAGCGTCCACGAACCACTGGTCCGTAAGATACGGCTCGATCGCCACCTTGGAGCGGTCGCCGTGCGGCACCTGATGCGGTTCGTCGGCGATGCCGTGCAGCAGGCCCTTCTCCTCGAACAGCGAGATGATCTTCAGCCGCGCATCGTAGCGGTCGAGCCCTTCGAGCGCCATCGCGTCAGGGTTGGGGTCCGCGTCCTGAAGGAACTCGGCGTTGCCCTCCAAGCGGATCTCTGCGCGCGGGCCCATGATGTTGATCACGCGAAGCCCCGTGCGCTTGCCGACCTGGAAGTCGTTGAAATCATGCGCCGGAGTGATCTTCACCGCGCCCGAACCTTTCTCCGGATCGGCGTAGTCGTCCGCGACGATCGGGATGGCGCGGTTCACGAGCGGCAACATCACGTTCCGACCGATCAGGTCCTTGAAACGCGGATCCCTCGGGTTCACGGCGACGCCGGTGTCGCCCAGCATCGTCTCCGGCCGCGTCGTCGCCACCACGAGGTAGTCGCGGGTCTCGAACTCGGTCGGATCGCCGTCCTCCTCTCTCCAATCGCGAACGCGCTCGACCGTTTCGGGCCCATCTTCGCCTTTCACCTCGACCGTCTCGCGGGTGATCGGGTGCTGATAGGCGACGCCGCCTTCCAGCGGATAACGGAAGCTCCAGAGCTTGCCGCCGGTCTTGGACGGGCGCACCTCGACCTGCTCGACTTCCAGATCAGAGATCGCGGTCTCAAACTGCGGATCCCAGTTCACCAGCCGTTTGTCGCGGTAGATCAGTCCTTCCTTGTAGAGCTGAACGAACACCCGCAGCACCGCTCTCGAGAGCCCATCATCCATGGTGAAGCGGTTGCGCGACCAGTCGCAGGACGCGCCAAGCCGCTTGAGCTGCCCGATGATCGTACCGCCGGACTCTTCCTTCCAGGCCCAGACCTTTTCGAGGAACTTCTCGCGCCCCATCTCGCGGCGGCTTTCATTCCCGTCTTCGGCGAGTTTGCGCTCGACCACCATCTGCGTGGCGATGCCAGCATGGTCCTGGCCCGGCTGCCAGAGGACATCGTCGCCCTTCATGCGGCGCCATCGGATCAGGATGTCCTGAAGCGTGTTGTTCAGCGCATGCCCAATATGGAGCGAGCCGGTGACGTTGGGCGGCGGAATGACAATGCAAAAGCTCTCTCCGCCCGGCTTGGCGTTGGCGCCGGCGCGAAAGCAGGCTTGCTCTTCCCAAAGGGCGGCGATGCGGGCCTCGGCTTCGGCCGCGTCGAATGTCTTCTGCATGGTCATGGATCGTCAGGTCCTGGAACGTCCCCGCCGAACGCGGAGAAAACAATGGCGGGTATGTAACCGAGCCGCGCGCCAAGGAAAACCCAGGCGGGCGATCCTCCGCAATTTCGATGTTCTTGCGACGTTAACCGCATCTCTCAAACAACCTTTAAGGGGACTTATCCCATACTACCGGCGCAATCTTTAACCCAGTGGAGCACGAATGTTTTCGAAGCAGAACTTGCTTATTATCGGCGGCGCGGCCGGCGTTTTTGCGATCGCCTATGTCGTGGACGAAGCCGATAAGGCGATGAACTATGAAGAGACGCGCGCGCGTGTGACCTCGGTGACGGTCGAGTGCACGCTCGAAAAAACCGAAGGTAAAATAACGACATACACGGACCCCATGGACTGCCACATGGCCGAGTTCGCGCAGCGAGAGCACCCTCGCTACAAAAACCAGGGGTTCGAGATCAAACGCAGCGGCGTGACGGAGTTTGACTACTACGGGCTAGACGGCAAGGTGCTTTCAAACTCGCTCGACGTCTATACGGATCCAAACGGCTGTGAGCTGTCGGTTGGCGACGAGTTTCGGATTCTTCAGCACAAGACGGATGAAACCAGGGTTCGCGAAGCCGACGAAGACAGCTTCGCCAAGTGGTGTTCGTGATCCAGACTAGAGAAGCGCGGCTTCCTCCATGGCGGCAGCCGCGGCTTTTTGTGATTGGCCCGCCTCGCCCCGCAGTTTTGTCAACAGATCCCGGTGGTCGGGCATCCGTTTGAGATTGTCGGCCTTGGCTTGCCTGAACGCGTCCGAGAAGGCGCGCCAAACCCTTTTGTCCAGCTGTGCCGCGCGGTTGATGCGTTTGCCTTTGTAGAAGCCTTTTCCGAACAGAACCGCGGCGTAGGTGTGATGATCAAAGAGATGCGCGCTGTTCAGATCTGTCGCTTCGGGCAGCGCGTATCGCCAGACCTCGAGGTTTTCGCGCAACCGCTCTGGCACGCGTTCAGCGCCGCGTGCGGCGACCCAGTACGGCGTGTCGTCGCGGTTTGACAGGTGATAGTGGATCGCGATGAAGTCGCGAACCTCCTCGTAAAGATCACGCATGTTCTTGTTGAAACGGTCTGCGAGCGGCTGCGGATAATCGCGATCCGGAAGATACGTCGAGAGCCAGCGGATCGACATCTCGATCATGTAAATCGCCGTCGACTCAAGCGGCTCGACGAACCCCCCGGACAATCCCACCGCGACACAGTTCTTGACCCAGCTTCGACGGGTGCGGCCGACGCGCATCTTGAGTGCGCGGGGCTGCGCTTCGTCTTCGGTCATCCCGAGATGATCGAGGAACTCCGCCCGAGCTTCCTCCTCGGTTCGAAACTTCGACGAATAGACATAACCGGTTCCGATGCGGTGATAGAGCGGAACGCGCCAGGCCCAGCCCGCGCCCAGCGCGGTCGAGCGCGTGCAGGGCTCAAGCTTTGCGCCCGGCTTGTGCGGGATCTGCACCGCCAGGGCGCTGTCGTTGAGCATCCAGTCGGAATAGTCGTCGAACGGCTCGCCCAGCGCCTTGTTGATGATCAGACCGCGAAACCCTGTGCAATCGACGACCAATTGAACCGGCGTCCGCCCGCCAGAGCGGAGCTGGAGCGCGGCCACATACCCGTTTTCGTCGAGCTCGACGTCTTCAAGATGATCCAGAACGTGCTCGACGCCGCGCGCCGTCGCCGTCTCCTGCAGCAACTTGGCGAACTGACCGGCGTCGAGGTGGTATGCGGTCGTCACGCGGTTGTTCTTGAAAGCCCCGCCAAGCTGGCCGGGACCCTTGCATTTCTCGATCAGGTCAGCGCCCATCCCGGTGTACTTTTCGAAGGCAGGGCCGTTCTGGCCAAAACGCTGATAGTAAAGCCCAGCGTCCACTCCCTTGATCAGCGGCGGATGGTTGAAAGGGTTCAAGAACGCGTAGGGATCGCCCGCGTCGTCGACGTTCCAGCGATCAAACTTCACAGCAAGCTTGAACGAAGCGTTGCAGCGCCGGAAGAAGGCCTCTTGATCGATCCCGAGTTGCTGGAGCAATCGGGGCATCGCTGGAACCGTTGCTTCTCCGACGCCGATCGTCGGAGTGTCCGGAGATTCAATCAGACGGATGTGAACCCGGTCGCCACCGCCCATCCGGTTCAAGAACGTGTCAAGCATCGCAGCGGCCATCCAACCGGCCGTGCCGCCGCCCACGATTGTAATCGACTCCAGCTGTTCGCCCATTTTCGCCTTTTCCCCTTGGTCAGGTTCTTTCGCGAAGGAACGACCAAGCGCCATGAAGAACCCTTTTGTTCTCAGTATGCTAGATCGTCATGGCGCTGACGCCAAGACTGCTCGAAGAACCGCTGGCGAGTCGTTGCGATCGACGAAAACTCTTACGTCGTTTAGAGATGGCCTATTTCCTGCGCGCCGACCTTGGCGGACACATAGGCTGAGACGACAGTGAAACGCGTAGACCACAGCATGGAAAACGCACCGAACAGCGCTCGGGCGCCCCAACGACGGAGCCTTTGGGCGCTTAGCTTTACCGCCTTATGCCTCGCGTTGATCGCCGCCGCCGCGGCGTTTGGGCCGGTTGAACGGTATTTTCTCGGGAAAGTCGCCGAGCAGAACCAGAGCGTTCTGCGCCTGGCGGCCGCAGGCCTCAGCGGCGCATTACGACGGTATGAACCGCTGCCGACGCTCATCGCCAATCGCCCCGAGATCCGGCTGCTCCTGTCAGATCCGAACGATCCACTTCTGGTGGAGCGGATCAATCTCGACCTGAAAGAAACCGCTGAGAAGGTCGAGGCGTCAGACATCTACGTCATCGACGCCGACGGATTGACGCTGGCGTCCAGCAACTTCGACAGCGACACTTCGTTTCTTGGGAAGAACTTCGCCTTTCGACCATACTTTCAGGACGCGATGGGCGGCGCCGACGGGCGGTTTTTCGCCCTCGGCACAACCTCGCTGAAGCGAGGCTACTTCTTTTCGGCGCCGGTGACTTTGGGCGATCGCGTCCTCGGCGTCGTCACCGTTAAAATCACCGTGGACGCGTTCGAAACCTCCTGGAGCGGCGGCGACAGCGAGATCTTGGTGGTCGACCAAAGCGGCGTCGTCGCCATGTCGAGCCGAGCCGACTGGCGTCTGAAATCACTCTGGGCTCTGACGCCGGCCGCACTGGCGGAAATCCAGGAGACGCGGCAATACCCGATTGACCGAATGAGGTCGCTTGGGTTCTCCGCCGAGAGCTTTGGCGTCGACGGCGCCAGACTGGTTCAGATCGACGCTGGCGACGACGCCGCCAGTTCCAGCTTTGACGACACCTATGTCTCGAAAGCCCTGTCGCTGCCTGATCCGGGCTGGTCGATCATGGTTCTCAGTCCAGCCGACGCCGCCCGCCAGCAAACGCTGGCGACATTCGCCGTCACGTTCCTGGGGCTGCTGCTCGCCGCGCTGATCTTGGCCTACTTGCACTTGCGCCGCGCGCGGCTGTTCGAACGGATCGAGGCGCAACGGCAGGCGCAGGCGGAGCTCGAACGACGCGTCACGGAGCGTACCGCGGACCTCAACGACGCCAACGCTCAACTTCTGCAGGAAGTTGAGGAACGCATTACGACCGAAGCGCAGTTGCGCAAGACGCAGGCGGACCTGGTGCAAGCCGGCAAGCTCGCCGCCTTGGGGCAGATGTCAGCCTCGCTGTCGCACGAGTTTAATCAACCCCTCGCGGCCGTGAAGTCCTACGCCGACAACGCGTCCGCTTATCTGGATCGAGGGCGCGCCAAGGAAGCGCATGAGAATGTCGCCCGGATCTCCGAAATGGCCGACCGCATGGCGGCGATCAGCCAGCATCTTCGCAATTTCGCGCGGAAACCGCAGGAGCAAAGCGGCCCCGTTCCCGTCGCTGCGGCCATCAACGACGCCGTGCAGATCCTGTCCGGGAAACTCAAAGGCCGCTCGGCTCGGGTGACGGTCGACGTCTCTGGCCGCGACCTGTGGGTGCAGGGCGGCCAGATCCGGCTGCAGCAAGTGCTTGTCAATCTGATCAGCAACGGTCTCGACGCAATGGCTGACAGCACCGCGCCTCAGATCCGGGTCAGCGCGATCGAAGTCGGAGACCGGGTCGAGATCCATGTTCGCGACTACGGGCCAGGATTGTCCGAAGACGTCGTCGCCCATGTGTTTGATCCGTTCTTCACCACAAAGGAGATTGGCCAAGGCCTGGGGCTCGGTCTCTCGATCTCTTACAACATCATTCAGGACTTCGGCGGCCATTTGAGCGCGCGCAACCATCCCGACGGCGGCGCCGACTTCGTGATCGATCTTCTCGCGGCGGAACGCCCCTCGGAGCTGTCCAGCGACGTCTCGGCGCAGACAGCGGCCGAGTGAGGAGACGGACGCCATGAGCAAGGTCCTGTTCGTAGACGATGAGGAGCATCTTCGGCTCGCGGCCCAGCAGGCGTTGGACCTGGCTGAGCTCGACGCGGAGTGTTTTGCCGACGCCGAGCAGGTGCTGTCTTTGCCGAGCCGGAACTTCGACGGCGTTTTGATCACCGACATCCGCATGCCCGGCCTGGACGGCATGGAGCTGATGCGCCGCGTCCTTGAGATCGACCCGGAGTTTCCGGTCGTGTTGGTGACCGGACACGGCGACGTGCAACTTGCGGTCGAGGCGATGCGGTTGGGCGCCTATGACTTCGTGGAAAAACCCTTTGCCTCGAACCACCTGATCGAAGTGGCGCGGCGGGCGATCGACAAGAGACGGCTGACGCTCGAGAACCGGGCGTTGCGCTCGGCGGCGGCTGGACGGGATCGGCTGGAGGCGCGGCTGATCGGACGCGCAGCAGCGATGGTGGATCTGCGCCGGCAGATCCGCGCAGTCGCCGCGACAGACACCGACGTTCTGATCATTGGCGAAACCGGCACCGGCAAAGAGGTCGCGGCCCGCGCGCTGCACGCGGTCAGCGACCGCCGCGAAAAACCCTTCGTCGCAATCAACTGCGGCGGCCTTCCCGCCGAGCTGATCGAAAGCGAGCTGTTCGGTCATGAGGTCGGCGCTTTTCCAGGCGCGCTGCGGGCGCGGTTTGGCAAGTTCGAGCATGCGCGGGGCGGCGCCGTGTTTCTTGACGAGATCGAGAGCATGCCGGTCGAACTGCAGGTCAAACTCCTGCGCGTCATTCAGGACCGCAGCATCATCCGGCTCGGCTCGAACGACCCGATTGACCTCGATGTTCGCTTTATCGCCGCCAGTAAGGCCGACCTGGAGCATGAAGCGGCCGAGGGGCGTTTCCGCAGCGATCTTCTTTACCGCCTCAACGTCGTCACTCTTCGGATCCCCAGCGTCGCCCAACGCGCGGAGGATGTTCCAAGACTGTTCAGCCACCTCGTTACGGAAGCGGCGATCCGATACAAACGCGAGACGTTGGAGGTTCCATCGGCCGTGCTCGCCCAAGTCGCCGCCCGCGACTGGCCGGGGAATGTCCGGGAGTTGCGCAACGCCGCAGAACGCTTTGTTCTCGGCCTCGATCTCGAGCTCTCAAGCGACGCCGATCCTCACGCTGAGGCCAAACAATCGTCGTTGGCCGAACGGGTTTCGGAATTCGAGCGAAACGCCATCAGCGCGGAGCTCACGGCGCAAAACGGCCGGCTCAAGGAAACCTACGAGGCGCTCGGACTGTCGCGGAAGTCGCTCTACGAGAAAATGCAGAAATACGGTCTGAGCCGATCAGATTTCAGCGAAGAACGCGACGCGGACGGGATCTAGCCGCGCCTGTCCTCCGGATGGGTGGCGATCCACCCATTCATCGCCCCGGTTTGTCCCCGTGTCCGCCCATTGCGGCCGCGCCGACAGAATTTTCGTCTCTTTTTGCGGCGAGCGACCTTGTCGCCGCGGCCACGGCTGGTCCAGACGAAGCTTACGTTCTTGTCGTGCTGAAACGCTTGGCTTGAACGTCAGCAACGCTGACTAGGGAGAAACCCAATGAAAACCAAAATGAAGATTTTCGCGGCCGCCGCCGCGATGGCCCTCGTCGCCGGCCCGGCTTTCGCAGCCTGTGACGACGGCGAGATCGTGATCAAGTTCGCTCACGTCACCAACACTGACAAGCACCCGAAAGGCATCGCCGCCTCGCTGCTTGAACAGCGTGTGAACGACGAGATGAACGGCAAGGCTTGCATGGAAGTCTTCCCGAACTCGACGCTCTACGACGACAATAAAGTCCTGGAGGCGATGCTGGCTGGCGACGTTCAGTTCGCCGCGCCGTCGCTGTCGAAGTTCGAGAAGTTCACAAAACAGTTCCGTCTGTTCGACCTTCCGTTCATGTTCACCGACATCGACGCCGTTGATCGCTTCCAGGCTTCGGAAACCGGCCAGGCGATGAAAGACTCGATGCGCCGGCGCGGTCTGCAAGGGCTCGCGTTCTGGCACAACGGCATGAAGCAGATGTCGGCCACCAAGCCGCTCATCGATCCAAGCGACGCTTCGGGACTGAAGTTCCGCGTGCAGGCGTCGGACGTGCTCGTGGCGCAGTTCGAGCAGCTTGGCGCGAACCCGCAGAAGACGTCGTTCAAAGAGGTCTACGGCGCGCTGCAGACCGGCACGATCGATGGTCAGGAGAACACCTGGTCCAACATCTACGGCCAGAAGTTCTTCGAAGTTCAGGACGGCGTCACGGAAACCAACCACGGCATCATCGACTATCTGGTCGTGACCTCGGTCGAGTGGTGGGACGGCCTGCCGGACGACGTCCGCACGCAGCTGAAGACCATTCTCGACGAAGTCACCGAAGCGCGGAACACCGCCGCCTTCGAGGTCAACGAGCAGAACAAGCAGCTGATCCTCGATCAGGGCGGCACAGTCCGCCAGCTGAACGCGGATCAGCGTCAGGCTTGGGTCGACGCGATGAAGCCGGTTTGGAAAAAGTTCGAAGCCGACGTGCCGGCTGAGCTGGTCGACGCCGCACAGGCGGCCAACGCCGGCGGCTAAACCGCCGCTTCCTACTTCCCGAACACGGACCCCGCCGTCGCGACGGCGGGGTCTCAAAAACAAAACACCAATACGAGGAAGCCTCGGAGGGACGACGATGACCGCTGCGCCGAAATCGGCGATCGGGCGTTTGATCAACGAGATCGAAGAGAGCCTGATCGCGATCCTTCTAGGTCTGATGACCGTAGTCACCTTCGCCAACGTCGTGGTGCGTTACGGCTTCAACGGCAATATTCTATGGGCGCTGGAGACGACGGTTTTCCTGTTCGCCTGGATGGTGCTTTTGGGGGCGAGCTATTGCGTCAAGATCAATGCGCATCTCGGCGTTGATGCGCTTTTGAACGTCATGCCCGCCGGGATGCGCCGCGCGGTCACGATCTTTGCAGCGCTGTGCTGCATCACCTTCGCCGTTCTGCTTTTCATCGGATCCTGGCACTACTGGTATCCGTTCGTCACCACCCAGGCTTGGTACGAGACGGACGACGTTCCGATGCCCGCCTTCCTGCAGTTCCTCTCCGACATCTTCAACGAGGGCGAACGCTACGAGAAGATCCCACGCTTCATCCCGTACTTCATCATGCCGCTGAGCACCGCTCTGCTGAGCTTGCGGTTCCTCCAGGCCGGTTGGCGGATCGTGAACGGCTCGCAACTGATGCTGATCGCAAGCCACGAGGCCGAGGACATGGTCGAAGAGGCCTCCCGCAAGGCCGAAGCGGAAGAAGCCGCTCAGAACAACGCCAACGAAGGGACGCGCTGATCCATGGAAGTCGCAATTCTCTTCGGCATGGTGATTTTGCTGCTGCTGATCGGCGTGCCGATCGCAGTGTCTCTGGGCCTTGCAAGCATCACCTTCCTTTTCATGTACGCGGAGGACGCCTCGCTCCGCTCGATCGCGCAGACCCTGTTCGATGCGTTCGCCGGGCACTACACGCTTTTGGCGATCCCGTTCTTCATTCTCGCCTCCGCCTTCATGTCGACGGGAGGCGTGGCACAGAGGATCATTCGTTTCGCCATCGCGTCGGTTGGGCACTATCAGGGCGGTCTGGCGATCGCGGGCGTGTTCGCCTGCATGCTGTTCGCCGCGCTCTCAGGGTCGTCGCCAGCCACCGTCGTCGCCATCGGTTCGATCGTCATCGCCGGCATGCGCCAGGTTGGCTACACCAAAGAGTTCGCAGCGGGCGTGATCTGTAACGCAGGCACGCTCGGCATCCTGATCCCGCCGTCGATCGTGATGGTCGTCTACGCGGCTGCGACGGACGTGTCGGTCGGCCGCATGTTCCTGGCCGGCGTCTTTCCCGGGATAATCGCCGGACTGATGTTGATGATCGCGATCTATGTGACCGCCAAGATCCGCAACCTGCCGGCGCAGCCGCGCGCGAGCTGGGGCGAATGGGCCGCGAGCATGGGCGAGGCCGGCTGGGGCCTGTTCCTGATCGTCATCATCCTTGGCGGGATCTACGGCGGCGTGTTCACACCCACCGAAGCCGCAGCGGTGGCCGCGGTTTACGCGTTCCTGGTGTCAAACTTCATTTATCGGGACATGGGCCCCCTCAGCGGAGGAGACGGAGCGAGTATCTCGTTTTTCCAGAAACCGGCGTCGCTTTTCACTGTCTGGTTTCACCCGGACACGAAGAAGACGCTGTTTGAGGCCGGCAAGCTGACGATCATGCTGATGTTCATCATCGCGAATGCGTTGATCCTGAAGCATGTCCTGACGGAAGAGCGGATCCCTCAAATGATCACCGAGGCGATGCTGGCCGCGGGCTTTGGTCCGATCATGTTCCTGATCGTCGTCAACATCCTGCTGTTGATCGGCGGTCAGTTCATGGAGCCGTCAGGGCTGATCATCATCGTCGCCCCGTTGGTCTTCCCGATCGCTGTCGAGCTCGGCATCGACCCGATCCATCTCGGCATCATCATGGTCGTGAATATGGAGATCGGCATGATCACGCCGCCAGTGGGGCTGAACCTGTTCGTGACCGCGGGCGTCGCCCGGATGTCGGTGGCGAATGTGGTGAAAGCCGCGTTGCCGTGGGTGATGATCCTTGTCGCGTTCCTGATCCTGGTGACCTACGTCCCGATCATCTCGACATGGCTGCCAACGACGCTTATGGGCCCGCAACCGTTGACCTAGCGGGGCTGAACGCACGCCCGGCGCAGAAATCTGGCGCCGAGCGTACGCGGCGGTCCGCGTGCCGAGCGCCTAGGGTTTTCTCGCCTTGGACAGCTCTTCTCGCACCAAGCGTGTGATCAGGTTCGGGAGGTTCTCATCGAGCCAATCGGACAACATCGGTTTGAGCGTGTCCGCTGCGATCATGTCCAAGCGCCCAGGGCTTTGAGCGTCATCGCTTCGCTGGATCCTTTGAAGGATCGCCTTCGCCGCCGGCCCGTCGGGGTCCGCCAACGCTTCGAACGCCTTGGCTGCCGCTTCTTCGCTGGCGCGGTTGAGCAGGCGCTTTCCAACGCCATCCTGCGCCGGATGAACCGGTTCGCCCTCGATCGGGGTCGTCAGTTGGAGCACCGTATCCGTCGCCGGGAGCGCCGCATCCGACGTCAGATCCAACATCTCGAGCCGCTGCGCTTCCGCCTGATCCAGCGCGTCCGCATCCTCGGGAGCAGACGGCGTTTCGCCTTTGGGCTCGATGGGCCTTCGCAAACGAGCCGGCGGCTGCCGATGCGGGGCCTGCCCGCTCAACAACGCCTGGATCTCCGCTGACGGCGCGCCTTTCTGCGGCGGCGTCTCCGACAACCGCTTGACCGTCTCTTTCTTCACCGCGGCGGCGACGCGTGACAAGACGGTCTTCCGCCGTCCGCTATCCGGTAACGCGATCGGCTCCTTGGCCTTCTCAACAGACTTGGCCGGAGCCGGCTTTGCAATCGGTCGCTCGGGCGCCTTTGCCGCCGCCAACTTTGCAGGGGACGCCGCCGGCGGCGGCTCCACCGCGCCTTGAGCCGCGTCTCCTGTCTGCGGTTGCGGATTTGGGTCTCGCCCGATCGCAGCCGCATTCGGCTCAACCGCTGCGACAGGAGTCTCGACTGCGTGACGCTCGACAGGTTTTACGCGGGGCGTCCGCTTTGGATGCGCCGTTTCTTTTGAGAATGCTCCCTGCGCCGTCGAAAGCAGACGATCAAGATCCGCCCAGATCCGGTCTTCCTCGGCGTCCGCAGCGACAGCGCCGGTGCTTTCATCTTTCGCGGCCCGAAGTGCGGGTTCGTTCGGCGCATCGGTCTCGCCGTGCTGCATGTGTAAGGAAGACGCGTTATGGCGTTCAACGGAAGCTTCATGAAAAGCTTCCAAGCGGCGAACCGCCCGGTCGACCTCTCGCGCCGCAGCGTCTCCGCTCTCCTGCAGAAGTTCCTCTGACGCGGCGATCTCCGCCTTGCGGGCGCGCTCGCGACGATAAATGTGATCCGCCAGCGCCTCATCGTCCGCCTCTAGTGTTCGACGGATCGACGCCAAGATGTCCGACATGCTCGGATCCTGGCGGTGCGCCTGACTCTTGCGCCCTGCTATCTTCGCCTCCACTCGCAGCCGGCGCAGACTGTTTATCGCCGCCCGAACGCCATCGTATGTCCGCTCGAGCAGCCGCCAGCATCACAACGTCGCCTAGAAAAGCCGACCTTGACTTAAGTGACTAGTCTTTTTCGTCGTCTTCTGGCCAGCCCAGATAGATCTCCTGGGCCGCTCTATAATCTTCGTCCGGGTCGTAAGGCTCGATCGCCAGCCCCAGATGCGTCGCCGTCAACACACCGACCGCCGCCAACAGTCGATACCCCGCGATGTACTCGTCGCTGCGCGCATCCACCAGCGACAGACGCGCGTCGAGCAACTCTTGCTCTGCGTCCAGCACGTCAAGCGTCGTCCGGGACCCGACATTCGCCTCTTCCTTGACCCCTTCGAAAGCGATCTCCGCGGCTTCGATTTGCGCGCGGCTGGCGATGATCACCGCGCGCGCCGTCGTCAGCTCCTCCCACGCGATGCCCACTTCTTCGAGCACGTCTCGGGTGACGTCGAACAGTTCCGCGCGCCGTTGAGCCTCGAGCGCTTGCCGGGCGCGCACCTGGCTGCGCAGCACACCGCCTCGGTAAAACGGCATGGTGGCGGTGATGTCAGCGCCCGCCGAGAACACATCCGACCGCCCGGACCCCCGATTGGCCTGCGCCGCCAGATCGCTGCCAAGATCAATCGACGGAAGCGTCGCGGCCTTCGCTTCTTCAATGCCGAACTCCGCCGACTTGATGTCTTGCCGCACCGACTCGATCCGTGGATGCGAGCGTTCGGCGATCGCTTCCGCTTCGGCCAGGGACTGCGGCAGATCCGGTAGCGGCGGGACCGGGGCCAACGCCTCGGGCGCGACGCCGATCGCGCGGACATACGCTTTGCGCGCCTGCCCCAGAAGGCCTTTGTTCGAAACCAGATCCGACTGGGCCTGCGCCAGCCGCGAGCGCGCTTGCGCCACGTCTGTCCGCGTCACCTCGCCAACGTCAAATCGATCCTGCGACGCGACGAGTTCGCGCTCGATCACACGCACGTTGTTCTGGGAGATCGCGACACGTTCTTGCGAATTCAGGACGTTCACATAGGCGTTCACCGCCGAGCGAAGCACCTGCTGTTCGACCTCAAGCAAATCGAACCGACCGCCGTCGCGATCCGAAAGCGCGCTTTTCACGGCGTTCTCGGTTTCGCCAAAATCGAAGAGGTTCTGAGACCCCGTGACGCCAAGGGTGACGTCCGTATCGATATCCCGGTCGTTCTCCGGCGCGAAGACGCCGTTTCGGTTGGTCTTGGTGTTGGTCAGATCCACGCCAGCGCTCAGCGACCCGTCGACAGTGGGCCGCTTCCCAGAGCGCGCCTGCGCCACGTTTTCATCGAGCTGGCGCAGCGCCGCCCGGTTCGCCGCGAGGTCTGGACTGGTTTCAAGCGCCGTCACCAGCGCATCCGCCAGCGTCTCGGATCGAGGTGCGCTGGTCGCGGTCGCCGTCGCCACAATCGCCAGGCAGGCGACCGATAGGCGAAACCCGCCTGTCGTCAGTCGCGGCATTGGTTTTCTAAGCCAGATCGTCAACATACACCCCTGAATTGCTGCGATGAAACGCGCATTAGAGTTCAAAGACTTCGCCCTTCTGAAAGCCAGGCAACAACGGCGCGGTGGCGTCAAAGTCGCGACGCGCGCCTTGGGTCGCTTCCGATTTCACGATGGTTTCGCACTGGCCCACCGCCCCGGACATCCGGATCTGCGTCAGCCGCCCTCCGTCCGCGAGTTGGTCAATCAAAACGCCAGGCGTTTCAGAGACCGCGCCGTTGACCAGGATCACGTCATAGGGCGCATGATCAGCGCAGCCGTGCGACAGCGCTCCCTGCGCCGAGATCACGTTGTCGGCGCTCAGCTCCGCCAGAACGGTTTGAGCGGCTTGCGACATCCCAGCGTCTTCTTCAAGCGAGATCACCGCAGCTGCGAGCCGGGAAAAAATCGCCGCGGCGTAGCCGTATCCGCCCCCGACCACAAGCACGAGATCATCCGAACTCACTTTGGTCGCGTCGATCATCTTCGCCAGCACGCGCGGGTCGAGTTCATACCGTCCCGAAGCAATTTCAATATGTTCGCCGACATAGGCTGTCGCCCGGCGGGACTTTGGCAACAAGAACTCGCGCGGAGCCCAGAGCATGGCTTCGATCAAGTCCAAGCGCGTCACATCCGACGGCCGGATCTGGCAATCCACCATGTTGCGGCGCGCCTCAACCGACATCCCGCCGCCTGTCTCCACAGCCATCGGCCACCCCTTATCTCGAGCCGGATAAAACCTCGCACAACGCACTAGCGGTGGGACAATATCACGTCAATAGCCACGCAGGAGCCACAATATGTTTGATTAGTATGCATTCCGTGGTGCGTGTGACAATGTTACCGACATCGCATCTAGACGGATCGTCCCGAGGCGATTCAGATGTGTTTTGACTGCGATTTCACTCGTACGACGGCGCGCATCACATCGATGTCGTCGGCTTCAAAGGCACGCGCCAAAGCCGTCGGACGAAACCGACGTCGAAACGCGTCTAAAACCGCCTCATCCGCCCAATCGCCATACCCGAACTCCGTCGCCGCGCGCCGAAACGACGCCCAGGAGCATTCTCCGGACCTCGCGATGGCATGGGGTGGGCCGAGCCCCAGCCCTGATCGAGCGAGCCGAAGCCAGTCAAACTTTTCCCCAGGGTCTATCTTCCGGCCGGGCGCCACGTCGGAATGCGCCACGACGGCGGAAGGAGGAAGACGCCACTGCTCAAGTACTCGCGTTAAAACGCGCTCCAGCGCAGTCATCTGACGATCCGGAAATGGCGCATATCCTTCCGGTGAACCGTCCCAGGGATGCCCCGGATTGACGAGCTCTACGCCGATCGCGCGGCTGTTCACATCTTCCTGCCCCTCCCACGAGGACACGCCGGCGTGCCAGGCGCGCTCAGCCTCAGGGACCAGCCCAAACACTTCGCCCGTCTGCGCAATCACGTAATGGGAACTGACCTTGGCGGACGCGTCGCGCAAGCGGGCGAGAGCCTCCTGCGCAGTCCGCATGCCCGTGTAGTGTAAGACCACCAGATCAGGCGCGCGCCCGCCCAACCGCGCTTCCCGATTGGGCGACGGCGCGAGCGTGACGTCTGGCGCGGCGAAAGCATCGGCGGCGAAGGGCGTCGGCTGGGACATGCGTCGCTGATGCAAAAAACCGAAGCTTTTCGCAAGCTTTAGGCGGACGCGGGCGTCGTGGTCGCCTAGTCTTTGCGCATCACGCGGATCGCATCGAAACTCAGCATGCCGGACACTCCCCAAGACGAGCCCGTCGAACGCAGGACGATTGGCGCCTCTGCTTCAAGACGTTCACCGCTTCAGAACCGGGTCGACCCGCTTGGGCGGATCGTCGCGACGGCCGAGCGCGGCGCCTTGATGGGCAATCGCGGAGGACGACTGCACGACGATGCGCAAACCCTTCGGCGACAATGGGCCTCGCGCCGATGGATCGCCTGCCGCCTGACGTTTCGCGATCGCCGGCGAAACGTGATGGGCGCCGGCTACACAGAGCTGTTTTTCATGGACGAGCCGACCGCGCTGGCGGCGGGACATCGCCCCTGTTTCGAATGCCGGCGCACGGATGCGAATGCGTTCGCGGCGGCGTGGGCGAAAGCCAAGTCTCTCGACGCCCCGCCCAAAGCCGACGAGATGGACGCGGCGCTCCATCCAGAGCGCTTGGAGGCCCGACGCAAACGGCTCCACCTTGCGCCGCTCGAAACATTGCCAAACGGCGCGCTGGTGCTGTTTCAGGGCTCGCCATGGATGGTGCGAGACGATTGTCTTTTGCAATGGAGCTATGGCGGCTACGTCGCCGCCGTGCCCCGCATGACCGGGCCCGCGCAGGTGATTACGCCGCAGAGCATCGTCGACGCCCTGCGCGCGGGTTACGCGCCGGCGTCTCGGTTCAATCCTGTCAGGACGAACGCCGACGGCCGCGTGGCGAGACGGCGCTGGCGGGAGGTTTAGCCGAGCTGCGGCGCTGCGAACCCGTCTTTTCGCGGGCGCTCTGCTCACGCTGATGCGGGGTCTCCAGATCAAGGCCGAGATGCTGCTTCATCGCCCGCGCGCGCACTTCCTCCACGCCGCCCTTGCCCAGCTCTCCAAGACGGAACGGCCCGTAAGCCGTCCGGATCAATCGCGTCACCGGCAATCCCACGGCGTCCATGGCGCGGCGGATCTCTCGGTTCTTGCCTTCACGCAACCCCACGGTCAGCCAAGCGTTGGCTCCCTGCTGTCGATCAACGGTCACCAGCATCGGCAGATACCGCACGCCGTCCACCGTCATGCCCTCGATCAGAGGCTTCAGCTTGTCCGCCGTCGGTTCGCCGTGAACGCGCACCCGGTACTTGCGGACCCAGCCGGTCGACGGCAGTTCAAGCCGGCGCTTCAACTCGCCGGCATTGGTCAGCAGCAACAACCCTTCCGACGTCAGATCGAGGCGTCCGACCGGCATCACTCGCGGCAGACCATCCGGCAGATGATCAAAAATCGTCTCCCGCCCCTTCTCGTCTCGCGCCGTCGTCACCAGTCCGCTGGGCTTGTGGTAGCGCCAAAGACGCGAGGGCTCAGTTGCGGCGATGGGCTTGTCGTCGACGAGAATGACGTCCGACGCGGTGACGTTGCGAGCGGGACTGCTGAGCGTCTCCCCATTCACCGAGACCCGCCCGGCCGCAATCATGCGCTCGGCGTCCCGGCGGGAGGCGACGCCGGCGCGCGCAAGAACTTTGGCGATGCGTTGCGGCTGATTTGGATTGGAAACGTCCGTCATGCGCTTCTCTATCCTCTGCAGCGCTTGAAGCGCAAACGCTCTCACGCGCATGATCCGGTTATGGACGAGACGATCGGCGACAGCGGCGCCATGGCGGCGCCCGTGCTCAAGACTGACCGGCTGACCGGCCGGCCGTTCACGCGCGCGGACTGGCCCCTTATCCACGCGCTGCAGACGGATCCAGCCTCAGGCCCGTGGTTGCGCGGGCCCGAAGGCCCCGGGCAGATCCCGGCGTCAGAGGCCCGCTCGCAGGGCATCGCGAACCGTCTCGCCGAGTCCTGGGCGGCGGACGGCTTCGGCCCATACGTGTTGAGGGCGACCGGTCCAAGGGAGATCGGCTACGCGGGACTGCGACGCTCTCGGTTTCACGGCTTCGATGAAATAGAAGCGCTTTGGGCGATCTTGCCAGCCTATCAAGGCAAAGGCTATGCGACAGAGGCGATGCGAAAAGTCCTTACGCAAGACGCTCCCGGCCTGGCGCCCTCGGTCGCGAGCTGGACCCTTCCCGGCAACGCGGCGTCGATCCGTGTGATGGAGAAGCTTGGTTTCGTGTATGAACGCGACGCGCTCTGGGCGGAGTTGCGACATGTGGTTTATCGTCGAGAGATATGAGCAGCTTCACGAGTTTCATGGACGCGGCGCTGGAAGAGGCCCGCGCCTCTGGCGAGCGCGGCGAAACGCCGGTGGGCGCAGTGATCGTCGACCCAACGCTGGGCGAGATCGTCGCCCGCGCCGGCAATCGGCCCCGAGAGCTCAACGATCCTACGGCGCATGCAGAGATCCTCGCCATTCGAGACGCCTGCGCGACGCGCGGCGCCGAGCGCCTGACGGGTCTTGATCTCTATGTCACGCTGGAACCCTGTCCGATGTGCGCCGGAGCCATCTCCGCGGCGCGCCTGAGGCGGGTCTACTACGGCGCCGAAGACCCCAAAAGCGGCGGTGTCGAGCATGGGCCGCGCGTCTTTTCACACCCAACCTGCCACCATGCGCCCGAGGTCTATGGCGGCATTGCGGGAGAGGAAAGCGCGCAGCTTCTGCGCGACTTTTTTGAGCGACGACGTTGACGTGGCCTCGACGTTCACGTGGTCTCGACACGGCAAGCGGCGGCGGCTTAATGGTAAGCGGCAAACGCCGACCGAGGCCCTTGTCCAGCTCGGATCATCGACGCTCTTCGCAGGGGGGTCAGTCGACTCGGACAACTAACGCCTGATTGGCTCTGCGGCGCCCTGAGAAGCTCCAATCGCTTCCGGACAGACTAACAATCAGGGGCCACCCGCCTTGGGTTTCAAACACGACGCGACCATCCTCTAGATCCCCATCGGGCGTCGCCTTCAACGTCAGCTGGATCACCGAGTCGCCACAGGTGACCCCATCTGAAAAATCCACGCGGCCATCCGTCAGCGGAACTGAGATCGTACAGCTGTCAGTGACCGAATAGCCTGCATCCACATCGATCCTCAGAAGCGCTTCGCTCACCCCGACGGTGGTTGTGACGCGGTCATCTAACAGCGCCAACAAAGGGCTGTTAGGACAAGCGGTTTCAAACGACGCTATGCGCGCAGGATCAGACTGCGCCGCTTGAAACAACGCCTGCTCCTGAAACGGAGTGCAGTCGCTTGCTCCCGCTCGCGCCGCCGGAGCGGCGCCGCAGCGCTTGGTTACTTCTGTGAGACAAGCGCGGTAGTCGTCGAATTGCTTGGCGCAACTGTCACCGACAGCTGCGACACTCGTCTCTCCAGGCGCCGCGCCGGCCTCGAGAACGCCCGCTCCGGCGCGCTTGAGGCAAGAAGCAGAAATCAGGCGGCCGCAGTCGTCGCTCGGGGAGTCGCAACTCTGCGCCGCGACGCCAGAAGCAGGAATCGTCAGAACTACAAAAACCAACGCATTCCGCACGATCTTCATGGTCAAAGCTCTATCGTCTCCATCACAGCCGGCGCCTCGACGCGCACGCCGCTCATCTCGGCGGCGAAGTCGTCCGCGGACTGCGCGAGAAGCGGGAACGTGCCGTAGTGACATGGGATGACGGCTGCGAAGTCGAAGAACTTCTTGCATGCATAGGCCGCCCGTCGCGCGCCCATTGTGAAATGCCCGCCGATCGTGACGATCCCGATGACCGGGTGGTGCAGATCCTCAAGGATCTCCATGTCGGCGAAAACATCCGTGTCGCCCATGAAATAGAGCGTCTCCCCACCCGACTCGATCATCCAGCCGCCTTCGCCGCCAAGGTAGACCGGCTTTCCGTCGACCATCGTCGAAGAGCTGTGCACCGCATGGACCAGGGTCGCCGCCACCGCGCCCCCGTCAGCGCCAAGATCGACCGTGCCCCCCTTGTTCATGCCCACAGCGCCGTCAATGCCGAGAAAGCTGATCATGTCGTAGATGCCGATGACCGTCGCGCCGGTCTTCTCGGCGATCTCCTTCGCGGAGGAGGCGTGGTCGTCGTGCCCATGGCTCAGAAGGATGTGAGTCGCGCCCGCGACCGCCTCATCGAACCGGCTCTCGTCAAAACTCGGATTGCCGCGAAGCCACGGATCGATCAGCAGAACCTGCCCGCTCGTCTCGATGCGAAAGCCCGAATGGCCGAGCCAAGTGATTTTCCAAGTGGTCATGTCTGAAACTCCGAGCCTGCGTTGCGAGCCGATAGACTACCCGATCAAAACCAGGCGCGCATCAAGCGGTTGGGCGGGAGGCCCTGTGCAACAGCAAACGGATCTCGCGCTTTGCCTTGGCGTACGCGCCGGAGCGATGGTCGACCTCGTCCGGAAGCCAGGCGCGCAGAAGCTTCTTTTTCAACCAGGCTTGCTGCGCCCGGTCTAGCGGGCGCCCCTTGAGCGCACGCCGGATGATCGGTTGTTCGCCGAGAGGGTCCGCCATGTCGCCCAACGCCAGTCTCAGCTGTTCGGGGTCGAAGGTTACAAAACGCGGCGATCGGGGCATCAGTCCAGCGGTTTGGCGTATCGCAGCAGCTCGACCTCAAAGCCGTTCGCCTCATAAAGACCGCGTGCGGCCCCATTGCTGGGGAAAGAGTTGAGCGTCAGCAGTCCGGCGCCGATCTCTCGCGCCCATTCCTCCGAGCGGGCGAGCAACAATCGCCCAAGCCCGCGCCCCCTCGCGCCCGCGTCGACGACCAGCACCTCGAGATGCGCGGTGCGCTCGCCGGTGAAGAAATCCGTCTTTGCGATGGTCCAGACGAACCCGAGCAGCGCCCCGTTTCCCGCTGTCGCCACCGTAAGATCGGCTTCGCTGCGTCCCGGTCGCTGCTCGAAATGCGCCCTGATGCCCGGTTTGTCGCCGTGCGCGATCATCTCGCGGCTGCGCCACGCCGGCGGCTCAAAGCTCGCCAGCTGGTCCGTCATGTTCAAGACCGAAATCCGGTCCGCCGGGGCGGCGGGGCGCAGCCGGATGTCGCTCACCACCACCTCTTTGGCTTGGCGCTGAAACCGGCAGCCTGTTCGAGCGCATAGGCCGTGTTCAAAAGGTCGGCCTCGCCCCACGGCTGGCCGATCAACTGAAGTCCCAGCGGCAAGCCTTCTTCATCGAAGCCCGCTGGGATCGAGACGCCAGGAAGTCCCGCCAAGTTGACGGTCACTGTGAAGACGTCGTTGAGATACATTTTGACCGGGTCTTCGGCGTAGGTCGGATCGCCCAGAGCAAAGGCGGCCGACGGCGTCGCCGGCGTCAGGATCGCATCGACGCCGTCGGCGTAGACCTTTTCAAAGTCCTGCTTGATCAGAGTGCGGACTTTCTGCGCGCGCAAGTAGTAGGCGTCGTAATAGCCCGCCGACAGCACATAGGTGCCGATCAACACACGTCTCTTGACCTCGGATCCAAACCCCTCGGCACGGGTCTTCTCGTACATTTCAATGACGCCGTCGCCCGGCGCCGCATCGGCGCGATGGCCATACTTCACCCCATCGTAACGGGCGAGGTTCGAGGAGGCCTCCGCCGGGGCGATGATGTAATAGACCGGCAACGCGTATTTGGTGTGCGGCAGCGAGATGTCGACGATCTCCGCGCCGGCGTCCTTCACCCAGGCGACGCCTTGCTCCCAGAGCTTCTCGATCGAAGCGGGCATGCCGTCCAGACGATACTCCTTCGGCACGCCGATCTTCTTGCCCTTGATGTCTCCGGTCAGAGCCGCCACGAAGTTCGGAACGGGCATGTCTGCGGATGTCGAATCCTGTGGGTCCTCGCCACACATCGCCTCACGCATGATCGCGGCGTCGCGGACCGTCTTTGTCATCGGGCCGGCCTGATCCAGCGAAGACGCAAACGCGACGATCCCCCACCGCGAGCACCGCCCATAGGTTGGCTTGATGCCGACAATCCCGGTGAACGCCGCCGGCTGACGGATAGAGCCGCCCGTAGCGTTTCCGGTCGCGCCGAGGCACAGATCCGCCGCAACCGCTGCGGCCGAGCCGCCGGACGACCCGCCGGGCGTGAGGTCGCTGTTGCCGCCGTCGACGCGCCATGGATTGGCGACGGGGCCATAGCAGGACGTTTCGTTGGAGCTGCCCATGGCGAACTCGTCCATGTTCAGCTTGCCCAGCATCACCGCGCCCCGCTCCCACAGCTGACGCGTGACCGTCGACTCGTAGGGCGGTTTGAACCCGCCAAGGATGTTTGAGCCCGCCTGGCTGGCGACGCCTTCGGTGCAGAACAGATCTTTGATCCCGAGCGGGATCCCACACAGGGCCGGAGCGGCCGCGCCCTCCGCCTTCAGGCGCTCATCCGCCGCCGCCGCCATCGCCAGAGCCTTTTCGGGCGTCTTGTGCACGACAGCGTTCAGGCGATCGGCGGCGTCGATCGCGTCAAGGCAGGCTTGCGTCACCTCGCGGGAGCTGAAGGCGCCGGCGCGCAGACCATCTCGGGCCTCGGCGATGGTGAGTTTCGGAAGATCGGCGGGCGTATCGGTCACGGGCGAAAACCCCATCATCAAAAAGCACGAAGCGCCTCGGCGGCGAGGCGCGGCGACAATCCCGCTCCTCTATCCGAGACGCTTCCATCTCTTCAATGCCTGTGTTGATCGACCTGTGCTGTTCCTTGGCGGGTGAAACCGCCGTTCCCCTTACTCGCCGCCGAAAATCGAGTTCTTGAAACGGCCCAACGCGCCGCCGATGATGCCCGGGTCGGTCTTGTAAGTCTGTCCAGCGAATTCGTTGATCGGCGTAAACGGCTGATCGCCCTGCAGGCGGACTTCATCGCCGTAAACCCGAATCGACTCGCGATCGCGCAGATCTGGATCCACCGCGAGATCCGGCGTCGTCACCCCTGGAGGCGCATCAGGACCGAACCCTGAAAACCCGTCGCTATTGGCCAGCGCGGGGGCCGCTGAAACAGCCAGAATCGCCAAAACGGTCGCGGTACGCAAAAAGGTCATTGTGCTTCTCCCCTTGAGTTCGACCAACCGGCCGCTCCTCAAGATCAAAAGGTGGGGAAGTCGTCCGGGGAAAACCACCCCAGAGCAGTCACAAGGTTGTTTGTTTCTCGTTTACAATCAATTTCGCCACAGCGAAGAACGCTCAAGGCTTCGCAATCGGGCGTTGTAGTCTGTTGTTATTCAACAACTTTTGGAACGACGAAAAACCCTTCCCGAGCCTCTGGCGCATTCGCCAAGGCCGAGGCGGCGTCGTCGCCAGCCGTCACAACGTCCTCGCGGCGCTTCAAGCGCATCGGCGTGACCGAGGTCATTGGATCAACGCCCTCCACATCCACCTCGCCAAGCTGCTCAACCCACCCAAGGATATTGTTGAGTTCGTCGGTTAGCGGCGCCGCTTCCTCTTCGGTCACGGCGATGCGCGCGAGATGCGCGACCTTCTTGACGGTGGCGACGTCGACGGACATTGCGAACTCCAGGCTGTTTCGTGATCTAGCCGCTAGACTGATACGCCCAACTGCGCAAGGCCCGTGTCCGGACGATCGGCGCGAGACTTTGGAAGTTCACGGCGTGTTCACAGAACACCGACTAGAGATATTTTGTGATTTCCATTTGACGCGCTGCAACATGAAACTTGCTGCAGAGCGGGAAACGCGTCTTTCTGAGACCGTGCAACCGGAGGTCGGGCCATGCGAGCGCACCACGAAAAACGAATCAATCTCGCCTTACAAGGCGGCGGCGCGCACGGGGCATTCACGTGGGGCGTGGTGGCCAGTCTGTTCGAAGATTACCGCCTTTGGATAGACGCGATCTCGCGCACGACGGCGCGAGCAATCACAGCACTCATCAAGACGCAGGGCATGTATCAGGCGCAAGACGAAGGGGCCCGACACGCGCTTCACGAGTTCTGGAGAGCCGTCAGCAAAGCCGGCCAGTCAAGCCCGATCCAGCGCGGTCCGCTCGACGTTCTCACCGGCAACTGGAGCCTCGACCGCTCGCCCGGCTATCTGTTCTTCGACATCATGCAGCGCATCGCATCGCCGTATGACGTCAATCCTTTCGACCTCAATCCGCTGCGCGATCTGGTCGAGAAGCATGTGAACTTCAAAAAGGTGCGCGGCGCCCATGATCTGGGGATCTTCATCTCAGCGACGAATGTCGAGACGGGGTTGGCCCGGGTGTTCCACCGCGACGAGATCTCGATCGACGTCGTGATGGCTTCGGCATGCCTGCCGTTTCTCTACCAAGCGGTCGAGATCGACGGGGACTACTACTGGGACGGCGGCTACATGGGGAACCCGCCGATCGTCCCGTTCTTTCAAGGCAGCCACGCTGACGATATCGCCATCATCCAGATCAATCCGATTTTCCGCGAAGGCGTGCCCAAGCGCGCGCGCGATATTCTCGATCGGGTCAACGAGATCACATTCAACAGCGCGTTGATGCACGAACTGCGCGCGATCGACCACATCACCAAGCTTGTCCAATCGGGAGATCTGAACCGCGCGGACCATCGCGAGATGCGGCTGCATTTGATCGAAGCGCGCAAACGCATGCGACCCCTGGGCGCCTCCTCCAAACTGAACACGGAATGGAAGTTCCTGCGCCACCTGTTCGACATTGGCCGCGACGCGGCGGAGCAGTGGCTCGACAAGCACTACGACTGCATCGGGACGCGTTCCTCGCTGGACGTCGGCTCATTGTTCCCAACCCACGTGCCGAGCGGAAAGCCGCGCAAGCGCAAGGCCGCACCCTCGAAAGGGGGCGCGCCAAGCTCGGGGAAGAAGAGCGCGTAGAAAGCGGTGACCGCGCTCGCATCCCGGGCCGCAAGCAACCGAGGGCTCCATGTCATTCACCGTCCAGGATGCGCTGAAGGGCGAGCGGCCGCGCGACTTTCTTCGCCGCGGAACCATCATCGCGATCATCAGCTTCTTGACGCTGATCGACCTCTTCGGCTCGCAAGCCCTGCTGCCCAGGCTGGTCGAGGCCTACGGCGTAGATCCCGCGACCATGGGCGTGGCGGTGAACGCCTCGACCTTTGGCATGGCGGTGTCGGGTCTCACGGTCGCGTGGTTCGCCGATCGGATTGACCGCAAACGCGGCATCTGGATGAGCCTTGCTTTGCTCGCCATCCCGACGCTCTTACTTGGCCTGGTGTCCGACGTGACCCTGTTTGCGCTGCTGCGCATCGCGCAAGGCGTGTTCATGGCCGCGGCCTTCACCTTGACGATGACCTACCTCTCGGAACAGTGCGATATTACGGCTGCGTCCGGCGCCATGGCCGCCTACATCACCGGAAACGTCGCCTCAAACCTGTTTGGTCGATTGATGGCGGGCTCGCTCGCCGAAGAGATCGGACTGGCCGGCAGTTTCTTCGCCTTTGCGGCGCTCAATCTTCTCGGAGCGCTCTTCGCTTACATGTTCATTGGATCGACCTCGGGCCCGCGCGTTCGCTCTGAAGAAAGGCCGCTTGACGCCTGGAAGGCGCATCTTGGTCATCCAAAGCTGCGCGCGAGCTTTATGATCGGATTCATCATCCTGTTCTTGTTCGTTGGCCTCTACACCTATGTGAACTTCGAGTTGGTGAGCCCCCGGCTTGGGCTCGATCCGGCAATGCTGGGCGCCGTCTACTTTGTGTTTCTTCCGGCGCTGCTGACCACGCCAAGCGCGGGCAGACTGGCGCGGCGATGGGGCGTCGGTTGGAGTTTTTGCATCGGAGCGCTGATCACCGCCGCCGGAATTGGCGCAACGCTGTCAGGCGCATTGTGGCTGGTGTTGACGGGTCTCGCTTTCATCGGCGTCGGATTGTTCTTCGCCCAAGCGGCGGTGTCCGGGTTTGTCGGACGCACAGCGACGCATGCGCATGCGGCGGCGAACGGACTTTATCTCTCGAGTTATTATCTGGGCGGGCTCGTCGGCGCGTTTGCGCTCGGAGCGATCTACGACGCTTTTGGCTGGGCCGCGCTGGCCGGCGTTTCCTTTGGGATCCTGCTCGTCGGCGTGTGGCTGGCGCGGGGCCTCGGCGACGAGCGCGCGACAACCTGACAAGACGGTGCTTGCGAGCGCCGTTTCGGGCTCCTATCAGTCCTGATTGAACAGCGGACCGCGCGCCGGCGCGACCTTGCCGCGCAAGCGCTGACACGGCCACGTAGGAACTGACATGACTGAGCTCGCCTATACTGAACCCAAGGCCAAGACCATCGCCGGCGTGAAAGGCGACTGGGAGATCGTGATCGGAATGGAGGTGCACGCCCAGGTGCTCTCCAATGCGAAACTGTTTTCCGGAGCCTCCACTCAGTTTGGGGCGGAACCGAACTCCAACGTCGCGCTGGTCGATGCGGCGATGCCTGGAATGTTGCCGGTGATCAATGAGTTCTGCGTCGCGCAGGCGGTGCGAACAGGGCTCGGCATCAAAGCCGAGATCAACCTGCGGTCGATCTTCGACCGGAAGAACTATTTCTACCCGGATCTGCCGCAAGGATATCAGATCAGTCAGTTCAAGCACCCGATCGTCGGCGAGGGCGAGGTGCTGGTCGATCTGGAGCCGGGCGTCGCCCGCAAGGTCCGGATCGAGCGGATCCATCTTGAGCAGGACGCGGGCAAATCGATCCACGACATGGATCCGGAGAAGTCGTTCGTCGATCTGAACCGCACAGGTGTGGCGTTGATGGAGATCGTCTCCCGCCCGGACATCCGCTCGGCCGAGGAAGCCGCCGAGTACCTGCGCAAGCTGCGGACCATCGTCCGCTACTTGGGAACCTGCGACGGGAACATGCAGGAAGGCTCGATGCGGGCGGACGTGAACGTCTCGGTCTGCAAGCCCGGCGACTACGAGAAGTACCGCGAAACCGAGGACTTCGCGCATCTGGGCACGCGCTGCGAGATCAAGAACATGAACTCGATGCGCTTCATTCAGCAAGCGATCGAGTTCGAGGCGCGGCGCCAGATCGCGATCTTGGAGGACGGCGGCCAGGTCGACCAGGAAACGCGTTTGTTCGACACCAAGAAGGGTGAGACCCGGACCATGCGCTCGAAGGAAGAAGCGCATGACTATCGCTACTTCCCGGATCCGGACCTGCTGCCGTTGGAGATCGATCAAGCCTGGGTCGATGAGATCGCCGCCTCGTTGCCGGAGCTGCCCGACGCCAAGAAAGCGCGATTGGTCGGCGATTTCGGCGTGACGGAGTACGACGCCTCGGTGCTGACCGCTGAGCCCGAGAACGCCGCATTCTTCGAAGAAGTCGCCAAGGGCCGCGACGGCAAACAGGCGGCGAACTGGGTGATCAACGAACTGTTCGGGCGCCTGAACAAGGAAGAGAAAGGCATCGTCGACAGTCCGGTCTCAGCCGCTCAACTGGGCGGCATGATCGACCTGATCGGCAAAGGCGACATCTCGGGAAAAATCGCAAAGGACCTCTTTGAGATCCTGTGGACCGAAGGCGGCGACCCGGCGGAGATCGTCGAGAAACGCGGCATGAAGCAGGTGACCGACACCGGCGCGATCGAAGCCGCGGTCGACGAGGTGATCGCCGAGAACCCGGACAAAGCGGAACAGGCCAAGGAGAAGCCCAATCTCGCTGGGTGGTTCGTCGGTCAGGTGATGAAGAAAACCGGCGGCAAAGCCAATCCGCAAGCCGTCAACAAGCTGGTGCGCGAGAAGCTGGGCGTCTCATAGCCCCTCGGCGGTTTGGCTTGCCCCGACAACGCGACGATGGCGACGCGCCAAACCACCGGCCTCAAGCGAGGGCGGCGCGCGGCGTGTAGGCTTGCGGAAACGGGCACAACCCTTCCCGCTGCCGCACGCTTGAGTGAAGCTGATGCCCGTCTGCGGAGGCCGCGACGCGAGGCGCCCGAAGCACAAACGCGCGCCCAAGACCGCGTCGGGCTCCGATCATAGGCGCGCACGGGTTCAGTTTTAGCCGGCTCCGCCAGTTCTCCGGCAGGGTCAGACCGTGGCTCAGCGCTTTTTCAAGCATCCAGACCAGCGACAGGTTGGCCAGAGGTCGCGCAGCCTCATATCCGCCGAGCTCGCCGCCGACATCCCCGTGCCCGCCGGGAAACCAAACCTGTTCAAGCCGGCCGCGCCAGCCTTCGACGCGCTCCCAAAGGATCGGGTCGAAGCTTTGTCGGTCCTCATCGAGAGCCAGTGCGTGATATCCTGCCTTGATATGCGGCCCGAGACCGTGGTCGTGAAACTCGGTGGCGAACGGCGGGGCGATCCAGGACAGCACAGGCCAGGGCAAGCCGAGCGCCTTCACCGTGTCCCAGGCGCCGATCATCTCGATGTCCACATCCACATGACAATGGCGCCGGCGAAACTCACGCGCGCCGGGCGTCACCTCGTCCAGCTCGTAGTATCGAAACGCGCGCAGCACGCGACGCTCCGTCGCCTTCTCGGGCGCAAGCAGACCAATGCGGTCGATCAGGCCCGCAAGGCTTCGGACCGCGTAGGCGCCGCGACTGTAGCCAAACAGCAAGATCCGGTCGCCTGGTCGATAGCGGCTCGCGATGATCCGATAGCCCTGAAGGATCGACTCGTTGATCCCCATGCCGCTGGCGGCGCAGAGATACCGCCGCCAACCCCGGCCCTGTACGCCAGGGTCGTAAGCGAGCGTTTGAGCGACGCTCGGTCCGAGCTCCGACAGCAACCTGTAGAGGCGTCCTGCGTTGGTTTCTCGCCCCTCGGTCAGCGAGCTGAGCGTTCCGTCGACGATGTAGACATGCGTCCGGGTGGAAGGTCTTGTCTGCGATGCGTTCTTGGTCATCTGCATTTCCTCTCTCAACGCAGCTAAGGGTGCCGCGCCGCCCTGACCAGACTTGCTGCGCCGCGCCTATCTGAGAGGTTATCGCCCGTCAGAGAACAGGCGCGCCATCAGCGCCGAAGGGCTCCGCCTCGTCCACGCCTCGGCCACGTGGCGGGTTTTCGCGCGAGACGGCCCCGCCGCTTCATCGTCGTAAAGCCGGCGCACGCGCGATTGACGCGTCTCGTCAAATTACTTATTCAAAAACATGAATGCGTCACTCAACGAAGCGGCGCGCAAAGGGAGGACACCGAATGGCCCGCAGCATCTTGGCGGCCTGCGCCGCGATCGCGTCGTGTTTTGGGGGAGCGCTCGCGCAGGACGGGCGGCCTGAAAACCCAGTCGCAGAGGGGCTTTACGGGCCGTTGGACATGTATCCGGGCTCCGCGCTCTATTCAAAGCCGATCGAAGTCGCGCCCGGCGTCTGGTCTGCGATCGGAGCCACACAGCCGGCGACTTACGAGAACGGCGGACACAACAACAACCTGTCCTTCGTCATCGGCGACAACGGCGTGCTGGTGGTCAATGGCGGCTCGAACGCCGCGCTTGCCGAAGCGCTCCACGATGAGATCCGGGCGGTCACGGACAAGCCGGTGCTGTATGCGGCGGCAGAGAACGGCCAGGGCCACGCGATGCTCGGAATGAGCTACTGGAAATCGCAGGGCGTGCCGGTGATCGCTCAAACCGACGGCGCCGACGTGTTCGCCGAAGACGCTTACGAGATCCTCGACCGGATGAAGACCGTCAACAAGGAGGTCGGCGACGGAACCGAGGTCGCCGAGCCCGATCAGACCTTTGACGAGGAGCTTGTCCTGGATCTTGGCGGCGTGACGGCGCAACTCGTGATGTTCGGTCCGGCGCACTCGCCCGGCGACATGTCGGTCATCGTGCCAGAGCGCAACGTGATCATCGCCGGCGACATGGCGTTCCATGTGCGCATGCCGCCGATCTTCGAGGATACGGACACCGCCGGCTGGCTGGAGAGCTGGGAGCTGTTCCGCGAGGAAGCCGAAGACCGGATCATCATCCCCGGACATGGCGGTCCCACCGACTTTGCGACGGTCGACGCCGGCACGCGCGTCTATGTCGAGTTCTTGCGCGCCGAGGTGCAGAAGATCCTCGATGCGGACGGCACGCTGCAAGACGCCTATGAGATCGACCAGAGCCAATACAAGCACTGGCACACGTATTGGGAGCTGGCCGCGCGCAACGCCGGGCGCGTTTTCGAGACCATGGAGTTCGAGTAGCGGTTGACCTGCGCCGACGGTCGCGGCGATACCGGGCGCGCTTTCAACGGAGCGCCCGATGTCCCGCAAACGCAGTTCCCGGCGATCGCCACCGATCACAAAGATCGCGACCTGCTGCTATTGCGGGACGCGCGCGACGCTGCACTTGGCCGGGGTGACCCAGCATGAGCTGGCCTGCCGTAACTGCGGCGCCCCTCTCTCGACGCTCAAGGCGCTCAGGCTTGATCCAACACCGCCCCGCCCGAAACGGGCCCCGCGACCGCAAAAGCGGAAACGGCGGTCGCATCGCGACGATCCGGCGATCCCGCTGTCCCGCAGCCTGAGGCATTGGAAACGCGGGATGAGCCGGTTTCTCGACGACGTCTTCGACGAGCTCGAAGACCTGTTCGATTAGCGTGCGTTATGCGCTCGGTCGCATGCGCGCCGCCGGCAGATGGATCTTGAACCGCTCTCGGATCCGCGCGTCGACGTCCTTCGAGATGTTCTCGGGGAAGAACGAGGAGAGGATGCGCTCTTTCTCCTTGGTCGCGGTTTCGACGAGGATCGGCTTGCCGACTTCCGCCCACTCTTTCGGCGAGGTGCGGTCGCCGATCTTGGGGTAGATGTACTCGGACTGCATCAACCCGAGCGTTTGTTGCGATCCCAGGTAATGCCCCGGTCCTTCGAGGCAGACCTGCCGCATCGTCTCAAGCGACAACGTGCTTTCGTTGACTTCAACCCCGCGCACGCACCGCAGACACTGGCCGAGCATGTCATTGTCGATGATCAAGCTCTCCATGCAAAAGCCCAGCAACGAGGCATGCATGCCGACGCTCTCGTAGACGAGGTTGATCCCCGCGAGGCCGGCCATCACGTTCGTGATCCCCTTCTCGTAGCCCGATTGCGCGTCCGGCATCTTCGCATCCGCCATTCCAGCGGCGGAGCCGGTCGGCAGACCGTAGAACTTGCCCATCTGCCCCACCGCGGCCGACAGGATCGCTTGCTCGCCGGAGCCGCCCGACATGGCGCCTGAGCGTAGGTCCGAAACAAACGGCCACGGGCCGAAGATCGCCGGGTGCCCCTTCTTCACGCTGTTCACGTAGACGAGGCCCGACAGGCATTCCGCGACCGCCTGCACCACCGATCCAGCGATCGCCGCCGGCGACGTGGCGCCCGCCTGGCCGGCGGAGAGAAGGAGGATCGGCATCCCGCCGCGGATGCACTCCTCCATGACGAGGCAGCTTTCAGTCGCATACTTCATCGGCGGCACGACGAAGGTGCAGGACAAGCCGACAAAGGGCCTTGCACGGAAAGCCTCTTCCGAGCCGGCGATCATATGCAGCATTTCCAGCGACGGGGCCACGTGCTCCGGCTCCATGAAGCTCGTCGCGACATACTTCTTCGTGCCCGCCACGGCCGCATAGACCGTGTTGAGATCCATCTCGGCGTTGTTCTCGATATCGCGGCAGACCATCGGTCGCTGGAAAAAATGAATGTTGTCCATCTGCTCGACGATGCGGGCCGCGTCGTAAAGATCCTGAACCGTGGACTCCCGATACTCCCGCGCTTCGACATCAACGATATGAACCGCGGCCCCGGCGGTGCCGTAATGCACCCGGTCGCCGGCGATTGTCATGTCATAGGCCGGATCTCGGCCGCAGAGCGTCAGCTCTTTCGGCGCAACAGCGATCATCTCCTCGACAAGCCTCGCCGGGAAGCGCACGCGCTTGTCGTCCGCGTAGGTCGCGCCAGCCGCGACCATCGCATCGACGCCGCTATCGGGCGCGTCGGCGAGGCCGATCTCTTCAAGCGCTTGAAGCGCCGCGCCGTGGATCTCGCGAATGTCCGCGTCCGTCAGGGGTTTGTACTGTCCGCCCGAAAGACCGGGCCGGACCGGCCGCACATCCTCCGCCAACGGCGCCGCTCTCAATGCTTTGCGCGCTTCCCGACCGCCCGCGCGACGGCTTTTCTTAACTTCTTGGGTTTCCGACATCTTTCACTCCTCCCGAGGCTGCATTCGACCATATCGAAGCCAGGGAGGGAGAGCCTCGGGCCGCACGACCGCGCCCCGCGCCGATGGCGCGCGAGACCAGTTCAATCAGAGGATCGTCGTCGAACATTGGCGGCTCGTCGTCATTCACTCCCATACCGAAACGCAATTCGGGCGGGCAGAATGGTCCGTTTGCGGCATAAGCGTCGTTTTTCAGACAGTTGGCGCGCCGAAGCCCTTCTTGACGTCCCGGCGGCGCGGACGAAGGCGCGGCGCGCAGCCACGCGCACCGAACGCAAACGGACGGTTTTACGCCTTCACGCGTTCCGACTTCGGGTCATACATCGGTTTGAGCGACGCCTCGGCGCGGACCCTCGTTCCGGCGATGTCGATCTCGTAAGTCGATCCAAGCAAGCTCTCCGCGCTTTCGCCCGGCTGAGCGCACGGCACATAGCCCATCCCGATCGCCGCCCCCAAGGTATGCCCATAGTTGCCGGAGGAGAGATATCCGACAATCTCGCCGTCCCGGAGCACCGGCTCGTTGTGATAGAGCAGCGGCTCGGGTTCGGTCAGCCGGAATTGCAGCATCCGCCGCGACACCCCAGCCTCTTTCTTTCTCAGGACGGCGTCACGGCCGATGAAGTCGGGCTTGTCCGTTTTCACTGCGAATCCAAGCCCGGCTTCGAGCACATGGTCCTCGTCGGTGATGTCATGGCCGAAATGCCGGAAGGCTTTCTCGATCCGGCAGCTGTCCATCATATGCATGCCGCAGAGCTTCAGACCATGGTCGGCGCCCGCCTGCTCCAGCGTCTCAAACACGTGAGCGATCTGATCGGTTGGCGCGTAAATCTCCCAACCGAGCTCGCCCACGTAAGTGACCCGATGCGCCCGGGCGAGGCCCATGCCGATCTCGATCGGACGCGCCCAGCCGAAGGGGTGAGCGTCATTTGAGAAGTCGTTCGGGCTGACGGTCGACAACAGCGCCCTGCTGTTCGGTCCCATCACCGCAAGCACGCCCTCGCCGGACGTGACGTCCGTGAAGACGACGCGGGCGTCCCCGACCTGGCGCTTGAGCCACGCCATGTCGCGCACCACCGTCGCCGCAGGCGTGACGATCACATAGACGTCTTCCGCCAGGCGCGTCACGGTCACGTCCGACTCGATCCCGCCCTTTTCGTTGAGGAACTGAGTGTAGGCGATCTTGCCGACCGGCACGGCCATCTGCGCCCCGCAAATCCGGTTGAGCAGCGTCTCCGCATCCGGGCCTTCCGCACGGATCTTGCCGAAGGAGGACATGTCGTACATGCCCACCGCCTCGCGCACCGCGCGATGCTCTTCGGCGGAGTTCTCAAACCAGTTCTGCCGTCCCCAGCTGTACTCGTACTCGGCGTTCTGGCCCGGCTTGGCGTACCAGTTCGCGCGCTCCCACCCGGCGGTTTCCCCAAAGCACGCGCCGCGGGCCTTGAGATGTTCATGCAGGGCCGAGCGCCGCACGCCGCGCGCCGTCTCGGGTTGGCGATACGGATAGTGATCCGCGTAAAGCAGCCCGAGCGTTTCGGAGACACGCTCCCGCAGATAGGTTCGGTTGCTCTGGAAAGGTTGAGCCCGACGAATGTCGACCTCCCACAGATCGAAGGGCGGCTCGCCATCCTCGATCCACTGCGCGAGCGCCATGCCGGCGCCGCCGGAGCTGACGATCCCGATCGAGTTGTACCCGCAGGCGACGTAATAGCCCTTCAGCTCCGGCGCCTCGCCGAGATAGTAGCGGTCGTCCGGCGTGAAGCTTTCGGGGCCGTTGAAGAAGGTGTGGATGCCGGCTTCGGCCAACATCGGCATCCGGTTCACCGCCATCTCGAGGATCGGTTCGAAGTGGTCAAAGTCCTCGGGCAGCTGATCGAAGCAGAAGTCCTCCGGGATGCCGCGCTTGTCGCCGAGCGCCGGCCAGGGCTTCGACTTTGGCTCAAAGGCGCCGAGCATCATCTTGCCCGCGTCTTCCTTGTAATAGGCGCACTCGTCCGGCACGCGCAGCACTGGGAGCTGGGTCAGATCCTTGATTGGCTCGGAGACGATGTAGAAATGCTCGCAGGCGTGCAGCGGGACGTTCACCCCGGACATCGCGCCAAAGTCGCGCGCCCACATGCCCGCGCAATTGACGACGACGTCTGCGTCGATCTGGCCCTGCTCTCCGTCTTTCTCCCACGCGACGCCGGTCACGCGGCCGTTCGCCTGACGCACCCCCGTCACCTTGACGCCCTCGACGATCTGAGCTCCGCGCTGACGGGCGCCCTTGGCGAGCGCGAGCGCGATGTTCGCCGGATCGGACTGGCCGTCGAGCGGCAGATGGACCGCACCGACGACGCCTTCGATGTTGAGATGCGGATAGAACTCTTTCGCCTCTTCGGGCGAGATCTCGCGCGCATCGACGTCAAACGCCCGCGCCATCGCCGCCTGACGATAGATTTCCTCCTTGCGCGCCTCGGTCAGCGCCACGGTCAGCGACCCGTTTTGCTTCATGCCGGTGGCGACGCCGGTTTCTTCCTCGAGCTTGACGTAGAGGTCGGCCGAGTACTTGGCGAGGCGCGTCATGTTCTGACTTGCGCGCAGCTGTCCGATCAGCCCCGCGGCGTGCCAGGTCGTCCCGCAGGTCAGCTGCTTGCGCTCAAGCAGCACGATGTCGGTCCAACCGAGTTTCGCCAGATGGTAGGCGACAGAACAGCCGGAGACCCCGCCTCCGACAATGACGGCGCGGGCTTTGGTTGGAAGCGTCATGACGAAACCTCGTGCGGACGTTGCGACGGATGGGAGAGCGCCGGGCTGAGCCGGTTGGTTTGTTGCGGATGTCTCATTCCGGCGCGGCTTTCACATCGGCGAGATCTTTGCTGGCCAGCAGCGCGGCGGCGCCGATCATGAGAGCGCCTGAAAGCCGATTGACCCAAACGCCGCCAAAGCTGCGCAGACGGCCAACCGCTTTCACAGCCGCCCAGCCCCACAGCACCAGCAAAACGCCGTCAACGACCAGGTAAGTGACGCCGAGGATCAGCAATTGCGGCCAGATCGGCAGAGCGGGATCGAGAAACTGCGGGAACAGCGCGCCGAAAAAGATCACAGCATATGGATTTGCGGCGGACGTGAGGAAACCCTGACGAAACAGCACTATGGGTCGAGCCTCAGCTGCGGAGGCGACGGGGTCCCTTTGACCGGTCGAGCGCATCAACCTGATCCCGATCCAGACCAAGTAGCCCACGCCCAGCCACTTCACGACCGTCAAAGCATCGGCCGAGGTTGCGATGACAGCGGTCAAACCGAAGGCCGCCGCGGTCATCTGCAAGCTGTTCGCCGTCAGGTCTCCGGCGACTGTGGCAAGGCTCCGTCGAACACCGTGCCGCAAGCTGTTTGAGATGATCAAAAGCTGACTGGTGTCAGGCGGGGTCGCGAAAAACGCGGCGAGCACCGCCAGATACAACAGATACGCCTCGACGCTCACCCTAGCCTCCTGGTGATCTCATGGCCGGCCTCGACCAACCGGTCGCGAAGCCGGGAGATGTGCTCGGGGCCAACCTCACAGCACCCGCCGACGATTGACGCGCCCTGCTCGACCCAGGCCAGCGCATGGTCGGCGTAGGCGTCGGGGCCGAGGTCTTCGCGCGCCTCCAGCGAGGTGGCCGTCGAACCGCCGTCGATGAACTCCTGCGCGATCTTTGTGAAGCCGTTGCCATAGGCGCCGAAGGGCACGCCAGCGCCCGAGATGGCCTCTAGCGCCGCTGGAATCGCTTCAGGTCGCGAGCAGTTGATCAAAGCTGCGTCCGCTTCGGCTGCGATCCGAGCCGCTTCAGCGACGGGCTCGCCAGAGCGCAAACGGCTTCCATCCTCGTCATTCGCAGTGAATGAAAGCCAGACCGGGCGATCGGTGCGCCGCCCCGCCGCCAGCGAGTGCCGAGCGGCTTCGATCGATGGAATGGTCTCGAAGAGCAGGATATCGACCGTCGGAGCCAGGATGCCCGCAATCTCAGAGAAAAGATCGACCGCCCTCTTCTGGTCAGGATGCAGATCGGGGCGGTAACTTGCGCCGAGCGGTCCGATTGAACCTGCGACCTGGCTTCGATCTCGCACTGGATCGGCCTCGGCGACAGCGGCGAGCAGAAGCTGCTCGAACTGATCCTCGATGTTTGCCATGTCGACCCCGTCAGCAGCGTAGTGGTTGCTGTCGGAGCCGCGCAATCGATCTCGATGGATCGCGTAGGTGTTGGTGGTCGCAACCGTCGCCCCGGCGTCGGCGTACGCTTCGTGGACCTGCGCGACGAGCCCGGGACTGTCTATCAGCAATTGCGTCGCCCATAGCGGCGTCGCCGGCTGCCCTCCGCGGCGGATCAACTCCTGGCCCATTCCGCCGTCAAGGAGGACAACCTGGCTCATGACCGCAGTCTTTCGTTCTGCGGATCCCAAAGCGGTTCGTCCTTTTGCACGACCGCCTTCATGCGTTCGCCGAAGATCTCGACTTCGAGCTCCGTGCCCGGCTCGGCGCAGTCGGCGCGCAACATCGCGAGAGCGACCGAGGCGTTCACCCGATACCCCCAGGCGCCGGACGTGGTCTCGCCGACGATCTCGTCGCCTTTCCAGACGATCGACATGTACGGCGCGTCGCATCCGTTCGCCTGAACGATCATCGGCGCGAAACGCTTTGTGACCCCTTGTTGCTTCTCGCTCATCAGCGCTTGTTTGCCCGGGAAGTCCTGCGCCTTGTCGAGCTTCACGAACCGGTCGAGCCCGCCCTGGAACAGCGTGTAGTCGGTCGAAAGATCGCCCTTCCAGGCGCGGTACGTCTTCTCGATCCGCAACGAGTTGAGCGCGTACATCCCGAACGGTTTGGCGCCGGCGGCGACGACGGCCTCGTAGATCGCAGGGATGTCCGCGTTCTCGGCATGGATCTCCCACCCCAGTTCGCCAGCGAAGGACACGCGCAAGAGAGCGGCCCAGCGTCCGGCCACTTCGGCCTCCTGAAAGCTGAGCCATGGCAACGAGAGATCGCCGGTCGAGATCCCCGACAGCAGATCACGCGATTTCGGCCCCGCGACGATCAGGGTCGACATCCGTTCGGTCCAGTTCTCGATCGTGATCGCCGAACCGCCGGGCACATGCCGCTTCAACCAGTCGAGGTCGTGCCATTCCGCAGCGGCGGCGGTGACCAGGATGAATTGGTCCTCCGCCTCGCGGGTCACCGACATCTCGGTGACGATCCGTCCACGCTGGTCGGCGAAGTAGACCAGACCCACGCGCCCGATTTTCGGAAGCGCGCCGGTCGCAAGGCCGCGCAGCCATTCATCAGCGCCGGCTCCTGCAACCTTGAACCGAGCGAAGCCCGGGAGATCGAGGACGCCGACCCCGTCGCGGACCGCCTCGCATTCGGCTTTCACGCGCGGCTCCCAAGGGCCGTTGCGCGACCAGGTCTCGCGGGATTCGAGCGCGACGTCGTCGCCTGGCTCCGCGAACCAGACGGCGCGCTCCCAACCGCCAAACTCGCCAAACTGCGCGCCGAGTTCGGCGACGCGGTCATGCACGGGCGACTTCCGCGCCGGACGGCCGTCGGGCCACTCGTAGAACGGATAGTGCATCGCGTATTCGTGGCCGTAGATCTCCATGCCTTTCGCGTTGGCGTAGGCCTGGTCGGCGTATCCGGTGAAGCGTCTGGGATCGCAGGACCACATGTCCCATTCGGTGCCGCCCTCGACGACCCATTCCGCCAGCACCTTGCCGGCGCCGCCGGCCTGGGCGATGCCGAAGGTGAAGACGCAGGCCTCGAACGCGTTCGGCACGCCGGGCATCGGGCCGACATTCGGGTTGCCGTCCGGCATGTAGGGGATGGGACCGTTGATGACCTTGTTCACACCCACCGAACCGAGCAGCGGCACGCGCGCCATCGCGTCTTCGATGTACCATTCCAGCCGCTCGAGATCGTCCTCGTAAAGCTGGAACGAGAAATCCGCCGGCATCGGGTCTTGCGGCGTCGTCCAATGCGCGCGGCAGTTCCGCTCATAGGGGCCGAGGTTGAAGCCGGTCTTCTCCTGACGCAGGTAGTATGAGCTGTCGACGTCGCGCAGCAGCGGCAGCTTGCCGCCATGCTCGGCGCTCCAGGCCTCCAGCTCCGGCACCGGATCGGTCAGCATGTATTGGTGAGACATCGTCACCATCGGCACAAATCGGCCGAACATCGCGCCGACCTCCTGGGCCCGATACCCCGCCGCGTTCACGACGTACTCGCAGCGGATCTCACCGGTCGTTCCGTCGTTGGCTTCAAGTCCGAGAACCCACTCGCCGTTTTCCCGGCGCGCGCCGGTGACGCTGCAGAACCGAGTGATCTTGGCGCCCAAGTCGCGTGCGCCTTTCGCCAGCGCCTGGGTCAGCTGCGCGGGGTCGATATCGCCGTCGGACGGGTCGTAAAGACCACCCGCCAGGTCATGCGTCTCCAGAAACGGATAACGGTCTTTCAGATCCTGCGTCGAACACATTTCCATCGACAGGCCCTGATGCTTGCCCATGCTGACGACGCGCTCGAACTCCATCATCCGGTTCTTCGAGTGGCCCAGCCGGATCGAACCAGTCACGTGGTAGTTCATCGGGTAGTCGACCGCTTCGCCTAGCTTGCGATAGAGTTCGGTCGAATAGCGCTGCATGTTCATGACCGACCACGAAGCCGAGAAGGTCGGCACGTTGCCGGCCGCGTGCCAGGTCGAGCCCGAGGTCAGCTCGTTCTTCTCGATCAGGACGCAATCCGTCCATCCTTTCAGGGCAAGATGATAGAGGCACGAGGCGCCGACCGAGCCGCCCCCGATGATCACAACCCGCGCTGTCGTTGGCAGATCCGCCATGACTGTCCTCCCACTCTTTAAAGTTTCAATCGATTGCCAAGCGGGCCGCCAGCCCGCCTAAGATGACCGATGCGGCCTTGTTCATGACCGTCGCGCTTTTCCGGATCCGCTCGGACAGCGCGCCGGCGAGCGCGCCGATCGTTCCGTCCGTGACGATCCCGCCCAGTGTCAGAAGAAGCCCAAGGACGATGATCTGCTTCCAGACGGGTCCCAGGGCCGGATCCGCAAACTGCGGAAGAAACGCCAGAACGAACAGCGCGACTTTCGGGTTCAGAATGTTGGTGAGGAACCCTCGGGCAAACGCTCGGCGCATGCGGCGCGCGCCGCCAACCGCCTGTTCGACGGGGCCCGACCGCCACATCTGAACCGCCAGGTACAACAGGTACGCCGCCCCGACATATCGGACGACGTCGTAGGCCGCCGGGTAGGCGAGGATCAAAGCGCTCAGCCCCGCTGCGGCGAGGCTGACATGGACCAAGACCCCAAGGCTGATGCCCATCGCCGCCGCCACACCGACGGCAGGCCCGCCTGCGGCGCCCGACGCGATCGTAAACATCATGTCGGCGCCGGGCGTCAGGTACAGCACGAGACAAGCGCCCATGAAGGCGATCAGAGTGGCTGCTTCGAACGAAAAGAGCGTCTCAACCATCAGCCGGCCCTCAATAGATCGGCGGCGCGATCACCCAGATCACGACCGCAGGCGCGGTCGCGCTGGGATTGCGCCACTGAAATTTCTGATGATCGACGCGAAAACTGTCGCCCGCTCGAAGCTCGAACCACTCGCCATCGATCGCGATGTCGAACCGACCCGATACGACATATCCGGCTTCCTCGGTGTCTCGCCGGGTCAACCGCGACTGCGCGCCTGGTGAAAACTCGCTTCGCGTGATCTCGAACGCGCCGCCAAGCTCGGGCGTCAGAAGTTCTTCGATCAGCCCGCTTTCGGCGCGACCCAGTTTGCGTCTGGCCGCCGCTCGAACGATCTTGCCTTGCTCGCGCGGCTCGCTGGCCGCGGCCCCGAAAAACAACCCCACCGGCACGCCGTAAAACGCCGCGATCTGCCGCAAGTCGTCCATGGATGGATCAGAGAGGCCGCGCTCGACCTGGCTCACAAATCCGATCGACCGTCCCACTCCTTCGGCCAGCTCGGCGAGCGACACGCCGCGCGCCCGCCGCAGCGCACGCAAATCGGCGCCCAGGTTTTCTCGGCCGCCTGACTTCAAATCAGCGTCGGAGAAGCCCGTGTCTGTTCGTGCGACGTTTGGCTCTAAAGGCATTTCTGGACCCAGATTATCTGTGTGAACGCTGAAGAGCCTGCGTGAAAAAATCAATCGAAAATTTCACCGAGCGACAAATCAGCCGCCCGTCCGCCGCGTTCCACGGCGACGGCGCGGGACATCCGACAAGACTAGACATCGGCAAACGATGTTTGAAGGGCGTCGCAGACGCCGCTAAGTGCAGACAATCAGGGCGTCTTGAGACGTCCCACGGAGACCTTAGCCGACCAGGAGCGCAAATGAGGCTGCCGCTAATCACCGCCCAATCGATCGCAGCGGATGTTCTCGCACGCGGACGCGAGCTTGATCTACAGCCTCTCACCGTCGCGGTTCTCGACAGCGGCGGGCATCTGGTGACGTTGGCCCGAGAAGACGGGGCGAGCAACCTGCGCCCGGAAATCGCCCAGGGAAAGGCCCGCGGCGCGATCTCAATGGGGGCGGGATCGCGGTTGCTTTACGAGCGCGCAAAGATCGACGCCTATTTCATCCAGGCGCTGAACACGCTGTCGCACGGGTCTCTGGTGCCCGTCCCCGGAGGCGTGCTGATCAAGGCCGACGACGAGATGATCGGCGCCGTCGGGGTCACTGGCGACACTGGCGACAACGACGAGATCTGCGCGGTTCACGCGATCGAGCAAGCCGGCTTCGTCGCAGATACCGGCGGCTGACGACGGTTGTTCTCGATACCGTTCGCAAGCACCATCGCACCGCGCCGATCCGAACCCGCCGCAGCCCAGCCCGTTCCAACCCTCAACATCAGCGAGCACCGTATGACCAACGAGCTTCTCTACGAGATCACCGACGGCGTCGGGCGCATCACGTTCAACCGGCCGGATCAACGCAATGCGCTGACCTACAGCATGTATGAGGGGTTGGCGGAGATCTGCGCGAACGCGCCGACCGACGGCTCGGTCAAGGCGATCATCGTCTCGGGCGCCGGCGATCGCGCCTTCGCCGCGGGCACCGACATGACCCAATTCCGCGCCTTTGCCGAACCGCAGGACGCCCTCGACTACGAAGCGAAGATGGACCGCGTCCTCGAGGCGGTCGAGCGCTGCCCCATTCCCACGATCGCAGCGATCACCGGCGCCTGCACCGGCGGCGGCGCGGCGATCGCGGCCGCCTGCGACCTGCGGATCAGCGATGCGCGACTGAAGTTCGGCTTTCCAATCGCGCGCACGCTGGGCAATTGCCTCTCCATCAACAACCTCAACCGACTGTCTGTCCTGCTCGGGCCCGGCCGCATGCGGGAGATCCTCTTCACAGCCCGATTGATCGAGGCGGAGGAAGCGCAGCAAATCGGCCTTGTCTCCGAGGTGCTCACCGATGCGGCCGACCTCCGTCGGCGCGCGGACGAACTGGCCGCGCTTGTGGCGGATCATGCGCCTTTGACGCTGCGCGCGACCAAAGAAGGCCTCCGCCGCCTTCGGGTCGAGGGCCCTGGCGCGGATGGCTCCGATCTCATTGTCGGAGCCTATATGAGCGCCGACTTCAAAGAGGGCATGGAGGCGTTTCTGGGAAAGCGCAAACCGACCTGGACCGGAAAGTGAGCCACAGGACGCTGCCTTGGACCGCGGGGCGACGTCTTGCGATGACGAAGGCCTGAGTAAGGACTGTCTTCGCACAAAGGCGTAGAGCCGTCCTGTCACGGCGTCGCGACGGCGGGCGGACGCTTGGCCGCTTAACGGGCGCATCCCCGCGCACATCCCCACGCCGTTCACACGCCCCAACAGGCGCGTTCACCAGCCTCGCGCCTGTTGGGGCGTGCGGCTTTCCAACCTGCGTCGGAGAAATGGGTCTTTACGTTCCAGAAGATCCATTTAACGTATAAATCCCGACCCACGTTGAGAGGCTTGCGCCGAATGAGACTTTTGATGACAGCAGCCGTCGCAATTGGGCTAACGGCCCCAGTCGCTGCGGGTGAGAGAACGCCAGGCATGCCGGACGCCTCGCCCATGACCCATATGGAGACTTGGGCCGCTGCTCTTCAGTCCGGCGACGTCGATATCGTCGCGAGCATTCTATCGCCTGAATTTCAGGTGGTGCGCGCCAATGGCGACATGCACACAAAGGCTGAATACCTGGCCGAAGGACAGGCGACGATCAAGTCCGAGCTCGTCATGACCGAGGTCCACGCGGTCGAATACGACGGCGTCCGGGTCGTCAGCTACATGCTGACCGTCGAAGAGGAGGTCGATGGCGTTCCAGTCGCAAAGACCGCTCCGCGTCTGACCGTTTTTCGGGAGCTAGACGACCGCTGGTACATCGTAAGCCACGCCAACCTCGCGCCGTTCCTGGAGTGAGCGGGACACATCCGCCGCGCTGAATGGGCGCGTCACCAGCTCAATTCCCTCAAGAGGCGATCCAGCGTGGATGCGGCGACGCCGACTACGAATGAGATCCCTTCCAGAAAGAGAGACAGGCGTTTTGACGATAAAGCCGCTTAAAACCGCAATGATCGCCTTCATCATGGCGACGGCGATCGCCTCTCCCGCGGCCGCCTGTTACGAAGTGCGCCTCGTCAATTATTCGCACACGCCGTTGAAGGTTCTCTGGCGCGGCTTCGGCTGCGGTCGGATCCATTTCGACATACCAAACGTGTGCGGTTGGGATGACGACTTCGAGAGCCTCGAGCTCTCATCCTATGGATACAAATGGGGCATTCTCGCACCCATCATCGCAATCCTGACGCCGAATGAAGAGGTCATCGCCGAGTATATCTACGTGGCGAACGAGGGCTTCCAATTCAGCGAAGAAGGCCACCGCGTCGCTCAGACAAATCCAGCAGGATGCGGCGGCGTCTACACGCTTTACTACCATCGAGACGACTATTGCGGAGACGTGCCAAATGGTTGCTAAATTTCTCAGGACGACGACCGCCGCGCTGGCCTTGACGGCGGCGACCGTCACGTCGGCGGCCGCCTGTTACAAGGTCACCTTCCATAACAACACGACGACGCACCTCTGGCTGATATACGAAGCCACCGGCTGCCTTGGCATCGAAGAAGGCATCTTGAAGGCGTGTAAAAAAGCTTGGGTCGACGCCGGGACCTCGTACACATATCAGTATGACTGGGGAAAGACTTTCCCAATTGTCTATGTGAGGCACCCGACGACGGGCAAAAAGGGCAAATACCTCTACATGGGCAACAGGTATAACAAGTTTTACGGGGAATTCGTCGCCTCCGATGGTCCATTAGATGACAGCGGCCTCGACAATGTCCCCAACTGCAGTAAAGACTTTACGATCACTTTCACAGAGGCGTCGTTCTGCTTGCTAGACGACACCGAATGGAACTGTGGCGGCTTGGTGAACGGGCAATAAGAAAGCAACCGGACGCAAAGTGTCCTCGGTGCGCTCGGTTCTTCAAAGATATCGGATGGCGCCAAACAGGTATCGGATGGCGCCAATCCTCAGTCTGCAATCCATGGCAGCTGAGGAAGCAGGTCGCTCGCAAGAGCGCCAGTCTCGAGCATCACGCCGACTCCGATCGTGATCGCAAGCGCGGCGACGGCGACGGTCAAGGCGCCATGCAGCCATTTCGCGCCGCGTTCCGCCCATCCGAGCGGCCAAGCGGCGACGAAGCTCAGCGCCGCCATGCCGGCGATCGAGCCAACGCCAAAAACCCCGACGTAGCCGACTGCGACAAGGGGATCTTGGGTGGCCGCGACCGCGAGCGCGAGCAAGCCGGCCGAGCCTGCGGCGCCGTGCACGAGGCCCACGAGCAGCGCACGAACTGGAAACCCGCTGAGATGTTCGTGGTCATGCTGATCGGATGAATGGGGTTGCGTCGCGCCGTGATGGCTGTGCGCGTGAATATGCGGTTTGCCATCGCCATGGTCGTGCATGTGGAAGTGCACGCGCGCCCGGCGCATGCGGCGCAGGACGTCAATTCCAAGCAGCACCAGCATGACGCCGACGCCGAACTCTAGCGCTGCCGACGTCGCGTCTGTCAGCGCGACGCCAAACAGGATTACGAGCGTGCAAAGCGCAAAAAGCGTGATCGTGTGCCCGAGCCCCCACACCGCGCCGCGCAGAACCAGATTGCGCCGCCCGCGACCAGCTTTCGGATCCGCCGCCATGGCCCCAACCGCGGCGACGTGGTCCGCCTCAAGCGCGTGGCTCATGCCGACCAGAAACCCTATGGCCAAAAACCCTTCCATCGCCCACCCTCTTGGAAAACGTCCGCTCCAACCTGTTCAGGCGTATGCGTAACGTGTCTGACGGTGGGCGCAAGCGCTCAAGGCGGTTAAGCGAACAGACGAGGCGCGACCACTGTCGGTTTTGTCGGCGCATAGGGTGGCGCAAGGTCAGAGAGGTCAATGGCGGTGGTGAGCGAATGCAGGTTTCGTCGCGCCAGGCGAGAGGATCTCGCCGCGATTGTGGCGCTGCTGGCGGAGGACGTTCTCGGCCAGAACCGCGAAAACACCGCCGAGCCTCTGGACGAGAGCTATGTCGCGGCGTTCACAGCGATCGCCTCCGACCCGAACCAACTGTTGGCTGTCGGCGAGTTGGACAACGAGATCGTCGCGACTTGCCAGGTGACGGTTGTGGCCGGCCTCTCGCGCCGCGGAGCGCTTCGGGGACAGATCGAGGCCGTTCGAATTCGGGCTGACCAGAGAGGCGCCGGGCTTGGCGAGACGCTTTTTCAATGGGCGATCGCGCGCTGTCGCGAACGCGGGTGCTCAATTGTTCAGTTGACGTCGGATAAATCCCGTAAAGACGCCCACCGTTTCTACGAACGCCTCGGCTTTTCGGCGAGTCATGAAGGTTTCAAGCTCCCTCTTGAAGACGAAGCCGAGCGCAAGCGCTCGCTTTAGTTCGAAGTCCCTCTAGACAAAGGCTTACCGTGTGTCATTGGATGTTCGCAGGAGGGGCGCGAAGCCCTTCTGAAAATATTTGTGGGAGACGACACGAATGACTCGATCACTAACGATGCGCTCGGCCATCGGTCTGGCCGCGGCGTCCGGCCTGATGTTCGGCGCGACCGCGGTTTCAGCGGAACAACAGTTCTTCTCGATCGGCACCGGCGGCGTGACCGGCGTGTACTACCCGACCGGCGGAGCAATCTGCCGTCTGGTGAACAAGGACCGCAAGGAACACGGCCTGCGCTGCTCGGCTGAGTCGACCGGCGGTTCGATCTACAACATCAATACGATCCGCGAAGGCGACCTGGAGTTCGGCGTCGCGCAGTCGGACTGGCAGTATCACGCGTTCAACGGCACTTCGAAATTCGAAGACGCCGGCAAGTTCGAAGATCTGCGCGCCGTGTTCTCGGTACACCCGGAGCCGGTCACGATCATCGCCCGTGCGGACGCCGGGATCTCGAACGTCACCGACCTGAAAGGCAAGCGGGTCAACATCGGCAACCCGGGTTCGGGCACGCGCGGCACCTGGGAAGTGATGGAGGCGGCGCTGGGTTGGGATCGCTCAGACCTCAAACTGGCCGCCGAAATGAAATCGGCTGAAACCGGTCAGGCGGTTTGTGACGACAAGATCGACGCCTATTTCTGGCTGGTGGGCCACCCATCCGCGCTGACGCAGGAATCGCTCGCGACCTGTGACGCGGTTCTGGTCAATGCGACAGGCGCAGAGATCGAGAAGCTGGTTGCGGACAACTCGTTCTACCGGACCGCGACCATTCCGGCCGGCATGTATGGCGACAACCCCGACATCACGACGTTTGGCGTCGGCGCGACTTTCGTCACCTCGGCGAAGGTGCCGGACGAAGTCGTCTACACGGTCGTGAAGGCGGTCTTTGACAACTTCGATCAGTTCAAGGCTCTGCACCCGGCTTTTGCGAACCTGACGGAAGAAGAGATGATCTCTGACTCGCTGTCCGCGCCGCTGCACCCGGGCGCCGAGAAGTACTACAAAGAACGCGGTTGGATGTAAGATCCGAGCCGTTGAACTTTCCGGCGGGGCGCTTCGGCGTCCCGCTTTTTCATTTCCGGGCGCGCAAGCGGCATGACCTTTATCGAAATCCTCGTGCAGCTGCTGGTGGCCGCCGCGGCTTTCCTGCAAGGCGTGACCGGCATCGGGTTCGCGCTTGTCGCCGGGCCGGTGCTGTTGATGGCGCTCAACGACGCGTCCGCGCTGCAGATCACAGCGCTGCTCAACCTGCTGATCGCGCTCGTGCTGGCGCCGAGCGTCGCGGGGCGCGCCGACATGACGCTGCTCAAACGTTTCGGCGCAGCAGCGTTGATCGCCCTTCCATTCGGACTCGCGCTGTTCGCGCTGGCGAGCCCAAGCATTCTGAAGCTGGTGGCCGGCGTCGTCGTGGGCGGACTGACAATCGCGATGATCCGCGGCGCTCGAGGCGGAACGATCAAGACCGACGCGCGCGGCGACTGGATGGCGGGCGGACTGGCAGGCGCGCTGGGGGGCGCATTGTCGATGCTGGGACCCCCGATCTCGCTGCGGATGGCGGCGCGCCGGATCGAGAAGAGCCGCAACCGGGCGACGGTTCTGGCCTTCTTCGTCGTCGGGTATCCGCTGGTGTTCGTGGGGCAATCCCTGGCCACGGAGTTCAGCGCCGATCCACTCTGGGGGACGTTGATCTACGCTCCAGCCACCTTGATCGGCGCCTTTGCCGGGCAGTTCGCGGTGAAACATGTCTCCGAGCTGTTTTTCCGGCGCTTGGTGATGGTCGTCTTGCTGGCGACCGCCGTCAGCCTGATCATCGACGCGATGCGATCCGTTTTCGCCGCATAGAGGAACCTTGAAGGAGTGAGGCCATGGGTCCGCTTGGACGTTTCGATCAGATGCCGAGGGCGGAGCTTTCGCCTGCCCCAACCCTGCTGGAGCCGCTCGGGAACCTGACACGCGCGACCGCCGGCGCGGAGATCTGGGCCAAGCGTGACGACGCGCACCCGCTGGCCTTCGGCGGCAACAAGGTCCGCCAACTCGAGTACTATGTCGGCGCCGCGCAAGCCGAGGGCGCGGACACAATCCTCATCACTGGAGCCGTGCAATCGAACTTCTGTCGGCTCGCCGCGGCATTCGCCGCCAAGCTCGGCATGGCGTGCAATAGACGGCAAGAGGAACGGGTCGCCAGGGAGGGCCCGCTTTATCGCGCCTCCGGCAACGTGCTTGTGGAACGTCTGCTGGGCGCCAAACTGCATTCCTACCCCACCGGCGAAGACGAAGCGGGCGCGGACGCCAATCTCGAGGCGATCGCAGACGATCTGCGCAGCGCGGGCCGCACGCCATACGTGATCCATCTCGCGCCCGGGCATCCGCCGCTAGGGGCGCTTGGGTATGTCGAATGCGCCCGTGAATTGCTGGAGCAGTTGAAGGCGGCCAGTCTGGAGATTGACCACTTCGCCGTTCCGTCGGGCAGCGGCGCGACCCATGGCGGGTTCTTGTTTGGCTTGCGCGCTTTGGGGTGCGCGACCCCGGTCACAGGCTTCTGCGTGCGCCGTGGCGCTGATCAGCAAAAACCGCGCCTTGAAAAGCGCTGTCAGGAGATCGCGCAGCTGCTGGGCGTCGCCAACCCTGTGCCGCCGGAGGATGTCGTGATCGACGATCAGTTCCTCGCGCCTGGTTACGGCCAACTCAATCCAGCAACCGAGGCGGCGATTCGCGCAGGCGCGCGCTCTGAGGCCCTGATCCTCGACCCGGTCTACTCCGGCAAATGCATGGCCGGCGCGTTGAAGTTGGCGCGCGAATTGGGGCCTGGCAAACGGGTGTTGTTCCTGCACACCGGCGGATCGCCGGCGGTCTTCGCTTACGGAAACGCGCTGGAGACGGTGCTGCAGGCGTAAATCTGAAAAACCGCTCGAAATCCTGAAATCGATGTGTGACGGTTTCTCGACTTAAGGTGTGGGCAAAGGGGCTGACCATGACCGATACGCGTCCGGCGGACAAAGAAATGAGCGCTGGGAATGTGGATGACATGGTCGCCGCGGTGGACACCGGCGCCCGCAATCCCGAAGGCGCGCTGCGAAACCTGATCCCGACAATCGCGTTCATCTGGGCCTGTTTCCAGCTCTACATCGCATCGAACCTGCCCTTTTGGCTGACCGAGGTCACCGGTCTTCGGCTGATCGTCACCAACTCGGACGCGCGGCTGATCCACCTGGCCTTTGCGCTCTGTTTGGCGGCGCTGGCCTTCCCATTGCTGCGCAGCAGTCCGAGGCGGAGCATCCCCTGGTATGACTGGCTGCTCGCCGGTCTCGGCATCGTCGTCTGCATGTACACGGTCGTGCTGCGCAACGAGATCGCGATTCGCGCAGGCCTCCCCACCACCAATGATCTGATCATCTCGACAGTCGGGATGATCGTGCTCGCCATTGCGGTGTTCCGGGCGCTGGGCCTGCCTCTGTTGATCGTCGCCAGCGTCTTCATGCTCTACGTTTTTGGCGGCGACGCCCAATGGCTGCCGGATGCGATCCAGTGGAAAGGCGCCTCATATGGCAAGGCCATGTGGCACTTCTGGATGCAGAACGAGGGCGTGTTCGGCGTCGCGCTCGGCGTCTCGGCCTCCTTGATCTTCCTGTTCGTGCTGTTCGGCTCGATCCTCGAGAAAGCCGGCGCAGGCAACTATTTCATCAAGATCGCCTTCGCCCTGCTTGGCCATCTGCGCGGCGGGCCGGCGAAAGCCTCGGTCGTGGCTTCGGCGATGAGCGGGCTCTATTCCGGGTCCTCGATCGCCAACACCGTGACGACCGGAACCTTCACGAACCCGTTGATGAAGCGCACGGGCTTCAGCGCCGAGAACGCCGGCGCGGTCGAGGTCGCCTCCTCGACGGACGGACAGCTTACGCCGCCGGTGATGGGCGCGGCGGCCTTCCTGATCGCCGAGTTCACTGGCGTCAGTTACACCGACATTCTCAAACACGCGCTTGTGCCCGCGCTGGTGAGCTACATCGCGCTGGTCTACATCGTGCACCTGGAGGCCCTGAAGCTCGGGTTGCAGGGCCTGCCGAAGCGCACTACGGCCCGTACGCTGCTGCAGAAACTCACAGGCTTCCTGATCGGCTTCGGCGGCTTGGCGTTGCTTTCGGCGATCATCTATTTCGGGTTTGGCTGGATCAAGACGGCGCTGCCCGGCTTTGGCTTCACGGCGGCCGTGCTGGTGATGGCGGCCGGGTACCTGCTGCTGCTCTGGTATGCCGCAGGCATCCCCGATCTTGAGGTCGATGATCCGGACGCGCCGATCACCGAACTGCCGCCCGTCGGCGAAACAGCGCGCGCGGGATATTACTACATCCTGCCGATCGTTCTGCTGATCTGGTGCATCATCATCGAACGGTTGTCGCCGGCCTTGTCAGCGTTCTGGGCGACCATCGCAATGATCATCGTCGCGCTCACCCAACATCCGCTGAAGGCGATGATGCGCGGACAGACCGACTTTGCCGGCGCCTTCAAACGGGGCGTGAGCGAATGGATCGACGGCATGATCGCCGGCGCGCGGAACATGATCGGCATCGCCGTCGCGACCGGCGCCGCCGGCATCATCATCGGGACGATCTCGCTCACCGGCGCGCACCAGGTGATCGGCGAGTTCGTCGAGTGGCTGTCGGGCGGCAGTCTGATGGCGATGCTGATCCTGGTCGCCGTCATGAGCCTGATCCTCGGCATGGGCTTGCCCACGACCGCGAACTACATCGTGGTCAGCTCGCTGATGGCGCCGGTCATCGTCTCGCTCGGCGCGGCGAACGGTCTGGTGGTGCCGTTGATCGCCGTGCACCTGTTCGTCTTCTACTTCGGCATCCTGGCCGACGACACGCCGCCCGTCGGGCTCGCGGCCTTCGCCGCGGCGGCGATCAGTCGAGGCGATCCGATCAAGACGGGCATTCAGGGCTTCACCTACGATATCCGGACGGCGCTGCTGCCCTTCATGTTCATCTTCAACACAGAGCTGTTGCTGATCGACGTGACCTTTGTGGAGGCGATCATCGTGTTTCTTGTGGCCGTGGTGGCGATGCTGGTTTTCGCCGCCGCGACGCAAGGGTACTTCTTCACCCGCAGTCGCTTTTACGAGACGATCATGCTGCTGATCGTCGCCTTCACTCTGTTCCGGCCGGGGTTCTGGCTCGATCAGATCTCGCCGCCGTTTATCGAGCGTGCGGGAACCGAGGTCGAGGAGATCCTTGGATCGGCCGCCGACGGGTCGCTGCTGCGCGTTCAAGTCTCCGGCCCGGATTTCAACGACCCGGACAGCACGCGCGAAACGATGATCGAACTGCCGGCCGACGGCGCGGGCGACGGCGCAGCGCTGCTGGCGTCTCAGGGGCTTTCCGTTCTGGTTGAGGACGGCGTCGCCAAACTCGACGAGCCGCTCTTCGGAACGCCGTTTGAGCGTCTTGGACGCGAGTTCGACTTCTACGGCGATGCGCCTGTGCAGATCAGCGCCGTCTCGGTTCCGAATGAACGCTTGCCAAAAGAGGTTTTCTACATTCCGGCCTTCCTGCTGTTGGGTCTCGTGATCCTGCTGCAGCGCCGCCGGCAAACGGTGCCCGCGTTCTAAGCTCCAGCGCAAGGTAAACTCCAGCCCAAGGGAGGTCCGTTATGGTCGCGTCCGTTTTGCTCGCCGTTGACGTTGAAGATCCAGCGTCGTTGGCGAAACCGCTCGACATGGCGCGGCGACTTTTTCAAAGCGATCAAGTCGCCCTGCACGTGCTCTACGTCTTGCCGCCGTTCGAGATGTCGATCGTCGGTTCCTTCTTTCCCGAGGACTACGAGGCGAAGGCGCTCGAGACTGCGAAGGCCCGGCTCGCGGAGATGGCCGCCGCCGCCGATCTGACTGGGTTGGCGCGCCCTGAGCTTCATGTCGCGCATGGCGTCGTCTATGAGGAACTCCTCGCCGCCGCCGACAGCCTTGCGGTGGACATGATCATCGTCGGCGCCCACCGCCCGCAACTCAAAGACTATCTGCTGGGCCCCAACGCCGCGCGCGTCGCGCGTCATGCGAAACAATCTGTGCTGGTGCTTCGGGACTGACCCGAGCGACGAAGGAACGTCTTAATGTCAAAGGTCTTTCCGCGACACACCAAGGCCGTTTTACCAACCGCCGTCGCTGGCGATGGGTGCTTTCTCATCGATCAGAACGGGAAACGCTACTTCGACGCGTGTGGCGGCGCGGCGGTGTCATGTCTGGGGCATTCGGCCACTCCGGCGCTGGAGGCGGCGAAGGCGCAGCTCGATACGCTCGCCTATGCGCATACGAGTTTTTTCACGTCGGAACCCGCTGAAGAGCTTGCCGAGATGCTGATCGAGCGCGCGCCCGAGGGGATCGATCGCGTCTATTTCGTCTCCGGCGGGTCGGAGGCGGTGGAAGCCGGCATCAAGCTGGCGCGGCAGTACTTTCTGGAGATCGGACAGCCCGAGCGGCAGCACGTCATCGCAAGACGACAAAGCTATCACGGGAATACGCTCGGCGCGCTCGCGGCCGGCGGCAACGAATGGCGGCGTGCGCAGTTTCAACCGATGCTCGCTGGGGCGTTCCACCATGTCGACCCCTGCCATTACTGGCGCTGGGGCGAAGCCGGAGAAACCGAAGAGGAATACGGCCTGCGGACCGCCAACACGCTGGAGGCCAAGATCCTCGAACTGGGCTCGGATAGCGTCGCCGCCTTCATTGCAGAGCCGGTCGTCGGCGCGACCATGGGAGCCGTGCCGCCGTCGCCTGGCTACTTCAAACGCATTCAAGAGATCTGCGACCAGTACGGCGTCCTGTTGATCCTCGACGAGGTCATGTGCGGCATGGGTCGAACCGGCAGCCTGTTCGCCTGCGAGCAGGACGGCGTACGTCCCGACATCGTCGCGATCGCCAAAGGGCTGGGCGCCGGCATCCAGCCGATCGGCGCCATGTTGTGCTCGGCCGCGATTTACGACGCGATCGAACAGGGCTCTGGCTTCTTCCAGCACGGCCACACCTATCTCGGCCATCCGGTCGCTTGCGCCGCCGGCGCAGCCGTGCTGCGCGAGATCGATGAACGCGACCTGCTCAGCAATGTCAGGATGATGGGCGCCAAACTGATGGAGGCTCTGCAGGAGCGCTTTGGCCAGCATCCCCATGTGGGCGACGTTCGCGGCCGCGGTCACTTCCTCGGCCTCGAACTCGTGGCCAATCGCGAAACCAAGGAGCCGTTCGACCCCGCGCTGGGCATTCCTGCGGCGATCAAGAAGGCGGCGATGGCCGAGGGGCTGATGTGCTATCCCATGGGCGGCACGATTGATGGACGCCGCGGAGCGCACATTCTGCTGGCCCCGCCGTTCATTCTTGAGGAAGCGCATGCCGGCCTGATTGTCGACCGGCTGGACGCGGCGATCGGGAACGTGCTGACAAAGACGCTCGCCGCCTGAGGCGCCAAGCGATCAGGTTGTCTTCGCTGCGTCCTTGGACAGGTAGATCGGGCTGGACCAGGCGACATGACCGTCGGTCGTGATCACCCGCACCCAGATCGGCGTATCGCCGCGCTCTTTCAGAGTGACCGCAACGGTCTGCGCGAGGTCCGACTGGACCAGTTCGTCTGGCAGGCGCCGCAGCCGCAGGCGTCGGCCGAGCCCGCCGGCTTCGAAGCAATGGTCTTCTATGCCCAGCTCGCCAAGATCGGCCGAGCCTGAAACATGCTCTGTCTGAATGTCGATCGTCGCGTTGGCGATCGCATCAAGCTGCAAGTCGACGCCACCGAAATTGCCCGTTGTGATCGCATCGAACCGCACCATGGCGTCCCCCGTCAGCTTGATCTGGCGCGCTGGATTCCAAGCGTTGATCTTCGTCATCGCCTTGATCTGCGCGCCCCCGACATGCGCTTCACCGCGCCAGTATGTCTGCCGGCCGCGCCCGCGATGCTCCGCCCCTTCCCAATAGAGCCGCACGCGGTCCCCCAAGTCCGACGCGCTATACGGGCGCAGCGTCTGGACGACGTCCGCGCCGTTGAGCACGTCGACGCGCTCGATGGCCGCCTGCGCAACGATGGTCAGCTCGATCTCGACCTGATCCTGATCCGTTTCGACGATGTCGCCCATCATCGCCTCGCGCGTCGGTATCGGCGCGACGTCGACATAGCGCGGGTCCCGCAAGAAAAGCCGAGCATCATCTTCGAAGCGCGCGAGTACGTCGAGATGCAGACGGGACCCCGTGGTCCCATAGTGGCGCCTGCGGCGCATCGCTTCAAAGATGCCGTCACGGGTCAGGTACTCAGCGCGAAAGCAGGTCAACCCGCCATAAGCGCCAAAACTCGATGCGCCGGGATAGCTGGCGCCAGGCCGACCTTTGTGCCCGTCGCTGTTGCACACCAAGCCGACCCGGTGCCCGAGCGCGAGACTGTCGGTCAGGATCCATTCAAATGTGCCCCAGTCGGAGTGGACCTCGACCGCCGTTCGAAGCTCGGGGTCATGCGCATAGGCGACATCCGCTGGGCGCCCCCCCACATGCGCATAGAGAACGCAGTCTTCTTCCGCCAACGCCTCGAACAACTCCGCGCTGTTGTTGGCGTCGAGCGCGAGATCCGTACGATCTTCCAGCATGGCGTGAGACGATCGCCGCATCTTGCGTCCCTCGTGTCGGAAGAAGACGTTGTGATCTCCGCCCACGGCGGTGTTCGCGGACCATTCATAGCCCGGAAACACGACAAACGCGCCGTCTTGATCGAACCGTGCGGTGGCCTCGTTGATCTGTTCCCAAAACGCTTCTTTCACCTGGAAATCATTGGCTTGGTGGCCGGTGACGTCCAAGAAGCCGAGATCCCTGGCGAACTCAAAATACGCGTCGATTGGATTGACGCCGACGCTCTCGCCGCTCTGGCCGTGCAGATCCCCCCAGAAGGACCCCAGCGGCGCGGCTTGGATCACGATCGGGTTCGACGTGGCCAGCGGCGCGCCTTCCGCGTCGAGCAACGTGACGCGATAAGCTCCCGGCGTCTCGATGGTCAGATCTTCGAGGCGCTGCGCCCGCGCGCCGTCCCGCCACGTGATAGCCTCCGGCAGCCCGATGATCGGACCGTCTGCCGCCAGGCGAAACTTGCCCTCAACCTGATCGGTCGGATTGCCCCAAGCATCCTCGGCCTTGATCCCGATGGCGAATGGCTCGTTCGGCCCACGCATCGAGGGGGCGATGACGCGCCATCTGGCGACCGGGCCCGGCGTCACCGGAACGAACGGACGCTGCGGCAACGGTCGGAACTGATCCGTCGCGCAGGCGTCGACAGCCACCCGAAACTCAAACGCGGACTCGCAGTAGGATTGCATCCGAAACCCCGGCGAGCCGCCGCTCGTATCGCCGTAAACGATGGTGATCGTGTCCCCTTCGCGAAGGAAACCGTTCTCGACCACGACCCTCAGAACAACGCTCCACGGCCGCATGCCAAAAGGCTCGACGTAAAGCCCAAGCGAAACGCCGGTGCTCGATCTCGCCGTGATGTAATTCAGCCCGGCGGGCTCTGTCGTCTGGAGCTTGCCCCCGTCGTAGAGCCACCGGTGATAGACCCGAACGCCGCCCGTATCGTCGAGCCCGAACTTGCCGACCGTGTAGGTCAGGGTGAAGGTTTGAAGGCTCCAAACCTCGCAAGCCTCCCCCCGATCGAGGACCACGCCGCCATACTCGGCGTCGCTGCGCCCCGGCTGCACCGCCGGCCAGACTTCTCCCATCGTTTGGTTGGGGATCAACATGGCCATCTCCTGGGATGATTGGCGAACTTTGAGGAACTAACGCACAGTCGCGCGCCAAAAGCGCCAAACCATCCGATCGGCTCTCGCTCAAAAACGACCCGGTTGGCCAGAAATCTCTGGCAAGACGCGTTGGGCCACAACTGTCGGCGAGGTTCAGCCGAGGTTTTGCAACACCGCGTCGGACCCGATGAACCCAAGCGTCATCGCGACGACCAACAGCGCGCCAATGAGGACCGGCGGCGCCGGCGACGGGATCGAGACCGCACGGCATAGGACCCCAATGCCAAACGCCAACAGAAGGCCCAGGACGGTTTTCCGATCAACGGTCAGGTTCATGACGCGCCTGCGGAGATCGCTGGATCCAGCAGATGCGAGACGACCGGCGGGGTCTCCCCCTGATGCAGGCCTCTGATCTGATCCTGCAACTGGCGATCAGCCCCGCTGACGCGTTCATGATGCCGCAAGTGCTGCGCCCAGGACGCCTCGTACCAGCTTTCGACAAAGCGATCCGGTTGCTCGGCGTCGCGCAGCAGGGTCCAGCCATAGCCGCCGCCCCGCCGCCGCGAGCGCGCAAGCTCGCGCATCAGCTGGTGGAACGCAGGCTGATCCGCTGCGGCGATCTGGTAACTCACCTGGATCATCACAGGGCCGTGGTCGCTTGGCGCGTCCCCGGTGACGACCGGCTCAGGCCAGTGCATCGACGGGGCCAGGTCCAGCCCCATCCCCTGGTTCAGTTTCGCCCTCCAGGTCAGCGGCACCATCAAAGCCGCGCCGGCGGAGGCGATCAGCAACGCCGTCGAGATCCCTCCGATGCTGGCGATCTGCCCCCAAAAAAGGCTGCCCCCCGACATTGCGCCGAAGAACACGGTCAGAAAGATCGACAAGCCGCGGGCGCGCACCCAATCGGGAAGCGCCGTCTGCGCCGACACATGCAGGCTCGAGAGAACGGCGATCCAGCAGACGCCGCCAAGGGCGGACGCCAGGACTGCGATGGCTGGCGTCGGAACCAAAGCGAACAGCGCCAAGACAATCGCGGTTCCAAGGGCGCCCGCAGCGACCGCGCCGTCCGCGCCCAAGCGCTTCTTGATCACCGGAAGAACGAGCGCGCCGCTGACCGCGCCAGCACCGACAGCCGCGAGCAAGACGCCGTAGAGCGTCGGCCCTCCGTCAAGGGTTTCGCGCGCGATCAGGGGCAGCATCGCCCAATAGCAGCTCGCGAAGATGAAGAACCCGGCCGCGCGGATCAGTGTCGCCTGCAAGGGACCGCTGTTGAAAGCGTACGAAAGGCCGGCGCGGATCGCTTGGCCAACCTTCTCAGGCGGCATCCTGCTTTCCGCCGCTGCGGGCGCGCGCCACCACAACAGCGCGGCGATGATGCCGATGAAACTGAGCGCGTTCAAAGCGAATGGCGCATAGAGACCAACCGCCACGATCAGAAATCCGGCCAGCGCCGGGCCGATGGCGCGGCTGACATTGATGCCCATCGAGTTGAGCGCGATCGCCGCCGAAAGCTCGCGCCGTTCGACAAGTTTCGGCACGATCGCCTGCCAGGCCGGCGCCGCGAACGCTGCGCCTGTGCCGAGCAGAAACGTGAACAGGATCAGCAAGCCTGGCGTCATCAGGTCGAGACTGACCAGGAAGGCCAGCACGGCCGCCGTGGCGCCCATCGCGACGTTCACAACCAGCAACAGGAGACGCCGATCGACAAGATCAGCGAGCGCGCCGGCAAGGAGCGCAAACAGAAACACAGGCGCGGTTGTCGCCGCCTGCACCATCGCCACGACAAACGGCGACGGCGACAGTTCCGTCATCAGCCAGCCGGCTCCGACGTCGTGCATCCAGGTGCCGACGTTGGAGACGACGGTCGCCGTCCACAACACGAGGAACGCAGTCTTTCCAAATGGCGACCAGGCGGACGCCTCAGGCGCAGGGTTTGTCATCGCCGTCGTCATTGCGTGTCCCTCAGCTGGATCTCCGAGACAACCGTGACCGACAAGCCCGGCGCCAGCAGCCGCTCGGGATTGGGGAACTCGGCAAAGGTGATGAGGTCGCCGCTCTCGGGGTCGACCACAACGCTTTCAAACAAGGCGCGGCCACTCAGCGGATAAGGGGTCCCATCCGGGAGAACCAAGGCGAGCCGGAGCCTCTCGAACAACGCGTCGGCCGACCCGGCCTCAGTGCTCTTGAGCGCCTGCAACCGGGTCGCGTGCGGCACCCGATAGGCGATTATGACCGGATCGAGCACCGCGACTTCGCCGATCGCCGCGCCGGCTTCTGCTTCGACGAACGCGCCACGAGCGACCAATGGGCGGCCCATCACCCCAGCGATCGGCGCACGAAGGGTCGTCCGCGCCAGCGACAGCTTAGCCGCCGCGAGTTCGGCCTGCGCGGCGCCGAGACGCGCTTCGGCGCGCATCGCCTCCAGAACGGCGTCGCTTGCCCGCGCCGCGGCGCCTGCGCCACGGTCGAGCAGCTCCGCCTGGCGCTCGGCTTCGTCGGTCGCCAACTGATACTCCGCATCCGCCTGGGCGACCGCGGCGCGGGCGACCTGCACGGCGATCTCGTAGCTCGCTGGGTCCATGCGCGCCAGGATCGCCCCCTGCGCCACGCTTTCCCCACCTTCAAAGAGAACCTCGGCGATCACGCCGTCGACCCTTGGCGCAATGGTCACGCTCTCTCGCGGTTCAATCACGCCGTTGAACTCGAATGTCTGCGCCTCAGCGGTTGGAGCGGCGAGCCAACCGCTGAAAAGCAGGCCGACGATCGCCGCGAATTTCACTGCGCTTTGCATAGGCGTCTATCCCTGCACCACATCCGACCATTCGGGATGCCGCTGCGCCTGAGCCTTGAAGAAGGGACAGAGCGGCATGATCCGCAGTCCCTTGTCCCGCGCATCCGCGACGACTTTCGCCGCCAAAGCCGCACCGACGCCCTGCCCTCGCAAGCTGTCGGGCACGCCGGTGTGATCGACGATGATCATCGTCTGGCCAGCGCGCGAAAAGGTGAGCTCCGCAGGCTCGTCGAACCCCGCGACCTGCGCCACATAGCGGCCCTTCGTTTCGCTTTCCTCTAGCGTGATTGTGATTTCGGCCATCTTTGTCTCCTATTGAAGCGGGGCGGCGCCCGGCGCGCCGAAGACCGGCACAGGCGACCAGTCTGGCAGACCGGGAAGCGGCGCCGGCGCATGCGCTGCGAACGCGCCCTTGGCGTGCGCAATCTTGCCGCCGACAAGCGTCAGATCCGCTTCGATGTCGGCGATTTCGTGTTCCGGCACGGCAAAGTAGTCGCGATCGAGAACGGCGAAGTCGGCGAGTTGACCCGCCTTAAGCTGACCCTTCTTGCCGCTTTCCCGGCTGAACCACGCGCCCGACGCCGTCCAGTGACGCAGCGCCTCCTCACGCGAGAGCCGGTTCTGCGCCGACCACATCACGTCGCCGCCGCGTCCCCGACCAGAGACCAGCCAGTGAATGCAGAGCCAGGGATTATAGCTCGAAACGCGGGTCGCGTCCGTGCCGGCGGCCAGCGGAACGCCGGAGGCCATCATCTCGCGCACCGGCATCGCCGCATTGAGCGCGGCCTCGCCATAACGCTCCCGATAGGCCGTCGTCTGAAAGGCGATGCGGTTCTGATAGCTGATGCCGCCGCCCAGCCGCGCGACCCGCTCCATCGTCGATGGAGACGCCGTCTCGCCGTGGTCGAAGATCCAGTTCAACTCTTCAAGGCCTTTGTCGCCGCCAACCCGCTCGAGCACGTCGAGGATGCGATGCGCGCTCTCCTCGTAGGTGCAGTGAAAGCGGATCGGCCACCGGTTGGCGAGCAGGAACTCCAGCACCGGCTCTAGATCGCTTTCCATCCGCTTTGGCAGCTCTGGGCGCGGATACGAGAAGTCCTCGAAGTCATAGGCGGAGGCGACCAGCATCTCGCCGGCGCCGACGCATTTGAGGAAGTCGTCGCCCTGGTCTGGTTTGACGACGTCGTTCCAGCGCTTGAAGTCGTCGAGCTCGAACAGCGGACGCTGCGCGAAGAGCTGGTAGCCGATCCGGACCGTCTGCTCGCCGCGCCGGTTCAACTCCTGGATGACGCCGTAGTCGTCAGGGTAGTTGAGGAAACCGCCGGCGCAGTCGAGCGCCGAGGTCAATCCCAGACCGTTCAGCGCCCTGAAGTAGTGCTTGGTCGAGGTGATCTGCTGCTCGAAGTCGAGCTTCGGCGCCATGTCCAGAAGCGCATAGAGCGGCTGCGCGTTCGGGCGCGCCATCGCGAGGCCGGTGGGGCGGCCATTGTCGTCGCGTTCCAATCGGCCGGCGACGAAGGGCTCGTAGAAGTGTTCGTCGACGCCAAGCGCGCGCAGCGCGGCCTGATTGAGCCAGGCGCGATCGTAGAGATGGAGCACGTAAACGGGGACTTCGGGCGCCACGGCGTTGATCTCATCAAGCGTCGGCAGACGCTTTTCGGCGAACTGGTCGACGGACCACCCGCCGACGACACGGATCCACTGACCCGCCGGCGTGCGCTCCGCCTGGCGCTTGAGCATGGCGAGACCGTCCGCAAGCGAGGGCACGTGGTCCCAACGCAGCTCCATGGCGAAGTTGTTCCCCTGACGGATGATGTGCGTGTGACTGTCGATCAGACCGGGGATCACACATGCGCCGCCGAGATCGATCGTCTCGGTCGCCGCCGTCTTGTGACGAAGCACGTCGGCGTCCGATCCGACCTCGAGAATGCGGTCGCCCTGAACGGCGATCGCGCTCGCCGCCGGCCGCTCCGGATCCATCGTCGCGAGAGCGCCATTAAACAGTATGCGGTCGGCCATAGTCGTGCTTCTCCGTTTCCGTGTCCTTTGCGGCCCCGATCCGCGCTCAAACGACATCGCGTCAAAAACGCGTCCGGATCGAAGCGCGGTCTCGACAGCGGCAAGCAAAGGGGGCGGGCGACCCAAGGACACCGCCTCGCCGCGGATCGTTCCACCGCCCGCGGGAGAGCCGGCGATGACGTTTGATCAGGAAAGGCGGTCGGGACGCGCCCAACCGCCAGTTGGCCAGGAGTTACTCGGCCGCGAAGGCTTTCGGGGCCGCAATCGGCTCCAGACGCGGGCCGTGGCTCACGCGCTCGGGGCCTTTGTGGACATGGGTGACAGCGTAGTCGATGCCCATGCCGTAAGCGCCGCCGTGCTCTTTCGCGATGCCGGTCGTCGCGTCATAGGTCTCCTTGCGGGCCCAGTCGCGCTGCCATTCGAGCAGAACCTGCAGCCAGGTCATCGGAACGACGCCCGCCTGCACCATGCGGTCCATGGCGTAGTTGTGAGCGTCCACCGAGGTGCCGCCCGACGCGTCGGCGACCATGTAGATCTCATAGCCGCCTTCCAGCATCGCCGAGAGCGCGAAGGTCGTGTTGCAGACCTCTGTCCACAGGCCCGACACAACCACCTTCTTGCGACCGTTCTTCGCCAACGCGTCGCGCACCTTCTGGTCGTCCCACGAGTTCATCGAGGTCCGCTCAAGCAGAGGGTGCTGAGGGAAGACCTCCAGCAACTCGGGGAACGTGTGCCCCGAGAACCCCTCGGTTTCGACCGTGGTGATGATCGTCGGAATATCAAAGGTCTTCGCCGCCTTCGCCAGACCGACGACGTTGTTCTTCAACGTCTGGCGGTCGATCGACTGCACGCCAAAACCCATCTGCGGCTGCTGGTCGATGAAGATCAGCTGACTGTTCTGCGGGGTGAGCACTTGAAGTTTCTCGGACATGTTCGCCTCCCATGCGCGTTGGTCGCGCCGTTCCACTGAGCAGGGAGCGCGACCGCCTCCCTCTTCTAGGTGTCGACCGACCCTGCGCGTGTCGTCGGAACGTCGCGGCGTTCAAACAATGCGTCGTCGGCTCAGCGGGAAATGGGGGTGCTCGCAGCCCTGTTATTCTGGATTTCGTTCTGAGTTTTTCGAGAAAATCGTTGTTCAAGCATCGTTGCTCGCCATCCGCAACGCGATTGCATTGTGTCGTCATTGGAAATTATTCGAACGCCGCCCATCTTGCAGTCAACGTGCTGGAATTTGGGACGTTTTAAATGGAAACTATTGCAGCTTCCACCGGAGGCGGCGGTCAAAGCCTGTCGGTACTCAGCAGCCCTGGTTTCCTGGTCACGGATCACCTGCTGGAAGGCGAAGTCGTCTTCCCTGCTTCACCGGCGCCAACGCTTTGGGGCTATCTTGCTCCGGTCGTCAGCGAAGTCACCATCGCTGGCCGAAGACATCCGCGCCGCGTCTATCACACCGGTGATCGGCGCTTGGTTTGTCCTGGCGTCGACATGTCGCGCGCAACGGATGAAGAAGCGATCATTCGTTCGGTCGCAATCGCGCCGTCAAAGTTCACCGAGGCCCTCGGAGACGCTGCGAGCGATATGGAGACCGCTTTTGGCGGCTTGCAGAGATATCCGTTCCGGTCCGACCTTTTAAGCAGCGTGATCGCAAGCTTGCACAAGGCCTCTTCCGAAAAGTGCCCGATTGGAAAGCTCTACACCGACTCCCTTCTGAACATGGCGGTGATGGAGCTGTGGCGTTTGTCTGGGAACAGCTTTGATCAACTGAATGGGGGGGCGGACCGGCTATGCTCGTCAGTCTTACGAAAGATCGACCGGTTCATTGACGACAACAGCGTCAGCAAGATCGACGCCCCGGCCCTCGCCAATGTCGCCGGGATGCCTTCGGCCCTGTTTCAGCGCGCCTTCAAGGAAACGACGGGACGGACGCCCTATCAACATATCCTTGGTCGACGGCTCGCAAACGCGAAATGCATGATCGAGACATCGCCTCTCTCACTGGCCGAGATCGCGTACCGGAACGGCTTTTCCTCTCAAAGCCACATGAACGACGCCTTTAAGTCGAAGCTCGGCATAACCCCTGGAAGTCTTCGACGCGCCGTGTCTTAGGAGGCCGGCGCGCTCAGTCGCGCGACATGTCGAACAACAAGATGTCAGCGGAGCCAATCGGATCGACGCGAAGAACCGCGTCGCCGACGAAACCGGCGCCGTCGCCCGCGTCGAGCAGTTCGCTGTTAACGGTTATGCGACCACTCAACACCTGAAGCCACGCCTCTCGATCTGGTCCGAGGGGATGCGCGACGCTGTCGCCCGCCTGGAGCGCGCCCAGATGAAGATCGACGTCACGACCCACTTTCAACGAGCCGTTCCGGCCGTCGCGGGAGCCTAGAAGACGCATGCCGCGGCTGTCCGCTCCGGCCGGAAACCGCACATTCTGATACCGGGGAGGACCCCCGTCATGCTCTGGCAGGATCCAAATCTGAACGTATCGCAACGCCGCGTCGCCGGACGCGTTGCCGGAGCTGTGTTCAATGCCGGAACCGGCGCTGATGCATTGAACGTCGCCTGCGCCGAGGACGACGTCGTTGCCAAGCGAGTCCTTATGCAGCAGTTCGCCTTCGCAGACATACGTCACGAGTTCGAGATCAGAGCGCGTCACCGGGTCGAACACGCCCTTGGCGGCGACTGTGGTTTCGTTCAGCGCCCGGAGCGCGCCGAAACCGAGATAACGCGGGTCGTAGTAGTCGTCGAAAGAGAACGTGAACTTGCTTTCGAACCAGTCGAGCGTTCGTTTCCCGCGCTCGCTGGCGCGGCGGACCATCACTGTCATGCTCGCCTCTCCGCAACGAATTACGACGCGTAAGATGTAAAAGTTTCTGATTGCGACAATTGGCCTGCGAATAGACAGACTGTCCCAGAAATGAGACAGAGGGCGCATGGACAAATTCGCAGAGCTCCAGGCGTTTGCAGCGGTGGTCGAACATGGCGGGTTCTCCGCCGGCGCGCGCGAACTCAACCAGTCGCGCTCGACGACAAACCGGCTTGTGATTTCGCTTGAGGAGCGTTTGCAGGTCCAGCTCTTGAACCGGTCGACGCGGCGCGTCTCGATCACCAGCGAAGGCGAAGCGTTCTATGAGCGCGCGCGTCGGATCCTGGACGATCTCGAGGAAGCTGAGGCCGCCGTCACCACATCCCACGACGCCGCCGTCGGGCAGATGCGCATCAGCGCGCCGTTGACGTTCGGCGGATTGAACATCTCGAAAGACGTCACCGACTTCCTGGGAGCGCATCCGCGTCTGGAGATCGAGCTCAATCTCGAAACAAGGATGATCGACCCTGTCGCCGAAGGATATGACGTCGTCGTCCGCGTGTCGCAGCCCGACGAAGAGACGATGCTGGTTGACCACCGAATTGCATCTTTTCCCTATATCGCCTGCGCCGCGCCTAGCTACATCGAGACTGCGGGCGACCCGCAACATCCCAGCGATTTGCGAAACCACGCGCTGTTGCAACACCGCCGGACGGGCGAAAGCCGTGTTTGGGAGTTCACCGGCCCCGATGGCGGCGTCACCGTGCCGGTCAAACCGCTTTTGTGTTCGAACAATCTCGACCCGCTCAGGGACGCCGCGCTCGCAGGGCTCGGGATCGCGGTGTTGCCGGGCTTCGCCATCCGCGACGATCTCAAAGACGGGACACTCCGCGCCGTTCTGGAAGGCTACCGATTGCCGGAACGCGTTCTGCAGGTAATCTACCCGCCCTCGCGTCACCTGTCGGCGAAGGTCCGCTTGTTCACGGACTTTCTGGTCGATCGGTATGGGTGAGCGCAGCCTCCTGCCGCGCCGCGTCGCGCCGCATCAACCGTCGCCGACCTTTGCCACCAGGCCGACCCAGTCAGCGGGCTTTAGCGTCTCAAGCGTTTCAAAGCGCCCCTCGCCCAGCGGCAGCGCGAGCACCGCGTCGCCTTCGCCAAGCGAAACCCCCGCGACCTCTGCAATGTTCGAGCGATGTGAGACGATCACGCGGTTCCCGGCGCCCGCCGTCGGCGTGGACAGCTGTTGCCTTAGGAACGCCACGCGCTCGGGGCGGCCTTCAGCGTCGCTGAGGAGACCCAGCAACTCAAAGCGCTCTTCAACCCGACCAAAGGCGATCTCCGCCATGTCGCGGCAACGGGCGAAGGGACTGGCGATGACATCTCCGATGGGCGCGCCCAAGCCCTTGATCGACTCTCCGATCTGGCGGGATTGCGAGATCCCGTCATCGGAGAGAAGGCGTTGCTGCTCTCTCGGCCATTCGATCCGATCAACTCCCGACCAGGTGGTCGCAGCATGACGGAAATAGATCGCAAGATCCCCTGACAAGAGCCTCGCGCGTGTCGCCTTCGACAGCACGTCGGCATGTCCGTGAGCCAACGCCGGCGAGGCGACCGACAGCGCGCCCAGGGCGATCATCCCACGCAGGAATGCGCGACGTTCAAGATCATTACGCATCTTCAGCTTTCCCAGTTCGAGTTGCGGCGTCTCGCCGTTTGGTCGGAGATGGGCGCGCTTCCTCGGTTCCGCGAGTGCGCCCATCCCATTTCTTGTCGCAACGAACTGTTTCGCCGTTGGCGACCATCCGCGACATGCGCCTCAGAGCCCGATGAAGGCGTCCGCCAACGCCATGAACAGCGGGATGCTCAGGATCGCCACCGGCGTACCGAGACCGGTCGAGGCGCCGATGTAAGCGGAGGGGTTCGCCTCCGGCAGCGCGCCCCGCATCGTCGGCGGCCCCGAGATATCTGAGCTCGAAGCGGCCATCACCGACAGCAGCACCACGCCGCCGCCTGAGAAACCCGTCAGGTGATGCAGCGCAAGGCCGACGCCGAACCCCATCAAACCGTGCAGGATCGGCGCGGCGAGCCCGTAAAGCAGATAGGCGTGCGCCACTTTCCGCAGTTCGGCCAGCCGCGCCCAGGCCTCCATGCCCATGATCAGCATCAGGATCGACAGCAGCCCGCGGAACAGGGGCTCATAGAAGCTCTCGTAGATCGCCTCCGGACGCGCGAAGACGCCGATCACAATGCCAAGCAGCAGCGCCGAGATCGCCGGGCTCCGAGCTGTATCGACAAGGATCCCGCGGAGCATATCCATATCAACGCCGCTGCGCAGACGCCCACCGCCTCCGCCGGAGATCAGCGTCGCGGCTCCGCTCGCGGCGACCACGGTTTCGACGCGCTCCGTCGAACTCATTCGCGCCAGAACAATCGCGGTCACCAGCGCGGCGACATCCATGAACGGATAGAGCGCGCCGATGAACCCTTCATAGGCGATCCCTTCGCCATCGAGCACCGCCATGCTTGCAGCCAGCGTCGAGGCCGAGACGGCTCCGAAGAGTCCCGCTGTCGCCATGCCGTCGACGCGGGACACGCCGGGCCAGCGCGCGAGCGTGTACCCGCCGACCACCACAATCAGCACCCCGAGAAGCACCGCCGCGACCGCCGGCCCCGCAAGCGCTTGAAAGTCCGCTTCACGCACGGAAATGCCGGCCCCAAGGCCAATCTTCAGAAGCAGCAAAAGGACGATGAACTTGTAGACCGGCGGCGGCACCTCGAGCTTGCTGCCAAGAGCCGCCAGCATCATCCCGCCGATCAGGAACGCGAGTGTCGGCTTTTGAAACTGTGCGACAATCGTGGCCGCAATCTCGCTGACGAACTCCATAACCGCTCCTCTCTGCAACCTGTCGAGAGAGATATGCGGGCGCCAGATTTGAAAGTAAAATATATTAAAAACGCCGTTTTGATCGTTTTTTATGATCAAAACGGCTCCGTCTACCGTCGCCGGAAACGCTGCATCCGTCCCGAGCGACGGCTGCGTCTAGACCCAAGGCGGCGGTGTAACTGCCTGTAACGTCGAGCTTTATCGGGAGATCGCCGAGCGCGCCAAAGAGATCGCCTCAAGCTTCATCGCCACATGCGCGATGGGCATCGTAAACGGCGCAACCCGCTCGCCCCAGAACCGGTACCGAGGGTAGAAGGAGACGATCGCATTCTCCTGATCAAGCCGCTCAACCGACTTGACGGCCGGCCGATAGTCGAGGGGGCCGCCGCAATGCTCCGAAAAGATCTCCGGGTCGAAGGCGGCCAAAGCTTCGCTCGCCGCAAACTTGAGATCACTGGGCGAAGCAGCGGAAAAGACTTCAAGTTGCTCAAGTTCAGCTTTACTCATTCTCTCCTCGGTCGACGATCGTCAATCGGTCGCGCGCGTCATGGCGACCCGCGCCTTCTTTGAAGATTGTAGGACTAGAACAGGTTTTCAATCGCGCTTTCGGAAACCCGCAGTTTTCGGCGGAGTTTGTCCAATTCCGACCGCCGCCCGTCGTTCTCACGCTTGTACCGCGTCATTGACGTGACCTAGCGTTTGGTCTGGACACAAGACCAATGCCGCGCGACAGCCCGAAGCAGAACATTGGAAGTGAGCAGATGCCGGACTACCGCCCGACCAACGCCGCATCCTCCGGCGTCAAGCTCGACAAGAAAACCCTCAAGACAATAGCCCAGAGGTCGGACAGACCGGGACTGATCTACCTGGCGAAGTGGATCACGCTGCTGATCCTGTCGGGTGTTCTGGTGATGAGTGTGATCGGCTCGATCTGGATGTGGCCAGCGATGTTGCTGCACGGCGTTCTGCTATGCGTGCCGGCCTACTCGGTCAGCCACGAGACCGCGCATGGGACGGCGTTTCGCACCCGCTGGCTGAACGAGGCCGTTCTATGGGTCAGTTCGCTGATCTACATGGAGGAGCCGCTGCACCGGCGTTACACGCACACCAACCACCACACGTTCACGTGGCACGCGGGCAAAGACAGTCAGATGCCGTTCGACACGCCCATGGGACTTGGCGGATGGTTCACGGAAGTCTCGGGGCTCGGGCTGGCGCGGTTCCACATGCTGGTTTTCGTCCAGCTCGCGACGCGCCGATACACCGACACGATGCGGATGGTCACGCCCGAAGGCGAGTTCGACAAGATGACCCGAAACGCGCGGATCATGCTGGCGATCTACGCCGCCATCGCCGCCGCCCCGTTCTTCGGCGTCTGGTGGCCCGTCTGGCTCCTGGTGATCCCGCGCCTGCTGGGCGCGCCCGTGATGCTGCTGTTCACGCTGATCCAGCATGTCGAGTTGCAGGAGAACTCGCCGTCGATCCTGGAAAGCACCCGCAGCTTCGCCACAGGGCCGATCGCCTCTTTTCTCTACATGAACATGAACAACCACGTAGAGCATCACCTGTATCCGCAGGTGCCGTTCTTCGCCCTTCCCGATCTCGCCACAGCGGTGAAAGATCAGGTGCCCGAACCGGATCCGGGTTTCTTCAAGACCAACTGGGAAGTGCTCCAGGTCGTCACGCGCCGGAGCCTCGGCCTCTCGACCAAGGCGCCGAGCATCCGGCAGGCGCCGCATATGATCACCGAAGGCGGACCGATCGAGCGGGTGGCGCAGCGCACGATGTGACCAGAGCTTCAGGGGAGAGAGCGACATGAAACGGATCTACGACTTCAGCCGGAACCCGGCCGTGCGCAACTACACCGTCGCCGATCTCCGAGCGCTAAAAGGATCAGGGAAAACACTGTCGATGGCGAACCCCGCTGACCGCGACCAGCTGCGCGCGTGTGTCGAAGCGGGGATCGACCTGTTCGTCGTCGGCGCGGACCAGATGGCCGACGTCCGCGAGATCGCGCCGACCCATTTTACGGGGGCCGGGTCGACCTGGGCGCAGTTCGGCTCGGACGACGAAATCGTCGCCCACGCCTACGACACGATGCGCAACGGCGCCGACATGTATTACACGCTCCGCTCGTTCGACGTGATGGAGCGGATGGCGAAGGACGGCATTCCGGTCCAGAGCCATATCGGCTTGATCCCAACCTTCAGCCACTATTGCGGAGGCCTGCGAGCCTGGGGCCGCAAGGCGGACGAAGCGATGAAAGTCTGGTCGACGCTTAAACGCATGGAGGAGGCCGGCGTCTTCGCCGTCGAGGTGGAGTGTCTCGCCGAGGAGATCCTAGAGGCCGTCAACGAAAAGACCTCGATCGTCACGTTCTCGCTTGGATCAGGAATGGGGGGCGATGCGGTCTTCTCCTTCGTCGCCGACATCTGCGGCGAAGCCAGCGAGGAAGAGAAACCGCCCAAGCACGCCTATGCGTTTGGCGCGGTCGGGCGACTGCACAAGCAGATCCATGAAGAGCGCGTCGCGGCCTTGGGGAAGTTCCATGCCGAGGTCGCAGCGCAGAACTTCCCCTATCCGCAGACGAACATCAGCATGCATGCCGGCGAGAAGGAGAAGTTCCTTGAAGCGCTGGATAAGTGGACGTCGACGCATCAGTGAGATGGACGCAATTGAAAAGAAGAGGCTGAGCCGATGAGCGAGTGGATCGACGCCTGCGCGCCCGATGACGTCGACGAGGAGGACCTGATCCGATGGGATCACGGCGGTCACGCTTACGCGATCTACAACACCGAGAAGGGCTTCTTCGCGACCGATCTGATGTGCACCCATGAGGAACAAAGCCTCGAAGAAGGCCTTGTGATCGGGTGTGTCATCGAATGCCCTCTGCATGGCGGGCGTTTCGACATTTGCACTGGCAAGGCGCTGTCCGCGCCGGTGAACACCGATCTGAAAACGTACCCGGTGAAGGTCGAGGGCGGTCGGATCTTCGTGCAGGTGTGACGCCTTTAGGTATTGCTCTGTACCCAAGATCCGGGTCGACAACGTTGAAGAGCGGCTCGCCCCTCAGCCAGTGGCCAAGGTTTCTCAGGAAGATCTCGAACGACGCCCGTTCCCACTCCTCGGTGACCGCCGAGCAATGAGGCGAAACCAAAACGTTCGCTTGCGTCCAAAAGGGACTGTCGGCGGGAAGCGGCTCGGTTTCAAAAACGTCGAGCGCCGCCGCGGCGACCTTTCCCGACCGGAGCGCGTCGAGCAGCGCCGTCCCGTCGATAACGCAACCGCGCGAAACATCCGCCAGGATCACGCCAGGCTTCATCAACTCGAACTCTCGTTCACCCAGAAGGCCGCGGGTCTCCGTGGTCAGAGGCGTTGAGACGGCGATGAAATCGGCCCGTGGCAGCATTGCATGGAAATCCTCCGCGCCGCCGACTTCATCCACATTCTCCATCTGTTGCGGTCGCCGACGTGTCCCGATCACATGCATGCCGAAGGCCTTCGCCCGGGCCGCCACCGCCCGACCGGTGCTGCCAAGACCGACGACCATCAGCGTCTGACCTTTCAGCGGACGCACGATGCGCCCGGCCCAAACACGTTGCGCTTTGTCGGCGAGCAGGCCCGGCGCATCGAGCGTGAAGTGCAGAAAGCCGCCCATCACATATTCAGCGATCATATCGGCGGCGACGCCGGCGGCGTTGGTCATCGTGACGCGCGCCGTATCCCAATGGCCGAAGTGGTCCGTCCCCGCTCCGCCATTCGCGATCCATTGCGGACCATCCGGTCCCAGCAGGGCGTCTTTGGGAAACGGCGCGCCACCGTCGAACCGCACCGAGTAAACGACATTCGGACGATGCTGGCTCAACATCGCGGGCAGGCCTTCGTAGGTATCGCACTCCAACACCTCGACCTGAGGAAGTGTTTCGCGCAGGCGAGACGCCATTTCGGCAGTGGTCGCGTTGTGGATCAGGACGCGCGCTGCTTCAGCCATTCGAAGCCTCCCTCATGGTCGTCGTCTCCCTGCAGGCGCCCCTCGCCAACAGGCTCCCAAATCCGGGGAATTCTTGATCAATCTGAAGGAAATCCAGCGCCTGAAACACCATCGCCTGGTTCGAGCTGATCACGGGTTTGCCCACCGCCGCCTCCAACTTCGACAACGTCTCGAGGCTCCGCATGTCCGTGCACGAGAGAACAAGCGCTTCCGCCGCGTCCGTGTCCGACTTCAGTCCATGCTCGAAGACGTCGTCCGGCGTCAGCGCGCCTTGCCCGTCGTTGCCGAGCTCTTCGAGGACTTCAGATCGTCTGACCGTTTCAAAGCCTTCATCCGCCAGGAAGGCGACAGCCAGATCATTGATGGCGGAGACATAGGGCGACGCGAAGCCGATCCGGCTGACCCCCAATGCCCGGAGCGCGTGCGCCAAAGCTCCGGCCGCGGTCACTGTGTGCGCGCCGCTCTGATCCCGGATGCGCGCCGCCAGCGCGCGATCAAAGGCGGGGCCATGCGCCAACGTCGCGGAGGTGCAGCCATAAAGGACAACATCCGGCTTGACGCCCATCAGCAAACGCAAAGGCTCTTCAAGATCCGCGTCGCCGAGGCCGCGCATCTGCTCCGCGTCCGGGATCTTGTTCTCGTCATACCCGCCCATCCGCGCGAAGTGCAGCGACACGCCGTCGGGGCGCATCATCGCCATGTCGGGTTCGAGATTGGAGTTGGTGAAAGGCACCAGAACGCCAAAGCGCGCGCGGCCTCGCGTTTGTGAAGCGCTCATCGACGTCACGACACAGCTCCCTCTTCTTTCCAGCGGCGCAGAAGATCGATCGCGACATCCAGCTTTTGCGCGTCGGCGATGGTCATGCGAAGCGCGTGTGGCAGGCTCGCGCCGGTCTGGGACCGCAGATAAACCCCGTGGCGCCGCAGAAACCGATCAGCGTTCGCCGCCGCCGTCGGGTCGGAAAACGCGATCAGTATGAAGTTGGTGAAGCTTGGGACAACCTGAAAACCAGCTGCGGCGAGAGCCTCAGCCGATGTCTCGCGCAGTCGGTCCGTCAGGCGACACGTCTCCAGCATGTAGCTTCGGTCTTTCAGCGCCGCCAGCGCAGCCGCCTGGGCGACGCCAGAAACACTGTTGGGGTTCATCACCTTGCGCATCTCCCGCGCGACCGCTGCTGGAAAGACGCCCCAGCCGACGCGCATCCCGGCGAGACCATAGGCTTTTGAGAACGTGCGCAGCACGACCACGCCGCCCGATCCGACCATATCAAAGCAGCTTTCGCCTAAGTGATCGGCGAATTCTCCATAGGCTTCGTCGATGACGAGCAGGACAGTGTCCGGCAATCCGGCGCGGAGGCTTAGAAGCTCTGCTTTCGAGACGCGCGTCCCTGTCGGGTTTCCTGGATTGGCGACAAAAACCAACCGCGTGTCGGGTCGAACCGCGGCCAGCAGATGATCGACAGACACGGTCGCCTCGATCTCCTCTGCGGTGTCGAAGCGCGCGCCAACCATCTGCGAAGCGGTGCGGAAAAACGGATATGAGTGAACAGGCGCAAGCACTGCGGCGGGCGCGCCGGCGTAGACCCGGGCAATGCAGCCGATCAAGTCGAGCGAGCCGCTTGCGCAAAGGATGTCGTCGGACGCGACCCCGTGTGTCGAGGCCAGCTCGGCGCGCAAGTCGGTCCATTCGGCGTCCGGATATAGGGATGCGCCCGCCGCGGCCGCGGCGACCGCGTGGGGAACCTCCGGGCTGGGGGGTCGCAGACTTTCGTTCTGCGACAGGGAAATCAGCTCCACGCCGTCCGGCGGATTCATTTTCGACAATGCGTAGGGCGACATCTGTCGAATGTGGGAAAGCGCCTCGATCATGATTGCGAACCATAGTCTCGTTTCGCCGCCTGTGGCGTGACCAATCCGGCCTCGATATCCTGGGCGAGACGTTCCGGGTCGCGCTCTTTTGGATCGCCAAAACCGCCGCCGCCGGGCGTTTCGAAGATCAACCTCTCGCCGGCTTTGACCCGCAGCTCGCCTTTTCCCGGAACATCATGGTCGCGCCCCGTCACCCGAATGCGCCCAGGCGCTCCCGCAAGCCCGCCTAGACGCCCCTTGGCTGGATTGCGAATGCGTTCGACCGACAAGAAGACCATGACGTCCTGATCGTCGACGGCGCGCATTTCGATGCGCTGACCCAGACCGCCCCGCGTTCTCCCTGCGCCGCCCGAGTCCGGACGGAGCTCTCGCCTGTCGAACATCACCGGAGCGACCGCTTCGGTGGTTTCGATCTGGCTCCCCCAGACGCCGCTGGGAAAAGCCGTCGCTGATAGACCGTCGAGCTGTGGCCGCGCGCCCGTGCCGCCATTGAAAACGAGCTCCAACGCGAATTGCGGATCGCCGCGTTCGACAGCTTCGGCGACATGTCGCATCGGCAGATCATACATGCAGGACGCCCCTTCAGCGGGAACCAGCTCCGGCGCCACCTGCGACAGACAGCCATACACCAGATCCGGCGTCATCTGTCCCAGAGCGTGCCGCATCGCCACCGGAGACGGGGATTGGGCGTTGAGAATGCAGCCCTTCGGAGCCGTGACGCGGAAGGGCTCCAAGGACCCCGCATTGTTGGGAGTGTCAGGCCCAATGATACATCGCAGAGCAAAGACCGAGTAGGCGGCCGCGTAATTCAACGGCACGTTGACGCCTTTGGACAGGCATTCGGCGCTGCCCTCGAAGTCGAGAAGAATGTGGTCATCCTCGATCGTCAGCGCCGCGTGCAGTTCAATCTCCGCGTCGTAGCCGTCGACTTTCAAGACGTTGCGCCACGTCCCTTTGGGCAATGCCGAGATCGCATCGATCGTGCCCCGCCGCGAGGTTTCAACGATATGCTCGGACAGGGCGTTGAGGTCGCGGATCCCAAACTCGTCCATCATTCGGACCAGCCGGTCCGCCCCCGCTTCGCAGCAGGCGATCAGCGCGTAGATGTCTCCCTCATTGCCGATCGGCTCGCGGGAGTTCGCCTTGACGATCTCCACAAGAAGCGCGTTCACCTCGCCTTCGTCGACAAGCTTGCACGGCGGGATCAGCAGGCCTTCGTCATAGATATCCGATCCTTCGGGCCCCATGCCCAGACCGCCGAGATCCGCCAGATGCGAGGTGCAGGCGGTAAAACCGACCAGCCGGCCCTGGAAGAACACCGGCATCATCAGCAGAAAGTCGTTGAGATGACCGGAGGCGATCCAGGGATCATTGGTCATGTAGATGTCGCCGGACGTCATCTCCTCGAGCGGGAAACGCGCCCTCAGCGTCTTGACCGCCTCGGCCATCGTATTGATATGCCCGGGCGTTCCGGTGACCGCTTGGGCCAACATCCGGCCCTCGACGTCGAAGATCCCGGCGGAAATGTCGCCGCACTCTCGGACGATCGGGCTGAACGCCGCCCGGATCAGCGCCTGACCCTGCTCTTCGACGACGGCCAACAACCGGTCCCACATGACTTGCAATCGCGTGTCAGTCTTCGTCATGCGGTCTCCTCCTCGACACGCGAAAGCCAAATCGAGCCGGCGTCGTCGATGCGGGCTTCGAAATCCGCGCTCACCAGCGTCGTCGTCTGCGGCTCCACAATCAAGGCGGGGCCGGCGACACGGTCGCCCGCCCGCAGCCCTGCACGATCAAACAGATCGGCGTCCCGCCGGCGCCCTGTGACGTCGCACAGGATCCGACGTGTTTCCGACGCCGTCGCGAACCCGGCTCTGTCGGCGTTCGAACGAGCGTTGAGCTCAGGCTCTGCCGACGAGACGGACACGCCCCAATTCAGGATCTCGATCCTCATGCCCGGAACCACCCGTCGGAATTGGCGGGCGTATTCGCGCTCAAACGCATCGCGGAGGCCGTCGATGTCCGACACCCGCAAATCCCGGGCAGGCAGTTCGGTCTCGATCTCGTGACCCTGGCCATGATACCGCATAAACCCGACCCGCCTTTGCCTGAGCGGGCTGGACGGCGCCCCCATCCGCACGATCGCCTCGGCGGCGGAGCACGTTTCCGCCAAGAACCTGTTGATCGCCCCGATGTCGAGGTCTTCCAAGGTGGCGTAGCGCGACTGGACGATCTCGAAAGAGACGGGCGCGAACAGGAATCCGACGGCGGAGCCGACCCCGGGATCCCGAGGGATCAGGATCCGGCGCACCCCGGCGCGGCGCGCCACACGGGTCGCATGCAAAGGGCCGTTCCCGCCGAATGCGATCATCAGCCGCTCGCCGATGTCCTTTCCGGACTCGACCGCGTGCATCCGGCCGGCGCTGGCCATGTTCTCGTCGACGATTTCGCTGACGGCGAACCCGGCGTGGACGGCGTCCAGGCCGATCCTGTCGCCGACGCTTTCAAGAAGCGCCGCCATCGCCGCATCGACGTCGATCTCCAAACGTCCTTCGGCGAACCGGTCCGGGACGATGAACCCCAGCGCAATGTCGGCGTCGGTCACGGTCGGCTGATCGCCGCCCTTTCCAAATGCGACGGGTCCCGGTTCCGACCCCGCGCTGTGGGGGCCGACGCGCACCCGTCCCAGTCGGTCGACGCTCGCGATCGACCCGCCTCCAGCGCCGATCTCGATCATTTCGATGACCGGAATCCGAACCGGCATTCCCGACCCTTTGATGAACCGTTCGGCTCGCGAGATCTCAAACTTGCGCGCTGTTTGCGGGCGGAAGTCCTCGATCAGGCTCAGCTTCGCGGTCGTCCCGCCCATATCGAAGGACAGAACCTGTCGCTCGCCGGCTTCCTGGGCGATCCGCGCCGCCAGGATCGCGCCGCCGGCGGGCCCAGACTCGACCAATCGAATGGGCAGTCGCGACGCCGTTTCGATCGTGGTCATCCCCCCGCCCGCCGTCATCATCAGAATCGGGCGCTGGAGCCCTTCGCCCGCGAAGCGCTGCTCAAAATCCGCCAGATACCCGGCCATGAGCGGCTGAACATAGGCGTTGGCGATCGTCGTGCACAATCGATCGAACTCCCGCGCTTCCGGGCTGACCTCATGGCTCAGCGACACGACGAGATCCGGCGCCTCCGCCGACAACAGGTCGCGCAACCGCAACTCGTGCGCCGGGTTCGCATACGCGTGAAGCAAACAGATCGCGACCGCCTCGACGCCAGCGTCTGCGAGGCTGGCCGACAGCGCTTTCACATCGTCTTCGGCCAACGGCTCACGCTCGCGGCCTTGCGCGTCGATCCGTCCACCGATTGTGAACGACCGCGTTCTGGGAACGATCAGATCGGGCTTGGCGAGGTTGATCGCATACTGACTGTAGCGGCGCTCGTAGCCGATCTCGAGAATGTCGCGGAACCCCTGGGGAGTAATCGCCGCGACTTCGGCGCCCCGGCGCTCGATCAGCGCGTTCGTCGCGAGCGTCGTGCCGTGGATCAGACCAACGACGTTCGACCACGCGGCGCCCGCGTCCCGCAGTACCCGTCTCGCGCCTTCAAGCGCTCCGATCGTGGGTTGCTCCGGCGTTGTCGGGGTCTTGGTCGTCGCCAGGATCTGCGCGGCGCCGTCCATCAGCACCGTGTCCGTGAACGTGCCGCCGATGTCGATCGCCATGCGTAAAGCGCGATCAGCTTGCATGAAATGGAACCGTTTTGGAGAGGAGGAAAACCGAAGGAGCGCCAAAGGCGGGAATGCGCCCCTCAACCGGCGACGAGGTCACATCCGGTTTCCCGGCGCAGCATCGGATCTTTGATAAATGCGCGCATGAAAGAGCACCAAAGCGGTTCTACCGCAGCTACGGTGACGGAAGTTCTAGAAATGGGTCAACCGAAATCTGACTGACTTCGCTTCTGGGACCCGACCAACTCGGAGCAGAGGCCAGCAAGGCCCTCACGCAGAACGGGGTTCACCGCGCTGCCTTTGATTTTGTCGTAACGGGC
>ERZ1740059.12-NODE-12-length-108500-cov-6.805247_pt1 | contig 108500 bp, 100 predicted proteins | sample MGYA00581744_ERZ1740059 | MGnify/ENA primary metagenome ERZ1740059 (study PRJEB43018, sample SAMN04849738) | marine metagenome | isolation source: floating plastic debris | place: Pacific Ocean | collected 2008-08-28 | study: EMG produced TPA metagenomics... | reverse complement strand
GGACCAAGAAGAACGTCCATCCGGGCAAGATCGTCTCCACCTCTCAGGAAGTGGAGGTCATGGTCCTCGATGTCGATCCGAGCAAGCGCCGGATCTCGCTGGGTCTAAAACAGTGCATCGACAATCCATGGGACAGTTTCGCCAGCCAGAATCCTGTCGGCTCGGAGATTGAGGGCGAGGTCAAGAACATCACCGAATTCGGTCTGTTCATCGGCCTCGAAGGCGATATCGATGGAATGGTCCACCTGTCGGATCTCGACTGGAACCGCCAGGGCGACGAAGCCATCCAGGATTACACCAAAGGCGACACCGTCCGCGCGGTCGTTCTCGATGTCGATGTCGAGAAAGAGCGTATTTCGCTTGGCATCAAACAGCTCGAAGGCGATCCATTCGAGACCGCGACCGACGGCGTTCGCCGTGGCGCGATCGTGACCGCGGTCGTCACTGCGATCGAAGATGGCGGCGTCGAGGTCGAGGTGAATGGCTCGAAGAGCTTCATTCGCCGCTCTGACCTCAGCCGGGATCGTGCTGAACAGCGCCCGGAGCGGTTTGCCGTCGGCGACAAGATCGACGCGAAAGTCACCAACATCGACAAGGGCTCTCGCCGCATCTCGCTGTCGATCAAGGCGCGCGAGATCGACGAAGAGAAAGAGGCCGTGGAACAGTTCGGCTCCTCCGACAGCGGCGCGTCGCTCGGGGATATCCTTGGCGCAGCGTTGAAGAACCAAGACGACAAGTAAGTCCGTCTAGAACTGACTGGAACAGGTTTTGCGGCGGCGGGAGCGTGTCTCTCGCCGCCGCTTTCACTTGATAACGCGAGAACGCATCGCACGTATGGCCTCTGAGGCGTGACATGAAGCGCCTCTGCGCAACCGGAGATCCGCTGATGAGCTCAAGCGACGAAGCTGCTGTTCGAAACGGCCAAAGCACCGCTGCCGCGGTTGATGTTGTTTTGGAGGCGCGGGCGCTGCGTCGCCGATTGTTCCGCTGGCGTCTCGGTTCGGCGATCCTCGTCGGTCTGATCGTGCTCGGCGTGGTCCTGGCGTCTGATGAGTACGACCAGCCGCATATCGCGCGTTTTGAGGTGTTCGGCCTGATTGTCGACGATACCGAGCGTGACGCATTGCTCAATGAGATCGCCGAGGACGAGAACGTCGAGGCGCTTATTGTTCGGATCGACAGCCCGGGCGGGACGACGGTCGGCGGCGAAGCGCTCTACGAATCTCTACGGAATGTGGCGGACAAGAAGCCGGTGGTCGCCGTGATGGGCGAAGTCGCGGCGTCCGCTGGTTACATAACCGCCATGGCGGCTGATCATATCGTCGCACGTGGGAACACGATCACCGCATCGATTGGCGTTATCTATCAGTCGCCGAATTTTGCTGAAGCGATGGAGGCGGTCGGTGTGCAAATGGTCGAGGTTAAGAGCGGTGTTCAGAAAGCCGAGCCTTCGCCGTTCCGACCGTTCGACGAAAGCAAGCTTGAACCGGAGAGGATTTTGATCAACGACAGCTTTGACTGGTTCATCGGTCTCGTTGAAGAAAGAAGAGGTCCGACAAATCAACAGCTTAGCTTGATCAGAGACGGACGCGTTCTGACAGGTCGCATGGCGATGGAAGCCGGACTGGTCGACGAGATCGGGGGGCAAAACGAAGCGATCTCATGGCTCGAGAACGAGCGTGACGTTCCCACCGATTTGCCTGTGTCGGACTGGTCGTTGGAAGTCGCTGAGAAAGGGCTCTTCGAGGCGCTGTTCGAAGGTACAAGCGCATTCAGCGGCTGGCTTGAGCGCGGCCAAGAATTTTTAGACGGGCCGGCTTTGGTGTCAAAAATCCGCTAAACCCTGATACAACAAGGGTTTGACCTGCGTGCGACGTCGTGTATGCGTTTGGTTACCAACCTAAAATGGCAGGTATAACAACATGATTAAATCCGAGCTGGTCTCCCGCATTGCAGCGGAAAATCCTAACCTCGCCCAGAAAGACGTGGAAGCTGTGGTTTCGTCCGTCTTCGACGAGATTTCAAAGGCGCTTTCGGAAGGCCACCGCGTTGAGCTTCGCGGCTTTGGCGCCTTCTCCGTGAAAGATCGAGAAGCCCGTACAGCGCGCAATCCGCGGACTGGCGAGATGGTCCCGGTCGCGGCGAAGAAAGTTCCGGCGTTCAAAGCTGGTAAGGAGCTTCGCGATCGCCTGAACGATGGCTACGATCCATCCTAAAGGCTTATAAGGGAAAGCGGCTGAGGCCATGCGCATTGTAAAATGGACGTTGTGGCTGACGCTTGTCGCAGCAGTGTTGTTGCTGGCGGTGTCAAATATGCAGCCGATCGAAGTCGTCATCGACCCGTTCGCGTTGCAGCTCGACGCTCTTGCGCCGCTTGTGATGCCGCTTTCCCTTCTTGTGCTTCTGAGCGTGGGCGTCGGTCTGTTTCTGGGCGTCGTCCTCGAGCACTTTCGCGGTCGCCACGTTCGTCGACGACTGCGCGAGAGCAAACGTGAAGCCGGCGCGCTGAAATCCGAAAACGATCGGATGCACGCCGCGATGAAAAAATCGGATCACCCAGACAGCGCCGGTCTACCGGTGCGGCGCGCCTAGATACCGGTATGACGTCGCTGCGTGTGAAGATTTGCGGGTTGTCGACGCCAGAAACCACGGCGGCGGCTGTCGATGCGGGCGCCGCATTTGTCGGGTTCGTTTTCTTTCCCAAGTCACCAAGAGCTTTGACCGCGACGGCGGCGGGCGCGTTGGCGTCGGATGTGCGCGCTGGCGTGTGCAAGGTGGGACTTTTCGTCGACCCCGACGACACGCTGTTGGACGAGACGTTGTCCCATGCTCCTTTGGACATGATCCAGCTACAAGGATCGGAAACACCCGATCGTGTAGCGGAGGTTCGATCTTTGACGGGTCTGCCCGTGATGAAGGCGGTCGGGATCTCGACTTCGGACGATTTGCCCCGGCTCGATCTCTACGAAGAGGTTGCAGACCAATTGCTCTGCGACGCGAAACCGGTAGAAGGGGCTGTGCTGCCTGGCGGCAACGGCGTGGCGGTCGACTGGCGGGTGATCGCGGGCCGGACGTGGCGCAGGCCGTGGATGCTGGCCGGGGGGCTGACAGCCGCAAACGTCGCTGAGGCGGCGCGGTTGACGGGAGCAAGCCAGGTCGACGTCTCCTCGGGCGTCGAAAGCGCTCCGGGGGTGAAGGATATTGAACGCATCGAAGCGTTCATCGCCGCGGCGAAGGGTGTTGCGGCGTAGCCAAGGGTTGAAGGGAATAGCGTCAATGCTGCAGGACGTGAACAGCTTCCGGGAAGGCCCGGATGAACAAGGTCGTTTTGGTCTGTTCGGCGGACGTTTCGTCGCCGAGACCCTGATGCCGTTGATCCTCGATCTCGAGCAGGAATACGGCCGCGCCAAGCAGGACGCCAGCTTCTGGGCCGAAATGGACGACTTGTGGAAGCACTATGTCGGCCGACCCTCGCCCCTGTACTTCGCGGAGCGCCTGACGGAGCATTTCGGCGGCGCGAAGATCTATCTCAAGCGCGACGAGCTCAACCATACCGGCGCGCACAAGATCAACAACGTGCTCGGTCAGATCCTTCTGGCGCGGCGTATGGGCAAGACCCGGATCATCGCCGAAACCGGCGCTGGCCAGCACGGTGTGGCCACGGCGACCGTGTGCGCGCGTTTTGGCCTTGAATGCATCGTGTTCATGGGCGCGACGGACGTCGAACGTCAAAAGCCGAACGTCTTTCGGATGAACCTTCTCGGCGCGAAAGTCGTCCCGGTCACCTCCGGTCGCGCGACCCTGAAGGATGCGATGAACGAGGCGCTGCGCGACTGGGTGACGAATGTCGAGAACACGTTCTACTGCATCGGCACGGTGGCTGGCCCGCATCCGTACCCGGCGATGGTGCGTGATTTCCAGTCGATCATCGGCAAAGAGACCAAAGAACAGATGCTGGAGCGGGAAGGCCGTCTGCCGGACAGCCTGATCGCGTGCATTGGCGGGGGCTCCAACGCGATGGGCCTGTTCCATCCGTTCCTGGACGATCGGGATGTTCGGATCATAGGCGTCGAGGCCGGAGGTCACGGTGTGGACGACCGGATGGAGCACGCGGCGTCGCTCACAGGGGGACGACCGGGCGTTCTGCACGGCAATCGCACCTATTTGCTGCAGGACGACGATGGTCAAATCCTTGAAGGCCATTCGATTTCGGCCGGTCTCGATTATCCTGGCATCGGCCCAGAGCATTCTTGGCTGCACGATATGGGTCGCGTGGAGTATGTGTCGGTCACTGACGTTGAAGCGCTTGAAGCCTTCCAACTGAGCTGTCGCACCGAGGGCATTATTCCCGCGCTCGAGCCGAGCCATGCCCTCGCTCATGTGGCGAAGATCGCGCCGGACCTGTCGCCGGACCACCTGATGGTCATGAACATGTGCGGCCGCGGCGACAAAGACATTTTCACCGTCGCTGAAGCTCTCGGCGCGGAAATGGGCGAGGGGCTCTCTTCATGAGCCGCATCCAAAGCCGTTTCGCAGAACTGAAAGCGCAGAACCGAGCTGCTTTTGTCTCGTACATCATGGGCGGAGATCCGGACGTTGAGACCACGCTGGAGGTGATGCGCGGCCTTCCTGGCGCCGGGGTCTATGTGATCGATCTCGGGATGGCGGTCCCGGATCCGATGGCCGACGGTCCGGCGAGCCAACACGCGGGCCAGCGCGCGCTCGCCGGTGGCATGACGCTGCGCAAGACGCTCGATCTTGCGGCGGAGTTCCGGAAGAACGACGACGCGACCCCGATCGTCTTGATGGGATACTACAACCCGATCTACTCGATGGGCGTACCGGCGTTTCTGGAAGCGGCGATCGCCGCGGGCATCGATGGATTGATCGTCGTCGACCTCCCGCCGGAGGAGGACGCGGAGCTGTGCATCCCTGCGGGGGAGGCCGGGCTCAACTTCATCCGGCTCGCGACGCCGACGACGGATGACGTGAGGCTGCCGACCGTTCTCCAGAACACGTCTGGTTTCGTGTACTACGTTTCGATCACGGGGATTACAGGCGCGGCGGCGGCCAACGCCGAAGCGGTTGCACCGCATGTCGAGCGCATTCGCGAGGCGTCCAGTCTGCCGGTTTGCGTGGGATTTGGCGTCCGCAGCCCCGAAACCGCCGCGGAGATCGCAAAAGTCGCGGATGGCGTGGTGGTCGGATCGGCGATCGTGAATAAGTTGGCTGAAGGCGCATCGGTTGCGGATACGCTGGAATTCGTCCGCTCCCTCGCGGACGGCGCGCGTCGGGCGCGCTTGTAAGTAGTAGACGGGCCAGTCTCGGAGACGGCGTATGAACTGGATCAACAATCTCTCGCTGCCGAAGATCAACGACTTCTTCCAGCGTCGTGAGATGCCTGAGAACCTCTGGCGCAAGTGCGAAAACTGCGAGCAGATGATCTTCCACCGGGAGCTCAAGCAGAACCTCTATGTCTGCCCGCATTGCGAGCATCATATGCGCATCAGCCCGACGGAGAGGCTCGAGTCTCTCTACGACTTCGGCGCATATACTGTGGTTGACGTGCCCGACCCGGTCGCGGATCCGCTGAACTTCCGCGATGAGAAGCGCTATACCGACCGATTGCGCGACGCGCGTCGAACGACCAACGAGAAAGAGGCGGTCGTCGTCGCGCACGGACGGATTGGCGACGTCGACACGGTGTCCGCTGTTCAGAACTTTGGGTTCATGGGCGGCTCGATGGGGATGGCGGTGGGCGACTCGTTGCTCAAAGCCGCGGAGACAGCGGTCGAGCGCAAGTCGCCTTTGCTGGTGTTTTCGGCGGCAGGCGGCGCCCGGATGCAGGAGGGCATCCTCTCGCTCATGCAGATGCCGCGCTCGACGATCGCGGTGCAGATGGTGCGGGAAGCCGGCCTTCCCTACATTACGATCATCACTCATCCGACGACAGGCGGCGTAACTGCGTCCTATGCGATGCTGGGCGACATTCAGATCGCCGAACCGAACGCGCTGATCTGTTTCGCAGGTCCGCGGGTGATCGAACAGACGATCCGAGAAAAACTGCCCGAGGGCTTTCAGCGCTCCGAATACCTGCTCGAGCACGGGATGCTCGACATGGTGACGCCGCGGACGCGTCTGCGCGCCGAGCTCGTCAAGATCCTCCGGATGTTGATGCAATTGCCGATGTTGCCGGCGGGCCAGTTGCCGGAGCCGGGCTCGCTGGTGCGCGACGACGAACCGGAGATGTCCGAGGTCGAGGCCGCCGAGCAGCCGGACGGCTCGGCGGTCAAGAGTTCGGATCCGCAGAGCTAAACCGGTGGAGCCCAACACGTCTCCTGTGCGCAGCGACGAGATTCTAGAGCGTCTGCTGTCTTTGCACCCGAAGGTCATCGACTTGTCGCTTGAACGTCTCGAGCGACTGTTGGCTGCGATCGACCATCCGGAAAAGAAGCTTCCGCCGGTCGTCCACGTCGCGGGCACCAACGCACAGGGGTCCGTCTGCGCGTTTCTTTGCTCGTGTCTGTCCCATGGCGGCGCACGGGCGCACGCGTACAGCTCGCCGCATCTCGCTCGATTTCACGAGCGCATACGCCTCGCGGGCGCTTTGATTGAAGAAGACGCATTGTCCGATCTGCTCGCCGAGTGCGAACGCGCGAATGGCGATGCGCCCATCACCTTCTTTGAGATCACCACGGCGGCAGCACTTCTCGCCTTTTCACGCGTCGAGGCGGAGTGGCTGGTTCTGGAGGTCGGCTTGGGCGGGCGTCTCGATGCGACCAACGTGATCGATGCGCCTGCGGCGACGGTGATCACGCCGGTCTCGCTGGATCACCAGCAGTTCTTGGGCGATACGATCGAAGAAATCGCCGTTGAAAAAGCGGGGATCCTCAAAGCCGGCGTGCCTTGCGTGGTCGGCGCGCAGGAAGACGCCGCCCTGGACGTCATTCATCGCACGGCGGAGCGCGTCGGCGCGCCGTTGTCTGTCGCGGGTCAGGACTGGCGCGTCAGCGAAGAGAACGGACGCCTGGTCTTCGAAGACAATCATGGGCTTCTCGACCTTCCGAAGCCGCGGCTGTTCGGGCGGCATCAGGTCGAGAACGCCGGCATCGCCGTCGCGACGCTGCGCGCGCTTGGTTTTGAAGAGCCGGCCTGCGCCGCCGCAATGACCGAGGTCGACTGGCCGGCTCGGTTGCAAAGGCTGAAATCAGGGCCGCTGATCGAAGCGGTTTCATCGGATACGGAGCTTTGGCTTGATGGCGGTCATAACCCTGCCGCAGGTGAAGCCGTCGCCGCTTTTTTTGGTCAGCTCGAAGAGCGTAGCCCGGCGCCGCTCTATGTGATCTGCGGAATGCTCAACACCAAGGACCCAGACGGCTATCTTCGGCCTTTCGACGGTTTGGCGCGACGCGTTTTAACGGTTTCGATCCCGGGCGAGCCCAATACGTTGCCGGCGGAGGACGTCGCGCAGGCGGCTGTCCGCGTCGGATTGTCGGCGCAGGCGGCGGGTTCGGTAGAAGGCGCGCTGCGAACGATCATGGCGGAGAGCGCCAATGATTTTGTTTCGGACGCGCCACGCATCCTGATTTGTGGATCGCTCTATCTTGCCGGGCGCGTGCTGCGCGAGAACGCATGAAAAAAGCGCGGCCGCAGCCGCGCCAGATTTCTCGGTCCAGATCCGTGGTTCAGGCGTGGCCTTCGATCCAGCTTGTCAGGGCTGCTTTTGGCGCCAGTCCGACCTTCTGATCGACGATCTCCCCGCCTTTGAACAGCAGCAAGGTTGGAATGCCGCGGATCTGGTACTTCGCCGCGGTGTTCTGATTCTCGTCGACATTCAGCTTGGCGATGGTGACCTTGCCGTCCATCTCTGCGGCGATCTCTTCAAGCGCCGGGCTGATCTGCTTGCACGGGCCGCACCACTCCGCCCAAAAGTCGACGACGACCGGCTTCTCGGACTTCAGAACGTCGTCGTCGAAGCTCGCGTCGGTTACGGCGATGGTGTTTTCGCCCATGGGTCTCTCCTTTGTGTTGTCGGCGACATGATTTCGCCGAAGTCAGAAACGTTGGCGGAAGCTAGGGAGCCCCCTCGATCGGGTCAAGGACCGTGCTCGCGCGCCGTCGATCACGCTCTTGTGCGGCGGCTCGTCCGAAAGCTGCGTCGAGATCTTCCGCGTTAAGAAGCTGCAAGCGAGGAGCCGCAGTCCACAACAGCGCGGCGTCTATCCTGCGGTCGGGGTACAGGCGCGTGAGCACAGCGCGATAAACGGCAAGCTGCCGCAAGTATCCCTCGGGAGGGGTCTCGGGCGCGCCGCCTGTCTTGAAGTCGACGATCAGTACACGGCTTTCATCAACCACGAGCCTGTCGATGAAACCATGGATCTCGCCGGGGCCCAGATCCGAAAGCACGCCGGCGATGGGCGCCTCCGCCCGGGAGCCTTCGCCGAACAGAAGCCCGGCCTCGGGCATGTCGAAAACGCGCAGAGCCTCTGCGGTCATGTCGGCGCGCTGCGCTTCGGTGAAGTCGACTTCGCCGGCAAGGAAACGCCCGGCGGCCTCTGCGCGGATGTCGGGCGCCAAGGGTTCCAGTTCTTCGAGCAGCATGTGGATGAGGATCCCACGCTTCTTCGCCCTCTCGGCGTCGAAGCCGGACCCAGAGCCGTAAGCCTTGCCCTCGGCCTCGGGATCGTCTCCGCCAAGCCGCGAGGGTGAAATGTCCGCCGGCGCCTCTTCCGACGCCGCATGTCGATGCAGCCAGTCAGTTTCGCCCAAGAGCGCTTCCGAACGTGTCTCGGCTTTTTCGGGCGCCGCGCGGGCGTCTCCGCCTGGCGCATGCCGCCATCCCTTCAACGCTGTCCCGCTTTCATCGAGCACAGGGCTTGGCAGGATCTCGCCGTACCCCTGGCTCGCCGCTTCACACAGCGCGTACCAGCTGCCGGTCGGCGCTTGCTTTTTCGCGGCGCCGCAGATCAGCAGACGGTCCTCGGCGCGGGTGAGCGCAACGTAAAGCAGTCGCCGATGCTCTTCGGCCTCCCGCTCTGCGTGCGCGTCTCGCAAGGCTCGGACGCTCGGCGGATCGGCGTCTTTGCGACCGAGCCAGATCGGTGGCGTTCCCGGTTCGGCGAGATCATACTTTTCCGGACTGAGAAGGGTGGGTTGGCGCGCGCCCGTTGGGGCGCCGGTCGTATCTGGGAGAATGACGACGGGCGCCTCCAGGCCTTTCGCGCCATGCGCCGTCATCACCCGAACTTCGTCATGCCCCTGTTCGTGCTCGCGTTTGATCTCGCTGTCGCGTTTCGAGATCCATTCCACGAACCCTTCCAGCGTCGGCGCGCCCGAGCTCTCGAAGGTCAAGGTCTGCCCGATGAGCTCATCCATCGGATCTGTCGCCTCGGCTCCGAGCCGGGCCACCACGCGGCGCCGCATGCCCATTGGACCAAGAGCTTTTGCGAAGAATTCATAAGGCCGCTGGTAGTCTGCGATCTTGACGAGTTCTGCGAGGAACGCGTGTGCGGATCTGAACTCCTGCCGGTCGTCTTTTCGGCTGATCAGCTCGTAGTAGAGCCGCCGATCGCCTTCGCGCTTGTGGGCGAGGTCGAACAGCATCTCCTCATCGACGTCGCAAAAGGGCGACCTTAGAACAGTGGCGAGCGCAAGATCGTCTTCCGGGTTCAGGCAAAAGCGCGCGAGCGCCAGCATGTCCTTGACTGCGAGTTGACCGCCAAGCGCCAGCCGGTCGACGCCGGCGACAGGCACGTTAAACTGTTTCAGACGCGCGATGATCCCGTTCGACAGCGCGCTTCGTCGACGCACCAGCACGATGATATCGCCAGCGCGGATCTTTCGACCTCGCGCCGGCAGGTCTTCCTGACCGATCCAGTTCTTGATCTGTTGAGCGACGAGCATCGCCAAACGTGCCTGCGGATCGTCTGGCGGCGGAGCGTCCAGCGGCTCCCACCAAGGGCGCTCTTCTCCGGCGTCGAGCGGGCGCACAAGCGGCCAAAGCTCGACAACGCCCGGCTGATCCTTTCGGAAGGCCTCATGCATCACGCCGGTCGCGCCGAAGGTCAGGCCGTTCGCGGCGGCCGGGTCCGCGAACACCCGATCGACGAAGTCCAGGATTGCGGGGACTGACCGAAAGGAGGTCGCCAGTCCGGCGCGGTCGAAATACTTGCCGCTGGCCGCTGCGATCTGCGCGAAGGCCTCGCCTTTCTCCGCGAACAAGCGCGGCTCGGCGCCTTGGAAACTGTAGATCGACTGCTTTTCGTCGCCGACGGCGAACAGCGTTCGCGGCGTCTCAGTCCGAGCTTCATGAGCGCCTTCCCCGCTGAAGAACTCTTCGGCCAGAGCTGTGATCGCCTCCCATTGCCGAGGAGAGGTGTCCTGCGCCTCGTCGACGAGGACATGCTCGATCCCCCCGTCGAGTTTGTAGCGAACCCAATCGCGGGCTTCTGAACGGTTCAACAGACCGACCGCGCGTTCGATCAAGTCGTCATAGTCGAGACCCGCCCGGCGAGCTTTGGCGTCTTGATACTCCCGAAGCACCGCGGCGGCGAATTCCGCCAGTTTGGCCGACGCGTCAAGCCGATCCGCGGCGCCGAGGGCCGCACGCGTCGCAAGGACGCCGTCTTGGAGAGGTTTGAGCGCTTCCAGCACCCAAGGGTGCGCGTCCTCGACATCCTTTGTGGGAAACCGATGCGTTCGCGGCTCGCCCTTCGTCGTCAGAAGGACCGGCGTTAAGGTTTCGTAAGCCGCTTGCGGATCGTCCTCTTGCGCCGCGCCTCTGAAGGCCGCGGCGAAGGTGTGGTTGGGCGTCTTGTCCGAGTCGCCAAACACCGTCGCCAATTGGGACAACGTTCGGCGGTCGAGCTGAGACGCCCAGTCCTCCAGAACGCCGGTCGTCGTCGCATTCGGACTGGTCTGCAGGAACTGCGCGAGCTGGGCCTCTGGGCGCTCGCCAATCGCGGCGAAGGCCGCGCGTTTGGCGGTGATCTCCGCCATCATGTCCGACAGGCCGATCTCCTTCAGATCGAGCAGCAGTCGCTCGAACGCGTCGGCGAGCGTCGGATCTTCAGCGCGGGTCGCGATCACGGCGTCTCGCGCTTCGGCCAGCAGATCGGCGGTCAGGCTTTCATCGATGACCTGAAAGTGCGGCGACACCCTTGCTTCAAGCGGAAAGCGGCTCAGCAGGCTTTCACAGAACGCATGGATCGTCTGGATCTTGAGTCCGCCGGGCGTCTCGAGCGCCTTGGCGAAGAGCCGGCGCGCTTCTTCCAATTCCTCGGCGCTGGGCGGCGGCTCGTCATCGGCGAGGATCCTATCCACCGCAGCCAGCAGATCGGCGTCGGTGGCCATCGCCCATCGCCCCAGCGTGTCGAACAACCGGTTCTGCATCTCGGCCGCGGCCGCTTTGGTGTAGGTCAGGCACAGGATGCGCGACGGCTCGGCTCCGGCCAGAAGCAGCCGCGCCACCCGGTTGGTCAGAACCCTTGTTTTGCCCGAACCGGCATTCGCGGACACCCAGGCTGACCAGCCCGGCCGCGCCGCCCGGGTTTGCGCGAGAGTGGCGTCGTCGTGGTTGCGAAAGGTCATCCTTCGCCTCCGCCGTCGCTGAGGCCGCCGCCGCCCCATTCGCCCACGCGGGCGAGATGGTCATACTCGCCGTCATAGATCAGAAACTGAGGTCGCGTTCGCGAGCGGTAGGGCGTGTCGGGGTTGGCGTAGGCCCCCATCAGCTTTCCAAAGCCTTCGAGCGCATCATCGCCGAGCTTCATCGCATCTTCCTGGAGCACGCGTTCTTCGCCGCCGCGCCGACCGCCGCTGAGCTCCAGAAACGCGAGCTTCGACACAGTCGCCTGCGGCGCGCCCTCAAAGCCCGCATACGCCAGAATTGCCGCCTCAAGGGGCAACTGTTTGGCGAAAAGGTCGATCTGTTTTTCGCTCGGCGCGCGACCGCTCTTGTAGTCGTAGATCGCGTAGGCGCCGTTCTTCAATCGGTCGATGCGGTCCGCCTTGGCGGTCAGACCGACTTCGCCGAGGGCCGCAGGGAAGCGGTACTCGCCGGACGCCTCCAGCGCTGCCGGCCGTCCGTCCGTGCGGCGGGCGTGTTCCGTCTCCAGAAACCAGTCGCGCATCTGATGCGCCCGAGCCAGCCAGAAGGCGTGGAGGGTCGGCCAGTCCCCGACTCGGCTGAGAACGTCTTCTGCGACCGCCTCGAAACGAGCCTTTGGGTCCGCCGGCCATTCGGTCAGCGTCTCTCGCACGAACTGCTCGCAAATCTGGTGGAGGATCTCGCCGCGATCTCGCGCGTCGGGCTCTTCCTCGAGATCATTCAACGGTCGCAGACGCAGCACCTTGCGGGCATAGACTGCATACGGATCGCGAATGAGGGTTTCGACCTCGGTCACGGAGAACTGAGTTGGGCGTGCTTCGACAGGCGGTCGCGGCTCGGGCCGCACGGCCGGGGTCGGAAGCGTCTCGCCCGGCCGCGGTTCTTCCAGCGCATCCACAAGTCGCAGCCAGCGCGCCCCGCGCGCGCGCATCTGCGCCAGCGCGTCGGGCGACACGCCGCCCAGAAGATTGTTCAACCGAAGCAGCCAACGCGACGGTACGGTCGGCGAGCCGTCTTTCTTCCGGGTCCGGGTCAGGATCGCCGTCTCCGCCATCGCGGCCTGGAAGAAGTCATGCGCCGACAGGCCGATCCGGCTTTCGAGCGGCGGTAGGCCCAGCGCGGCGCGCATGGTTCGGCTGATCCACGGGTCCGGCTGCGGGATGTCAGGCCATACCCCGTCGTTCAAGCCGCCGAGGATGACCAGCTCGGCCGGCTCCGTCCGCGCTTCCAGAGTTCCGAGTATGACGATGCGCGGGTGCTGGCCGTATGGCTCGCGGACGCTCTCGCCCCCGATCATCTGGGACAGCAACGCGAGGTATTCCCTGGGGTCGATCTCCCCGAATGCGGCGGCGTTCAGCGAGAACTTGGCGAGGAATTCGTGAAGGGTCTCCCCGGCTTTCTTGCGATAGAGCTCCAGCTCGCCGGGCGTCTGTTCAAAGCTGAGCGCGTCGGCCGCGTCTTTGTGCGCAGCGACAAGCGCCGCAAGCGGCGCGCTTGCGTCTTCCGCGAATTTCGCGAACTCCGCCAGCGGCGCCGACAGCGCGTCAAACCAGTCAAGGTAAGGCTGAATGTCTTCGCTCTTGCGCGCCGCGAGGCCGATCGCTCGGCGCAACCCCTCCAGCCCGGGTCCGGGCCGCTGGTTCCGCAGCACGCGGCGTTCGAACCAACGGACGCGTCGCAGATGCGCGCCGCGGATTTCCCGACCGTCGCGACCGTCTCCGGGCAAAGCAATGGCGCAAAGGGGGTGTTTGATCAGGGCGAGAACGCTCGCCGGTTTGAAACCGTCAAGCGCCGCTTCGGCGACGAGCGTGAGAAAAACGCCGGGCGGCGTGAGCTTGAGCGGCCGGCCGCCTGAATCGTCGGCGTTGATATCCCACCGCTTCAACTCGGCGGACACCCGTCGCGCAAGATTTCGATCGCGGGTGATCAGCGCGGCGCGTTTGCCGGGCGTCTCCATCGCTTCGCGCAGCGCGAGCGCAATCGCGGCGGCTTCCTCGCGTGGCCCCGCCGCCTCGATCAGGGTGAGCCCGGCGGTGGCGGGAAGCGCGTCGTCTTTCAACGTCTCGGCCGCGTCACGCCAGACATCCGTCACGGGCGGCGGGCGCATCGCCTGGCCGAGGACGCGCAGCCGGGCGCGGGCGTGTGCGCGCGTGTCTTCGCGCCACGAACCCACGTCCGAGGGGGAAACGCCAATCCGTTTCAACAGAGCGATCAGACCCGCCTGTGGGTGTTCCGGCGCGACCCCATCGCGCAGCGCAGCCTCGGTGCGGGCGTCCATTTCGGTATCGAGCCCAGGCAGGATCACGACGCCCTGCGGCAGCCCGGCCACCAGTTCGATAAATTGGGCCGACACTTCGCGGGAACCCGTCGATCCCGCGATGATCACAGGATGCGTGGGCGGCGACGCGTCCCAGCGCTCCGCCAACGCTTCGACGGCCAGCCGGTTCCGCTCGGCCTGGTCGATTTTGTTTTCGTCAGCGAGAATGCCCGGCCAGGAACCGCGAACAATGTCGAGAAAGGCTTTCGAGAGCGCCCAGTGCTGCGCTTGTTCTTCCGTCGTTAAACTGTCGAGGCGATCGAGCGGAACACCCTCGGTCTGCATGCTTTCAAGAAAGCCGTCGAGGTCTGCCGCCAACGCCGCGGCGGCGATCGGCGCGGCGAGTTCGGGTTTCGCGGCGAGCAACATTCGAACGAGACGCGCAAGATACAGGCGTCTTCTCGTTTTATCGATGGCGTCCGGCGCATCGAGGGCCGCGCCGGCGATCTCGTCGAGCTTGGTTAGAACGCGAATGCGGGGTCCGATCACCGCACCGCCCGCCGCTTCGATGAAAGCCGAGCGCAGAACACGGGCGCCGCGTTCCGTAGAAACGACGATCTCGACATCCGTCAGGTCGAAAGGCTGACCTCCGACGGCGCGCAGACGTTCGAGCGTTCCTTCCGCGACGGCCCGACCGAGCGGCAAGCCAGGCGGCACGCTGAACACGCGCGGCCCGGGTTCGGAAAACAGGGTCATGCTCAAAGCTCACCTGCCTCAGCCAAAGCGGCTTCTGCGGTCGTGATACCTTCCGGCGTGCCGACGTCCACCCAGCCGCCGGCGTGCGCGCATCCGAAGGCGCGACCTCGCGCGATGAGCGCATCCCATACGAGGTTCAGAGAGAAAGGACCCTCAGGCGCCCCGTCGAAGGCCTCGGCCGACAAGATCTGCGCGCCGGTGTAGACGAACGGCGCGCGCAGCGCGTCGCCCCGTCGGACCAACCGGCCGTCGGGATCGAGTGAGAAGTCGCCGGCGCGGGTGTAGCCGCGCGCATTTTCAATTGGGACCATCAGCAACAGCGCATCCATCGTCTCGGGGCGCCATGCGTCCAACAGTGGCTGCAGCGCGGCGGCGCCGGTCCAAACGTTGTCGCTGTTGACGACCAAAAAGGCGGGACGATCAATCAAGGCCAGCGCCTTCTTCACGCCGCCGCCGGTTTCCAGAAGATGGTCGGTTTCGTCGGACAGCAAGACATCACGATCATCGCAGAGATGCGCTCTAACCTGATCCGACAGGTAATGCGCATTCACAACGGCCCGGGCGACGCCAATTTCCCTCGCGCGCGACAGCGTCCGGTCCAACAGCGTGGAGCCCGCTACGCGCAGCAACGGCTTCGGCGTATCGTTGGTCAAAGGTTTCATCCGGGTTCCCAAACCGGCGGCGAGAACCATTGCGGTATCGATTTCGGACGACGTCACAGGGCGCTCCCGTGACGTATGCGATCAAGAACCGAGGCTTCGGGCGGCGGCGCGTGCGTCGCGATCCACTCCCGCAGTCGACCGAGCTCCGGCGCACGCAGGTCGTTCTGCAAATGCCGCCAAACACGCGGGATGTGCGCGAGGTACTTGTCCTTGCCGTCCCGACGCCAGAGCCGCGCGAAGATCCCGATGATCTTGAGGTTCCTCTGTGCGCCAAGCACGTGGAACGCGCTCTTGAACGCGTCGGCGTCCGCCTCGCTGCGCTCCAGATACCGTTCGATCATGCGATCGGCGATCGCCTCGTCCACATCGCGCCGCGCGTCTTCGAGCAGTGAGACGAGGTCGTAGGCGCGATGCCCGATCAGAGCGTCCTGATAGTCCAGCAAGGCGACCCGGCGCGACCCCTGGCGCTCGGGTCGCCAGATCAGGTTCTCCGCATGATAGTCGCGCAGCACCAACGTCGATTTCGCGGAAGCGAGGGGCGCGCAGGCCTCCTCAAGCAAAACGTCGAACTCGCTCGCAAGGTCTTCAGGCGCGGGAGCGCCTGTGGCGGCGGGCAGATACCACTCGGTCAGCAACCGCGCTTCGCGCAGCAAGACGGATCCGTCATAGGGGTCCAGCGCGACCTTGAACCCGGCGCCGTTCGCGGCAGTCGGAGCTGGACGGGCGTGCATTTCCGCAAGGAGGTCGACCGCCTGCGAATAGATCGTCTCTTCCACCTCCGGACGGCGCCGAGCGATCTGCGCGAACAGGTCGTCGCCGAGATCCTCCAACAGTAAAAAGCCGTGCTCGGCGTCCGCCGCATAGATTTCAGGCGCGCTGAACCCGCTGTCGCGCAGGAGGCCCGTCAACGCCGCGAAGGGACGAATATCCTCGCCGGATTGCGGAGGCGCATCCATCAACACGGCGCGACCAAGTCTGTCGTCAGTGACGCGCTCGTATTTTCGGTTGGAGGCGTCTCCGGCCAGGGAGGTGCGTCGCGCTTCGGTCCACCCCGCGCCGCGCAGGAACGCGTCGGCGCGTTGTGCCCGCTCACCGTCACGTTTCAGTTGCGCTTGTTTGTCGGTCACGCAGATGTCCTCTAACTCCTGTGCTCAGTCCTGCGCGCGCCCCTGACTAAGACACAAGTGTCGATGTCACGCGGCGTCCTCGAGCGACGGCGTCTCGCTTTTCCTGAGGCGCGGAAGTCGCACCGTCGCCTGACCGCCGTCATTGTTCTGCGTGATCGAGAGCCCTCCGCCATGCAGATCTGCGATCTGCGTCGCGAGCGAGATGCCGACAGCCGATTCGGTGCCGTCGAGGAACGGAGAAAACCCCTCTGCGTGACCCGCATAGGCGGCGGGCTTTGCGGCGCGGGCGCGCTCGAAGCAGATTTCGATTTTCGCATACGCGCCTTCGGCGCCCGCTCGCAGCGTCATCGAGTCTCCGTGCTCGCCGATTGCGAAGGCCGCTGTCGCCAATGCGTAGACGGCTTGCTCCAGCCGGGCTTCGTCGCCGTCGATGGTGATTTCACGGGCGGGCACCTCGGTTTGCAGACGAACCCCGCGGGCGCGCGCGCGACCGGTGATCCGCTCGGAGACATCCTCGATCACACGGCGGACATCCAGTCTGGCGCGTTGTAACTCGATCGCGCCAGCGCGCAGCGCGCCGAGATCGACGGCGTCGCTGACCAATGACAGAAGCTCGTCGCCGGTGTTCATGACGCCTTGCACATAGTCGCGTTGGCGCTTGGTCAGAGGGCCGGATCCCTCCTTCAGAAGCACGTCGGCATACCCCATCACGGTATGGAGCGGCGTGCGCAGTTGGCTTGCGATCGCCTTGAGAAACTCGGTCTTCAGTCGGTCCGCCTCTTCCAACGCCTCATTGCGCTCACGAAGGGCCGTTTCGATGCGGTGTGCGTCGCCGACATCCTGACAGGCGATCAAGGTCGCCCCGTCGGGCAAAGGCGTCAGCTTGGTTGCGAGCCTCCGACCATTGCCGCGCGGCGATGCGAAAGCGTCCGCTCTTGGCGGACCGGACGCGGAAATCGCATTCGTGATCCGCATCCAGGCTTCGGCGTCGAGCAGGTCGGCTTCGGAGACATCGAGAAGATCGGCGAACCGTTCACCCTCCAGTTGCCGGCTGGGATCGAAAGCCCAAAGGCGGCGGAAGGCCGGGTTCACGAGCTGAACACGGCCCTCGGAACTCACGACGGCAAGACCGTCGTCGATCGCCGCGATGGTGATCAACTGAACGCTTTGAGCCGTTTTCGCGCGCCGTTCCTGCGTCAGAGATCCCGTTTCATCGGACATGAAAATCGCGAGACCGTCGTCGACCGTCGGCGCCGCTGTCACGCGAAGAACGTCGCCATCGGGCATGGGCCAGAGGGGTTCGCGGCTGATCGCTGCAATTGGATCGTTTAGAATGGACTTTCGCCAATTCGCATAATCCAGACGCTCGGGCAGGCGTCTGGTTTCGCGAAGCGCATCGAGAAGAGGGCGGAGCGCAGCCGGCGGGTCGCCATCGATGCGCAAGAGCCGCCGTGCGGCGCTGTTCAACTCGACGAGCCGCTGTTCCGCGTCGAACAGCATGGCTCCGAGCGGCGCCTTGTTGAGGGCGTCTGCGGCGGTGGCCGCGAGCTCTTTGCGATCCAGGCTGCTGTGCGCGAGGTCGCTTTTGCGGAGCTCGGGCCAAAGTCTCAGAACGGCCCGGACGCCATGGGTCTCTCCGCGGATGCTCAAAGGCGCGCCGTTGACGTCATGGCCGGCGAACTCGAACGCAGCGCCGGTGTCCATCAAGTCGTTCAAAAGAGGCTCAAGTTGCTCATTCGACTCGCGCGCAAGCAGCTGACGGAGCTTCGCTCGGTTGGTGAGCGTCTTTGTGTCAGGCTGCGTTCGCATAAACGCATCGGTCGATGGCGATGCAGGCGTTGGCTGTCCGTTGTGCATGACAAAAACGCGCTCGACGCTGAGATCGGACCGCAGCCGCGCCTCCAGGCGTTTGATCCGGGCGGTTTGGGCGGCCGATCGACGCCAAAGGCTCGCAGCGCTCAACGCGCAGGCGATCGCGACGGCGCCGCTGACGGCGGAAAAGAAGTGAGGCGCCCCGACCAGCGCGGTCATGTCCAACCCGCTTTGTTCCGACTGCGCGACGGCATGCCAAGGCGCAGCGCTCGCAAACGCAGCGAAGGATCCGAGAGTCAGCGCTGATCGATACCGTATCATGTGTATGTGGTTGAGATTATCACAATATAGGTGATGTATATTCGGAAACGCTGTCTGTCGAAAGCTGTTTCCTCGCTCAAATGAAAAGTCGTCCCGACAACGTTCGCTCCGCAAAGCTGCCAAGTCGCTCGGAGCGCTTTGTCGGCGACCGTTCGTCAGGTGCTCGGTCGAGAGGCTGCGGCTTCTCGCCAGACGATTTCAATGACGGCCCCCGTCGGCTCTTGAGGGTCCGTCTCCTGTGTCGGCCGGCGGCTGTTTCGGGCGTTGCGAAATGAAATCACGGCGCCTGAACGTTCGAGCAAGGTCTTCGCGATGAACACGCCAAGACCCATGCCGGCGTACGCGTCATCGCGGCGACCGCTGCCCCGTGTCGTCGCGAACGGCTCGCCAATCTGCGCGAGGATCTCCGGCGAGAAGCCGGGCCCGTCGTCGCCGATACGCACTGTGAGCGAGCGTTGATCGCCCAGAACGTCGATCCAAACAGCAGAACCGGCAAAGTCCACCGCGTTCTGGATGATGTTCCGCAGACCGTTGATGATCTCGGGGCGGCGCTCTAGCGTCGGCTGCGCCGAGGTCTCGTCGTCGATTGGCTCCCCATCCAGGCGAAAGATGATTTGGGCGCGCCGCTGGAGATGCGGCCCTCCGGCTTCCTTCAAGACGGCGAAAATCGGAGCGCGCCGGGTCTGCGCGTCGTCAGCTTCTTTTATCGACGCCAGTCGTTGGAGAATGTCGCGGCAGCGCGTCGCCTGCTCGCGGATCAGCGCCGCGTCCTCGGCCAGCTCCGCCCGGTCGGTCAGCTCGTTGCGCAACTCGCTGGCGGTCAGCTTGATCGTCGCTAGCGGCGTTCCCAGTTCATGAGCGACCGACGCGGCCATCGCGCCCAGCGACGAGAGCCGCTGTTCTTTTTCCAGCGCCATCTGCGTCGCATTGAGCGCCATCGACATATTGAAGGCTTCCACCGAAACGCGGCGTGAATAGGCCGCTTGGAACGCAACGGCGATCGCCAAGGCGACGGCGTAGCCGATGACGAAAAGCGGCGGCGGCTCAAACGCGGCGCCGTCGCGGAAGACGATCGGCACATGCCAAAGCGCCAGCAGCACGGCCGCGAAAACGGTCGCAACGCCCAGGCCGACGGTCGTGCGCAGCGGCGCCACGGTCGCCGCTACTGTGACCGGACCCAGAAGAAACAACGCGAACGGGTTGGTCAGACCACCCGTGAGGTACAGGAGGCTCGTCAGCTGTGCGAGATCGAAGAGGAGCGTGAGCAGAGTGTCGCGTTCGGTCAGTCGCTGGCTCGGCGTCGACGTCCAGAGCGCAACCAGGTTCAGCCAGATGGAGATGCCGATGACCGCAACGCAGCCCGCGAGCGGAAGATCGACGTCAAGTGCGAACACGGCGGCGAGCACCGCCATCGACTGCCCGACGATTGCGATCCATCGCAACGTGACCAACGTTCGAAGGCGTATCGACCGTATTTCGTTTCCACGCAAATCCATCAGGCTCGGCGCTTTCGATTCATCTTGGCGGGTGCGCACCGGTGTCGACATCTCAATCTCAGTTCGTGTCGCAGCAAGCGCGTAAGCGTCGCTGACAAATTCGCGAGGTCACAATGACCCAGTTGCCTCTGAAAGCACAGGCCGCCATTTAAGCGGAACACAAGAGGGAGTAAGCCGTCGATGTCTGAAAGGGTTCAGAGGTTGGTATTGTTTGGCGCGGCGGGCGTCGTCGCGGTCATTCTTGGGCTTTCGCTGTCTCTCTTGATTTTCGGGCCGACAGAAAACCAGCGTTCTGGCGCTGTCACCGCAATTGGCCAAGCCCAGATCGGAGGGCCTTTTGAGCTGATCGACCAGAATGGGCGGACGGTGACGCAGGCGGCGTTAGAGGGCCAGCTGAACCTCATCTATTTCGGCTTTACGTTCTGTCCGGATTTCTGCCCGACCGAATTGGCCAACATGGCCGTTGCGAAAGAGAAGCTGGCGGAACGCGGCGTCGACACTCAACTCTTTTTCATTACGATCGATCCCGAGCGGGATACGCCTGAGATCCTGAAAGAGTATGCGGAGGCCTTCGACCCCGAGATGATCGCGCTGGGCGGGTCGACCGAACAGGTCGCCGCCGCGGCGAACGCGTATCGCGTGATCTATCGTCGAGCCGAGGATCCGGACTTTCCCGACGGCTACGCGATGGATCATTCAACGTTTGTCTATGCAGTTGACGGATCCGGCCGATTTATCACCGTCTTCACCGCTGCGACGGATCCAGACGAAATCGCCGAAACGCTGGAGCCATAAAGTTAATTGATTGTCCACTCGTGGCGGACGGGCTAACGCCTGCGCCGGTCTCAATTCGTTTCACTGCGCATGAGGCGCGTTCATTTTGCTCAAAGCCTCGCCGTCAAACGCGGTTTTCGGCGTTTTTGGGAATGCGATCGGCGAAAAGCAGAGTGGATAAGTCTGGAAATGAAACTAGACCTAACAATAGACTGACACTGGGCGCAGGATGGCGCGGAGGCTTTTTGACGATGCAAGACGATCTCGGATCAAGGATCGGCCAAGACCCAACCCTCCTTATCGTCGATGACGACATGCCGTTTCGGCAGCGGCTTGGACGCGCGATGGAAAAGCGCGGCTTCGAGGTGACGACAGCGGAAAGCGTCGCAGCCGGAATCGCGTTGGCGCGGTCGGCTCCTCCGGCGTATGCGGTGGTCGATCTGCGCCTTGAGGATGGAAACGGTCTGGATGTCGTCGAGGCGCTGCACAAAACCCGCGAAGATGCGCGCGTTATCGTCCTCACTGGCTACGGCGCGATCGCAACCGCTGTCGCGGCGGTGAAAATCGGCGCTGTGGACTATCTTTCCAAACCAGCGGATGCGGATGACGTCATCAATGCTCTGCTGCCTCGGGGCGAGGACAAACCGCCCCCGCCCGAAAACCCCATGTCTGCCGATCGCGTGCGCTGGGAGCATATCCAACGCGTCTTTGAGCTCTGCGATCGCAACGTCTCCGAAACGGCGCGCCGACTTAACATGCACCGCCGCACGCTACAGCGGATTTTGGCGAAACGGAGCCCACGCTAAGCTGCGGCTTCAAGCGGAACTTCGGCGTCCTCAGGCTTGTTTCAGATCGGCGCTTGGCCTCCGCATGGAACGGCTGGGTCGAGTTTTCCAGGAGCATCTCTTCGAGGATGGGGCGCGAGTACCCGATATCGTCGAGCACATGATCGCTTTCTCGCAGAATCTGCCGGATCGACGCCCGGCGGTGAGAGACAGCTTGCGCGTGTTCGAATTCCTCGCGAATGCGGTTTAGAAAGTTCAGCATTGGTCTCGTCCTCAGTTTGGGGCGACCCCGGCGGCCTGCCCGATGACGAGAACATGGGCGTGACTGATCGTTCAGAAAATCTAAAACAATTGAACACATCGTTCAGATCTGCTAAATGATCTGCATGTTAGGTCCAAGCGCTGCCTCCACTCTTGATATCGACGCTCTGCGAGCGTTCTTGGCGGTCGCAGACAGCGGCGGCGTCACCTCGGCCGCGGAACGGGTTGGGCGGACGCCCGCGGCGGTTTCCATGCAGCTGAAAAAGCTCGAGGAGATCCTGGGGCGGCCATTGTTCGATCGCCGGCCCCGGGGCATGGCGCTGACGCGCGACGGCGAACAGTTGCGCAGCTACGCCCGCCGCATTCTGACCATCCATACCGAGGCGGTTGCAGCGTTTCGCGCGCCGGCGCTCAGCGGTTCGGTTCGGGTCGGGCTGATTGACGACTTCGGCGGCGTGCAACTCACCGAAGCGCTCAGCGCGTTCTCTCGCATTCACCCCGACGTTGAAGTCAGCGTCGCTCTGGGTCCGACAGAAGACCTTTTCAAGCGCTTGGAGCGCGGGGAGCTCGACTTCTCGATGCTGACGCCCGGATGTGCGACGCCCTGGTTGACCGAAGACGCGCTGATCCATGAGGAGCCGTTAGTCTGGACGGGGCTTTGCGGCGGTTGCGCCCATGAGCGGGACGTGTTGCCTGTGGCCCTGGCCGCGAGCGGGTGCGCATGGCGGAAACAGGCCATCGAAGCGCTGGATCGGTCAGGCCGCGCTTACCGCATCGCGTACACGTCCGAATACTACATCGGCCAGAAAGCGGCGATCTCTGCCGATCTTGCGATCGCGCCGCTGCCGCGCAGCATTGTCGAGCCGGAGTTCGTGGTCCTCGGACCGGAGCATGGGTTGCCGACATTGGGAACCAGCCGGATCGCTTTGCGGTGGGCGGGACCCGATCACCGCACGCCCGCCGCCGAGGCGTTGGCCAATGAGCTGATCGCTGGATTCGGATCGGCGCCTTCCCTGGCGGTCGCTTGAGCTTGAATACTGGCGAGTAAGCTCTTATACGACGAATAACAGCGGCGTCGTCGGAAGCTCCGACGGCCAACGAAACTTTCCGAAGCGGGCCGCGAGGCTCGCTTTCGTCGTTTTTGGAGACATCACGTGCCGAGCAACATGCTCGCGAAAACCCCGATCGATGAAAAGATCGCCAGAATCATTGAACCCAGCGCGGAAGGGCTGGGCTATCGGCTTGTGCGCGTGCGCCTTATGGGCGGCCGCCGCCCGACCTTGCAGGTGATGGCGGAGCGGCCGGACGGGGGCATGGACGTCGATGATTGCGCCGAGTTGTCGCGGACGGTGTCGGCGGTTCTGGACGTCGAGGATCCGATCGACGGCGAGTATGTGCTTGAGGTCAGCTCGCCCGGCATCGACCGACCCCTGACGCGTGCTGAGGACTTTGACCGCTACAAAGGGTTCGAAGCGCGCGTTGAAACCCATGACATGATCGAAGGCCGCAAGCGCTGGCGTGGGACGTTGATCGGCTCCAGCGGCGAGGGTCCATCCGCCGAGATCGTCTTGTCGCACGAGGAGCTGGGAGAAGTCGCCTTGCCCTTCGACGCCCTCGCCGACGCCAAATTGATCCTGACCGATGCGTTGATCGCCGAAAGCCTGAAAGGCGGCAAGCCGCCGATCGAGATTGAAGCAGACACTACCGAAAACACCGAGGATACGACGCTTGAGCGCGTCGACCCTGCACAGGAGGAAGAAAAATGAGCGTCAGCGCCAACAAGCTGGAGCTATTGCAGATCGCAGACGCCGTCGCGCGCGAGAAGCTGATCGACCGAGAGATCGTCATCGAGGCGATGGAGGACGCGATCCAAAAAGCGGCTCGGTCCCGTTACGGGGCGGAGTACGACATTCGCGCTCATATCGACCGTCGCAGCGGCGACTTGCAAATGGAGCGCGTCCGCGAAGTCAAGGCGGACGGAGAAGAGATCGAAAACCACTTCGTTGAGATCCCGCTGACCGACGCCAAGACACGCTACGCCTATGACGGCGAGGTTGGCGGTTGCGTTCGCGAAGAGCTGCCGCCGATGGAGTTTGGCCGGATCGCGGCTCAGACCGCGAAACAGGTCATCCTGCAGAAGGTTCGTGAGGCCGAGCGCGCCAAGCAGTACGAAGAGTTCAAGGACCGTGTCGGAGAGATCATCAACGGTCTCGTCAAGCGCGTCGAATACGGCAACGTCATTGTCGACGTCGGCCGCGGCGAAGGCGTCATGCGCCGCGATCAGTTGATCCCGCGCGAAATGTTCCGGGTGAACGACCGCGTGCGGTGTCTGATCCGCGACGTGCGTTCCGAGATGCGTGGACCGCAGGTCTTCTTGTCCCGCACGGCGCCGGAGTTCATGGCGAAGCTCTTCGAGCAAGAGGTGCCCGAAATCTACGAGGGCATCATCGAAGTGAAGGCGGTGGCCCGCGATCCAGGCTCGCGGGCCAAGATCGGCGTCATCTCCTACGATAACTCGATTGATCCGGTCGGCGCCTGCGTCGGCATGCGCGGCAGCCGGGTCCAGGCCGTCGTGAACGAGCTTCAGGGCGAGAAGATCGACATCATTCCGTGGTCTGAAGACGCTGCGACCTTCATTGTCAACGCCTTGCAACCGGCCGAGGTCGCGAAGGTCGTTCTCGATGAGGACGCCCAGCGTATCGAGGTCGTCGTGCCCGATGATCAGCTGAGCCTCGCCATCGGACGACGCGGTCAAAACGTGCGTCTGGCGTCGCAGCTGACCGGCTGGGACATCGATATCATGACCGAAGCCGAGGAGTCGGAGCGGCGTCAGAAGGAATTCAACGAGCGCACCGATGCGTTCGTCGCCGCCCTGAACGTCGATGAGATGGTCGCTCAGTTGCTGGTCTCCGAGGGGTTCTCTTCGCTCGACGAGGTTGCGTATGTCGATCAGGAAGAGCTCACGGCGATTGACGGCTTTGACGAAGAAACCGCTGAAGAGCTTCAGGCCCGCGCCCGCGAGCACTTGGAAGAACTCAATCAGCAAGCTTTGGAACGCGCGCGCGCTCAAGGCGTCGAGGAAGATCTTATCACATTCAACGGACTGTCTCCGCAGATGATCGAGAAACTGGCCAGCGAAGGCATCACGACGCTGGACGAATTCGCGAAATGCGCGGATTGGGAGCTGTCGGGCGAGTGGACGGAAGGCCCCGACGGCAAACGGGTCCACGAAGATGGGATTCTCGAAGACTTTGACATGAGCATCGAGGAAGCGCGCAACCTGATCATGTCCGCACGCGTGGCCCTGGGGATCGTCGCGCCTGAAGCTCTGATGGCGATGGTTGAGGCTGAGGCGGACGGTCACAACGAGGAAGGCGACGAGCAGACCGATCTCATGGCCGACGAGGAAGGCGGCTCTGCGGACGTCGAGGATGAGGAGCTTCGCCCGAACGCATGACCCGAGGCGGCCGACCAAAGGATCGCGACGGCCCCGAGCGCCGTTGCATCGCCACAGGCGAAAGCGGATCGACAGCGGGTTTGATCCGCTTCGTAATCTCGCCGGACGGCGTGGCGACGCCCGATCTCGCCGAGAAGCTGCCTGGGCGCGGGATTTGGTTGTCCTCGGAGCGGTCGGCGGTCGAAACGGCGATCAAGAAGAAGCTCTTCTCACGCGCCGCGCGCCAACAAGTAACGCTTCCCGAAGACCTCCTGGGGCTCTTGGAGGCGCTGCAGCTGAAGCGCACAATCGAGGCTGTCTCTATGGCTCGAAAGGCAGGGGCCGCGGTTTGCGGAGCGGAGCGGAGTTTGGAGGCGGCGATAGCCGCTGTGCTGCTTTTGCAAGCCCGAGACGGTTCCGACGCCGGAAAAAGGAAGATTCGTGCGAAAGTCGGCGCCTTGGCGCCGGACGTCGAAGAGATTACGTGTCTCACAAGCGACGAATTGGGTTTGGCTTTCGGTCGTCCGCGTGTGATACATGCGGTTCTGAGTTCGGGCGGGGCGACCGATCGCGTTAAGCGCGAGGCCGCTCGCCTGCAGGGACTCCGGCGCAGGACTGGCGAAGCGCAAGACACCGGACCAGGGCATGTCGGCGGGGCCGCGACGAGCGGAGGCTCCGCCCAAGGCGTTTGAAATTCGGGTCGATTGACGATACGCCGCTCGGTCCGAGGCCATAGGTCCGAGGCTTATAGGTCGCCCGGCCATGGATGCGCAGGGGGCGCGGCCGGATGGTCGGCTGATGAAAGATACGCCGCAAGACGCGCGGCAGTGTGGAGAAGACGACGGAATGAGTGAACGCGAAGGCAGCGATCGGCGACGCGGCTCCGGATCTGGCGGAGGGTCGAAAACCCTGAGCCTGAAATCCGGCGGCGGTTCAGAGGCCGGCCGCGTGCGTCAGTCGTTTTCCCACGGGCGGTCTAAGTCCGTCGTCGTGGAGACGAAGAGCAAGAAACGCGTCATCAACAAGCCGAAGGAAGGCGCGGCCACGCAAGCGACGCGCGCCCCGGCGGGAGACGCGGGCGAGAAAGCTGCGCGCGAAGCGGGTATTTCCAAGGCCGAGCTTGAGCGGCGGAAAAAAGCGCTAGAAGCGGCGCAGGTCGCCGAGGTCGAGCGGAAGAAACGCGAGGCCGAAGAGGCGGAACGCCGCGCCGAGGAAGAGGCGCGGCGGAAAGTCGAGGAAGAAGAGCGCAAGCGCCGCGCCGCCGAGGAAGCCGCGCGCCGTAAGGCTGAAGAGGAGGAATCCGCTCAGCGTGAGGCGGAAGAGGCTGCTGCGCGCGCCGCCACCGTATCGGTCGCCCAGACCAAGGAAGCGCCGAAAAAAGCTCCGGCTGCGCCCGCGGAAGCGCGCTCCCGCGATGAAGGCGATTCGCCTCGGAGGCCGGCTGCTGTGACGCCCGCCGCACCGAGGGCGCGTGCGCCAGAGCCGCCGAAGAAGCAACCGGCTCCGTCGCGTGGCAGAGGCGATGATCGCCGCAAGTCGAAACTGACGATCAACCGGGCGCTGTCCGGAGACGAAGGTCGTCAGAAATCGATCGCCGCGATGAAGCGCCGCCAGGAAAAGCAGCGCAAAGCGATGATGGGCGGCACGTCGAACAAGCCCACAAAGGTCTATCGCGACGTTGTTATTCCCGAAGCGATCACCGTGCAGGAACTCGCCAACCGGATGACGGAACGCGCAGCTGACGTGGTCAAGCAACTCATGACCATGGGCGTGATGGCGCGGATGAACGACACCATCGACCAGGACACGGCCGAGTTGCTCGTCGCCGAGTTCGGGCACCGCGTAAAGCGCGTCTCGGAATCGGATGTCGAAGAGAGCCTGATCACTCAGCAGGACGACGATCCGTCAAAACTCAAGCCGCGAGCACCGGTCGTCACGGTCATGGGCCATGTCGACCATGGCAAGACCTCGTTGCTCGATGCGCTTCGGAAGACCAGCGTCGTATCCGGCGAGGCGGGCGGCATCACGCAGCATATCGGCGCCTATCAGGTGAACACAGACGGCGGCGGTCTGATCACGTTCCTGGATACCCCTGGCCACGCCGCGTTTACGTCGATGCGGGCGCGCGGGGCGCAGGTCACGGACATCGTGATCCTCGTCGTCGCCGCAGACGATTCGGTCATGCCGCAAACGATCGAGGCGATCAATCACGCCAAGGCCGCCGAAGTGCCGATGATCATTGCGATCAACAAATGCGACAAGCCGGATGCGGACCCTCAGAAGGTGCGCGTCGAGCTGCTCCAGCATGACGTTCAGGTCGAAAGCATGGGCGGCGAGGTTCTTGACGTCGAGGTTTCGGCGATCACGGGGCAAGGTCTCGACAAGATCATCGAGAACATTCTGCTTCAGTCGGAGCTGCTTGAGCTGAAAGCGAACCCTGATCGCAGCGCCGAAGGCGCGGTGATCGAGGCGAAGCTCGACGTCGGCCGCGGTCCTGTCGCCACCGTGCTTGTTCAGCGCGGCACGCTCAACAACAGCGATATCTTCGTTGTCGGCGAGCAATGGGGCAAGGTTCGCGCAATGATCAACGATCAGGGCGACCGCGTGAAAGAGGCGGGACCGTCGTTACCGGTCGAGGTGCTTGGTCTGAACGGCGCGCCGGAGGCCGGCGACGTCATGGTTGTCGTCGACAGCGAGGCGCGTGCGCGAGAGATCGCGGATTACCGCCAGCGCAAGGCGAAGGAAAAGCAGGCGGCCGCCGGCGCCAAGACGACGTTGGATCAGCTGTTGGCGCAGGCCAAAGCGGATGAGAACGTCGCGGAACTGCCGCTCCTCATGAAGGGCGACGTGCAGGGCTCGGTTGAGGCGATCGCTCAAGCGCTCGAGAAAATCGGGAACGAAGAAGTTCGGGTTCGGCTTCTGCATTCCGGCGTCGGTGCGATCACCGAGTCCGATGTGACGCTGGCCGAAGCGTCGAATGCGCCGATCATTGGCTTCAACGTTCGTGCGAACGCGCCTGCGCGCGATGCTGCGCAGCAGAAGGGCGTGGAGATCCGATACTACTCGGTGATCTACGACCTCGTCGATGATGTGACGGCTGCGGCATCGGGCCTGCTCAAGCCAGAAGTCAAAGAAACCTTCATCGGCTACGCGACCATCAAGGAGGTCTTCAAGATCACCGGTATCGGCAAGGTCGCCGGTTGCGAAGTCACCGAGGGTGTGGCGCGTCGTTCCGCGGGCGTCCGCCTGCTGCGCGACAACGTCGTCATCCACGAAGGCACTCTGAAGACGCTCAAACGCTTCAAGGATGAGGTGAAGGAAGTCCTCGCCGGTCAGGAATGCGGGATGGCTTTCGAGAATTACGAGGACATTCGCGAAGCGGACGTCATCGAGATCTTCGAGCGCGAAGAAGTCGAACGGTCCCTCTAATCGGATACGCGCTCCCCGTCTCCTCCTGGGCGGGGAGGCGTTTTGGAGTTCGCCTCTATGGCAAAGCGACAGTTTCAAGAGGGTTCTGGCCCATCGCAGCGTCAGTTGAAAGTCGGCGAGAACATTCGTCGTGCGCTCTCGGACATTCTGATGCGCGGCGATCTGTGGGATCCTGATCTGGCTCGGAAGCCGATCACGGTCTCGGAGGTGCGCACCAGCCCCGACCTCAGACATGCGACGGCGTTTGTGCTGCCTCTGGGCGGCGACGGCGCCGAAGAAATGCTCGCGGCGCTGAAGCGCAACGCTGGGGAACTGCGGCGCCAGGTGACGCGTTCTGTGACCCTGAAGTACTCTCCGGAGCTGCATTTCGTACTCGACGAGTCCTTTGACCGCATGGATGCGGCGCGCCAGCTTCTGGAAAGCGACGAGGTGCGACGTGATCTGCAGAAGCCGAGCGAAGACGCGGACGGCTGATGGCGCGGCGGAAGAAGGGGCGGCCGATCAGCGGGTGGCTCGTGATCGACAAGCCGCTCGGCGTTGGATCAACCAGCGTCGTCTCGAAGGCGCGCTGGGCTTTTCGAGCTCAAAAGGCTGGACATTCCGGGACGTTAGACCCTCTGGCGACAGGCGTTCTCGCCGTCGCCTTTGGGGAAGCCACAAAGACGATCCCCTACGCTGTCGACACCCTCAAGACGTATGAATTTGAAGTGGCGTGGGGTCAGGCGCGAAGCACAGACGACCTTGAAGGCGAACCGATCGCGACAGCCGGCCTGCGCCCGACGGACGAGCAGATCGAGGCTGCCGTTGTTCATTTCAAAGGCGAAGTATTGCAACGCCCGCCAGCGTTCTCGGCCGTCAAGGTCGACGGAGAGCGGGCTTACGACCTGGCGCGCGACGGCGCGGCGGTCGAGCTCGAACCGCGGCCGGTCTGGATCGAAAAGTTGGCTCGCAAAGCGACGCCCAGTCCTGACCGAGCGGTCTTTGAAATGACCTGTGGAAAGGGTGGATATGTTCGCTCCGTCGCCCGAGATCTCGGCGAAGAACTTGGCTGTTATGGTTTTGTTAGCCAATTGCGGCGTTTATCCACAGGTCCTTTTCGAATTCAGGACGCGATTCCCTTTGAAATGCTCGACGAATTGCGCGATATGGACGCGCCTGAAGAGCATCTGCTCCCTGTTTCGACCGCGCTGGACGACATCCCGGCTCTGGCCGTGACGGAAGGGCAGACGGCTCAGCTCCGCCAGGGGCGAGCCATCCCCGTAACGGGGGCGCTGGCGGGAGGCGATCTCTCTTACGGCGACACGGTTTGGGCCTCGCTCGATGGCGAGGTCGCAGCGATCGGAGTCGTCAAGGGCGGTCAGTTCCATCCGGCGCGTGTTTTGAACCTGTCTCCAGACGCCATGCGCGCCGGGGACGACTGAAAGGAAACCCGATGTCGATTACCGCAGAGCGGAAACAGGAACTGATTTCTCAGTTCGGCCAGAAAGCCGGCGACACTGGTTCGCCCGAAGTTCAGATCGCGATCCTCACCGAGCGGATCACGAACCTGACCGAGCACTTCAAAGGCCACAAGAAAGACAACCACTCCCGCCGTGGGCTTCTGAAGCTCGTCGCGCAGCGCCGAAAGCTGCTCGACTACCTCCGCGGCAAGCAGGAGACCCGATACCAAGAGGTCATCAAGACCCTCGGCATCCGGAAGTAAGATCCCGAAACGATGCGCGCCCCAGAGAAGCTTCTTTCGGGGCGCGTTTTCGTATCAGCGGGTTTCGCGGCCAGCACTCGCAGCTCGGTCGCGCGACTCGACCAAGGGCCATCCGGGCCCGCTCATCTCCGCCGGTTCGGTCCGACCGTCAGAGATCATCAACGAGGACCACACGCCCTCGCAATACGGCGGGGCGAGAATGGAAACGACACATGTTCGATATCGTACGTAAAGAGATTGAATGGGGTGACGAGACGCTCACCCTCGAAACCGGCCGCGTCGCGCGGCAAGCAGACGGCGCCGTGCTGGCCACCGTGGGCGAGACCACAGTACTGGCCACCGCAGTGGCGTCGAAGTCGCCGAAGCCAGGGGTCGATTTCTTCCCCCTGACCGTGAACTATCAGGAGAAAACATTCGCTGCGGGCAAGATCCCCGGCGGCTTCTTCAAGCGCGAAGGTCGCCCAAGCGAAAAGGAGACGTTGGTCTCCCGTCTGACCGACCGTCCGATCCGTCCGTTGTTTGCGGAAGGGTTCCGGAACGAGACGCAAGTCATCATCACGGTCCTCAGTCACGACCTGAAGAACGATCCAGACGTCGTCGCAATGGTCGCGGCCTCCGCCGCGCTGACCATTTCCGGCATTCCGTTCATGGGGCCGATCGGCGCAGCGCGCGTCGCCTTCATCAACGGGGAGTATGTGCTCAACCCGTCTGTCGACGCCGTCAAAGACAATGAAAACCAGCTCGACCTCGTCGTCGCCGGCACCAAGGACGCCGTGATGATGGTCGAATCGGAAGCGAACGAGCTTTCCGAAGAGCAAATGCTCGGCGCTGTCGTGTTCGGTCACGAGAAGATGCAGCCAGTGATCGATCTGATCATCGACCTGGCCGAAGACGCCGCGAAAGAGCCTTGGGACCATCAGGCCCCGGACCGTTCGGCCCTTTACGCTCGCATCAAGGAGCTGGCGGAGCCGGCTCTGCGCGAAGCCTTTTCAACCGTCGACAAGACCGAGCGCTACTCAAAGAAGTCCGTCGCGAAAGAGGCGATGCTCGAAGGACTGTCCGACGAGGAGAAAGCGGACGGGATCGCGGTTGGCGACTGTTTCAAGCAGCTCGAGTCCGAGATCGTCCGCGGCTCTATCCTGGAGACCGGCAAGCGTATTGATGGTCGTGATCTGACGACGGTCCGCGGGATCGACAGTCAGGTTGGCATCCTTCCGCGGACGCACGGGTCTTCACTGTTCACCCGCGGTGAGACGCAGGCTCTCTGCGTCGCGACGCTAGGCACGGGCGACGATGAGCAGATCATCGACGCGCTGGACGGCGAGTACCGCGAGCGGTTCCTGCTGCACTACAACTTCCCGCCATACTCGGTGGGCGAGGCAGGCCGCGTCGGTTCGCCTGGCCGCCGCGAGATCGGCCACGGAAAGCTCGCCTGGCGGGCGTTGCGGGCGGCGTTGCCGGCCAATGTCGACTTCCCCTACACGATCCGCCTGGTCTCGGAGATCACCGAGTCCAACGGTTCGTCTTCGATGGCGACGGTATGCGGGGGCAGCCTTGCTCTCATGGACGCTGGCGTCCCGCTGAAACGCCCTGTCGCCGGCGTGGCGATGGGCTTGATCCTCGAAGGTGAGAAGTTTGCCGTCCTCACGGATATTCTCGGCGACGAGGATCACCTGGGCGACATGGACTTCAAAGTGGCTGGGACCGAAGCCGGTGTGACGTCGCTGCAGATGGACATCAAGGTCGCCGGCATCACCAAGGAGATCATGAGCCAGGCGCTCGCTCAGGCGAAAGACGGTCGTGATCATATTCTCGGTGAGATGGCCAAAGCTCTCACGGAAGGCCGCAAAGAGTTCTCCGCTCACGCGCCGCGGATCGAGATGATCCAGATCCCGACCGACAAGATCCGTGAGGTGATCGGTTCAGGCGGCAAGACGATCCGGGCGATTGTCGAGGAGTCTGGCGCCAAGGTCGACATCAGCGACGATGGCACGGTGAAGATCGCATCGCCCGACGCCGAGAAGATCGAAATCGCCAAATCCAAGATCATGGGGATCGCCGCCGAACCTGAGGTTGGCGAGATCTACCAGGGCAAGGTCGTGAAGATCGTCGATTTCGGCGCCTTCGTGAACTTCTTCGGCGCCCGCGACGGTCTGGTCCATATCAGTCAGATCCCGGGTTCGAAGCGTGGCGATCACCCGAAAGATCATCTCAAGGAGGGCCAGCAGGTCTGGGTGAAGCTCCTGGGCTTTGACGACCGAGGCAAGGTTCGCCTGTCGATGAAGGTCGTGGATCAGTCGACCGGTAAAGAGGTCGCGGCCGAGGAAGGCTAGGGATCGCTCGTTGGAGACCCGTAATCATTGCGGGTTTCCACACAGATCTGCGAATTTCCGGCGACGGAGTTGAAGATTTGCTCCGTGATACCTTATAGTAACCATCGGAAGCGCTGGCTCCGGCCGGTATTTGGAGTTTCTAAGATGTCATTGAAGCAGTTTACTCTGATGCTGGTCGCCGTTTTTGGTCTGAGCGCAGCCGTTGCTCCGACCGCAGCTCTCGCGGGTTGCCCGTTGAGCGACCCTGAGTGCAAACAAACGACTCAGATCGAAGAAGAGACCACGACTGCCGAGACTTCGCAGTAAGCCCCGTCCGCGTCTGATCTTACATCGACAATGGTTCGTAAGGCCCGCATGGTGACGCGGGCCTTTTTCGTGCTGGGGAATCGTCGATGGCGCAGGAACAAGACAACGATCGCGGTGATTACGCCGAGCGGATCTATGAAAAGCTCGAGCGCGAGGATCGCCTGAACTACGAACGCATCAAGATTCAGGATGAGATCCGACAGACCGTCCTTTCCTGGGGCGTCGCCGGACTTGCAGCGATGGGCGCCTTCCTGTCTGGCGCAGCCTATTTCTCTTACGACCAGATCATCGACACGGTTGCCGCGACGATCGAGGAATCCCTCGACGAGAAAGTGAATGTTGCGCTGGAGACCAAGCTCACAGAGGCGAATCGCCGGATGGAGGCGGTGTTTCTGCGCTCGGATGAAGTGCTGAACCGCGAACTCGATGAGATCCGAACCGCGAAGACCCAGGTTTCGGAAGCGGTGATCGAGGCGCGTAGCGCGATCGCTTCGCTCGAAGCACAGACGGATTTCGTTCGAAGCGCTGCGGTACGAGCCAGCGATGCGGCCGTCGAGTCGACCCGGGCCGCCGAGGCGAGCCGGCAAAAGGTTGAAGACATCGCCGCCAGCCTGGCCGCCGTTCAGGAGGATCTGGAGGCCAAGGCGCTACAGTTCGCCAAAGCGCTTGGTCGTGCTGAAGGCATCCAGGAGCGTATTCGCGAAGCAATCCAGAAGCTGAACGACGAAAGGGTGTCGCTGAGCGCAGAGTTGGCCTCGCTCAATCGGCGGCAGGAAGTGGTCGAAGAGATCCTCCTTGGGCTCAACGGCTCGCTCGAGAACAACAAGGTGGCGGAGTTGCGCGCTCAAGAGCTTGTTCTAAAGGAGCTCCAGGGAACGAAGATCATCCTCTACGTCTCGAAGTGGAACCAAGGCGCCGATGTGCCAGAGATCCTGGAGCTTCACGACAAACTAGTGGCGAAAGGCATACCCAACGATCCCTACGCGACCGAGAAGAACACCGACTTCCAATCCGTTGCTGCCGAGATCGATGGAGACTTTACAGGCGTTCAACGGTTTCTGAAGGGCGAAACCTATCAGCTGTTCGCCAATCCGGCCTCCGAGAACCTCGCTTTGATGCTCTTGGATCAGATTGCGAGCATTGATCCGGACCTTGAGATCGAGCTTCTGACGCAGGACTTCAGCGTTACCCAAGACGACATGCGAAAGCTGCCGCGCGGGGATCTGGCGCCGATCGAGAAAGTCATGGTGCTGACGAAGATGCCGCCAATGGACTTTTAGGTTCGGTCGCGCGCCCTAGCGGAGCTTGGTTCGGATCGTCGGGTCAGCGCCCTCTAGAACGCGATCCAGCAGCGTCGGGAACGATCTGGAGAACAGCACACGGCTCATCGCGCCATGGCCGGTGCGATCAACCTCTCGAAACCCGCAAGCCAAATAGAATCGGATTGCTTCGCTGAGCAGCGGGGCTGTGTGGAGACGGATCTCCGGCAAACACAGTTCGCTCGCGAGATGCTCGACCCCGGCCATCAAGCCGGCTCCGAGACCGCGTCTTTGATAGCCGGGCGCGACGGCGAAAGCCTCTACGTAGAGATAGCCGTTCCTGGGCGACGTGACCGCCGCTCCGACAATGTCGCCCGGCGCGCCGAGCACGAGAACGAAGTTCTGCTTGAAGAGGATGCCGTAATCCGTGTCCATCGGGCTCGGTCGATAGCCGAGCCGGCCTGCATCCGATGCGAAGGCGTTTCGATAGAGATCGCGGATCTCTCCTGCGTCGCTCTCATCGGCGGTTCGAACTGGGCCGTTGAAGTTGTTGGTTGGGTTCTGTTTCCGCATTGGTCCGCAGCTAGCTCTCTCTGGATGAGGCGTTCAGCCACAATGTGTCCAGACCGTTCGCGTACTCAATAAATTCGGCTTCTCCGCGGCGAACAACGTCGATTTTCGTCGTAGAGGGCTGACGCCACCACTGATCTACTGTTGGAACGCCGCAATCGAAGACTTGTGCGCGGTCTTCGAGGCTGCTCTTGGCCCGAAGGCGATCCGCCAGGGCGAAGATCGGACCTGTAAAGGTATCGCCAACAGACAACGTGGCGCGCCACGTTTCAATCAGTCCAGCAACGAATGCAATCGCCAACGTCACCCTCATGACCTCGGTCAAAACCATCGAGATTGAGCCTTCAGCAAGCGGGTTCTGCACAACAAAGACGTTCGAAAGGAGGTCCAGGGTTGCGGTATTGAACACACCCCAAAGCACGTAGCTGATGAATGCGCCGTGCGCATCGGGGTCAGCGAAGTAATCGGCGTTGATCGCAACCGTCAGAGACTGTGTCCCCAGCGCTGCGCAAACAAACAAGATCCGAATAGGTGCGAGAGATCCAACGGTAAGAGCTCTGACCGCAAATTTCAGAAAACGCTCTCGGTAGCGCGCCATCTGTTCGAAATTCGCCAATCCGCCATTGGCCTTCAGCTGTAAAATGATTGCGAATGCTTGCGCTGGCACGGCCAAAGCCGCGAAAACAACGACAGCCCAGATGTAGATAAAGATCTTCGGCAGGCTCATGGCGATCAGCCAGAAGATAAGTTGGTTGAGGAGAACCGACCCCAGGACAGTGATGACGACCTTAGGCAGTGCAGTCAGATAAAGCGTCACGTCCATCCCAATGGACTGGGTTCGAAATAGGCGCCCCTCCTGATCCCATGCGTACCGGCGCGAATTCGGGATGAACCATATCCGATTTTCTACAGTCATGATCTGCCTGATGTCTTGAGAGTGGCGCGGAGTCGTTCAGTCTATGTCGCTCGTGCAGGATTCGCGCAAGCCGCGGCGCGCACATCTTGGCCAGATGCTCGCCGCTGTCGTGGACTTCGGCTCTAAAGACTATGGCCTGCAGCTAAAAAATTCCGATTTCGCATCGGATTAGCCGCGTTTTCAGAAAGTCTTAACCATGTTTTGCGTAGCTCTTCAGACATGTTGCAAAGTCGAGGAGGTACCATGTCTAAGTTTAAGAGTGTCGTTGACGGCGAGCGTAAACGCCTGATGCGCGTGCGTGAAAGTCTTCTGAAAAACCGCGCGGCGGTTGAAGCAAAAATCGGTCAGGTTGATTTCGAACTGGCGGCTCTGGTCGCTTATGACAAAGCAGCCGAAGTGAAAAAGCCTGCTGCGAACAACCCTGCCGCTAAACAGCCGGCAGCCCCCAAGCCGCCCCCCACTCAAACGGCCGCCAAAACGCCCGCCGCCAAAAAGCCGCGCGCCAACAAGACCGCCGCCAAGAAGACCGTCCCCAAGAAGACCGTCAGCAAGAAGACCGTTGCGAAGAAGCCTGCTGCTAAGCCAGCTGCTGCTAAAAAGCCGGTGACGAAGGCTGCTGCTAAGCCAGCAACCAAACCTGCTGCAAAGAAGCCAGTGGCGAAGAAGCCGGCTGTTGCAAAGGCCGCAACCAAAGCTCCGGCTAAAGCACCGGTGAAGGCTGCCGCCAAGCCAGCTGCCAAGCCCGCCGCCAAGCCAGCTGCAAAGGCTCCGGTCAAAGCTGCTGCGAAGGCTCCGGCCAAAGCACCGGCAAAATCGGCTAAAGTTCTGCCGATGAAAGCCGCTGCGAAACCGAAAGCGAAAGCCCCGGCGAAAAAAGCCGCCTAACGTCACGCTTTCTCGGTTTCCTGACGAATGGAGGACCCAATGGGTATCTCCTAAACCGCTACGTGGAGACGCGTAGCGGTTTTCTTCTTTGCGAGCATTCAAGCACGCCCGTTGTCGACTAGAGGTTTTCCTCGGCGGCCATTCCCATCACGTGATAGCCGCTGTCGACATAGACCACTTCGCCAGTGACGCCCGCGCCGAGATCCGACAACGCAAACAACGCTGCTCCGCCGACCTCGTCGAGCGAGGCGTTCCGACGAAGCGGCGCATTGTCCGAACACGACTTGAAGACCTTGCGCGCCCCGCCGATGGCTGATCCCGCCAGGGTGCGCATGGGGCCAGGCGACAACGCGTTCACTCGGATCCCCTCGGGCCCGAGATCCTGAGCGAGATAACGCACGCTGGCCTCAAGCGCGGCTTTGGCGACACCCATGACATTGTAGTTGGGCATCACGCGCTCGGATCCGAGATAGGTGAGGGTGATCATCGACCCGCCCACTGACATCAACGGCTGGGCGCGCCGCGCGATATCCGTGAACGAGTAGCAAGAGATATCCATCGTCCGAAGGAAGTTCTCCCGCGTGGTGTTCATGTAGCGGCCCTTGAGCTCGTTCTTGTCCGAGTAAGCGACCGCGTGCACCAGAAAGTCCAGTTTCCCCCATTCGGCGCGCAGAGTTTCAAAGCAACGATCCAAACTGCTGGGATCGAGGACATCGGCGTCGACAAGCAGCTCGGCTCCAAGGCTCGCCGCCAGAGGTTGAACGCGTCGTCCAAAGGCTTCGCCCTGGTAGCTGAAGGCCATCTCGGCCCCGTGGGCGTGCAAGGTGGAGGCGATCCCCCATGCGATCGAGTGATCATTGGCGACGCCCATGACGAGACCGCGCTTGCCGGCCATCAGGTTCGATGCGGAACCTCTCGCCGGCACGCCGTCGTCGGGTGCGGCCACGCTTTGAGTCGTGCTCTGGGTCATCGAGCCCATCTCCCCTGTTCCCCCGACTTTCTCAGTCGATAAAGCGTGACAATGCGAGCGTGGCGTTCGTGCCGCCAAAGCCGAAGCTGTTGCTGATAACGGTGTCGAGCTGCGCGTTATCGATGCGTTGGCGCACGATCGGATCTTTCTCGAAGTTCGGATCGATCTCTTCGACATTCGCCGAGGCCGCCACGAAATCATTCTGAAGCATCAACAGACAGTAGATCGTCTCCTGAGCGCCCGTGGCGCCGAGGGAGTGGCCTGTGAGCGACTTGGTTGAGCTGATCTTCGGCCCTTCGCCGGAAGAAAAGCGCTCGCCGAACACCTCGCGGCAGGCCTCGATCTCGCGTTGATCGCCGATCGGGGTCGAGGTGCCATGCGCGTTGATATAGTCGACGCGGCGATCTTCGCCGATCGTTGATATCGCTTGACGCATACAACGGATGGCGCCTTCGCCCGACGGCTGCACCATGTCATAGCCGTCAGAGGTGGCGCCGTAGCCGGTGACCTCGGCGTAGATCTTCGCGCCGCGAGCCTTCGCGCGTTCCAGCTCCTCGAGGACAACGACGCCGGCGCCGCCTGCGATCACAAAGCCGTCGCGGTTGGCGTCATAAGCGCGCGATGCGCGTTCTGGCGCATCATTGAAGTTCGAGGACATCGCGCCCATGGCGTCGAACAGCACGGAAAGCGTCCAGTCGAGCTCTTCCCCGCCGCCAGCGAACACGACGTCTTGCTTGCCCCATTGGATCAGCTCCGCCGCGTTCCCGATGCAGTGCGCCGATGTCGAGCAGGCCGACGTGATCGAGTAGTTCACGCCCTTGATCTTGAACGGGGTCGCGAGCGTCGCCGAATTGGTCGACGACATGGCTTTTGGGACGGAGAACGGGCCGACGCGTTTTGGGTTCCTGTTCCGCGTGATGTCGGCGGAGGCGACGATCGCCTTTGTCGACGGGCCGCCGGAGCCCATGATGATGCCCGTCCGCTCGCTGGAGACGTCGCTATCTTCGAGGCCGGCGTCCGTAATGGCCTGCGTCATAGCGATATGGTTCCAAGCGGCGCCATCGCCCATGAAGCGTCGCACGCGCTTGTCGACCATCGAGTCGATATCTACGTCAGGCGCGCCGTGAACGTGGCATCTGAAGCCCAACTCGGCGTATTCAGGCGCGAATTTTATGCCTGATTTGCCTTCGCGAAGCGCAGCGGTCACCTCTTGGGCGTTGGCGCCGATAGAGGAGACGACACCGAGGCCCGTAATGACCACTCGTCTCATATTTCAATCCCTGTTGCCGGCTGTCCGCCAGTCGTTAAGCGGGTTGGGGATCACCGTCTTGGAACAGACCGACCCGCATGTCTTTGGTTGTGTAAATCGCCTCGCCGTCCGCTTCCAGCGTGCCGTCGCCGACGCCCAGAACCAATCGCCGGTTGATCACACGCCGGATATCGACAGTGTACCGCACCAGCTTGACGGTCGGCAGCACCATTCCTGAAAACTTCACTTCGCCGACCCCTAATGCGCGACCGCGGCCTTGGGCGCCGGTCCAGCCCAGATAGAAGCCCAGCATCTGCCAGAGCGCGTCTAGCCCGAGGCAGCCTGGCATCACCGGGTCGCCGAGGAAGTGGCATTTGAAGAACCACGAGTCCGGCTTGACGTCGAATTCGGCGACCATCCTGCCCTTGCCGTGGGCCCCGCCCTCGTCGGTGATTTCGACGATGCGGTCCATCATCAGCATCGGCGGCGCGGGAAGCTGCGCGTTCCCCGGGCCGAATAACTCGCCGCGGCCGCAGGCCAGCAGGTCTTCATACGTGAAACTGGATTTCCGCTCGTTCATGCTCGCCCTCTGCCGGCGCCGACATCTCGCGCCTCGCCAAAACACAACGTGCCTAGCATCGGCGCCGAGGGTGCGCAATGGCAGCGGAAGCTCGGTGAGAGCGCATGGGCGACCGTTGAGGCGCCGGGGCGCCGCTTTAGAAGCGTTCTTCGTTGGTGACGCCCCAGATCTCGGCCTTGCGGACCCAGCCGTCGAATCCTCCGGCCTCGACCTCGCACCAGTTCACCTCGCAGGCGCGCAGGCGCAACGGGAACGTCGGACCGACTTTCGCCACGCGCACGCCGTCGAGCCTTGGCCGCGAGCGAATGACCGCTCCGCTCGGCTGGGGGGTGGCGAACCGTGTCTTTTTCAGCATGACGCTGTGGATCCACCCCTCCTCGCCATCATGGAGACGGACGCGACGCCAGTTGCCGTACTCGCCGAAAATCATGACCGGCAAGCCGAGTCTGCGAAGCTCCCAGCGGACTTTGTACTCCTGGCCTGGCCCGATCCGCAGATAGACCAGATCGTCGCGCAGGCTCTCATAACGGGGAAGATTCCGAGTGCTTGTCGTTTCGTCGGCGGCGACCGCGGTTCCGGGCGTAAGCGCTAAAATCAGGCAGAGGGCGCCTAAAGCTTGCGCAATGTCTGCTCGAATCTGGCGCCAATTGTGAAATTTTCTGTCGCCAAACATGAATTGCGCCTTCCGTTCCGAGAAACCGATCTGCTATCGAGGGCCGAGTTGAGTTCCAAGGTCGCCAAGGAGGGTGAGCGTCGCGTTAACAGCGGGCCGCTTACATGCCGTGGGGACCCAAATTTGCCGAGAGCGTCGACAAGATGAGTAAGAGCCAGAACGCCAATCGCCGTTTGCGTGTCGTCGTCACGCGCAAGTTGCCTGACGCGGTGGAGGCCCGCATGTCGGAGCTGTTCGACGTCGAGCTCAACACCACCGATACGCCGATGGACCGCGCGGCGCTCGCCGAGGCTCTGAAACGCGCGGACGTTCTTGCGCCGACCGTAACGGATCAGATCGACCAGAGCCTGATCTCCCAAGCCGGTCCGGATCTCAAACTGATCGCCAACTTCGGGGCAGGGGTCGACCACATCGATCTGGAGACTGCGCGTCGGCGCGGGGTTTTGGTCACCAACACCCCAGGCGTGCTGACCGAGGACACGGCCGACATGACCATGGCGCTCATCCTCGCCGTCCCCAGACGGTTGTCGATGGGTATGAAGGTCATGGAGTCCGAGAACTGGTCGGGGTGGAGTCCGATGGGACATCTGGGCCACCGGATCACGGGCAAACGCCTTGGGGTGATCGGCATGGGCCGGATCGGTCAGGCCGTCGCGCAACGCGCACGCGCTTTTGGGCTCCAGATCCACTATCACAACCGGAAGCGGCTCCATCCGTCGATCGAAGAACGATATGAGGCGACCTATTGGGTTAGCCTTGATCAGATGCTCGCGCGGATGGACATCGTTTCGGTCAATTGTCCGCACACGCCGGCCACGTATCATCTTTTGTCGGCGCGACGGCTGAAGCTGATGAAGCCCACAGCCTACATCGTGAACACGGCGCGCGGCGAGGTGATCGACGAGAACGCTCTGACGCGGATGCTCGCGAAAGGCGAGCTTGGCGGCGCCGGTCTCGACGTGTTCGAGCACGAGCCCGCGGTAAACCCGAAACTGCGTGAGCTGCCGAATGTCGCGTTGCTGCCCCATATGGGGTCCGCGACGATCGAAAGCCGCGTGGAGATGGGCGAAAAGGTCATCATCAACATCAAGACTTTCGGAGACGGTCACACGCCGCCGGACCGGGTCCTTCCAAGCATGCTCTGAAGGGTCAGCCGCAAACTGGGCAATCGGCGCGCTTTTGCAAGGCGATGGTGCGCGTCTCAGCGTAGAGCGCGTCATAAAGGTGCAAGCGGCCGATCAGCGGCTCTCCGGCGCCGGTGACGACCTTGACGGCCTCAAGCGCCATCATCGTCCCGATAACGCCGGCCAAGGCCCCGACGACGCCGCCCTCGGCGCAGCTTGGGGCGAGGTCCGGAGCAGGATCCTCGGGAAAGACGCATTCGTAGCAGGGGCCGCCCAGGTGAGGCGCAAACACCGAGACCTGCCCCTCCCACTGGCCGATCGCCCCGAAGATCAGAGGTTTGCGGAGACCGACACACACTCGGTTGACGAGCCGTCGTGTCTCGAAGTTGTCCGAACCGTCGAGGACCACGTCGTAAGCGTCGAGGATCTGCGCAGCGTTGCTGCGGTCCAGGCGTTCATCAATCAGGTCGACGGCGACGCCTGGGTTGAGAGCGCGGATCGCGTCTGCGGCGCTGCGTGTCTTCGGCGCGCCAACGGCTCCCGTGCGGTGCGCGACCTGGCGCTGGAGATTGGAAAGCGAGACGGTGTCGTCGTCGATCACGCCAAGGCGTCCAACCCCGGCGGCCGCCAGGTAAAGCAGGGCCGGCGATCCCAGTCCGCCGGCGCCGATGACCGCGACCGACGCGTCGAGCAATCGTCTTTGCCCTGGTCCGCCCACTTCGCGCAGAACGATATGGCGGGCATACCGAGCAAGATCGTCTGCGGACAGATCGGCCACGCGGGGCTACTCCGATTTCGCAGCGTCGCCGAGGCCGGTAGAACCGAAGCCGTCCGCGCCGCGCCGCGTTTCGTCGAGCGAGGCCGTTTCGATCCAGGTCGCGCGCGCCACAGGGCAAATCACGAGCTGGGCGATCCGCATGCCTCGTTCGACCAGAAACGGGGTATGGCCATGATTGATCAGAACCACTTGGATCTCGCCTCGGTAGTCCCAATCGACCGTGCCGGGCGCGTTGAGCGTGGTCACGCCGTGGCGCCGCGCCAATCCGGAACGAGGTCGGACCTGTCCTTCCCAGCCGTCCGGGAGAGCGATTGCGACGCCTGTCGGAACTGCGGTGAAGCCGCCAGGGTCGAGCGTGATCGGGTCGCCCTCGGGCAGGGCCGCATAGAGGTCGGCCCCGGCTGCCCCGGCGCTTGCGTAGAGAGGCGCTGCGACCGCATGCGGCAGCTGCATGAGTGGGATCTCGAGCTCGTTCAACATTCGGCCGTCTCGTTCTCCGAGGCCCAGGCCGCGATCCGCTCGGCCAATCGGGCGGCGAGCGACGTTTTGGTTTCGCGTGGCCAGTTTTCCTCCGCATCCGCGGTGATCAGCGTCGCCTGGTTCTGAGTTCCACCCATTGCGCCGCCGGTCTCGGAAACGTCATTGGCGATCAGCCAATCACATCCTTTCCGAAGACGCTTGGCGCGCGCATTCTTCAACACGTCGTTTGTTTCGGCGGCGAAACCAATGACCAATCGAGGCCGTTTACCTGGCGGCAGCGCGGAGATCTCCGCCAGAATGTCCGGGTTCTCGGTCAGCTCCAGCGCGGGCGGCGCGCCGGACTTGTCTTTCTTGATCTTGCGACCGTCCGCGCTTGTGACGCGCCAATCGGCGACCGCGGCGGCGAAGACCGCAATGTCGGCTGGTAGGGCTGCGCCGGCGGCGGCGCGCATCTGCGCTGCGGTTTCAACCGGGACGACTTTGCATCCCAGCGGCGTCGCGTGTTCGGCGGGGCCCGTCACGAACGTCACCGCCGCGCCGGCGCTCGCCAACGCCTCCGCAATCGCGACGCCTTGCCGGCCCGACGAGCGGTTTGCGATGTAGCGCACAGGATCGATCGGCTCATGGGTAGGGCCGGACGTCACCAGCGCGGTCAGCCCGGTCAGCGGCCCGGCGGCGAATTGCCTTTCGACGGCGGCGACAATCTCCATCGGTTCGGCCATGCGGCCGGGGCCGTACTCGCCGCACGCCATCCCGCCTTCATTCGGTCCGACGAAGAGCACGCCATCGCCCTTGAGCGCTTCGAGGTTCCTTTGTGTGGCTGGATGCTCCCACATCCGAACATTCATCGCCGGCGCCATCAGCACCGTCGTGTCCGTGGCGAGAAGCAGCGTCGAGGCCAGATCGTTGGCCAGTCCATTGGCGAGCTTCGCCATAAGATCCGCCGTCGCCGGAGCCACCACCAACAGATCGGCGCTGCGGGAGAGCTCGATATGGCCCATCTCGACTTCATCGGTGAGCTCGAACAGCTCGGTTTGCACCTTTTCACCGCTGAGGCTCGCGAACGACAGAGGCTTAACGAACTCTTGCGCGGCCTTTGTCATCACGACGCGGACGCCCACGCCCCGTTCGCTCAGTCGGCGAACAAGCTCAAGGCACTTGTAGGCGGCGATCCCGCCGCCGACGATCAACAGAACCCGCTTTCCCGTCATCCTACTTCGATCCTGGCGAGAGGGCGCCGTCGCCAAGACTGGCCTGGCCGGCGGATCTCGCAGACTAGAGAAACCACTCGGTTGCGCAAGCGGTGAGGCTACAACGACAGCGAGAGTTGGAGCAGAGCTTTCAACTCGTCAGCCCAGATCACCGCAACAGCGCCAATACAGGCTGCAAGGACCGCGCCCAACGCGACGCCGGGCCAAAACCGGCTTGGGCCAGGCTGGGGAAGCGGCTCGGCGCCGTTCGACCCCGCGCCATTGCGTTCATAGTCGGTGACGAACTCCAAAAGCCTGTCGGCGAGATCCGGGAGATACGGGCGCAATCGCGTGAGGCGGTTCGCAGTCTCGGTCAGATCTTTCAAAGCCGCGCGAGGCCCAAGATTGTCACGCACCCAGTCCTCGACGACGGGGCGGGCCGCTTTCCACATGTCGAAGTCCGGATCGAGGCTTCGCGCGACGCCTTCCACCACGACCATTGTCCGTTGCAGCAAGATCAGCTCGGGTCGCGTCTCCATGCCGAAACGCTCGGTCACGTCGAAGAGCTGCTGCAGAACCCGCGCCATTGAGATGTCAGACGCCTTTTGCCCGACGATGGGTTCGCCGATCGACCGGAGCGCCTGAGCGAACTGCGCCTTGTTGTGCGTGCGCGGGACGTAGCCGGCGTCAAAATGCGCCTCGGCTCCACGCTCATAGTCGCGGTTGATATATGCGTAGAGGATCTCCGCGTAGGTGCGGCGGGTCTTGCGATCAATTCGACCCATGATCCCGAAGTCGAACGCGACCACAGCGCCGTCCGGGGCGACCTTTAGGTTTCCCTGGTGCATGTCTGCGTGGAAATACCCGTCCCGCAAGGCGCAGCGCAGGAACAGCCGAACCATCCGCAAAGCCATCTCGGGCAGATCGAGGCCGCGCGCCTTGAGCTCATCAAGATCGGCCATCCGGGTACCGTCGACCCAGCCGGTCGTCAGAACGCGCTTCGCCGACAGCGACCAGATGATGTCGGGGGTGCGAAAACCCTTCTCGTCGCGAATGTTGTCGCCGTACTCGGACCCCGCGGCCGCTTCCAGGCGCAGATCCATCTCGCGGGTGACGACCCCCTCGAAGTGCTTGACGACGGCGGTGGGCCGAAGCCTGCGCGACTTGGCCCGGAACCGCTCAAGTGTTCGGGCGACGAAGTAGAACGCGGAGATGTCTCGGGAGAACGCCCGCTCGATGCCAGGGCGGAGAACCTTGACCGCCACCTTTCGCCCGTCTTTGTCGCTCGCGGGGTGGACCTGGGCGATCGACGCCGCCGCGATCGGTGGATCGAGCTTCTCGAACAGTTGGTCGATTGGTTTGCCGAGTTGTTCTTCGACCATCCGGCGCGCTTCCTCGTTCGAGAAAGGCGGCAACCGATCCTGAAGATTGCGAAGGTCTTTGACCAGCTCGTCGCCGGCGATATCGGGTCGGGTCGAGAGTATTTGCCCAAACTTGACGTAAGAGGGGCCGAGCGCGCTCGCCGCGCGGGTCACCGGCGGCAGAGACGGTTCGCCGCGGAGGCCTAGCGGCCACAGAGGCGTCGCCAGGATCTGCAAGAAAACCCGGTCTCGCGGCGCGACGCCCATCGCCTCGAGGACGTGCGGCAGAGCTCCGGTTCGGCGAAACGTCGCCGCCAGGCGAACAAGTCGCCAGATATCGCTGAGGATCGCCAAGGCTCTACAGCTTCCAGCCGGAATGTATCGCGGCGACCCCGCCGGTCAGGTTCCGCCAATCCACCCGCCTGAACCCGGCGGTTTGCATCATCTCGCCAAAGTCCTCCTGGCGGGGGAACTTGCGAATGCTCTCCACGAGATACTGGTAGCTGTCGCGATCGCCGGCGACGATCTGGCCCATCCGTGGGATCACATAGAAAGAGTAGGCCTCGTAGATATCGTCAATAATGGGCACCCGAACCTTAGAGAACTCCAGACACATGAAGCGCCCTCCGGTTTTCAGGACCCGGTGCGCCTCCGCCAGCGCCTGTTCGGGCCGTGTGACGTTGCGAATGCCGAACGCGATGGTCACGTAGTCGAATGTGTTGTCCTCGCACGGTAGGGCCATCGCGTCTCCGCAGACCCAGTCGATCGGCGCCTGGACGCCGCGCTCGTCCGCCCGGCGGCGCCCCTCCACGAGCATTTCCTCGGTCATATCGCAGACAGTGGCTTCTCCCAGGCCGCCGATCCGGCGCAGATACCGGAACGTGATGTCGCCGGTGCCGCCCGCGACGTCGAGCAAATGGGTGTTTTTGCGCGGCGCGAGCCAGTTGATCATCGCGTCTTTCCAAACCCGGTGAACGCGGGCCGACATGACGTCGTTCATGAGGTCGTATCGCGATGCGACGTTCGAAAAGACGCCTTTTACGAGACCTGCTTTCTCGCTTTCAGGCACCTCGGCGTAGCCGAAGTGCGTTGTGTTCTTGTCGTCTTGATCGCCCGACATTCGCTTCAACCCCATTTCCAGAGCGCGCGCGACGCAGCTGTTCTGCGCTTGAGCCTTGGCGCAACGCCCACGAGGCGGTTATGTAGCGCCCTTGTCGCAGAGCGGCCAGCTTAGCTGGGCGCGACGCATTATCGCTTGTTCCAGGTCGCTGCTTAGATCGTGCCAGAGCTGCCAGAAGTTGAAACCGTCCGACGCGGGATCGCCCCGATTCTTGAAGGGAATCGGATTGAGCGCGCGCGCGCGTTCCGCGCCGATCTCAGATGGCCGTTTCCCGAGCGGTTCGCCGAACGTCTGACTGGCCGCACCGTTTTGAGTCTGCGGCGGCGCTCGAAGTACATTCTTGGAGAAATGGATGACGGCCACACATGGCGCATGCACTTGGGCATGTCGGGCCGGAGCTTTGTGGTAGCGGCCCGGGGCTCTGGTCTGGGCGGCTCTTTCGTTCACGAGATCCCGGCTTCGCCGCGCGTCGACGCCTTTGGGCCGCATGATCACGTGGTGGTCGATACCGGCGCGGCGCGTTTGATCTACAACGATGCGCGGCGATTTGGGGCAATGGACCTTTGGCCGACCGCCGATCTCGAGGGCCACCCGTTGTTAGGGAAGCTCGGGCCGGAGCCGCTTGGCAACCTCTTCAACGTCGATGCTCTGTCGGCGGCGCTGAACGGCAAGACCGCTTCAATCAAAGCGGCGTTGCTGGATCAGCGGGTCGTTTCCGGTTTGGGCAATATCTACGTCTGCGAGGCTTTGTGGCGCGCCAAGATCCATCCGGCGCGCGCTGCGGGTTCGATTTCTCGCAAGCGGCTCGACGCGCTCGTGCGGCACATCAGAGACGTTCTGGCCGAGGCGATCGAAGCCGGCGGGTCGTCTCTGCGGGACTATCGGCAAGCGGATGGGGAGCTGGGGTACTTCCAACACCGGTTCTCCGTCTATGATCGCGAGGACGAGCCGTGCACGCTTATGTCGTGCCCAGGCGTGGTCCGACGGCTCGTCCAGTCAGGTCGATCGACCTTTTACTGCCCGAAATGCCAAAAGTGACCCGAACGCAAAGGCGTTGGCCGGCTTGATCCGCAAAGGCCCTTCCATTAGACCCCCGCGGACAACGCACCTGCGAAGGAGGCCGAAATGGCCTATGCGACCATTATTGTAGAGACCCGCGATCACGTCGGCCTTGTGACGCTGAACCGTCCAGACGCATTGAACGCGCTCAACTCCGAAGTCGTTCGCGAACTTGGGGATGCGCTCAAACGATTTGAGGCGGAAGATCATATCGGCGCGATCGTGATCACCGGCAGCGCAAAGGCTTTCGCTGCGGGCGCCGACATCAAAGAGATGAAAGAGAAGTCTTTCGTACAGGCGTATCGCGAGAACTTCATCAGCGCCGAATGGGAGACGGTCACCACCATCCGCAAACCCGTGATCGCTGCGGTGGGCGGCTATGCGCTTGGCGGCGGCTGCGAATTGGCGATGATGTGCGACTTCATCATCGCGGCCGATACCGCAAAGTTCGGACAGCCGGAGATCACGATCGGCACGATGCCGGGCGCCGGCGGCACGCAGCGCCTGACGCGGCTGGTGGGCAAGTCCAAAGCCATGGACATGTGCTTGACCGGCCGGTTCATGGACGCAGAGGAAGCAGAGCGCGCGGGCCTGGTCAGTCGCATAGTTCCCGCCGACGATCTCGTCGATGAAGCCGTGAAGGTCGCCGCTAAGATCGCTGAGAAGTCTCTGATCGCGGTGATGGCGGTGAAGGAGTCGGTGGATCGCGCATACGAGACCACCCTTTCGGAAGGTGTGACGTTCGAGCGCCGCATGTTCCATGCGCTGTTCGCGACTGAGGATCAAAAAGAAGGCATGCAAGCGTTCGTCGACAAGCGCCAGCCGCAGTTTCGAGATCGCTGACAGCCGCCTCTTTGAGACCGATGGTTGTGCTTGACCCGCGCAACGCCGGGGCGTAATAGGTCGGCCTTCAGAATTCTTGGAGCCGCGGGCTCCACATCTAGACCGAGACAACACATGGCTAATTCGCCTCAAGCACGGAAGCGTGTCCGCCAGATCGAGCGCCGCACCGAGGTAAACAAGGCCCGTAAGAGCCGCGTTCGCACGTTCATCCGCAAGGTTGAAGAAGCGATTGAAGCTGGCGATAGCGACGCCGCGAAAGCCGCGCTGCGCGCCGCACAGCCGGAGATTATGCGCGGCGCTGTGAAAGGCGTGACCCACAAGAACGCAGCGAGCCGCAAGGTTTCGCGACTCGCTCAGCGGGTCAAAACCATGACGCCACTCGCCACCTGATCATGGTCTTCACATGATCTCGTGTAGAGATTGCGTGGATCTCTCTAAAGATGTGAATTGAACTATCGTTTAATAGACGGTAGCTCTTAATTATTTTCAGAAGTACTTCCTTAGACCTGCGCGAACGGCGTAAGTTCTTAGATTCAAAGGCGTGTCTGTTGTTTCAGGCACGCTATTTTTTTATTTGTCACACACTGTCATGTGTGAAGTTTGTGTCCTTGAACTCTTCGATGGAATCTCGTTAACTAATTTGTGAGAGCAGAGTCGTAGAGGAGAGAGGCATGAGCGGCAGAAGTATATTTCCGCCAAATCGGGATAAGTCTCGATATTTAACTAAATCCGGTTCCACTCGTAGTCAGAGAACTTCTTCTATTGAGGTCTGCATTTTAGCGGACAGATTTAGAATTGCGGGAGAAGCGTCATTTCGTGCGGCCGAGCCTACTTCTGGCGACGCTGTTGGAGAAAACCGTCTTTTCTCTTAGGCCCGCACGCTGAGGTCATCCGACCTTTCTCTTAGTAATCCAAGATAAATCAACGGCTTCGTTGGGGGAGTAGGCGCTAGTGACGTCTCAACTTGATAAGCAATGGGAAAATGTGCGCGTTTGGCTGCGCAAGGAACTTGGCGATGCATCGTGCGACAGCTGGATTGAACCGCTGAAAGTCGCGTCGGTTATCGACGGCGTGGTGACGCTTCACGCGCCGACGCCGTTTGTCTGCAACCGGGTCGAAGCTGACTTTGGCGACCGGATTCGGCGGGCTTGGGCCGCTGTCGACAGTGGTGTTCGCCGCGTGATGTTTATGGTCCGTCCGAAGTCCTCGGAAGAGGCGGCCCGCACAGATGAAAGCGAAATCTCGGGAAGGACTGACGCCGCGGTCGAATCCACCGGCGCGCGGTCCCGGTTGGAGACGCTGAAGTCGATCTCACTCGATTCGCGCTTCAGTTTTGAACGCTTTGTCGTCGGTCGGCCGAATGAATTCGCGTACGCGGCTGCGAAGCGCGTTTCGGAGGCGGAGACGACACCGTTCAATCCGCTCTTTTTGTATGGCCCGTCCGGCCTGGGAAAAACGCACCTGATGCACGCGATCGCGCAGCGTCGCAAGGAAATGTACCCGGATGAGCAGATCTTGTTCATTTCCGCGGAGACCTTCCTGATCGAGTTTGTGTCGGCCCTTCGGCACAAGGACACGATCTCGTTCAAAGAGCTGTTCCGGTCGGTAGATGTTCTGATGATCGACGATCTCCAGCACATCTGCGGGAAGAACAACACCCAGTTGGAGTTTTTCCACACGTTCAATGCGTTGGCGGACCAACACCGACAGATCATCCTGTCGGCGGATTGCTCGCCAAACGATCTGAACGGCGTGGACGAGCGCCTGAGATCGCGCCTTTCGTGGGGTCTCGTGGCGGACCTCCACCCAACGGATTACGAACTCCGTCTTGGGATCCTGGAGGCGAAGACGGAAGCGGCGATGAGCAATACGCCCAATCTTCAAGTCGACGCTCGGGTGCTGCAGTTCCTCGCGCATCGCATCTCGCAGAACGTGCGTGTTTTGGAGGGGGCTCTGAACCGCCTCTTTGCGTTTGCGTCGATCGTCGAACGTCCGGCGACGATCGAGATGGCGCAGCAACAACTTGCCGACTTGTTGCGTCATTCCGATCGGAAAGTGTCGGTTGAAGAGATCCAGAAGAAGGTGGCCGAGCACTACAACCTGCGAGTGTCCGACATGCACTCTCCCAGACGGTCGCGCGCAGTCGCCCGACCTCGCCAGGTCGCCATGTATCTCGCCAAGCAGTTGACCCAGAAATCACTGCCGGACATTGGACAAAAGTTCGGCGGGCGCGATCATACGACGGTCATGCATGCCGTAAAGCGCGTGGCCGAGTTGCGGTCGATCGATTCGGCGTTTGATGATGACGTCGAGCGGCTTCGGCGAATGCTAGAAGGCTGATCTCGACGACGCACTCGTCGTCTGAAATGGCATGGTAACTATGTGGAGGGTGACCCGGCGGGTCGCCCTCGTTAGCTTATAAGGCCCGAATCAGAAACGCGGCCTTTAGTCGAACAAGCCGGGTGACCAGGCAAAGGGCTGTTTGGATTAAAGAGGTGATGAGATGCAGGTTCTCGTCGAGCGCAGCGCGCTGTTGAAGGCAACGAGCCACGCGCAGGGGGTGGTCGAGCGACGCAACACGATCCCGATCCTCTCTAACTTGCTGATCGAGACGGCGGAGTCTGGACTGTCGCTCAAAGCGACGGACCTCGATATCGAGATCATCGAGTCTCTTCCTGCGCAGGTGGCGCGAGAAGGCGCGGTGACGGTCTCGGCGCACATGCTTCACGAGATCGTCCGCAAGCTGCCCGACGGCGCCGAAGTCAGCCTGGTCGCAGACGGAGACGGCAGTCTGACGGTCTCGGCGGGACGGTCGCGGTTTGCGTTGCAGACGTTGCCGAAGGAAGACTTCCCGGTCATGGCGTCGAGCGAGTTCGACTGCACCTTCCAGGCGAATGCCGCGACGGTCCGAAGGCTCTTTGACAAGGCGAAGTTCGCAATCTCAACAGAAGAGACGCGGTACTACCTCAACGGCGTCTACTTCCACGTCGCCGAGGCGAATGGAGCCAAGACGATGCGCGCCGTTGCGACAGACGGTCATCGCCTCGCTCAGATCGAGGCACCTTTGCCTGAAGGCGCAGCCGGTATGGCGGATGTCATCGTTCCCCGCAAGACCGTGGGCGAATTGAGAAAGCTGCTGGAAGTCGATTCGGATGCTGTTGAGATCTCTGTGTCCGAGACAAAGATCCGGTTCAGCAACCAAGGGGTCACTCTGACGTCGAAGGTGATCGACGGCTCATTTCCGGACTATTCGCGGGTGATCCCCGCCAACAACACGATGAAGCTCGAGCTGGACGCCGACCGCTTCGCGAACGCGGTGGATCGCGTTGCGACGGTTTCATCGGAGCGGACGCGTGCGGTGAAGATGAGCCTCGACGCAGACCGACTTGTTTTGTCGGTCAACAGTCCAGACTCTGGGAGCGCGACTGAGGAGTTGGAAGTCGCCTACAGCGCGGATCCGATCGAGATCGGGTTCAATTCGAAGTACCTCATCGAGATCGCTCAGCAAATCGACGACCAGAATGCGATCTTCCTGTTTTCCGACCCTGGCTCGCCGACACTGGTGCGTGAAGGCGAGGATGCGAGCGCGATTTATGTCGTAATGCCGATGCGCGTGTAAGCGTCCGCGGGTGAGCGACACCTGTTTTATCAAGGCTCTTGATCTGCGGCGCTTTCGCAGTCACGTGGCGTTCTCGCGCAGCTTCGACGGGCGGCCAGTGGCGATCTTTGGCCCGAACGGCGCTGGCAAAACCAACATCATTGAAGCGATTTCGCTACTGAGCCCTGGTCGAGGTCTTCGCGCCGCAAAGTCCGAGGATATGGCGGGACGTCCCGATCCCATCGGATGGGCGATCCGAGCCACGGCGGACACCGTTGACGGGGAACGCGAACTCGCGGTGTCGATCGATCTGAGAACAGGCGGCCGACGCAAGCTGACGGTCGACGAGGCGCCCGTCGGGCAGGCCGCGCTGGGAGAGGTTCTTCGTATTCTATGGCTGACGCCAGCCATGGATCGGCTGTGGATCGAAGGGGCGTCGGAACGCCGTCGCTTTCTGGATCGGACCACGCTCGCCTTTGATCCCAAACATGCCGAACGCTCTGCCGCCTACGAGCGGGCGATGCGAGAGCGCAATCGCCTTCTAAAAGAAGGTGTTTTTGATCCGAGCTGGCTGGACGCATTGGAGGCCCAGATGGCGGAGCACGGCGCGCAGATCGTCATCGCGCGTTCGAAAACGGTGGATCGACTGCGGGACGCGCAGGAGGGTGCAAGCTCGGCTTTCCCGCGTGCGGACATCGCGGTGGTCGGAGAAGACAGTCCCGCTGTCGACGACCTTGACGCGACGCAGTACCGACAGAGGCTCGCCGACAGTCGCCGGCGTGACGCGGCTGCAGGTCGAACGCTCTTCGGGCCTCACCGCGGCGACCTGGAGGCGATCTACAAAGAAAAGTCCATGCCGGCGCGGGAGTGTTCAACCGGCGAACAAAAGGCCCTGCTGATCAGCCTTGTTCTGGCCACCGCGCGGGGCATCTGCGCCGAGATCTCGGCGCCGCCGATCCTGCTGCTCGACGAAGTTGCGGCGCATCTCGACGAGGGGCGCCGCGCGTCCTTGTATGATGAGATCGTGGATCTTGGAGTTCAGGCGTGGATGACGGGGACCGGCCCAGAGCTGTTCACCGCGCTTGGGAGCCGCGCGGAAATGCTGGAACTGGCGTCCCCTGACTCCGTCGCGGACTGACCTTGCAGGCTCAACTGAACCCGTACTTATCCTTCAGCCATCCGACGAAGCTGCCTTCGCCGGCGCTCTCGTAGTCGGGCGTCCGCTTGTAGAAACAATGCAGTCCGCTGACCGCAGGGTCGTCTATGATGTGCTGATATGGGTTCGGTTTGAACAGGTAGTCATCGTAAATGACCGGATAGTAGAATGCTTTGTAGTCTTTCACTTGGTCGGTCAGGCCCTCGTTTTTCACAAAGTACTCGATAGGGTGCCGGCCCCACTGGTGCTTTGGGTAGTCATGCAGCGTGAAGGGCACGCCGAGAGCGGACTTCCAAATCCGCTTCCACCACGGCTTCGCATATGTCCATGGCGGCATGCTTCGACTGAGGAACGCTTCGATCACCGTCGGCATCAAAGGATGATCGCTGGGAAGCCAAATGATCGCGTTGCATAGCCGACCGTTCTTCTCGCGGCCCACAAGGATGTCTTTGAACTCGGGCAGGGGACGCACGAGCGCCAGATCGCTGTCGCACCAAACACCCTCTCCCTTCATCAGCATCGCCAGCCGGAACAGGTTCGCTTGCGTAAACGGCTTTTTCGCAAGCTCAGGCGCTTCTTCGAAGAGGCGAGCTCGGTCGAAAACCTCCTGTGCGTCGCGCAGTTCGACCCCGTCAGGAACGTTGTCCACGGGTTCGTAGCTGAAGAACTTCACCGGGTGGCCCTGAGCCAGCCAGGTGCGGATGCAAAGATGCTCGAAATCGCGAAGGCGCGGTCCTACCCAGAACGTGCCAATTGTCGGTTTGGTCATGCCTTGGAGGTTCCTTTTTCGTCGCGCGGACTGTCGTCGAGGCCCATAAAAATGGCAAGCGTGGCGGCGCCGGCGCAGGGGTGATCGCGCGCCTAGGCGTTTTACCGTTGAAAACACAAGATATGGGGCATTGCGCGTGCAACACTCGCAGTATTTTGCCCGGAGACCGGTGATTTCTCTTCACCTTTGGCTAACCAAATTGCTAGAAAAAGCAATGAGCTATAGACCAATTCAGAGCCGAGGTGCGGCGTGGCGGACGCCCCAATGACTGACCCCGTAAATGGCGGCGCCGGCGAGTATGGCGCGGACAGCATCAAGGTGCTGCGCGGGCTTGAAGCCGTGCGCAAGCGACCCGGCATGTATATCGGCGATACCGATGACGGCACGGGCCTTCATCACATGGTCTACGAAGTCGTCGACAATGCGATCGACGAGGCGTTGGCCGAGTACGCTGATCTCGTAACCGTCACCCTGAACCCGGATGGGTCGGTCACCGTCTCCGACAACGGACGCGGTATTCCGACAGGGATCCACCCGGAAGAGGGCGTGTCCGCCGCTGAGGTCATTATGACCAAGCTGCACGCCGGCGGAAAGTTTGACGAGAACTCCTACAAGGTCTCTGGCGGGCTGCACGGCGTCGGCGTCTCCGTTGTCAACGCGCTCTCCGACTGGCTCGAACTTCGGATCTGGCGCGACGGCAAGGAGCACTATGTCCGCTTCGAGCACGGCGAGACGGTCAAGTCCCTCGAAGTTGTCGGGGATGCGGGCGAGAAGCGCGGGACCGAGGTGACGTTTCACGCCTCCGCTGGCACGTTCACGATGACCGAGTACAACTTCAAGACGCTTGAGCATCGCTTGCGGGAGCTGGCCTTTCTGAACTCTGGCGTGCGCATCAAGCTGACCGACGCGCGCCATGTCGAGAAGGTCGAGGTCGATCTCTTCTATGAGGGCGGGGTGGAGGCGTTTGTTCGCCATCTCGACCGCTCCAAGCAAAGCGTGTTCGATCCGCCGATCACCATTCGCGGCGAAAAAGAAGGCGTCAGCGTCGACGCGTCGCTCTGGTGGAACGACGGCTATCACGAGCAGGTGCTCTGCTTCACGAACAACATTCCGCAGCGCGATGGCGGCACACACCTTGCCGGTTTCCGTGGCGCGCTCACACGCGCCGTGAACGCCTACGCGCAGCAAGCCGCCGCAAAGGAGAAGATCACCCTCTCCGGCGAGGATGCGCGCGAAGGTTTGACCTGCGTGTTGTCGGTAAAAGTGCCGGATCCGAAATTCTCCAGCCAAACCAAGGACAAACTGGTCAGCTCCGAAGTTCGACCGATCGTCGAGAGCCTCATGCATGAGAAGCTGTCGGAGTGGTTCGAAGAGAACCCGCAGCTCGGCAAGACGGTCATGACCAAGATCCTGGAAGCCGCCCTGGCGCGGGAGGCCGCCCGGAAGGCGCGGGAGCTGACGCGCAAGAAATCGGCGCTCGATATCGCATCGCTGCCGGGCAAGCTTGCGCAATGTCAGGAGCGGGATCCGGCCAAGTCGGAACTGTTCCTGGTGGAGGGCGATTCTGCCGGCGGATCGGCCAAGCAGGGCCGCGACCGCGCCACACAGGCGGTGCTGCCGCTGCGAGGCAAGATCCTCAACGTCGAGCGTGCGCGCTTTGACAAGATGCTCTCCAGTCAGGAGATCGGCACGCTGATCACCGCGCTGGGCGCCGGCATCGGCAGCGACGAGTTCGACATCACCAAGCTGCGCTACCACAAGATCATCATCATGACGGACGCCGATGTCGACGGCGCCCATATCCGCACACTGCTGCTGACTTTCTTCTACCGGCAGATGCCGGAGATCATCGAGGGCGGCTACCTCTACATCGCGCAGCCGCCGCTCTTTAAGGTCGCGCGCGGCAAGTCGGAGGTCTACCTCAAGGACCAGCGCGCGCTCGAGGACTTCCTGATCGACAGCGGCATCGAGGGTGCGACCCTGACGCTGGCCGACGGATCGCAACTGGCCGGTCCGGATCTGCGTCGCGTCGTGGAAGAGGCGCGGACGGTCCATTCGCTGCTGACGTCCTTGCCGACGCATTACCCGCGCTTTGTCGTGGAGCAGGCGGCGATCCAGGGCGCGCTCTCCGAGGATGCGTTGACGGAAGAAAAGCGCGGAACCGGGGTCGCAGCTGCGATCGCCGAGCGTCTCGATCGGCTGGCGAAAGAGTACGAGCGCGGTTGGCAGGGCGAGCGCACGGCGGATGGCGGCTTGCGGTTCACCCGCATGGTCCGCGGCGTGGCGGAGATCCGCACGGTCGACGGCGCGCTGGCGCGCTCGGCCGAAGCGCGTCGCCTCAACGAGATGAAACCGGCGCTGCAGGAGGTCTTCGATCAACCCGCCGTGCTGGAGCGCAAGGACAAGGGTCAGCGCATCTTCGCGCCGTCGGATCTGCTGACGGCGATCCTGACCGAGGGCGAGAAAGGCATCTCGCTGCAGCGGTACAAGGGCTTGGGCGAGATGAACGCCGATCAGCTCTGGGAGACGACGCTTGATCCCGAGGCCCGCACGCTACTGCAGGTCGAGGTCGACCACGTGGACGAGGCTGACGAGATCTTCACCAAGCTGATGGGCGACAACGTCGAACCCCGCCGCGACTTCATCCAGTCCAACGCGCTGAGCGTGGAGAACTTGGATATTTAGGCCGGTGTGACCTGCGGAACCGAGGCAAGCGCCAGTCTATGGCGTAAGGCTGGTGCGATCCGGGGCTGACGTCCGACGAGAAGGCCGTTTGCGCCGCCATGCCTGCGGCGCATTGCCTTGTCCCGCAGACGCGTCTTTCACCGAGTTGGCGTCCTCGTTAGACCCAACCCCAAGGCCAAAAGGGGAACGGGATGAGCGCGAACTACTCGCTGCCGAAAGAGCGGATCAAGGTCCTGCTGCTCGAAGGCGTGGCGCAGACGGCGGCGGACGCGTTCGACGCGGCCGGCTATCGCAGCGTCGAGCGGCTGACCACGGCGCTCGACGCCGAAGAGCTGAAGGAAAAGCTCGACGGCGTGCGCCTGCTCGGCATCCGGCCCCGCACCAAGATTTCCGACGTGATCGTCAGAGCCGCGCCGCGCCTGATCGCGGTCGGCTGTTTCTCGGTCGGCACCAACCAGGTCGACCTTCGGGCCGCTTGCGCCGCGGGCGTTCCGGTCTTCAACGCGCCATTCTCAAACACGCGGTCCGTCGCAGAGTTGACCATCGCCGAGATCGTCATGCTCTATCGCGGCGTTTTCCCAAAATCCGTCGCCGCGCATCAGGGGCGTTGGATGAAGACGGCCCAAGGCTCGCACGAGGTTCGCGGCAAGACGCTCGGCATCGTCGGCTATGGCAATATCGGCAGCCAGCTCGCCATGCTCGCCGAGGCGATGGGCATGAGGGTCATCTTCCACGACCATACCGACAAGCTGCAGCATGGTCGGGTTCTGCCCGCGGGCGACCTGAAGGCCCTACTGGCGCAGTCCGATGTCGTCAGCCTGCATCTGCCCGAGACCGATGCGACCAAGAACATGTTCGGGGAAGCCGAGATCCGCGCGATGAAGCCGGGCGCGTTCCTGATCAACAACGCTCGCGGGTCGCTGGTGGATCTCGAAGCGCTGGCGACTGCCTTGCGCGATGGGCGTCTGGCGGGGGCGGCGGTCGATGTTTTCCCGGTCGAACCGGGCTCCAACAGCGACGAGCTGCAGACCCCGCTGCGCGGGCTCGACAACGTCATTCTCACCCCGCATGTCGGCGGCTCGACCTATGAGGCGCAGCAGCAGATCGGGTCGGAGGTTGCGCGCAAGCTGATCGACTATTCGGATATCGGCTCGACCTTCGGCGCGGTGAACTTCCCGCAGGTGCAGCTGCCGGTCACCGACAACGTGACCCGGTTTCTGCAGGTGCAACGCAATCTGCCGGGCGAGCTGCAACGACTGAACGAGATCTTCGCGCGGCGGGCGGTCAACATCACTGGCCAGCATTACCGAACCGACGGCGAGGTCGGCTACGTCGTTCTTGATGCGGAAGGCCAGGTTCCGGACTCCGAAGAACTGGTCGAGGAGATCCGCGCGCTGCCCGGCACCATCCGCGCCCGGCGACTGCATTCGGCGTAGGCGCTACCGAGTCCGCCGCGGGTTCATGTAGAGGTCTTTCTCATAGTGATCGAGCGATGGTTCGATCTTACCGGCGCGGATGTCGTCCGCCATCGACTTCACGTGACGCCTGGCGGCCTTGTTGAAGCGCAGATGCCCGCAAAATAGCTGGATCGCCGCATCAAGCTTGGGGTCGTCCTCGGTGGCGAGCACCTTCACTTTCCACAGACCGCCAAAGCTGACGAGCTTGCCGTCGAGATAACCGATCCGCCGGTCGCGCTGGTCGTAAAGGATGTAGTCGCGGCCGATGCTCAGTAGGTTCTGTTTGAGCTTGTAGTAGCGCGGGCCTTTGTCATCCAGGATGAAGAACGAGAACTTCTCGGGCCAGAACCACCACTTGTCGGCGGAGCGTTCGATCTGGATCACCTGCTCGGTGCGGGCGATGTTCATCGAGTAGGCGGTGACGGGCACGCCGTCGGCGCCATGGGTCAGTTGCAACGATCGACCGACCATCATGTCCATGGTCGCGCGCCAGTACATCTTGTCGGTGAAGAGCTTGATTACGAGACGCTTCTTTGCGCCCTCTTTCTTCCACAGCCCGTAGCGGTAGGCGAGAATGCCGGTGCGGTTGTTGTCCGCGTCGCGGATCTGACCAATGACGTCCATGTCCTTGGTGAACTGCGACGTCTTCGCGCGATGCTGCGTCTGCCGCATGATGCCGATCTCGACATCGTTCACACTGGTCGCCCACAGGTCGACCTTAAAGCGCCGATACCGGCCTTTCGCCTTCGCAACGGAAAAGTCGCCGTCCATATCCTGAACTGCGGCGTCGGACACGCTCATGTCGGTCATGGGTTCGCCTGCTCTCTGCCAATTATCGTCTTCGGCCTGTCGGGTGTGCGCCTTTACGGTCTTACCCGATTTTCAGCCACTATATCTGGGCAAAGCTGCGGCGTCGAGACGCTAGATGAGCGAAATCAGTCTTTTCGCTTTCCAAGCCGTTCTTCCCGGATCTGCCGGGACAGCTCGGTGTCGAGCGTGGCGCGGTGCTCGAAATCGTTCAAACCGCGATAGCGCTGCTCGCGCCAGGGGTCGCCGTAGTTGTGATAGCCGAGCTTCTCCCAAAACCCCTTGCGGTCGTACGGGCTCAGGATGAGCCGGCGGATCCACTTCGCGCTCTTCCAGAAGTAGAGTTTCGGCACGACGAGACGGGCCGGTCCTCCGTGCGCCTCCGGCAATGGCGCGCCGTCGTAATGGGTGGCGATGAAGGCCTGGCCGCCGCGCAGGTCGGCGAGCTTGAGATTGGCGGCGTAGTCCCCGTCGCACTCAGCACGCGCATAGGCGATTGGCGGTTCGCTCCCCGGGTCCGCCCAGTCAACGGTCGCCAAAAGATCGTCGATCGTCACCCCGCGCCATCGCGTGTCGAGCTTCGACCACCGGGTCACGCAATGGATGTCGCAGGTGACATCCGTCTGCGGCAGGTCGGCGAAGGCGGGGTAGTCCCAGCGGCCCAGCTGCGTCTGCTCCATCTCGGCGTTCTCGACGCAAAGCGTCAGCGTCCACTCAGTGACGGGCGTGATCTTTGGCGTTCCCGCCGTGAGGACCGGGAACTTTTCGGTGACGCGTTGACCGGGGGGTACGCGACCGGTGGGATCCTTGTCGCCGATCGGGAACGTCATGCCGGAACAGCGGTTTCGGGAGGGCGTTCTCGGATCGGCAAATGCACGATCGCCGACGCGATCCCAAGCGCGATCGCCGCCCACCAGACGATGTCATACGAATTGTAGATGTCGTAGAGCCGCCCGCCGAGCCAGACGCCCAGGAAGCTGCCGAGCTGGTGACTGAGAAAGACAAAGCCGTAAAGCGTCGCCATGTATTTCGGGCCGAACATGCCGGCGACGAGTCCGGACGTGAGCGGCACCGTCGAGAGCCACAGCATCCCGATCGTCACGGCGAAGATCATCACGCTGGTGGGCGTGATCGGCAATGTAATGAAGAGGAAGATCACCAATGATCTCAGCGCGTAAATCGCCGACAGGATGTAAGGCTTGGGAAAGCGGTCGCCGAGATAGCCCGCCATCAGCGAGCCGAAGATGTTTGCGAGCCCAACGACGCCGAGCGCCTGCAGCCCGAGCGCGGGGTCGCCGCACATTTCGGTGACAAAGGCCGGGAAGTGCACGGCGATGAAAGCGACATGAAAGCCGCACACAAAAAACCCGATCACGAGCAGGTTGTAGCTCGAGTAGCCGAACGCCCTTTTGAGCATCTCCAGAATGGTTGCGTCCGCCGGGGCGCCGGGAGCCGACGGCTGGCTTTTCACATGCAGGAACGGGATGCAGAACGCCATCGGCAGGATCAGGATCGTCATCACGACGAGCATGGCTTGCCAGCCGTAAGCGACAGTCAACCAACCGGCTAGGATCGGCATGATCGCTTGCCCGGCGGAGCCCATCGCCGCCACCAGCCCGAGATACTTGCTGCGCTTGTTGTCGGGCGCAGCTCGCCCCACCACCGCGAGCACGAGCCCAAAGGCGGTGCCGGCCACCCCGGCGCCGACCAGCACGCCCGCGCCCATATGCATCTCCATCGGGGTCGTTCCCAGCACAGTGAGAACCATCCCGGCGAGGTAGCAGAAGAACCCGAGCCAGAGCGCGCGGCGGTCGCCAAAACGATCCGCAATCATGCCGAAGAACGGCTGGGCGAGACCCCACACGAGGTTTTGGATCGCCAAGGACAGCGAGAATGTTTCACGTGGCCAGCCGAACTCCTGGCTGATTGGATCCAGCACGCCGCCAAACACTGTCCTCACGCCGAAGGACAACGCCAGCACAAGCGCTCCGGCCGCCAGTATGACGGTCAAGGAACGCGCGTCTGCTCCGCTGGGCGAGGCGTGTTGCGTGGCCGACATCGTGAGCTCCTCAAGGTTTCGCGACGACCCTATCGCTCCCGCGCGCCTGCACAATCTCAATTCTGTTGTGAATACTATTCGGTCCTGCTGAATAGTGCGGCGGGATTCTTTTTGAGGGCGACGATGGGTGAAGGGCCGCTACCACGGTATCGGGAGAAGGTGCGCAGCGGCGAGCTGCGCCCCGACGACGCGCAGCGCGCTGCAATCGAAAAGCTGCAACTTCTGTTTATCCGCCTGAAGTCCTACCGCCCGGGCGCGTCGCGGCGCGGCGTGTTCGGTCTGTTCGGGTTCACCGGGCGCGGTGAAGAGCAGATCGAGGAACGCTTGGGTCTCTACATCTATGGCGGCGTGGGGCGCGGCAAGTCGATGTTGATGGATCTGTTTTTCGACGAGGCCGAAATCGCGCCCAAGCGCAGAGTTCACTTCCATGCGTTCATGCAAGAGGTGCATGCGGGGATCGACGCGGCTCGGAAAGACGGCGCGGAAGACCCGATCAAAGTGGTCGCGAAACAGATGGCGAAGACCGCGACCCTACTGTGCTTCGACGAGTTCCAGATCACCGATATCGCCGATGCGATGATCGTCGGGCGCCTGTTCGAGAAGTTGTTCAAACGCGGCGTGGTCGTGGTGACCACTTCGAACCGCCATCCGAACGAGCTTTACAAGGATGGGCTGCAGCGGGAACGCTTCGTGCCCTTCATTGATCTGATTTGCGCGCGCCTCGATCTGCATCAGCTCGACGGTCCGACCGATTTTCGACTGGCGCGCATGAAAGGCCTCAAAGTCTATCATACGCCGCTCGGGCCTCACGCGGATGCGGCGATGGATGCGGCCTGGGAGGCGCTCGTTGGGCCGGCTGGCGGCAAGCCGCTCACGCTGCGGGTTGGAACGCGGGAGGTGGTGATCCCGCGCCACCGAATTGGAAATGGTCGCGCGACATTTGAAGAGTTGTGCGCGCGCCCCCTCGGCCCGGCGGACTACCTCGCCGTCGCAAGGGTTGTTCGGACGATGTTCATCGACCGCATTCCAAAGCTATCAAGGGCGAACAACAACGAAGCGAAACGGTTTGTGACGCTGATCGATACGCTCTACGAGGCGATGGTTCATCTTGTTTGTTCGGCGGAGGCGACGCCTGAGGAACTCTACCAAGCAGGTGAAGGCGCGTTCGAGTTCGAGCGCACGGCAAGTCGCTTGATCGAGATGCAATCGGATGATTGGCAAGCAAACGACTAGTCGCCGCTGCGCGCGGTCAGCTGAACGATATTGGTCAGTTTGCCCAGCCCGTCGCGACTGAGCAGGCCGCAAGATCGGGTCTCCCCCGCCGTGCTCAGTTCGCAAAAATCGTATGCGCCCATATCGAGGTTCAGCGCCATCACCGGGCCGACCTGTCGCTGCAGTTCGAGCGCTGCGTCATAGAGCGTCAGGGCGCGCGGGCTTGTGTCGTAAACGCCAATACCGCCGTCGTCGGTTTGAAACAGGATACGCCTTCGAAAGGTGCGAGCCCCCTCGATCCGTCGGAGATCGAGCAAGCCGTTTCGAATAAGGAGGTGGCTTTGAATAACCGAAATCCGATCAATCGCGGCCCGTGCGAGGAAGCTTTCTCGAGAGGCGCGTTCCCGCAGATTGAAAACGCCGCCGCCCAACGCGACCCTCGCCATGTCGTGAATGCTGGCCCGGCCTGAGCGTTCGACAATGAACAACCCGTCCCAGCCCTGCGGCCATGGGTGCGTCGGGCGACCGTGGCGGATCACCATCCCTTCGGGCGCAAATCGATCACCGCTGGAATAGGCGCCGGTGATGCGCAAGCGCGTGGCGTCGCTTGGTGCGGGATCCGCCAGGCGCGAAGCTTCCTCGGGAAGAAAGAAGACCTCCGCCTGCGCAGCGTCGCTCAGAAAAAGGGTCTCGGCCATCGCTGAAGGCGAAGCGCCCAGAGACAACGCAAGCAATCCAATGGCGAGAAGAAACCGTCTCATAGACGTGCAGAATGCACTCCGCTCTCTAAAGGCGCAACGGCGGCTACACTCGGCGTTCGATCATCATTTTCTTGATCTCGGCGATCGCCTTCGCCGGATTGAGACCCTTGGGGCAGGTCTTCGAACAGTTCATGATCGTGTGGCAGCGATAGAGGCGGAAGGGATCTTCAAGATGGTCCAGCCGCTCACCCGTCGCCTCGTCGCGGCTGTCGATCAGCCAGCGGTAGGCCTGCAGCAACGCAGCCGGCCCGAGGTATCGATCACCGTTCCACCAGTAGGACGGGCACGATGTCGAGCAGGATGCGCACAGGATGCACTCGTAAAGGCCGTCCATCTTCTTCCGGTCATCGACCGATTGCCGCCATTCTTTTTCCGGCGCGGGCGTTCGGGTCTCCAGCCATGGCTGAATAGACGCGTGTTGCGCGTAGAAATGCGTGAGGTCCGGAACGAGGTCTTTCACGACCGGCATGTGCGGGAGCGGGTAGATCCGCACCGCGCCGCTGATTTCATCGAGACCCTTGGTGCAGGCAAGCGTGTTCGCGCCGTCGATGTTCATCGCGCAGGATCCGCAAATGCCTTCACGACATGATCGGCGGAATGTCAGCGGCGGGTCGATCTCGTTCTTGATGTAGAGGATCGCGTCCAGAACCATCGGGCCGCACTTCGACAAGTCGACATAGTAGGTGTCGACACGCGGGTTCGCCTTGGTGTCGGGGTCCCAACGATAGATCTTGAAGGCCTTCACCTTCTTGCCGTCGCTCGGTTTCGGCCAGGTTTTTCCCTGAACAATCCGGGAGTTCTTGGGCAGGGTGAATTCGACCATCTGCGAATAGTCTCCAGTCTTTCGTCGAGCCGACTTTACTGACCTCGGCGTCGGCTAAATGTCAGTAAACGCGGGCCTTCGGCGCCATGCGGTCCATTGGCACCTCGTTCGACAAGGGGTTCACATGCACCGGGCGCGAACCCAGTTTGGTGTCTCCGTCGCCGTCCAGCCAAGCCAGGCTGTGAACGCGCCAGTTCTCATCATCGCGATCGGGGAAGTCTTCCCGCGCATGGGCGCCGCGGCTCTCCGTCCGGTTGACGGCCGAATAGGCGGTCGTGATCGCGTTGACCATCAGGTTCTCGAACTCCAGCGTCTCCATCAGGTCCGAGTTCCAGATCAGCGAGCGATCGGTGACCGAGATGTCCGCCTTGGCCCGCCAGATCTCGCTGATGCGGTCGCATCCCTGGCGGAGGGTCTCGTCGGTCCGGAACACCGCGAGATCGTCTTGCATCGCGCGCTGCATGCGATCGCGAAGCTCGGCCGTCGATGTGCCGCCATTGGCGTTTCGCGACTGATCAAACCGCTCAATCGCCTGATCAACCGACGCTTTGTTGAGCGCTGGCGTCGGTGAGTCGGGGCTGACGATCTCTCCCGCCTTGATCGCGGCTGCGCGTCCAAAAACCACAAGATCGATCAACGAGTTCGACCCGAGGCGGTTCGCGCCATGAACGCTGGCGCAGCCTGCCTCGCCGACGGCCATCAGGCCCGGGCAGATCCGGTCTGGATCTTCCGGCGTCGGGTTCAGCACTTCGCCCCAGTAGTTCGTCGGAATGCCGCCCATGTTGTAATGCACGGTCGGCAGGACCGGGATCGGCTCCTTCGTGACGTCGACGCCGGCGAAGATCCGCGCGCTCTCGGAAATGCCCGGCAACCGTTCCGCCAGCGTTTCCGGCGGAAGGTGGTTGAGGTGCAGATGAATGTGGTCGCTGCGCTCGCCCACGCCGCGTCCCTCGCGGATCTCCATCGTCATACAGCGCGAGACCACGTCGCGGGAAGCGAGGTCCTTGTACGTGGGCGCATAGCGCTCCATGAAGCGCTCACCCTCCGAGTTCGTCAGGTATCCGCCTTCGCCGCGCGCGCCCTCGGTGATCAGGCAGCCGGCGCCGTAGATCCCGGTCGGGTGGAATTGGACGAACTCCATATCCTGCAGCGGCAGGCCCGCGCGGGCCGTCATTCCGGCGCCGTCGCCGGTGCATGTGTGCGCGGACGTCGCCGAGAAGTAGGCGCGGCCGTACCCGCCGGTCGCCAACACCACCATCTTGGCGCGGAAGCGATGGATTGTGCCGTCATCGAGTTTCCATGCGATCACGCCCTGACAGGCGCCGTCTTCCGACATGATCAGATCGGTGGCGAAGTACTCGATAAAGAACTCGGCGTTGTTCTTCAGCGACTGTCCGTAAAGCGTGTGCAGGATCGCGTGCCCGGTTCGATCGGCGGCTGCGCAAGTGCGCTGCACCGGAGGGCCTTCACCGAACTCTGTGGTGTGACCGCCGAACGGGCGCTGATAGATCTTGCCTTCTTCGGTGCGCGAGAACGGCACCCCGTAATGCTCGAGCTCGTAGACAGCTTTGGGCGCTTCGCGAGCGAGGTACTCCATCGCGTCGCTGTCGCCGAGCCAGTCCGACCCCTTGACGGTGTCGTACATGTGCCACTGCCAGCTGTCCGGGCCCATATTGCCGAGCGACGCGGCGATGCCGCCCTGAGCCGCCACGGTGTGGCTGCGGGTCGGGAAAACCTTCGTGACACAGGCCGTCTTCAGCCCTTGCTCGGCCATGCCCAGCGTCGCGCGCAACCCGGATCCGCCAGCGCCGACGACGACGACGTCATAGGTGTGATCGACATACTCGTATGCGGTCATCAGTAAGCCTCGTGTCGTATCCAGCGCTCAGGCGCCAAAGGAAAGCTTTGCGATTGCGAACACGCCGGCGGCGCCAAGCAGGCCGCAGAGCAGCGTGTTGCAAAACATCATGACGGTGCGGCTGCGTTTCTCGTGAACGTAGTCCTCGATCACGACCTGCAGACCCTGTTGCAGGTGCAGGAAATTCACCGCGATGAAAAGAATGGCGACCAGCGCGTTGAACGGGCTCGCATAGGCCGCGCGAACCGCTTCGTATCCGCCGCCCAGCGCCGACAAGAATGGAAACAGAAACAGGATCGTCAGGGGAACCAGCGCGACGGATGAAATGCGCTGCGCCCACCAATGCTCGGTGCCGGATTTCGCCGAACCCAGGCCCAGCACGCGGTTCATCGGGGTCTTGATGCTCACGTTCTCCTCCATCACGCGACCACCCAGAGCAGACCTGTCAGCACCACGCTGCCGATGATCACCGCCCAGGCGGACGCGCTGGCGTTGGCGAGATCGAAACCGTAACCAGCGTCCCAAAACAGGTGCCGAATGCCGTTCAGCGTGTGGTAGCAGAGCGCCCAGGCCGATCCGAGCAGGATCAACTGGCCGAACCATGTCGACAAGAACCAGTCGGCGGTCGCAAAGGCCTCGGGTCCTGTAGCAGCCGCAAAAAACCACCAGACTAAAAGCACCAGCCCGACGGTCAGGCCGACGCCGGTGACGCGGTGCACGATGGACGGCACCCACGTGATCTGCGGCTTGTAGATTTCGATATGCGGCGATAGCGGTCGGTCGCCTCGATTCACGTCTGCCATTTCGGCCCCTTTTGCACCCCTGGGCGATCAGCCCGCGGAATTCGAACGCGACGGTTTTCCGTTTGCGACGCCTTCTCGCATACGCGAAACACGCGTTCGTTTCAAAACACTATCCCGTTGAGGCCGCGAGACCACTGCGGCGCGCTGCCGCGAGCGGCGGATTTCCACCCTCACCGGGGGATCAACGCCCAAAGGTCGAGATCGAGTAGAACGTCGCCCAGATATCTGCCGTCGTCTCCCTTGAGCCTCAAGTCGGATGCTGGAGCGGATTTCACAGCGACCAGCCTCAACCGTAGCGCGCCGACGCTGGGCGCGGCTGTCTCGGCCTTATCCAGCACTTCCGACCATGCGTAGACGGTGTCGCCGGCAAAACAAGGATTGGCGTGCGCGCCTGCGTTGATCGCGGCGATCATCTGCGCGTTCGCGAGACCATTGAAACTGAGGGCGCGGGCCAGGCTGATGACATGCCCACCGTAGATGAGGCGCTTTCCGTCTTCGCGCGCCTGGGCGTTGAAATGCACTTTCGCCGTGTTCTGCCAGAGGCGCGTCGCCAGCATGTGCTCGGCTTCTTCGATGGTGACGCCGTCCACATGGTCGATTTTCTCTCCGACCTCATAGTCGCCCCAATAGTGCTGCTGCCCCGAGAGATCGGTGTCGTAGGCGGAGAAATCGAGGTCCTCAGGCAGTATGAGATCTTCGGCCGCGACCGCAGGCGCAAGTTCTGGAATGACGGCGTTCGGCGCGGGCGCGGTCTCGTCGCGTTTTCTCACCATGACCCAGCGCGCCCAGTCGACGACCGTTTCGCCCAACTGGTTCTCAGCCGTTGATCGCACCCAGACGACGCCAGTCTTTCCGTTTGAGTTCTGCTTGAGCCCGATGACCTCCGACTGAGTAGAGATCGTGTCGCCGGCGTACACCGGCCGTTGAAAGCGACACTCCGCATAACCAAGATTGGCGACGGCGTTGAGCGAAACATCCGGGACCGTCTTGCCGAAGCCGACATGAAACGCTGCGAGGTCCTCGATCGGACTCTCTTGCAGACCGCACTCACGGGCGAACGCATCCGAAGAATAGAGCGCAAACCGCGTGGGGTAGAGCGCTGTGTAGAGGGCGCGGTCCCCTTCCGTGATCGTTCGAGGCGCCGGATGGCGCAGGATCTGACCGATCTGGAAGTCCTCAAAGAAGTTGCCGGTGTTTGTTTTCGTCATCGAAACTACGCTCCCGACGGCGCGTTGTCCGCCATATCGGCGATCAGGTCGGCCATGGCCAGCACCTTCTTGGCGGCTTCGACATGGAGCTTTTCAACGATCTTTCCGTCGACGACGGCGACCGCTTCGCCCTTTGAAATCGCTTCCTCGTAGGCGTGCAGTTGTCGCCGGGCCAAGGCGATCGCGTCATGGTCGGGCGCGAAGACCTCGTTGCATGGATCAATCTGCGCCGGATGGATCAGCGTGCGCCCATCGAAGCCCATTTCCTTCGACTGGACGCATGCGCCGCGGAAAGCGTCGATGTTCTTGAACTCGTTGAAGACGCCGTCGATGCAAGCGACGCCGTAAGCCCGCGCGGCGAGCATACACAGCCCAAGAGCCGTGATCACCGGCAGCCGCATTTCAGTATGCGCGGCGCCCAACTCGGCGACAAGGTCGTTCGTGCCCATTACGAAGACGTTCAGCCGGGGCGTGCTGGCGGCGATCGACTCGGCGTGGAGCATGCCGCGCGGCGTCTCCATCATCGCCCAGATCGATGTTGTCTCGGGGGCGCCATGGCGGGTCATCAGCGCTTCGACCTCGTCGATCTGCGCTGCTGAGTTCACCTTTGGGATCAGGATCGCGTCCGGGCCTGCTTCGCTGGCGGCTTTGAGGTCTTCCTCGCCCCAGGGCGTGTCGAGCCCGTTCACCCGGATGATGAGTTCGCGCTGGCCATATCCGCCCTCTTGAACGGCGGCCTTTACTTGGGTGCGCGCCGCGTCCTTCTCGGCTGGGGCCACGGCGTCCTCGAGATCCAGGATCAACCCATCCGCTGGCAGCGTCTTGGCCTTTTCGAGCGCCCGCTCCTTCGAGCCGGGCATATAAAGGACGGATCGACGGGGGCGGTGGGCGTCGGACATCTCAGGGCTCCTCGCACGCTTTCTCGCGCAACATTCTTTCGTTGTTTGCGCTGCACAATAGCCAGAGAAACGCGTTACGCAAGCGGGTGCTTAGCGTTCGGCCGAAAGGCGCAGTGCGGCGAGCCAACTGAGAAAGGCCATTAATCCAGCGGTCGCCAGGCATCCGGCGAGGCCGAGGAACTGATAGCTGAGCCCCGACAGAAGCGTGCCGAGAAGACGTCCGGCGGCGTTTGACATGTAGTAGAACCCGACATCCAACGTCACTCGTTCGCCCCGGCTAAAGGCGAGGATCAGAAAGGAGTGAACCGAAGAGTTCACCGCGAAGACGCCGCCGAAGACGAGCAAGCCGATGACGACTGTGACGGTCAGCCACTCCTCGGGGCCGCCTGCCACATGAGCGGCGATCGCGAGAGCGAAGGGGATCAGCGTCAGCAGGCCGACCCAGATCTGCGCCAGACGCACAGAGCCGTCCAGTGTCGCGGCGCTTTGGCGAACGAGCTTTGGCGCCGCCGCTTGAACTGCGCCATAGCCGATGATCCAGACGGCCATGAAGGTTCCGATCAGGAAAAACGCGGCGCGGTTGCTTTCGGCGCCGCCGTCCGAAAGCACTGTATAGAAATAGACGGGAACCCCGACCACGAACCAAACGTCTCGCGCGGCGAACAGGAACACTCGCGCCAGAGACAGCGCGTTCACGCGCGGGTCGCTGGAGAACACGTCGCGAAACGGCACCTTGGCTTTGCCGCGTGGGAGGCCCGCGGGCATCAGCATCGCCGCGAGCATCAAGATAATGATGAGGACCGCCGCCATCGCGAGGACCGCCGTTTCGAAACCGGCCGTCGCTAGGAGGGCCGCGCCAAGCAGAAAGCCAAAGCCTTTCACGGCGTTTTTCGAGCCGGTGAGAACAGCCACCCATTTGAAGAGCTGACCGTGCGCATTTTCCGGGACGAGCACTCTCACGGCGCTCTTCGCGCTCATTTTCGTGAGGTCCTTGGCGACGCCTGCCGCGCCTTGCACCAGCATCACGAAGATCACCGAGGTGACGATCGCCCAACCAGGATCGAGCACCGATAGAGCGATCAGCGCGGCGATCTGGATCGCGAGCCCCGCATAAAGAGTGCTGGTCAGGCCGAACCGGGCGGCGATCCACCCGGCGCCAAGATTGGTGACGACGCCCATGAACTCATAGAGCAAAAACAGATAGGCGAGTTGCAGGGTCGAAAACCCGAGCGTGTGGAAATGTAAAAGCACAAGCATGCGCAAAGCGCCGTCGCTGAGCATGAAGGCCCAATAGGCGGCCGTGACGACCAGATAGGCGCCGACCGGGTTCGCCGGACGGGCGCTATGCGCGCTGTCGCTCATGCCTAGACGCCCGTCTCGACGATCATCTGCGCCAGATCGACCATGCGGTGGGCGTAGCCCCACTCATTATCGTACCAGGCGAACACCTTGAGCTGGGTGCCGTTGACGACCATCGTGCTTGGGCCGTCGATGATCGACGAGCGCGGATCGTTCACGAAGTCGGCTGAAACCAACGGGCGGTCCTCGTAGCCGAGAATGCCCGCCAGCTCGCCATCGGCCGCGTCCTTGAAAAGCGCGTTGACCTCTTCGACGGTGACCGGGCGCTCCATCTCGAACACACAGTCCGTCAGGCTCGCGTTCAGCAGCGGCGCGCGAACGGCGTGGCCGTTCAGACGCCCTTTGAGCTCTGGATAAATGACGGTGATCGCCGTCGCCGAGCCTGTGGTGGTCGGGATCAACGAGGTCAGCGCCGACCGCGCCCGGCGCAGATCCTTCGCAGGTCGGTCGACGATCGTCTGCGTATTGGTGACGTCGTGGATCGTCGTGATCACGCCGTGGCGGAGTCCGATCTTTTCGTGAACGACCTTCACCACCGGCGCAAGGCAGTTCGTTGTACAGCTCGCAGCGGTGACGATCTTATGCTTGGCGGGATCGTAGAGATGGTGGTTCACCCCGTAGACGAGATCCAGCGCCGGCGCGGTTTTCACTGGCGCCGAGATCAAGGTCCGCTTCACGCCCATGTCGAAATAGGGCTCGATCTTTTCGATCTTCTTGAAGACCCCCGTGCAGTCGACGACGAGATCAACGCCGAGTTCGCGCAGCGGCACGTCCTCGATCCGCGCTGCGGTCGACAACCGCATGCTGCGCCCGTCGACCGTGACGCTGTCGGCGTCATGGCCGAACTCGGCCCGCCACCGGCCATGCACCGAGTCAAACTCGAGCAAATGCGCGTGCATCGCCGGGTCGCCTGTCAGATCGTTGAGCAATACGATCTCGAAGCCGGCCTGCCGATCGACGTTTCGTTCGATCATCGCACGCAGTACGAGCTTGCCGATACGGCCCAGGCCGTTGATCGCCACCCTGGTCATTCAAGTCGCCTTTATGCGAATGGTTGCGCGGGCTTGGTCTGCCCGATGTCATCCAGACGTTTCTGAAGGGTGAGGTCGTCTAACGCGCCCATGGGCAGGCTTGCGAAAGCGCTGACGCGGCGGTGGATCATTCCGAACGTCTGGTTGAACGCGACCTGCCGTTCGGTGTCGGTTCCTGTGGCCGTCACGGGGTCGGGAATGCCCCAATGCGCGGACATCGGCCCGCCAGGCCAAGCCGGACAGGGTTCGTTCGCTGCGTCGTCGCAAACCGTAAACACAAAGTCGAGCACCGGGGCCCCCTCGCCGCGAAACTCGTCCCAGCTTTTCGGGGTCAGGTCGTCCACCGGATAGTCGCGTTGCTCCAGCACCTCCTTCGCGGACGGGTGCATTCCTCCGCCGGGATGACTTCCGGCGGAATAGGCTTTGAACCGCCTAGCGCCAACCTTGTTCAGGATGGCCTCCGCCAACAATGACCTGGCGGAGTTGCGGGTGCATAGAAACAGCACGTTCATCACACGCTCATGAGACATCTCAGCCTCCCGTCTGGCGTCGTAACGGCCTGCCGTCAGGTTGTTGATTGGCGCGCAGGCCTCGGGTTTTCCGCCGCAACACTCCGCGGCCAGAAAAGTCAGGAGCGCGCCCAGATCGTCGATGCGCGCGCGGTAGAGCACCGAGCGTCCTTCGCGGCGCGCCGCGACAAGTCCAGCGGCTTCGAGTTGGGTCAGCTGATTCGAGAGAGTTGTGGCCCGCACGCCGAGCGCGGCTGCAATGTCTCCGGCTGCGACCGGCAGCGGAGATCGGCGCACGAGCAGCCGGAAAATCTCCAGTCGCCCGTCATGGGCGAGCGCACTCAATTTCTCGATCGCAAGCTCTGATTCCATAATTCATGAATGCATGAAGTGATGAAGCATTGCAATGGCGCGATGACTCTGTGAAAGCCTCGCGCGTCGCGGCGAGAGGGAACGCAATGACCTATTCAACAGCGCAACGGCTGACGGCGGAGTTTCTGGGAACGGCTCTGCTTCTGGCGATCGTCGTCGGCTCCGGGGCGATGGGTTTCCGGATGGCCGGCGGCATCGAAGGCATGGCGCTCATGGCCAACGCCGCGGCTGTCGGGGCAGGGCTGTTCGTGCTGATCTCTATGTTCGGCCCGATCTCAGGCGGGCATTTCAACCCGGCTGTCACCATGGCCTTCTTGCTGCGTCGAGAGATCGAGCCGATCATGGCGGCCGCTTACGTCGCGGCCCAGGCGCTTGGGGCGATCGCGGGAGCAATCGCCGCCAATCTGATGTTCGAGTTTCCCTGGCTCGCGCTCTCGCTCAATCCGCGCGTCGGCGAGCATCTGCTGCTGGCCGAGGTCATCGCCACCTTTGGTCTTGTGGCGGTGATCTTGTGCCTGTTGGACGTTGGAAAGGACCGGATCCCAGCCGGCGTCGGTCTCTATGTGTTCGCCGGCTTGTGGTTCACCAGCTCGACCTGCTTCGCGAATCCGGCTGTGACCTTGGGTCGAATGCTGACGATATCCTGGACTGGCATCCGACCAGAGGACGCGCCTGGTTTCGTCGGCGCTCAACTGCTCGGGGCGGCGATGGCGGTGGTGTCGTTCACCTGGTTGGCCAAGCCGGCTCAAAGGTCTGAGTAAGGATTGTGTCAGTGGCGCTTTTTCGATTGCCGCTGTGTGATCGGGGCGCCAGCATCGGCTCATGGCGAAGCTTCCTCAAAAAGGCGTGGGGCGCCCGAGCGGCGCAGACTACGGGCGCGGTTTGCGCACCGGCTTGGGGGTGAATGTCCTGACGCGAGACGTGCCGGCTCAGGCGGCGTTCCTGGCCGACGTTTTCGAGATCGAGTTTCTCTACTTCGATGATGATTTCGCTCTGGCGCGCACGCCGGACGGCGCCGAGTTCATGCTTCACCATGACCGCACATATCGCGGCAACGCGCTTCTGGGCGTCGTCCTGGGATCCGACGAGGTCGGCGGCGTGCGCGGCGCCGGCGTCGAACTGCGTCTTTACGGTGTTGACCCCGACGCCTCCGTCTCGCGGGCCGAGGCGATCGACGCCGTTGTCCTGGCCACGCCGGAAGACAAGCCGCACGGGCTGCGGGAAGCGGTGATCGTCGACCCGGAAGGCTACGTCTGGATCCCGAGCCGGCCGCTTCCCGATTAAGCGGCCTGTCTGGCTTTTCGTCTGCTGAAGAACCGCCACTTCCGGCGCGCCCAGCGCATTGCGCGATCCCACGCCCAATGGAGGACGCCAACCTCCTCCTCGGCTGTTTCCAGCAACAAGGAGAAGACGCTGCGCGCGTCCTGATGCAACACGCCGTCGGCTTCGGTCGCGTGGATGCGAAACTGCGCGCCGCTCGACACCGCGAGGCGGATCATTGGGATGTTGTCGCGCTCCGTGGCGATGTGCAGCGTCTCGGCGTCGCGGTTCCGGGCATATAACGCAGCGCGATGCATGAGCTCGGCGCCAACGCCGCGGCCACGGTTGCGCGCCTCGACCGCAAATGCGGCTTCAGCTTCCGTTCCGTCGGGACCGTCGAACACAGCCACTTCGACCGCGCCGCGCAAGACCCCGCGATAGAACCAGCCGATGACGTGCAGGTTCTTTGCGAACACGTGCTCGGCGTGCGCGTCCAGACCGTCATCCGATACAGCTCGGTGAAAGCGCAGACGTCGACATGCTGGGCTCAGCCGTTTCAGATGGTCTGCGTAGTCATCTCTCTCAGACGGCCAGAGCGCGCGATACGCTCCTCCGGCCACGATCCAACTGCGCATGCCTCGACTCCTCGAAGTTCCTTCAGCGATGCGCCTTGCCCGGTGTCTCCCTCTGTTAAGATAGCGAATTCTGCCCGGCTCGGTAAGTTGTGCAGCGCACAATAGCCTTGTGTGTGACGCATGACGGCGTCAAATCCTCGCCACAGTTTCGAAACGGGCTCTTGCGCGCAGTCGCCGGCGTTTGTATCGCGGCGGTAAGCACTTCATTCAAAACGCTGGGAGACTCGGGTGATGGCGACGGAACTGACGCACTTTATCGGCGGTCAACATGTGAAAGGGACGTCTGGCCGGTTCGCGGACGTCTTCAACCCCGCCACGGGCGAAGCAGAAAAGAAAGTTCCCCTGGCCAGCGCAGCGGAGCTGCGCGCAGCGGTCGAAAACGCCAAGGCCGCCCAGCCCGGTTGGGCGGCGCAAAACCCGCAAAAGCGCGCGCGGGTGATGATGAAGTTTGTCGAGCTGTTGCATAGAGACATGGACAAGCTCGCCGAAGCCCTGTCGCGTGAGCACGGCAAGACCATCCCTGACGCCAAGGGCGATGTGATCCGCGGCCTCGAGGTCGCTGAGTTCTGCGTCGGCGCGCCACATCTGTTGAAGGGCGAGTTCACCGAGAGCGCTGGGCCAGGCATCGACATGTACTCGATGCGGCAGCCGGTTGGGGTGGCCGCCGGCATCACCCCGTTCAATTTTCCCGCGATGATCCCGATGTGGAAGTTTTGCCCCGCGATTGTGTGCGGCAACGCGTTCATCCTCAAACCATCGGAGCGCGATCCGTCCGTGCCGCTGATGCTGGCGGAGCTGATGATGGAGGCGGGTTTGCCGGCCGGGGTTCTCAACGTCGTCAACGGCGACAAGGAGGCCGTCGACGCGATCCTCGAGGATCCGGATATCGGAGCCGTGGGCTTTGTCGGTTCGACCCCGATCGCCGCTTACATCTATGGCAAGGGCTGTAGCCACGGGAAGCGCGTGCAGTGCTTTGGCGGCGCCAAGAACCACATGCTGATCATGCCCGACGCGGATCTTGATCAGGCGGCCGATGCTTTGATCGGCGCGGGTTATGGCGCGGCGGGCGAACGCTGCATGGCGATCTCGGTCGCGGTGCCTGTGGGCAAGGAGACCGGTGACAAGCTGATCGAGAAACTCGTGCCGCGCGTCGAAGGCCTGAAGATCGGACCCTACACCGACGGAAACGACGTCGATTTTGGACCGCTGGTCACGAAAGAAGCGCAGAGCCGCGTGCTCGGCCTTGTGGATCGCGGTGTTGAGGAGGGCGCAAAGCTCGTCGTCGACGGTCGCGGCTTCAAGATGCAGGGCTACGATGAAGGCTTTTTCGTGGGGGCGTGTCTGTTCGACGACGTCACCACCGACATGGACATCTACAAGACCGAGATCTTCGGCCCGGTTCTATCGGTCGCTCGGGCGGCCGACTACGAAGAGGCGCTCGCGATGCCGATGAACCACGAATACGGCAATGGCGTTTCAATCTTCACCCGCGATGGCGACACGGCGCGCGATTTCCAGAGCCGGATCAATATCGGCATGGTCGGCGTGAATGTGCCGATCCCCGTGCCGCTGGCGTACCACACCTTTGGCGGATGGAAAGCTTCGGGCTTTGGCGATCTGAACCAGCACGGTACGGACGCGTTCAAGTTCTACACACGGACGAAGACCGTCACGTCGCGCTGGCCTTCGGGCGTGAAGGAAGGCGCAGAGTTCGTCATTCCGACGATGAGCTAGGTGGCGCTAGATGGGAGCGCGCCGACAGAGCGCGCCCACCCGCCCTCCCCGCGCTCTGTCGGCGCTATGGCGGCACCTTACGGGCCGTGCTAACGAACTCGTGAGGGGCGCGTGAGCGCGAATTGAGGTTTGATCGGAGCGGGAAAACAGCGACCTTCGGAACCGAGATGAAGCGCCAGAAACGCAAAGCCAAACCCGCCGCGAAGAAGACGGTTCAGCCATCAGCGCCTTCGACGAAAGCCAAGTCGTTCTCGCGTCGAGATTTTCTGCGGTTCGGCCGTAACTGGGGCGTCGCGATCGCCGCGGTGAGCGGCGTCGGCTGGTATACGGTCCGCAGCGTGCAGGCCGCGATTGCAGAGCACGACCTGAGCCGCATCGGCAACGGGCTGCCGACGATCGTCCAGATCCACGACCCCAACTGCATGTCATGCCTCGCCCTTCAGCGAGAGGCTCGCAGCGCCGCATGCGAGGTCGGTGAGGACAAGATCCAGTTTCTGGTGGCCAACTTGCAGACGGGCGAGGGTCGTCGCCTCGCCACTGCGCATGGCGTCGGTCATGTGACGCTGCTCGTGTTCGATGAACGAGGCCGGCGCATCGACACATTGGTCGGACCGAACACGCGGGATGCGCTCGAACAGAGGTTTCTGGGGTATCTCTAAACCCTAGCCGGCCCCAAGGGCGGGGAAGAACTCGGCCAGGCCCTCGAGGATGAACTCCATCCCGAGTGCGCCGACGACCATCCCGAGTAAACGCTTCATCACGCTCTGGGCGGTTGGCCCGATGAAGTGTCCAGCAAAGGCCGCAAGGCCTAAGCCCGCGAAGACAAACACCGCAGCTGTGGCGATCACCGCCAAAACGATGGCGTCATGACCGATCACGCTTTCGCCGGCGTGACTGTCTTCATGCGCATAGACCATCACAGCGACGATTGCGCCGGGACCAGCGGACATCGGCACCGCGATCGGGAAAACGCCGACCGTGATCGGGCTTATGGTCTTGGCGCCGCCTTCCTCCGCCAAGGCGGGGAGTACAGTCAGTCCCAACAGCTCCAGCGCGATCAGCAGGACGACGAGACCGCCCACAATCTTGAACGCGGCTATGGTGATCCCGAACGCGCTGAGCACCTGCTCGCCAAAGAACATGAAGACCGCGAGCACCACGAACGTGGCGATCGCCGCGCTCAACGCGCAGAGAAAGCGGCCGGCGGCGGACATCTTCGCGGTCTGCTGCAGAAAAAGGGGAATGGTCCCAGGAACGTCGATGATTGCGATCAGGGCAACCGTAAGTTTTATGTACTCTTCGTACGCGACCATCTTCGGCGCCCGCCTTTCATGCAAAATACACAGAAAGGATCGGGATTAAACCGGCCGCATAGTCAATAGGAATATGCCGGCGGAGCGGGAGATCTCCCACGCCGCCGGCGCTTGCGCGGCTGCGTTAGCCGAGCTTTGTCACGCGATAGCCGACGCGCGGAAAGTGCACGCAGACGCGCCCGCACGCAGGATCTTCGCGCAGCAGGCCGACCTGATCGCGCGAGACCGTGTGCAGAACGCCCTCAACGGCGCTTTCTCCGCTGTCGGTCAGAGGGGCGACGGCGACTTGCTGACCTGGAGCGAGGCCTTGCGGATCTCGCGGATCCGCGCGCTGCGCCGTCGCCGGGGCCGCGTCCTTGGCGACCGCAAGCGCTTCGGCTGGGGTCATTTCCGTCGCTTGCCCGTGCCCCAACCCGCGCACGCGTTCGGCCCAAGCCACGATACTCGGGAACTCGGCAAAGAACGCGGCTTGTTCGGCATACCGCTCGCTGACGAACCAGTAGAGATGCCAGACGAGGATGTCCGGCATGCCCGGCGCGTCTCCGAGGAGGAACGGGCGGCCGGACGACAGACGCTCCTCGATCCAGCCAAACTGCGCGCGCAGCTGCGCCAGGATGTGCGGCAGATCCGCTTTCTCCTTCGCCATATCGCCGTCGGGTCCGAGGTAGAGGCGCGTGCGGTCCGCGATCAGTTCGGGCGGCAGCTTGTCCATCATCGGGGCGAAGGCCAGCTTCATGGCCGATGTGAAGAATTCGCTGTCCGTCCAACGCGACACCGCGAACGGCATGCCGCCGCCGCCGCCTGGGAACAGCGTCGGTTCGGGCGCATGCGCCTCGATCGCTCTGAAGATCAGTTGCGTGTCGCAGTAGATGTCGGCTCCGATCTGGAGAACCGGAATGCGTCGATAGCCGCCTGTCATCGCGAACAGTTCAGGACGATCGGGAAGTCTGTTCTGGGTTACGGACCTCCAGGCGAGCCCCTTCAATCCCATGACTTTGCGGATCTTTTCCGAGACGGGAGATGGGGGATAGTGGTGCAGTATCAGCTCGCTCATGACGCGATCTCCAATAGGGGTGCCTAACTCTATCGATCGGTCTAGGCGTGGTTTTAGTGGTTTGAAAGCTCAAAGCCGGACACAGATGCGTCAACTGCGGAAGCGCGCCGCCAAGCGACCCCGTCACGCCACCCCGTCACGCCACTTCGCGACAAAGCGCTGCGATACGGCGTTCCGTGGCGCGAGACGCTACCTTAAGCGTCGGTCGAGGCTTTCGTTCAACTCAGTCACTTTGGACCGGAGCGCTCGGATCTCTGACATCATCTGGTCGAAACGGTCCTGCTGCGCCGTTTCTTCCGCTTCGTGGTACTGTTCCATCGCTTCTTCGCGGTCCTCTTGCATGGCGTCGACGATGATACCGATGAAGAGGTTCAGCACCGCGAAAGAGGTGACGAAGATGTAGGGAATGAAAAACAGCAAAGCCCAGGGAAACAGATCGACCGTCGGCTTGACGATCCCATCCGCCCAGTCTTCGAGCGTCATAAGCTGAAACAACGTGAAGAATGAACGGCCGAGCGTGCCGAACATCTCCTGCATGCCGGGGTCGGCGCTGGCGCCGAAGGTGTTCGTCGCGATCACGGCTGATGTGTAGTACACGATGCCCAACACGCCGAGAACTGTGGCCATCCCGGGAATTGCGGCGAAGAACCCTTCCACGACCCGGCGCATTCGCTTGCTGACGGACACCAGTCTCAGCAACCGCAACACGCGAAGAGACCGCAGGACGGACAGGTTGCCGGTCGCCGGCATGATAGAGACGGCGACGACCAGCAAATCGAACCAAGACCATCCCGACTGGAAAAACCGCCCGCGCTTGGCTGCAATTCGCAATGCGATCTCGAGAACGAAGACGATCAGGATCAGATCATCGACGAACGAGAGCAATCCGCCGATCGAGCCGCGAACGGTCTCGGACGTCATCAGGCCGAGGATCGCCGCATTGACGACGATCAGGGCCATGATGACTTGCTGAAAAGGCGCGGAATCGACAAGCGCTTCCAGAGCGTCGCGGTTTTTGATGCGGTCGGTCAAACCGGGAAGGCCGCGTTGGAGATCCAGCATGTCTGTCCCTAAACAGGTCTCTTAAGGACGGTCTAACGCCTTGTCGCCGTGAGGGAAAGACGCAGCTCCGCCGCATTCAGTCGGGCCGATCGGCCACAGGCTCGCCCCATCGGTTTGGTGTGCGATTGTAAACACGCTTGACCTGCTTCGAAAAAATTGAAAAAAAATCGCAAAATTCATTTTTCCGACTCGCCGGCCCTGGTTGCGAGTTAAAAGCCCAAGGAAATCACCGTCGATGTCAGACCCTGACGCCAATCATATCGAGAGCGACTCCGACCTGACGGCGCGTATCGCGGATGCAATACTCCGATTACGTTGGCTGTGGCTCGGCGTGTCGATCGTGCTGTTGGTCGTCTCTTTCATGGGCGCGGGCCGATTGGCCTTTGATCCAAGCGCGCGGATTTTCTTCGATCCGTTGAATCCGGATCGGATCGCCCTTGACCGCTTCGAGACCACGTTCGCCAAAGACGACAACCTCATGGTCGTCCTGGCGCCGGACGCAGGCGACGTCTTCACGCCGAAGATGCTTGCGCTGCAGGGGCGCATTACGGAGTGCATGTGGCGCTTGCCGCTCGTTCGGCGCGTCAACTCGGTGACTAACTTTCAGAACACCACGGCCGACGCCGAAGGACTGCTCGTTCAGGATCTTGTGCCGGATCTGCCGTTTGGAGAAGCGCGCGCGGACAACACATGTGACTTAAACGTCGACCCGGCGTCGGTGTCGGCCGAGACGGCGGCTTTCGCCCGCGAAACTGCGACGACCCGCGTCGAGCTGGTGAATTCGTTTGTGAACACCGAGGGGTCGGTCGCGCAGGTTCAGGCGCTATTCAAGCTGCCGGCGCTTGATCCAGCCAACGAAGTTCCCATGATCGCCGCCGAGGCCGTCGCCCTGGCCGATCAAATCGAAACCGCGCATCCCGACGTCTCGGTGAAGCTCTCAGGCGGCATCATGATCAACAACCAGTTCGCGGTGTCTGGTCAGGAGGATTCGTCAACTCTGACGCCTGCTATGTTCCTCGTGATCCTGGCCGTGGTCGGCCTGGCGTTGCGTAGTGTCTTTGGCGTGGTCATCACCCTCACGATCATCATCATCTCTGCTATGGCGGGCCTGGGCGGATTGGGATGGTCGGGGGTTCCAATGAACTCCGTGACGGTTTTGGCGCCCCTCTACATCATGACCCTTGCCGTCGCATCCGCAGTGCACATGCTGTCAAGCGTCCGTCAGACGATGGTCGAGACGCCGGACCGGCATGAATGGGCGCGGCGCGCGCTCCGCGATCACATGACCGCCATTACGGTCGCGTGCGTAACCACCGCGATCGGCTTTCTGTCGCTCAACTTTTCCATTTCTCCACCGTTTCGTCAGCTCGGCAACATCGTCGCCGGGGGCGTTCTGGTGTCCCTGTTTCTGACCCTGACGCTTGCGCCGGCGATGGTGACGATGCTGCCGATCAAGCGCCGAACGGCGCGCGCTTCGACAAATCTCTTGATGGAGCGTTTGGGCGAGTTCGTCGTCACCAATCGGCGGTTGTTGTTGCCGACCTCTCTTGTCTTTGTCGTGATCATGGCGGCCGGCGTTCCTCGTTTGGCGCTGGAAGACGACTTCGTCCGTTATTTCGATGAACGGTACGAGTTCCGGCAGGACACCGACTTCATCGAGGCGAACCTGACCGGGGTGAACCTGCTCGAATGGCCGCTGGACAGCGGTGAAAGCCAGGGGATCAACGACCCCGAGTATCTGGCCAAGGTCGATGCGTTCGTGGAGTGGATGCGGGCGCAGCCCGAAGTCACCAACGTGCGGTCCGTCACCGACACGGTGCAGCGCCTGAACATGAACATGAATGAGGACAATCCCGACTTTTTCCGGTTGCCGGAGAACCGCGAAGAAGCCTCGCAATACCTGTTTCTCTACGAGCTCTCCATGAACTACGGCATGGACCTCACCGATCAGATCGATATCGACCGGCAGATCATCCGCGTCTCGAACAGCATGGCGGAGGTGACGACGGCCGACATGCGCGATTTCACCGAGCGGGCGCGGACCTGGCTGCGTGAAAACGCGCCGGAGTTAGACACGGCGCCGACGGGCATCGTCCATGTCTTCAACCTGATTTCGTATCGTGATGTGCGCGCGATGTTGTCAGGCACGGTTCTGGCCCTGGTTCTGATCTCGGGCGTGCTGTTGCTGGTGCTCCGGGACGTGAAGATCGGGCTCATCTCGTTGATCCCAAACCTGGTTCCTGCGCTGCTCGCCTTTGGGATCTGGGGCTATTCCGTCGGCGCTGTCACCTTGGCGATCGCCGTTGTGATCGCGGCGACGCTGGGGATCGTCGTCGACGACACGGTCCATTTCCTGTCGAAATACGTGAAAGCTCGGCGGGCCGGCCGGTCGCCTGAGGATTCGGTGCGTTATGTGTTCCGGAAAGTGGGCTCTGCGCTGATGATCACGACTGTCGCTCTCGTCGCTGGCTTTGCGGTGCTGGCGCAGTCTGGCTTCGCCGTAAACGGCGATCTTGCGAAACTCACCACGATCACGATCGCAGTGGCCTTGGCCGCCGACTTCTTCCTTCTGCCTTCACTGCTGATCTGGCTCGACAATCTGTTGGAGAAACGAAAAGGACCCGCTCCGATGCAGACTGTGACTCATTCGACCGCCGCCATTATCGTGCTCGCCCTGGGCGCCGGCGCCGCCGCTCTCGCTTGGCCGACGGCTTCGAAAGCGGAAACGCCAGAAGAAAAAGGGCTTGCGATCGCGATCGAGGCCGACAAGCGCGATCTCGGCTGGAACGACCAAACCGCCGACGGCGTGATGATTCTGCGCGATGCTTCAGGCAAAGAGAGCAGCCGCGAATTCGACAGTCTGACGCTTGAGGACAATGCGGCCGGACTGGGTGATCAGAGCATTATCATCTTCACGAACCCGCGCGACATTCGCGGAACGGGTCTGCTGACCCACGCCAAGGAGGAGCCGAACGACGACGACCAATGGCTCTATCTTCCGGCGATCAAACGCGTGAAGCGGATCTCCTCGTCCAACCGCACGGGAAAGTTCGTGAGTTCGGAGTTTTCCTACGAGGATCTCGCAGCACAGGAGGTCGAGGACTACACCTACAAATGGTTGCGCGACGAGCCGTGCCCGAACGATGCGGCTCTGACATGCTACGTGTCCGAGAGCTATCCAAAGAACCAGCGCTCGGGCTACTCGAAGCGCACGTCCTGGATCGATCAGCAAGAATACCGCCTGATGCAGGTCGAGTTCTACAATCGTCGCGGCGATCTTGAGAAAGTGCTCACTTTCGACGGGTATCAAGAATACCTCGGCGCGTATTGGCGCGCCGACAAGCTCACGATGCTCAACAAGCAGACTGGTAAGGAAACCGACCTGCTCTGGTCGAACTACAGCTTCAAGACCGGTCTTGGCCAAGGGGATTTCGATGCTCAAGTGCTGCCGCGCATGGCTCGCTAGCTCCGTCGTCGGGTGTGTCGCCGCTTCCTTGGCCTCGGCGCCGGCTGGGGCTGAGGAGGCTGGCTTCAGCCTCGCGCCCGAAGCGGTCGAGTTCTACGGAGAGGCCTCGCTTGAAGGCACGCTCTTCGCTGAAGAGCCCGCTTTTCCAGGTCAGAAGCGGAACAGTGGATCATTCGCGATCGAGCCGACCTTTCTGGCGGAATGGGCCGGTGGCGATCTGGCGTTCACACTGACCCCGTTCTATCGGGTCGACAGCGCAGATGATCGACGCACCCATTTCGACTTGCGCGAAGCCAAGCTGGACTGGCGACGCGGCGATTGGGAAGGAACCGTCGGCGTCGACTTTGTGTTCTGGGGGAAGACCGAAGCTCTGCACCTCGTGGACATAATCAATACCGATGACGCGGTGGAGAACATCGACGGCGAGGACAAGCTGGGTCAGCCCATGATTCGCGTGACGCGTTTGACCGATGTCGGGGCCTTCTCGGTGTTCTACCTTCCATTCTTCCGGGAGCAGACATTCGCCGGCGACGGTGGGCGTCTTCGGGCGCCTTTGCCGGTCATCAAGAACGCCCGCTATCAGGTCGACGGAGAAGAAACGGCGCCCTCGTTCGCCGTGCGGTGGGCAGACGCGATTGGTGATTTCGACTTGGGCCTGTCGGCGTTTCACGGCGTGAGCCGCGATCCAGCGCTGGAGCCGATAGATTTCGGCGCCCGTCTGCGGCCGGTCTACGACGACATCACGCAAGTCGGGTTCGACGGTCAGTACACAAGCGGCGATACGCTCTGGAAGCTGGAGACGCTCGGGCGGTTCAATCAGCTCGACCGAGACCTTGAGAATAGGGATTACTTCGCCGTCACGGGCGGACTGGAGCATACGCTTTATGGCGTCAGCGAAACCGCGATGGATCTCGGTCTGATCGTGGAAGGCGCCTATGACAGCCGTGGCCAGGACGCGCTGACGACGTTCAACCGCGACGTGGTCGCGGGCGCGCGTCTGACGTTCAACGACGTCGAGGACACGGCGATCCTGCTGCTCGGGTCGACAGATGTTGCGACAGGGTCGTCTGCGTTGCGGCTGGAAGCGGAGCGCCGCATCGCCGATGGGTGGAAAGCCGAGATCGAAGGCAATGCGTTCCTGAACACCGATGACGACGATCTCGAAGCCAGCGTCCAGGACGACAGCTATCTGCGTTTGACGCTTTCCTACTTTTGGTGAGCGCCGCGAAAGACGACGCTGTTCGGTTGTCGCTCAGACCTGAACACGATTAGACTGAACTCGATTAGACTGAACACCTGGAACCGCCAATGGAGATGATGACCATCCCGCTAAGTCCAGATATCGCCGAACCGACTTCTCGCGAAGATCCGCACGCCGCGATCGTCTTGAAGTCGCGCGAACTTTTCACGCATTACGGGTACTCGAAAACGAATATTGGCGACATCGCTCAGGAATGCGCCATGTCGCCCGGCAATCTTTATCGGTATTTCAAGAACAAACAGGCGATCGGCGTCGCGGTCGTCGACAACTTTATGCGCGAAGAGGAGATGAGAACCTCGGCGGCGCTTGTGGAAGCCTCGAAGGAGGCCGAAGCGCGCTTGCGAGCCGTCATTACCGAAGGCGTGATGCACACCGTCGAGCACTTGCGACAGTCGCCCAAGATCGTCGAGCTGGCAGAGATGATCTGCGACTGCGACGAGGGCGTCGAGATGATCCAGACCCATGTGATGAAGCGGCTGTCGGCGCTCCAGATGATCATCGCTGACGGCGTGGCGGCCGGCGAGTTTCATGTCGTCGACACCGAGGCGGCGGCACGGGCGGTCCAGATGGGCACGAAGTTTTTCCACGTGCCTTTCGCAATTGCGCGTCATGGTCTCGATCGCGTTGAGGAAGATCTAGCGGTGACCCTCGATTTGCTGTGCGCGGGTCTTCGGAGTCGCGACTGACGCGCTCGATCAGACTTGCGTGACGTTGCGTCCGTTCACGCGCTACGCGGTTGCCGCCTCCCCTGTTCTCTCGCTACTTTGATAGTTAGAAGGAAACGAAAGATGCGCGCATGCGCACGGGCTGGGAGGCCGGGAGATGTACGTAGCACCGCTAAAGGACATCCGTTTCACCCTCGACCATATGGTCGATTCCGGAAAACTCGTTCAGACGCAGAAATTCGCAGAGGCCAGCGCCGAAACGCGCGATGCGGTCATCACTGAAGCGGGCAAACTCTGCGAAGGCGTATTGGCGCCGTTGAACCATCCTGGCGACATCCAGGGCGCGCGCCTCGAAAACGGCGTCGTGCGAACGCCCGATGGGTTTCCCGAGGCCTACGAAGAGATTGCGCAGGGCGGTTGGATCGCGATGGCCGCGAGCGAAGAGCACGGGGGCATGGGCCTGCCGCTCACATATCAGTCGGCCGTCAACGAAATGATGGCGTCTTCCTGCCTGTCGATCAGCCTCAACCCGCTGATGACGCAAGGACAGATCGAGGCGCTGGAGGCGCACGCCTCACCGGAGCTGCAGGCGATCTATCTGCCCAAGCTGCTGTCGGGCGAATGGACGGGCACGATGAACCTCACCGAGCCGCAAGCCGGTTCGGACGTCGGCGCGCTGAACACGAAGGCCGTTCCCAATGGCGACGGCACCTACGCGATCACCGGCGGCAAGATCTGGATCTCCTGGGGCGATCATGACGTCGCGGCGAATGTTTCGCATCTGGTGCTGGCGCGTCTTGCCGGCGCGCCGCCGGGCGTGCGGGGCATTTCACTGTTTTTGGTGCCGAAGTTCATTCCGGACGCGAACGGCGAACCGGGCGTGCGCAATGGGCTGCAGGTCGTGTCTCTCGATCACAAACTTGGCCTTCACGGATCTCCGACATGCGTCATGGCGTATGAGGGCGCGACCGGGTGGCTGGTGGGCGAGGAAAACCACGGCCTCGCCTGCATGTTCACGATGATGAACAACGCGCGGCTGGGCGTCGGCCTGCAGGGCATCGGGGTTGCGGAGGCCGCATATCAGAAGGCGCTTGCGTTCGCGACGGACCGCAAGCAAGGCAAAACGCCGCCGTTTGAGGGCGGCTCCGGCGCGATTGTGGATCATGCGGACGTGCGGCGGATGCTGATCCTGATGAAGGCGCAGACCCAGGCTGCGCGCGCCATCGCCTATGATTGCGCGCTGCATCTCGACCTCGCGCATGCGGCGGAAACGGAGGAAGAGCGTCGTTCGGCCGAGGCGATGAGCGCCTTCCTGACGCCGATCGCCAAAGCCTTCGGCACGGACACCGGCAATGAGGTCGCGCATCTGGGCGTGCAGGTGCACGGCGGGATGGGCTTTATCGAGGAAACCGGGGCGGCGCAGTATTCACGCGACGTGCGCGTCACGGCGATCTACGAAGGCACCAATGGGATCCAGGCGATGGATCTGGTCGGCCGGAAACTGTCGATGGACGCAGGTCAGACGGCGTTCGCCTATGTCGCGAGCCGGGCCGAGATCGCCGAGGCGCTGAGCGGGTCAGAGAACCCGGCGCTGCAAGCAGTCGGCAAGGCGATCGCCTCGGCGGCGTCCAAGGCGAAAGGCGTTACGCAGTGGATGCTTGACGCCGATCAGAACGATCGCAACGCGGGCGCTGTCGCCTATCTCCGACTGCTGGCGCTGCTGGGCGGCGCGTCCTATCTGGGCCGCGGCGCAATGGCGACCGGCGATCCCGTGCGGATCGAGCTCGCGCGGTTCTTCGCGGACGTGTTGTTGCCCCAGGCTCACGCGATGGGGCAAGCGGCCGTACAAGGCGCGAGCGGTCTTTACGCGTTGTCTCCCGACGATCTGGCGGCCTGAGATGAAGGATGCGGTCGGCTCGAGCGAACTCGACTATCCGTTTGGAGCCTTGGAGACGTCTGAACCTCGAGAGATCGCCCCGGGTCTGTTTGTCGTGCCGCTCCCTGTGCCGTTTCCGCCTGGCGCGGTTTGTTCTGTCGTGCTCGACGACGGCGATGGTTGGACGATTGTCGACACCGGGCTCCGGCTCGATCAGACGAAAGCGCTTTGGCGCCGACTGCTGGAGACCAATTTCGCAGCAAAGCCGGTGCGCCGCGTCATCGGCACGCACCACCACCCTGACCACATCGGCCTCGCTGGCTGGTTCCAATCAGAGTTCGGCGCCGAGCTCTGGATGCCGCGCACCTCGTGGCTCTTTGCGCGGATGCTGCAGCTCGACGCTTGGACAGAGCCGCCGGCGGAGGCGGCTGCGTTTCATCATCGCGCCGGGTACGACCCAGAAATGATGGCGCGCTGGCGAGAGCGTGCGAAGCAGAACTTCTCGGTGACCGTTGAGCCGATCCCGCTCGGGTTTCGGGCGATCGAGGAAGGCTCGGAGATCGAGTTCGGCGGCCGCCGATGGCGGGTTCTGTTCGGTCACGGGCACGCGCCGGATCACGCCGTCTTCGTGTGCGACGCCGAGCAGATCGTGATCGCCGGCGATCAGGTGCTGCCTCGAATCACCCCCAACATCGGCGTCTACGCGACAGAACCTGATGCGGATCCTCTCGGCGACTGGATGGCGAGCTGCGCGCGGCTGGCTGAGCGCCTGGACGATCGCTTGTTGATCGTTCCGGGGCACGGCGACCCGTTTCGCGGCGCCGGCCGCCGTCTGCGCACGGTGCTCGACAAGCACGTGCGATCGCTCGACCGGCTTGTGGATCACATCGCGCAGCCGCGGAGTGTGGTGGAGTGTTTTCCGGCATTGTTTCGGCGGGAGATCACACCGGCGCTCGAGGGCCTTGCGACAGTCGAAACCCTTGCGCATCTCAACCATCTTTGGCGTCAGGGGCGTGTCGTTCGGCGCGAAAGAGCGGATGGGGTGTATCAGTGGTCACGTGCACATGAGTGAGGTTGCCGATGTTTGAAGTCCCGATGTGGCGCCCGACCGAGGTGACGGGGAAAGTCCAAGGTCCGTTGAAAGGCTGCGTTGATTGCACGCCCGGACCGAGCAGCACGGCCGAGTCGCAGCCGCTTCCCGACGTCATCGCCAACAGTTCGCCTGAGCAAAAAACGCCGGCTCAATGGGCCTATGAGAGGCTGATCCTCTACATTCAGAACTTCGAGAAGCACCTTGATGACCATCATGAGGTCGGGATCGGGCTCGTCTCTGGCGGCGCCGGCGTCATGCGGGTGACCGGCATGGGCTATTTCGCGCCCGACCTGGTCACGTTCTATGGGCTCGACGAGCAGGGGATGAAAACCCAACTGGTCCAGCATGTGACGCAACTCAACGTCACCCTCAAAGCCGCCCCAAAACAGCAAGAGGAGGTGCGTCGCATCGGGTTCGACCTGTCCCGGGCGCTCGAAAGCGACGAACCGCACGTTCACGCAGAGGCGAAGTCGGAATGACGTAGCGTTCGCGAGCCGCCGCCTGACGCGACGTCGCGCTTGCCTCAGGTTTACGTGCACGTCACTCTGGGATGGTCAAAGCAACAAACAACGTCATGGGAGGCGCGTATGGGGCGACTGAAGGGACGCACGGTCTTTATGTCCGGGGGAAGCCGCGGGATCGGTCTGGCGATCGCGCAAGCTTGTGCGGCGGAAGGGGCCAATGTCGCGATCGGCGCCAAGACGGCCGAGCCGCATCCGAAACTGCCAGGCACGGTTTTCACCGCCGCTGAAGAGATCGAGGCCGCCGGATCGGCGCACGGCGCCAAGGCGTTGCCGCTTGTGCTCGACATTCGGGATGGGGACGCTGTGAAAGCCGCTGCGGAAAAAACGGCGGAGACCTTTGGTGGGATCGACATCGTCGTGAACAACGCCTCGGCGATCCAGCTGACGAACACGCCGGCGACCGAGTTGAAGCGTTTCGATCTGATGATGTCGATCAACGCGCGCGGCGCCTTCACCGTGACCCAGGCCTGCCTGCCTTGGTTGCTTAAGTCGGATCATGCGCGCGTACTGACGCTTTCGCCGCCGCTCGATTTTGCGCCGCAATGGTTCCAGAACCACGCGGCCTACAGTTTGGCCAAGTACGGCATGAGCGTCTTGTCGCTCGGATGGTCGGCCGAGTTCGCGGGCAAGATCGGGGTGAACTGCCTCTGGCCGCGCACCACCATCGACACCGCCGCGGTTCGGAATCTTTTGGGCGGAGAAGCCATGGCCAGCGTCTCGCGCACGCCCGAGATCATGGGCGACGCCGCCGTCGAGATCCTGACGCGGACCGTCGAGTTCTCGGGCTGGTTCTGCCTCGACGATCTTGTCCTCGCTGACGCTGGCGTCACGAGTTTCGAGAAGTACTCGGTGACGCCGGGCGCGAAGCTACAGTTGGACTTCTTCGTTCCGAACTCCGCCCCGGCGGTTGAGGCGGCGAACGGCATGGTTGGTTGGCGCGCGCCGGTGCTCTAAAGCCCTCCGCGACGTAGGAGCCCATTGAGCGTTCGTCACGTTCGCGTATAAACGCCAAAAACCAATGCGGAGGGTATGGCATGGCTGACTACAAGCCGGGTGACATGGACATCGCCGAGCAAGAGGCGACCTATGACGGTTTCTGGAAATGGATCATTCGGACGCTCGTTATCGTCGGTATCGTTCTTCTGATCCTTGCGGTGGTCGGAACCTAAAACTCGCCTGATTTCGTTAACCTTCCATCAACCTTAACCCGCCATTGATGGGGTCAACGACGGGCGCACAAGGGCCGCCAGAGATCAAGGTGATCCGGGCCGACGCTAGCGGAGCGAAACACCGCACGACCCGTTCTCAGCGCTTAGAGCGCTGGCGCAATTCAATGGGAGGCTGCTGAGAAAGCGCCTCCCTAAGCGCATTTGCGAAACAGGCGGCACAGCCACTTTTTTGGTATACCAGACATAAGTTCCGGTATTCATTCATTGTTCGAATCGACGCACAAGAATTTGCGCTATAACTCAAAGGGGACCGCTGGCCGCCGTACTGGCCGCCGGCGCTAAAAGAATTGCACGAGGGAGCTCGGTCGATGGGTCAGATAGTCGGCGTACCTAAGGAGGTGCGCGAGGGCGAGGCGCGCGTCGCGTTAACGCCCGAAACCGCAACACGCATTCAGAAGCTGGGTTATTCGCTGAGGGTCGAGGCCGGCGCTGGCGCAGCAGCGAATTTCTCGGATGAAGACTATCGCGCGGCCGGCGTCGAAGTCGTCGACGGCGCACGGGCGCTCTGGGAGGGCTCTGACATCGTCATGAAGGTGCGCGAGCCGGAGATGCATCCGAGCGAGGGCGTGCACGAGACAGAGCTGCTCAAGGAGGGCGGCAAACTCATCAGTTTCATCTGGCCTGCCCAAAACGAAGAGCTGATGTCGCAGTTGGCGGCGCGGAAACCCTCAGCCGTTCTGGCGATGGACATGGTGCCGCGGATCTCGCGCGCGCAGAAGCTCGATGCGCTGAGTTCCATGGCCAACATCGCCGGGTATCGCGCTGTGATCGAGGCGTCGAACAACTTCGGCCGGTTTTTCACCGGTCAGGTGACTGCGGCGGGCAAGGTGCCTCCAGCCAAGGTGCTGGTCATCGGCGCTGGCGTGGCCGGCCTCGCCGCCATTGGCGCCGCACGCGGTCTGGGCGCCATCGTTCGATCTTTTGACGTCCGCCCTGAGGTGGCCGAGCAGATCGAATCCATGGGCGCGGAATTCCTGATGCTCGATTTCGAGGAAGCGGCGGGGACCGAAGGCGGGTACGCCAAGCCCTCCTCGCCGGAGTTCCGCGAGAAGCAGCTGGAACTCTTCCGCGAGCAGGCTCCCGACGTCGATATCGTGATCACCACGGCGCTCATCCCAGGCCGTCCTGCGCCGAAACTGTGGCTCGAGGACATGGTCAAGGCGATGAAGCCAGGCTCGGTGATCGTCGATCTCGCCGCCGAGCGGGGCGGCAACTGCGATCTGACCGTCCCGGATCAGAAGATCGTCACCGACAACGGCGTGACGGTCGTCGGCTACACAGACTTTCCGAGCCGTATGGCGACGCAGTCGAGCCAGCTCTACGGCACCAATTTGCGGCACATGCTCGACGATCTGACGCCGGAGAAAGACGGCCAGCCGAACGTGAACATGGAGGACGTGGTCATCCGCGGCTCGACCGTGATCGAGCATGGCGAGATCACCTTCCCGCCGCCGCCGGTGTCGGTGTCCGCTCCGGCGAAGCCGGCGGCGAAGAAGCCGGAAATCTCCCCCGAAGAACGGGCGCGCCTCGACGAGGAGGCCGCCCGCAAGTCGGGCGTGTTCCAGATGCAGATGCTGGGCGTGGGCGCGGTGCTGATGCTGCTGGTCGGGTCCGTGGCCCCAGCGAGCTTCATGCAGCACTTCATCGTGTTCGTGCTGGCCGTGTTCGTCGGCTTCCAGGTGATCTGGAACGTCTCGCATGCGTTGCACACGCCGCTGATGGCGGTCACCAACGCGATCTCTTCAATCATTATCCTCGGCGCGCTTTTGCAGATTGGCGGTTCGACCGGGCTGGTGGTGATCCTTGCGGCGCTGTCCGTGCTAATGGCCAGCGTCAATATCTTCGGGGGCTTTCTGGTCACCCGGCGCATGCTGGCGATGTTCCAGAAAAGCTGAGGGAATATAGGACATGAGCATCGGAGTTGTTCAGGCGGCCTATGTGGTCGCGAGCGTTCTCTTCATCCTCTCCCTCGGCGGGTTGTCGAACCAGGAGAGCGCCAAACGCGGCATCTGGTACGGGATCGTCGGCATGGCGATCGCCGTTCTGGCGACGATTATCGGTCCAGAAGTCGACAGCAATATCGGCATCCTGATCGCGATGGTGGCGTTGGGCGGCGTCGCCGGTTGGTATGTGGCCAACAAGGTCGAGATGACCCAGATGCCCGAGCTGGTCGCCGGTTTTCACAGTCTCGTCGGGCTGGCCGCGGTTTTCATCGGTCTGAACGCCGACTTTGAATATCGCGCGGTCGAGATGATGACCGAAGCCGAAAAAGCCGGGCTGACAGGTTTCGCCGCGACCCTCGCGAAAAAGTCGGCGGTCGAAATCTCGATCATGCAGGTCGAAATCTTCCTGGGCGTCTTCATCGGCGCAATCACTTTCACGGGGTCGGTCATCGCGTACGGCAAGCTCGCCGGAAAACTCGACGGCAAACCGCTGATCCTGCCGGCGCGGCATCTGTTGAACATCGGCATGGCGGCCGCATGTTTGATCCTGCTGTTCATCTACATGTCTGGCGGCGGCGTCTGGACGATGGTGCTCATGGCCATCATCGCTGGCGTCATCGGCGCGCATCTGATCATGGCGATCGGCGGCGCGGACATGCCCGTGGTCGTGTCGATGCTCAACTCGTATTCGGGTTGGGCTGCCGCGGCGATCGGCTTCACGCTTGGCAACGATCTGCTGATCGTCACCGGCGCTCTGGTCGGCTCTTCGGGCGCGATCCTCAGCTACATCATGTGCCGCGCGATGAACCGTCATTTCGTCAGCGTGATCCTGGGCGGGTTTGGCGGCGAGGCGCAGTCGAGCGGCCAGGCGGTCGAGGGCGAGATGATCGCAACCGACAGCGACACTGTCGCTCAACAGCTTGAGGACGCGGACGAGGTCATCATCGTGCCGGGCTACGGTTTGGCGGTTGCGCAGGCGCAGTCGTCGGTTTCCGAGCTCACCAGGCGGTTGCGCGCCAAGGGCAAGACTGTCCGCTTCGCCATTCATCCGGTCGCAGGCCGTTTGCCGGGCCACATGAACGTGCTGCTCGCCGAAGCGAAGGTGCCTTACGACATCGTTCTGGAGATGGATGAGATCAACGACGACTTCCCGCAGACGGATGTGGCGATCATCATCGGCGCGAACGACATCGTGAACCCGGCGGCGCAGGACGATCCGGGCTCGCCGATCGCCGGCATGCCGGTTCTTGAGGTTTGGAAGGCGAAGAACGTCATTGTCTCCAAACGGGGCCGCGGGACGGGTTATTCGGGCATCGAGAACCCGCTGTTCTTCAAGGACAACACGCGGATGCTGTACGGCGACGCCAAGGACAGCCTGGATAAGCTGCTCCAACAAATGTCCTGATAACGGTGCGCGAGCACAGAAACGCAAAAGGACCGCCGGAGTTTTCTCCTGGCGGTCCTTTTTGTGCGGAATGACGGTTTGAGTTGACGTGCAGGCTACGCAGACGCGTTTTGCCTTGGGTCATCCGCTGAATTTCACGGGCAGGTTCAGCTGGCGCTTAGAGCAGGCCTTCGCGCTGAGCCTTTTTACGAGCCAGTTTCCGGGCGCGGCGGATCGCTTCTGCTTTTTCGCGAGCGCGCTTGACGGACGGCTTTTCGTAGTGTTGACGCAGCTTCATCTCGCGAAAAATGCCTTCGCGCTGCATCTTCTTCTTGAGCGCCTTTAGCGCTTGATCGACGTTGTTCTCACGAACCATTACCTGCACAGTCAGCTCATCCTTTCCTTAAAGGTGACGGGAAGACCGCCCATATAACGCTAAGTATGGGCAATGTCCACGAATCTAACGGCTTAGGTGGTTAAAATGAGTAAAGATGCGCAAAATGCCTCGGGGGATGCCGATCCGGTCCTGGAAGCGCGAGCGCGCATCCTGACGGCGGCTTTGCCAAACGTGCCGTTCGACGGATGGTCGGACGCCTGCCTCAAGCTTGCGATTGAGGACGCGGGCGTCGACCGCAATCTTGCGAAACTCGCCTATCCGCGCGGCGGTTTGGACCTTGCGAGCGCGTTTCACCGTTTGGGCGACGAGGAGATGGTCCAGCGTTTGAAGAATGCGGATCTCGGTGCGATGCGCATCCGCGAGAGGGTCACCTTCGCGGTCCGGACAAGGATCGAGATCGCCGCACGCCATCGCGAAGCTGTGCGCAAGGGGGCGGCGTTATACGCGCTGCCAACGAACACTGCGGAGGGCGCTCGCCTGATATGGGAGACGGCGGATCACATCTGGACCGCGCTGGGCGACCCGTCGGAGGATCTGAACTGGTATTCGAAACGCGCAATCTTGTCGGGCGTGTACAGTTCGACCGTCCTTTATTGGCTCGGCGACAACAGCGAGGGTTTCGAAGATACCTGGGGCTTTCTCGACCGTCGGATCGACGGCGTGATGCGCTTTGAGAAATTCAAAGCCCAGGTCAAGGAGAACCCGTTGGGCAGAATGCTGATGCGAGGGCCCGAGTGGTTGGCCAGCCGTGTTCGCAAACCGGGCGGCCCGGTGGAGACCGGCACGCCTGTCGATCTGCCGGGTTAACGCGCCGCCGGGCCTGTTAATCGGGTGACATGACCCATTTTCCGGCCGGGCCGCGCTTCAGCCTTGCCGTAGTGGTGGAAGCCGGTGTGCGGCGCGCCCTCGCGCAGCGCCTCGGCATGGATCTCGTCGCCGATGAGGTTCGTCATCTGCGCGTCTGAATGCCGTTTCGGATCGCCTAGCGGCCACCCGCAGACAGCGCGGATATGTTGCTCGAATTGGCTGACCGCGCAGGCTTCGATCGTCCAATGCCCCGAGTTGTGGACCCGTGGCGCGAACTCGTTGACCTGCAGCTTGCCGTCGGGCAACGCAAAGAACTCGACACCCATGACCCCAACGTAGCCGAGCGCGTCTGCAAGGCGCGTGGCTGTCTCGATGGCGACGCGCGCTTGCTCCGCGGGGATCGCGCCCGGGACGGCGCTGGTGTGCAAGATCCCGTCGCGATGGACGTTTTCAGCCGGATCGAAGGAGCGGATCTCGCCGGCGCGGCCCCGCGCGACGATAACAGAGAGCTCGCGCTCGAAGGGCGAGATCGCCTCCAGAATCGCGGGCGCATGACCGATCTGGGCAAGCGCGCTCTCGGCCTGGTCGCCGAAGCGCAACCGAACCTGGCCCTTCCCGTCATAGCCGAGGCGTCGGGTCTTCAGAACGCCCTGGCCGCCAAACTCCTCGAGCGCGTCGCGAAGCTCGGCGATCTCGTCGATCTTGGCGAAGCGCGTCGTCGCGATCACGGCCTCTTGCAAGAAGGTCTTTTCGGTCAGGCGATCCTGACTGACTCTCAACGCATTGGCGTCTGGATACACAGGCGCTTCCGCCGCGATCGCGGTCAAAGCGTCGGCGGGGACGTTCTCAAACTCCAGCGTGACGACATCGCAGGATTGGGCGAACCGCTTCAGCGCTTCGACGTCGTCATAGGCGCCCTCCGTCGCCTTATCGCAGACCTGGAAGGCGGGATTGTCGCCCGCTGGCGCGTAGATATGCGGTCTCAGACCCAGCCGAGCCGCGGCCATCGCCAGCATTCGACCTAACTGCCCGCCGCCGAGGATCCCGACGCTGCAACCCGGTTCCACCATTGGGCTCATCCGTCAGTAGGCTCGATTGCGACCGCGTCGGACTGCGCCTGCCGCCAGGCGTCGAGCCGGGCGGCGAGGCCCGGGGCAAAGGCGCTCAGCCCGCTGGCGGCCAAAAGGGCGGCGTTGATCGCGCCGGCCTCTCCGATGGCGAGCGTGCCCACCGGGATCCCCTTTGGCATCTGAACGATCGAAAGCAGGCTATCCAGGCCCGAGAGGGTCTTCGACTGAATAGGGACGCCAAAAACGGGAAGAGATGTTTTGGCGGCGAGCATGCCCGGCAGATGCGCGGCCCCGCCGGCGCCTGCGATGATCGCCTTCAGGCCCCGCGCCCGCGCCGTCGCCGCGTAGTCGAACATCCGGTCAGGCGTACGATGGGCGGATACGATCTTACATTCGTGCGCGACGCCAAGCGCCGTCAGGGTCTCGGAGGCGAGCTGCATCGTCGGCCAGTCCGATTGACTGCCCATCACAATGCCGACCAGCGCGTTTTCAGGATCCAAGGGCGCCGCCATCGAGCCTCCCACTTCTCAACCATCCAAAAGCAATAAGGCCGCGGTTCTGTGCGACCGCGGCCCAAAACGCAACAGAAACTCGCGTGTTTCTAGGCGATGATGTCTGGCGTCAACTTGTCCCGCAGCTTGGTGATTTCGTCTTTCAGGACGAGCTTACGCTTCTTCATTCGCTGCACTTCGAGGCTTACGAAGCCGCCGCCGTTTGACGCTGCGTCGACCGCGTCGTTCAAGCGCTTATGCTCATTGAGCAATGCCTCAAGTTTCATCCGCAAGGTTTCTTCCGGACTCATTACTACCATGTCATCACCTTATCCGTGGATCAGGTTTGATGCTGTATCGACGAGCCGCGCCCGCCCCCGCACGCAGCACCGAAGCCAAACATATACAACAATCAACAACATTGTGCGAATGGATTGCGATGTCTTCGTCCGGAAATGAAACGAATGATGCGTTTTGGCGGTTCTCGTTGCGGCTTTACGCCCGCGAGGGAGCCGCCGGGTTGTGCCTCAAGCTCCAGGACGCGCACGGGTGCGACGTCAATGTGGTGCTGTTTGCGCTTTGGACGGGTTTGGAGTCTGGGCGCTTGAAAGCCACGTCTGCGGAAAAGGTCGTCCGCTTCAGCAGGGAATGGCGCGTTCGCGCCGTCCAACCTTTGCGCGATCTTCGCATCGATCTAAAGACGGGCGTCGCCGATGTCGATGCGGCGCCGTTTAGAGAGCAGGTGAAGCGGCTTGAGCTGGCTGGCGAAAAGCTCCAGCAGCAGACCATCGCGCAATGGGCCGAGACGGATGGCCGCGCGGGTGTCGATGCGGCCGCAGAAAATCTTATCTCCTGTCTCAAGTTGAGTGGGGTCGACACCGTCGCGTCCGAGCCCGATTGGCGCGCGCTGCTGTCAATCGCCGTCGAAGAAGGATGACTTCAGAATGAGTTGGATCGGAAGACGAGTTGGCAGAATGCTGCGCCCGGAACCATGCGTCAGCGTGCTGAGGCTATCTGGCGCGATTGGCGGGGGAGGCCGCCTGTCGCGAGGACTGGACGACGCCCGGCTCGCAGAACAGATCGAGCGCGCTTTCGAGGCAAAGCGCCTCAAGGCCGTCGCCTTGGCGATCAACTCGCCCGGCGGTTCGCCCGCCCAGTCGTCCCTGATCGCCCGCCGGATCCGCGATCTTGCGTCCGAGAAAGACGTTCCGGTGCTGGCGTTTTGCGAAGATGTCGCGGCGTCCGGCGGCTATATGCTGGCCTGTGCTGCCGATGAAATTTATCTCGATGAAAACTCGATCGTGGGATCGATTGGCGTGATCTCCGCGTCTTTCGGGTTCGACCAGGCGATCGAGCGCGTGGGCGTGACGCGCCGTCTGCAAACAGCGGGCGACCGGAAGTCGCGTCTGGACCCCTTTCTTCCGGAGAAGTCGGAAGATCGGGCATGGTTGCAGGGCCTTCAGGAGAAACTACACGCAAACTTCATTGAATTTGTTCGGCAGTCGCGAGGCGCTCGGCTGGGGAATCCACCCGGCGCCGACCTGTTCTCGGGCGAAGTTTGGGTGGGCGAAGACGCTGTTCAAACGGGGCTTGCGGATGGGATCGCCAGACTTCGACCCTTCTTGCGAGAGCGCTACGGCGAACGGGTCCGCTTCAACGTGATTGAGCCGCGTCGCAGTTTCTGGGAGCGTTTTGGCGGCGGGTTGCGCCGTGACGGCCTGGCGGAGGATTTGATCGACGGCGCCTTGGAGAAGCTTGAAACGCGAGCGCTGTGGGCGCGCTTTGGCTTGTAACCGGTTCGGAGTGCTCAGGTGGTAACCAAGATTCTACTGACGATGGGCATTGTCGCCGGAGTGCTTTTCGCACTCCGTTTCCTGGGCCGCTCGCGCGTTGGTCGAAAGTCCAGGGTTACGTCGGCTGAGGACTTGATTCCCTGCCCGAAATGCGGCGCTTACCGCTCAACGCTGCGGATCTGCGATTGTGCCGAAGAATAAAAGCCTCGCAAAAATAGATATTTAGAGCGCATTAATCAGTGTTGCTGAAAGGCCGCCGCCGAAATTTGCACAGACAATTCATGGCGCGGCCGATTGTGATGTGGGGGGATCCTCCTACATAGCCCCTCAACGACGTGTACAAAAACACCAAACAAGGCGGGACGGGCAGGATCGAGCGCCCCTAGAGGCGGCGGCCCCAGAGGAGTCTGAGCGGAATGAGCTTTGTCTACGTGGCCGTCGGCCTGATGCTATTGTTGATCGCCGGCGATCTGCTCGTTCGAGGCGCCGTTTCCTTGGGTCTGCGCGCCGGGATACCGGCAGTGATCGTCGGCTTGACGATTGTTGCGTTCGGCACCTCGGCCCCCGAGTTGTTCGTCACCATCGAGTCCGTGATGGAAGGCGTTCCGGGCCTCGCCGTCGGCAACGTCATCGGCAGCAACATCGCCAACGTCCTGCTTGTTCTGGGGTTGCCGGCCTTGCTGGCGCCGATGGGAGATCATTCCAACGAAACGCGGCGCAACTACATCATCATGATGTTCGTCACCATGGTGGCCGTCGCGCTTTGTCTGGCGGGCCCGTTGACCTGGTGGCAGGGCGGTTTGCTTCTCACGATGCTGGCGATGTTCCTCTTCGACACGTACCGGTCGGCGATGGCCAGCCGTGCGCGGGGCGAGGACGTCGAAGTCCCGGACGAGTTGGAAGACGCCGACCCGCAGATGCCGCCGTGGAAAATCGCCTCGCTGATTGGCATCGGCATCATCGGTTTGCCGGTTGGCGCGGGTTTCGCCATCGAAGGCGCGCGGGATATCGCGCTTTCCTATGGATTGTCCGACGAAGCGGTTGGGCTGACGATAATCGCTCTGGGCACCTCGCTCCCCGAACTCGCCACCACTGTCATGGCTGCTGTGCGCGGCCGCGCTGACGTCGCGATTGGCAACGTTATCGGATCCAACCTCTTCAATCTTCTCGCCATCCTCGGCGTTGCGGCGTCGCTCGGCGAGATCACGCTGCCGGCGGAGTTCCTCAACCTGAACCTCTGGGTGATGGTCGCCGCGTCGGCCGCGCTTGCGCCCTTCATCTTTATGCGCCGCAATGTCGGCCGCATCGCCGGCGGCGTGTTCGTCGCAGCCTATGTCGTGTACATCGCGCTTGTCTTGCAGCCCACTCCGACGCCAATCTAACTGCGGAGAATGAGGTCCGCATATGAATGTTGGAGCAGCGCTCGTAACTGGAGCCGCGAAACGCCTCGGGCGCGCCATGGCGCTCGATCTCGCCAAGCAGGGATGGGCGGTCGGAATTCACTTTAACGGATCGGCTGCTGACGCCTACGCGACCGTTGAAGAGGCGTTGAGCCTCGGCGCGCCTGCGGCTGTGTCCTTGCAGGCGGACCTGTTGGACGAGACGCAAAGCTCGCCCCTGGTGGATCGGGCGGCCGAAGCGCTGGGTCAACCGCTGACCCTGTTGGTCAACAACGCGTCGATCTTCGAGAATGACAGCATCGAGACCGCGTCGCGCGAGAGTTGGGACCGGCACGTCGAATCGAATCTGCGCGCTCCGTTTGTGCTGACGCAGAGATTCGCTGAGCAATGTCCGGACATGCGCGTTGTCGATGGCGAACCTCTCGCAAGTGGTCTTGTCGTCAACATGCTGGATCAACGCGTGCACAAGCTGACGCCCATGTTCATGAGCTACACGATCGCGAAGATGGGGCTGTGGGCTTTCACCCGAACGGCCGCGCAGGCTTTGGGGCCGCGTATCAGGGTGAACGGCATTGGCCCGGGCCCGACGATGGCCAACGATCGACAGACGGACGATCATTTTCTTCGCCAACGTGCCGCAACCATTTTACAACGCGGCGCAGATGCGTCAGATATCTGCGCCGCGCTTCGGTATTTCATCGACGCAAGGTCGGTCACGGGGCAAATGATCTCTGTGGACGGTGGTCAACATCTTATCTGGCAGACGCCCGACATCATCGGCCTGTCTGAGTAGCGGTTAGCAAATGCGAGACAGCCCGGAACTCTCTAGCGGTCAGAACGCCGCTGACCTTCGTCGTGTTTTTGTTCGTGACTATACCTTGGACGCGTCGATCGGCGTTCATCCTCACGAGCTTGAGAAACTCCAACCGATCATCGTGAGCTTGGATCTCTCGGTCCGCCCGGCGGACAAAGACTTCCAGCTGGTCTTCATGCCCCCTCCTCGGGACGGCGACGAGCTGGCGCGTGATGTCGTCTGCTATGAAAGCCTGACGAATATGGTGCGGCGGCTCGCGCAGAGCGGACACATCGATTACGTCGAGACGATGTGCGAGCAGATCGCCACGCATTGCCTTGAAGACGATCGCATCATGGAAGTCACTGTTATCGTTGAAAAACCGGAAGCGATCACTGATGCGCGGGCCGCTGGAGTCGCTCTGACTCGCTGTCGTTGACAGGTGAACTTCCTGAGTTGTCAACACCAGTAGACACGACAAACGGCCGCAGAGAGACTCGGAAAAAAGTTCTACCTGCTGGGCAAAAATTAGCAGAATAGAGAATTTTTTCCCGCCAAATCGGATCTGGGCATAAGGCTTATCTCGATCGGTGTAAGTTTAACTTATCAGTGTATTCGGGGTTCTCCTCGAAAGAGAGCGTTCTCCTCAGCTTTATCCACAGAAATTCGGTAGGTTTTGAGCGCATTTGACCGGACAGCGGCGGCCACCGTTTCGACGCGGGAGCCTTGGGCGAAATCACGTCTTTGGGCTCAAGAAATCGCACACCCTCTCACGAGAGGTCTGCGAATGCGGTTCGGATACATGCGCGGTTTCTGGATAAAGAAAACCTGTTTGGGTCTGCAGATCTCGGGGCCGGCGCGCTATGTGTGATGAATGGCGAAACCAAAAGACAGTCTGTCAGAATCTGGAGCCGAGCAGGACTGGCTGGGGCTAGTAGGTGCAGGAGTCGGCTATGGCGACGGCGGGATATGTGAAAACGCTGCCGGACGCGCCGGGGGTCTACCGGATGCTCGATACGAAAGGTCGCGTTCTCTACGTTGGAAAGGCTCGCAGTCTGAGAAAGCGGGTCGCGAACTACGCCAATCTCACTGGCCACACGAACCGTATCCTGCGGATGATCTTGTCGACGGCGTCCATGGTTTTCGTCAGGACCGAGACAGAAACCGAGGCGCTGCTGCTCGAAGCAAACCTCATCAAGCAGCTAAAGCCGCACTACAACGTGCTTCTCCGCGACGACAAGAGCTTCCACCATATCCTCATCAAAGCGGGGCAGAAACCGCAAATCACCAAGCACCGGGGGGCGAAGACGGACAACGGCGTCTCCTTCGGGCCGTTTGCCTCGGCCGGCGCGGTCAATCGGACGCTGAACCAGCTTCAGAAGGCGTTTCTGCTTCGGAACTGCTCGGACAGCATGTTCGAAAACCGAACGCGCCCGTGCCTGCAGTATCAGATCAAACGCTGCGCAGGTCCTTGCGTCGGGCTGGTGTCCGAGGCGGACTATGAGCGGCTCGTTGATGACGCGAAGTCCTTCCTCACAGGGCGCTCGACCAAGGTGCAGACCGATCTCGCCGAGCGAATGGCTGAAGCATCTACCAACCTAGAGTTCGAACGCGCCGCCGCCTTGCGCGATCGCATCCGAGCCCTCACCCAGATCCAGGCGCATCAAGGCGTGAATCCGCAAGGAGTGTCGGAGGCGGACGTCGTCGCCCTCCATACCGATAAGGGCCAGTGCTGCATTCAGGTCTTCTTCTTCCGTTCGGGTCAGAATTGGGGGAATAGGGCGTATTTCCCTCGGGCCATGCGAGACTGTGAAGACGCAGAGATCCTCGAGGCGTTTCTCGGACAGTTCTACGGACAGAAATCGCCGCCCCGGCAGTTGCTTCTCTCGCACGAGCCGACGAATGGAGACCTGATCGCTGAAGCCCTCTCGACGGTTGCGGGTCGCAGAGTCGAAATCCTCATACCCAAGAAGGGTGAGAAACGGGGACTTGTCGAGCATGCGTTGTCGAATGCGCGGGAATCTCTGGCGCGCAAGGTCGCTGAAAGCGCGACGCATGCGAAACTGCTTGCGGGCGTCGCCGACGCCTTCGATCTTTCCGACCCTCCAGAGAGGATCGAGGTCTATGACAACTCGCATATCCAGGGCGCCAACGCCGTTGGCGGAATGGTCGTCGCGGGCCCCGAAGGCTTTGTCAAAGGCCAGTACCGCAAGTTCAACATAAAGGACGCCTCGCTTAGCCCGGGAGACGACTTTGGCATGATGCGCGAAGTCTTGACCCGGCGGTTTTCAAGGTTGCTGAAGGAAGACCCCGACCGCGAGGGAGAGGCCGGGGGCGTGTCCCTCTGGCCCGACGTCGTTTTGATCGATGGCGGCGCGGGTCAGTTGACGGCCGCGGTCGAGACGCTTGACGCGCTTGGCGTGGAAGACGTGGCTGTCGTCTCGGTCGCGAAGGGCGAGGAACGAGACGCAGGTCGCGAGGTCTTTCACATGCCGGGTAAGCGTCCTTTCGCTCTGCCGTTTCGCGACCCGACGCTTTACTTTCTGCAAAGGCTGCGCGACGAGGCGCACCGCTTCGCGATTGGCGCGCATCGGCAAAAGCGCGCCAAGGCGACAGGTGCGACGCCGCTCGACGAAGTTCCCGGCGTTGGGGCCGCGCGAAAACGTGCGCTGTTGGCGCATTTCGGATCCGCTAAAGCGGTGACGCGCGCCGGTTTGGCCGACCTCGAGGCGGTGGATGGGGTCTCAAAGGCCCTCGCGAAGAAGATCTATGATTTCTTTCACGGCGGCGAAGTGGCGGTCGCGGCGACGGCGCCGACGGGAGAGTGATGGATTGACCAAGCCTTCGCCGGACGCCCCGCCATCTTCACTCAACTTGCCTAACGTCTTGACCTGCCTACGCATCGTGGCGGGCCCGGTGATCCTGCTCTGGTTTTTCATCGACCCACGCAGTCCTGGTCCGTTCGTCGTGTTCGTCTTCGCCGCGATGACGGATTTTCTGGATGGATGGACGGCGCGGCGCTTTGGGCAGATCACAGCGATCGGCCGGATCCTCGATCCGATCGCTGATAAAACCCTGACGATCTCGGTGTTGCTGGCTCTCGCCTCGACGCCGCTAGGGGGCGACTGGGTGTTTCTCGCGGCTGCGGCCACAATCGCTTTGCGCGAAGTGAGCGTCGCAGCCCTGCGCGCATACTTGCGTTGGTCAAACGCGCCGACACGCCTTTCGGTCACGAACTTGGCGAAGTGGAAGACGATCATGCAGTTTACGGCTTTGGGCGCGCTGATCGCGTCCGTTGCTTTGTCCTCCGCAGGTCTGGAACTCTTCGGTCTGTGCGTATTGTGGATCGCGGCGGGACTTACGATAGTGACTGGGTGGGATTACTTCGCAAAGGCGTTCGTGCTGTTGATGAACAGGTCGACCGGCGCTGGATCCTGAGAAGAAAGGAACCCTGATGCAGGTGCTTTATTTCGCCTGGTTGCGCGAACGGATCGGCAAGGGATCTGAGACGGTTGATCCCCCTGCGGATGTCGCGACGCCGGCAGCGCTGATTGATTGGCTGAAATCCCGCGAGGAGCGTTACGTCGCGGCGTTCCAGGACGTTTCTGCGGTGAAGGTCGCGATCGATCAGAAACAGGCCGACATGACGACCTCGCTTGCCGGCGCGCGCGAAGTCGCCTTCTTTCCGCCGGTGACGGGCGGATGAGCGTTCGTGTTCAAACCGACGACTTCGACATAAACGCTGAAATAGCCGCGTTGACGAATGGGCGCGCTGACATCGGCGCCGTCGTGACGTTCACAGGTCTTGTTCGCGACGCCGAAGGCTCCGTGTCGGAAATGACGCTCGAGCACTATCCAGGGATGACCGAAGCGGCCCTGACGGAGATCGAAGCGGAGGCGCGCGCGCGGTGGCCTCTGCAGGGCGTCACGATTATTCATCGCGTCGGTCCGCTCGCGCCGGCCGATCAGATCGTGCTCGTCATCGCCGCGAGCCGTCATCGCCAAGCCGCTTTCGAAGCCGCCGCGTTCCTGATGGACTACCTGAAAACGCGCGCTGCGTTCTGGAAGAAAGAGGCGTCGCCCGATGGCGACGCGTCGTGGGTGGACGCGCGTGAAAGCGACGAGGCGGCCGCGGAGCGATGGGGACGAACCTAGCCGTTGGCGCCGTTTTGCGAGAGCAGCGTCGCCTGAGCGACCCATCTGTCGCGCACAATCCGCCCGTTGAACCGAAGCTTGGTATCGAGCCAGGCGACGTCGGCCGCGCTGAATTCTGCGATCTGCTTGTAATAGAAAAGCCCCAGATCATTGAGCAGCGCTGCGAGTTTTGGGCCCACCCCCTTGATCTTCTTGAGATCATCCGCGGGTCCCTGCGTCGCCGCTTCTAGCAGCGAGCTTGGCCGCGGCGCGCTCTCGATGCTGAATCCGGCCTCCAGCAGCCGCAGCGCCTCGTCCTCGATCGGGTTCAGAACGTTCCTGTCGCCCTCGTCGCGGATGGGTTGCGCCGGCGCCGGAGTGAACGCAGGCGCGAGCGGCGCAGGCGCCACAGGGGGCTGAGCCGGCGCGACCGGCGAGTAGGCGATGGGCTCCGCCGCGCGGGGAGCGCTGTCTGCGAGTTGCAACGCCTGAGGGGCCCAGCGTGCTCGGACACCTTCGCCCTTCAATCCAAGGGACGAGTCGAGCCACGCCAACCCGCCGGGCCCGAACCCTGCGATCTGATCAAAGTAAAAGACGCCTAGCGCATTCATCCGAGACGCCAATCTCGCGCCGACCCCGGTCAGAAGCGTCAAGTCATCGGCGTCGCCCCGCGCCGGAGCGTGCAGCAAAGTCGCCGGTCGCGCTCCGACGATTTGGTTCGGCGCGCCGGCCTCGCTCATCTCAAGTGCGGCCGCTTCGGCCCCGGAAAGCGGCGCCGTGATCGCGATCGCGCCGGGCGATCCGTCAAGCGCTTCGGGCGCTGCGGCGGGCGTCGGCTCGGTTGATGGATCATCAACCCCATCATCGCTGGCGCCGCTCGGGTCGGTCCACGCGCCGTCCGGTCCGAGACGAAGGCCGCCGTCGAGCTTCTGCTGAGCCAGAGTCTGTGTTTGCGGAAGCCAGCGGTCGCGAATGACGCGGCCATCGAAGGATAAGCGGCGGTCGATCCATGCGAAATCAGCGGGAGAAAAGGCGGCGATCTGACTGAAGTAGAAGACGCCCAACTCGTTCAGGAGCACTTCCAAACGGGGCCCTACGCCTTGGATCAGCTTGAGATCGTCAGGCTCGCCGGCGTTTGGTTCAGCCAGCAGGCTGAGCGGCCGGTTGTCCTCGTTGGCGCTGAAGGCGTCGCTTTGGATGAGTTCCAGCGCAGCGGCCTCCGCGCCGGAAACCGGTCCGCCCGACATGTCCGCGTCCGCGACCCGCCGCACATCGGGCGTGGCGGCGGTGGAAGGGACGATTGAACCGTCGTCGACAGTCAGGCTATCGGCGACGCCAGCGAACGACTGCGCTCGGCTCGCGCCTCCCGCGCGCAGGCGTTCAACCTCTGATTCCGCAAGCGAAAGACGCGCTCTCAAAGCGTCGCGTTCCTGTCGAAGCTGACCCGTGTCGCCCTCGGTTTGCGCCGACTGAAGCGCCTCGAACTCGGCGAGCCGTTGACGGAGGGTTTCGATCTGTGCGGCGGCGCGTGGGTCTCCCTCGGCCTCGACGAGCGCTCCGCTGAACCCTAGCGCGGCTTCGGTCAGTTCGCGCACCTGAGCTTCCGCCGTCCAGAGACGAGACTTGAGCGTCGCCGTTTCCGCCTTCGCCTTGTCGAGCTCCTCGGTCGTCGCGTCGGTTTGGGCGCCGTCGCCTGCGGCTTCGCGCGCCTGACGCAGCTCATTGATCCGCCATTCCGACGTCCAGAGCCGCGACCGAAGCGAGGCGTTCTCGGTTCTGAGCGTTTGGAGCCCAGCCCCGTCCGCGACTGGTGGAGTCACGACGGTTTCGACTGTCGCGGGCGTCTCTGTACGTTGCTGGCGCAGCGCGGTTTCCGCTTGCGCCAGTCGGTGGCGCAAGGAGGCCGCGTCGTCCTGAACCGCAGCCAGCAGAGCTGCGGCCCCAGCGACCGGGGCGGCCACGGCGGCAACGTCAACGGGGGCGGCGTCTTGGCCCCCCGCTCTGAAGGCGCGCAGCGCTGCTTCGCTCTGCGCTAGTTTCGCGCGCAGAGCATTCGCATCGTCAATCGCGGCGGCGGTGTCGATCGACGCGTGCTCCGGCGCTACAATCGCCCCAGTCGCGCCATCTCCTGCGCGAAGGTCTCCGAGGCTTGTCTCCAGGGTCGCCACACGAGACCGAAGCGTTGCCGCTTGGGCTTGTGCAGTTGTCAGCGCGAGCGCGTCAGAGTCCTCTTTGTCGTCCTTCGAGCCTGCGTCTTTCCAGCTCTGAAATCGGATCCGCGAAAGTTCTCGCTGGAGGTCGTCAACCTCGGCCTTGAGCGCATCCGTCCGGTCTTCGGGAAGAGCGGACGGCGCTTCTGTTTCTTCCTTTTCCTGAATGACGATCGGGACCGCGAGCGCCTTTGCGAGATCTGTCTCAGCGAGGTCCCAATCCACTGCGCCGCCTGATCGTCCGGCGGCTACGACGGTTTCAAGCCGTCGTCCCAGGAGCCAGGACCGATAGCGCAATCCGCTTTCGCCAACCTCCGAAAAATCAACCTCTGCCGCGAAGGCGCTCGGCGGCGGTGCGTCGGCGGCCGCCTCAGCCGCTGCTGTGGCGAGGTCCAACGCCTCCGATTCCGCCTGTTCCAGAAGCGCCTGGAGGTTTTGATTCTGGGTCTCCAGGTCGGTGATCTGCTTTTCCAAAGCGGACGTGTCGGCAGGCAGCGGCGCCGAAACGGCCAAAGGAGCAGGAGGATCTGCGTCGCCTGGCAAGGTCAGCGTCTCGCCGTCAGCCATGCGCCGCGCATCTGCTTCAGCGGTTTGGCAGCGCTTGAACAACCACACCATTGTCGCGCCGAGCACGAACGCCACGGTAAACCAGATCCAAGGGTCCAAGATTGCGTCCATCATCGCCCCTATCCCAAACTGTACCCGATCGCCGACCCCAAACCTCGGCGCTGAGCATCACGTCTCGACATGTCTTTAAGCGCAAGCGCTGTTTGCGCGCCAGACTCGCCTTGAAAAACTATTGCACCGACCGAAACTCGATCCGTCGGTTCTGCGCACGACCGGCGGCCGAAGAGTTGTCCGCGATCGGCTCAGCTTCGCCATATCCTTTTGCGATCAATATGTCAGGCGCGATCGAACGGGCGATGAATGCAAACCGTATCGCCGCGGCGCGCTGTTGGCTCAGCGCCAAGTTGATCTCTTCCGGACCCTCGGAATCGGTGTGGCCTGCGATCTCGACAGAGACTTCCTGGCATGCCGCCAGGGCCCGCCCGAGCAGGTCCAGCATTGGATAGCTTTTGGGATCGATCGTCGCCGCGCCGCTTTGGAAGGAGATCGGCTCCTGCGAAACCAGCGTGTTCAGGCGCGAGACGCACTCATCGCCAAACGCAGTGTCGAACTCCTTGGTCACGCGCCGCCGCGGCGGCGCCGGTTCACGAACCGCGATCCGTGAAAAGCGGGTGAACTCTGACGGCGTGTTCAAAGCCAAGACGCCAAGGGCGGCGCGCGCTTCTTCTCCGGATGTGGCGCGCCCGCGCAGATACACCGCGCCCCCTTCCGCCATTAACTCGCCTTCGCCCAGTTTCGCCAACGCTTCGAGACCCGCCATCAGCGCCGGCTGCCACCCGTCCGGAGCCTCCGCGGCGCCGACCTTCAGTTTGTCGGACTCGATCTGTCCGCCGAATTTCGCGCGCGCGTACGTCGCGATAACCGCTCGCGTGGCGTCGTTCTCCACCACTCCGCTGATCGACAATGGCGCATTCTGTTGACTGCGTGCGACGAAGAAATACGCCGTCGGGTCTTCAGGCGCTTCCGCCGGCGAGCCGTCGCCTGTCAGGAAACTGGGTTCGCGCGCTTCGACGACATCGAGACGATAGTTTGCCGGAAGCCGCGCAGAAAGACGCGTTTCCAGCCGGGCTCGGGTCGAGGTTTCACCTGGCGCCGACAGCAATATCGACTCGTCGATCATCTTGACGCTGCCGATCTTGAGTTGGTTCAGAGCGTCGATCACGATTTCCGCTGCGGCCTCCCATTCCGATGGCGCGCCCCGCGCGAGGCTTAGATTTGCAGTCGCTCCGCTGGCCTCCAACGCTTCCGTCCAACGCGCCGCGGCGTACTTGTTCGGAGCATAACCAGTCAGCCGGGTCTCGCCGGGCTGTTTGACAATCGTCAGAACGTAAGGCGTGAAAATCGGCAGGATTTCCTGGATATCGATTTCCAGTTTGTAGGGCGCTGGCCAGTCGTCCTCGGCGGCGTCGCGCGCGGCTTCGATGTCGGCGCCCTTTGGCACAAATCCGTCTAGGCGAACCTGATCATCGATGATCCGAATATCGCCTTCTTCCATCGAGGCCAGAACGGCGATCGCCCGTTGCACTGAGTCGGTCCACTGGTCGTTCGGCGCGCCGTTGGCGACCATGCATCCGCCGTCTCGCGCGCCGGCCGGGCTCGCCCCGCCGGCGGATTTCCACGCGCCCAACGCCACGGACCGCATGCGCGCGTCGGGCGCCATGCATCGTTCGATGGTCAGCCCGTCAGCGGTTTTTCGCGCGACGAATTCATACGGCGAGATCAACGGCGGTGGTGCAGCGACTTCAAACTCCAGCTCGAAGCTGTCGCCCAGACGCCGCCGCAACGCGTCATAGATGCTGTCGCGCGCCTGGGCGTCGTGCGCGGCGCCGACGATCCGAACCAGACTGCGGTCGACTTGCGCTTGCCCGACGCGCAGGGCTGCAACGGCGTCGATCGACGCCTCGGCCGCAGCGATCCACCCCGCGTCGGCTGCGCGCTCCTGCATCTTCATAAGATTGTAGAAGTCGTAGCCAGCGCTGGCGAGTTGAGCCCGCGCGCTCAAGAGGTCGCGCGCTTCCTCGTTTGGCGCTTCGCCGCTCAAGGTCAGCGCTTCAGTGTCCTTCTGAACCTGAAGGGTGGCGGGTTTTTCACCGATGAGGGGGGTGACGATGTCGAGGTTGTCGACGACTGCAGAGACCCCGTCCATGCCATTGATGCTGGTGAGAACGACGCCGCGATCGCTCTCCGAGCGCACCTGCCCAGAGAGCTCCAGAACAAGGCCGTCGGCGTCAATCTGGACGCCGGAATGTCCGATCGCCTGCAGCGTCTCGGTCGCCCGAGCTGTCACCCTGGTCTCCAAGGCTCCTGCGATGTAGCGGCCAAAAACCAGGGCTGCCAAGCACAGGAACGCAATGCTGGCGAAACCGATCAGTTCGCTACGGCGCATCTGGGCTCATCATCCTATGTCAGATTGCGTGTTTGCGCCGTGGAAGCGCAACGACCAACGCTCGACATCTCCGCGAAATCGGACCCGGTTATGGCATTCGCATGGTCAGCTCGCCAAGAAGTTTCCGACGCGGCTGCGCCTGCGGTCGCAAAAGCCGCCCCATTTGAAAGGATCTTGGTTGAAGTTGGCTGGGGCGGCAGGATTCGAACCTGCGCATGGCGGTACCAAAAACCGCTGCCTTACCGCTTGGCTACGCCCCAATGCGTCGCGATGACTTATCGCCCGTCGACGAGGGTTTCAAGCTTTCCACGCTTCCTTTTCGCGAAAGGCGCTGCTGGCAAACACCTTGCGCTGGAGTGTCAGTTTCGCTAACTGACCGTCTCGGATCGGAGTATAGCTCAGCCT
>ERZ1740059.11-NODE-11-length-108962-cov-6.733240_pt1 | contig 108962 bp, 106 predicted proteins | sample MGYA00581744_ERZ1740059 | MGnify/ENA primary metagenome ERZ1740059 (study PRJEB43018, sample SAMN04849738) | marine metagenome | isolation source: floating plastic debris | place: Pacific Ocean | collected 2008-08-28 | study: EMG produced TPA metagenomics... | reverse complement strand
CAGTTCATCGGGAACCCGAGACAGCGTCTTGAGATCGTCGACAACTCTGAGGAGACCAGTCAGCGTACGACTGCGTGCGCCGCCAGATCTTCGGAAATTTTCGTTATTTTTTAGAGATCTAGGCTGCCGCCCGTTTAATTGAGTACGCTTCTGCCTACCCTCCGACCTTTGTTCGGTGTCGAGCTGGGCAGATGCCGTCGTCCCAAAAGCTCGCGACGAACCGCAATGACGCGAAAAAAGCACCGGACCAAAATCTGACGCCGGAAAGGTCGTGAGCCGTCTGAACGCGATCCGCCATGGGATCCTCAGTTCACGTATCATAGGCGATGGCGAAGAGACGGAAGCGTCCTTGAAGTTGCTCGATCAACTGAGGTCAGACTTTGGTCCCAAGTGCGCCATCGAGAGTGCTCTTGTTGAAAAGCTGGCGCTCACATTGTGGCGGAACTGACGCTTGGTCGAAGCGGAGACGGCAGAGCTGTCCTCTGCTCGCAAACAAGCAATGTCCGCTGGCGCGCCCTATCCGGGTTGTCCGGGGCCTAAGTTAGCGCCCAGCGAGTTTCGTGGCGATGATCAACGAACCGTGCGCCGACGCTTCGCTGCGCAAAGCTCAGACTTGTGCGCGGCGGATCGTGGCGCGCCGCGTGGCGGCAGAGCACGAAGACCGGAAGACGCAGCCTCAACGTTCTGAAAACACTCAGCAGTTAAGCGCTTGCGAATGATCGCCACCGAGCGGATTTGCGCTTGTTTTCTTTGGAAAGGGTTGACGCCAACGGTTTCAGCAGGTCGCTCTGGTGACCTAGGTGTCTATCATTGGCCAATGAATGCAATCCGATAAGGGACAAGTTGAGACTAAGGGTCTTGCGACTGGTTTTAGCGACGAGCTTTCGCGCGCGGCCGTGCTCGTTATCGACGATGAGCCGGGCATGCGGAATTTCCTGTCAAAGGTGTTGTCGGAAACCTGCGCCAAGGTCGACGTCGCCAAGGATACGCGACACGCGTCTTTGCTATTGGATGAAAACGCGTATGACGTGATCGTCCTCGACAACATCATGCCCGACAAGACCGGGCTGGAATGGTTGGCCGAGCAACGACAAATTGGGCTTTTCAGCGATGCGATCCTGATTACGGCGCACGCGGACCTGGATACCGCGATCAGTGCGATCCGCGCCGGCGCGAGCGACTTCTTGCTTAAGCCATTTCGCTCGAACCAGGTTCTCAACTCGATCGCCCACAGCCTCGACCGCGCGCGTTTGAGACGCCAGAACTCCGTTCTGCGTCATGAGCTTGAAGTCGGCAGAGACATTCCCAGGCATCGCGATGCACTGCTCGGCGCCTCTGTCGAGATCCAAAATGTGCGACAGGCGATTGAGAGAGCGGCGCTCTCGCCCGCCCATGTCGTCCTTCGCGGAGAGGTTGGAACAGGCAAGCAGGTCGCCGCCCGCATGCTGCACGCCGCGTCGCCGAACGCCAATAACCCGTTTGTCTGGCTGCAATGCCACGGCATGTCCGAACAAGTCTTTCAAGAGCGTCTGTTCGGGCAATTAGAAGCTCAAGCGGACGGGTCGTTCTCCGATCGAGAAGGGATGCTCCTCAGCGCCGCGGGCGGCACGCTTTTCCTCGAGGACGTGGAGATGCTGTCTCCGGGCTGCCAGCATCTGCTCGCAGAACTTCTCAGCACAGGACGCTTTAGCCCATTAGGCGCAAGCCGCAGCGTTGAACTCGACATGCGCATAGTCAGCTCCACGACGCGTCCGCTCGGCGACATCTCGGAGGAGCGCGCGTTCCGGGCTGATCTGTTCTACCTGTTGACGGTGATCGAAATCGTCTTGCCGCCGTTGCGGGAACGGCCCGATGACGTCATCGAGTTGACGACCTTCTTCACCCAGAGCCTCGCGCGGCAGATGGGGGTCGATCTCCCCGAGTTGACTCCGCTTGCAAGACGGCGGCTCCTGTCGCACAGCTGGCCCGGCAATGTCATGGAGTTGCGCAACACGGTCGAGCGGGCGCTGATCCACAATGACTTCGAGGGCGCGCTCAACGCGAAATCGACGCCTATGGGCGCCGAAACCCTGGCGGTCGTCGAACAGCGACATATCCTCGGCGTCCTGGAGGCCTGCAACGGCAACCGCGCAGAAGCGGCTCGCAGGCTCGGCGTGGCGCGCAAGACCATCGATCGAAAATGCCAGAGCTGGGGGCTCTAAGCGGATGCGCTCGGTTCGTCTCCGCCTTCTCGTCATCGCGCTCGCGCCACTGATCGTACTGCTCCCGTTTCTGCTCGGCGTCACGATGCTGCGGCTTATCAATCGCTACGACGATCTACTGATCGCCAAGGTTGCCAGCGATCTTCGCGTTGCCGAACAGTACTTTGGGCGGATCGAGGCGACGCAAGCGGCCGAGGTGGCGGCATTGGCGGAATCCGTCCGCTTCGTCGCAGCGCGGGCCCAGGGCGCTGACGCTCTTGAACAACTTCTCGAGCGCGAGCGCATCGCGTTGGAGCTGGACTTCCTCGTTTGGGGGGCGATGTCGGACGACGAGCTGCCCAAAGCAGCGCGCGACGTCGCCGCGGCTGCAAAACCCGAAGCGCCGAGCGCTCATCTGATCTTGCTCGAGGGCGAAGAGCTCGAGCGATTGTCCGAGCCTTTGGCGGCGCGGGCGGCCATCCCGCTCGTTCCGACGGAAGCGGCCCGTCATATCGAGCGCAACGTGGAGAGCCGCGGAATGGTCATCTTGGCCGCGCACCGATCTGACGATAGCGACTCGGTATTGATGGGCGGCCGCCTGCTGAACCGGAATCTCGACGTCATCGACACTATGAATGCGCTGATCTACCGAGACGAAGCAGGCGAGATCGCACGGGCGGGCACCACAACACTGTTCCTCGACGATGTTCGCATTTCCACGAATGTCCGGCTGTTCGAAGGATCGAGAGCTCTCGGCACACGTGTCTCGGAGGTCGTCTGGCGGCAGGTGATGGAGACCGGCGAGACCTGGCTGGACCGGGCCTTCGTCGTGAACGACTGGTATATCTCCGGCTATGTTCCGCTCACCGACATTTCCGGTCAGAGGATCGGGATGCTCTACACCGGGTTTCTCGAGGCGCCGTTCAAGGCGCAGCGCAATGCTACGATCGTCACGCTCGTTATCGCTTTCCTTGCGGTGATCGGACTTTCGGTTCCGATGTTTCTCTGGCTGGCCAGGGGCATCTTCTCGCCATTGGAGAAGATGACCGCGGCGATGGCGCGAGCGGAGGCGGGTGTTCTGGACGCACGTATCGGTCCAGTCGCCGAGCAGAGTGAAATCGGAGCGGTGGCGCGCCATCTGGACCGTCTGCTTGATCAGGTGCAAGAACGCGACGCCGAACTGCGCGACTACGCTGATAACCTCAACGATTTGGTCGAGCAACGCACCCAAGAATTGAAGGAAGCCAACCGAAAGCTCGAGACGACATTCGCTCAGCTCGTCATGTCGGAAAAGCTCGCCTCGGTCGGCGAGATCACTGCCGGCGTGGCTCATGAGATCAACAATCCGGTGGCCGTGATTCAGGGCAATCTCGAGGTCATCCAGATGGGCTTGACCTCGGAGCAGCGGTTGGACCTCAAGACCGAGCTAGATCTCATCGATGCGCAAGCGCGCCGGATCAACATAATCGTCGGCAAACTGCTGAATTTCACACGTCCCGACGAGATGTCGGATCTGACGACGCTGGTGGATGCGGCCGAGGTCGTCGAGGATGCGCTGATCCTTGTCGCGCCCGACCTGCGCAAGCACACAATCGAGACCGAGGTCAGCCATACGCCGAGCCCAAAGTTTCTGTTCGTTGAAACCGAGCTTCAGCAAGTCATCGTGAACCTCGTCATCAACGCGACGCAAGCGATGGAAACCGAGGGAACTCTTACCATCCGAACGGGTCCCTCGGTGCGAGACGGCGTGTTGGGTGCGGAGATTACCGTAAAAGATACAGGGCCCGGGATCCCACAGGACAAGATCGACAATGTGTTCGATCCATTCATGACAACGAAGCCTGGTTCCGGCTCCGGGCTCGGCTTGTCGATCAGCCAAACCTTGGTGACACGCGTCGGTGGATTGATCAGCGTTGGCAGCAAAACTGGTGAGGGCGCGACATTTTACGTTTGGTTTCCTGCCGCGGACAATTCGTCTGCCGAAAGCCCTTGAGTCGCCGAATAAGTGGACATTTTGTCTCTAAAGCCAGTCGTGCGCAGTTGAATTCCGTGTCTTTATGACCTTGCTGCGCCGCGGCATTAATCGTCTAACATACTGATAAGAAACAAATTTAATATTGACGGATCCAATTTCCAACCCAAACTCTCGGAATTAGGAGCACGATTACCGAATGCCTCGCTCGCAAATGCGGTCCGATCGCTTAGGGAAGTTGCCGAAGATCGGAGAGGAGGGTTTCGAGAGTTCCTGACAGCGGCTGTTCCTCGTTTCAAACACTGGACCGAAGGAAGCCGCAAAATACACTCTGAACAGGCGGGCCGGTTACCGAACCCTTGCCCTCTGCAACGACTTGCGGCCAGCCGAAAGTCGTTAGCCGAGCATAGGATCGTTTTCCAGCAGCACGCGGCCAATCCATGCCAACAGAAGCATGCGGGTCGAGTTGTCGCTGAGTTCAGTTGACGTAACCATGGGAGGAAAGACATGAGACAACGATCTCTTGCTTGTGGTTTGGCGATGGCCATAGCCACAACGACCACTTTTTCCGCTTTGACGTTGCCCACCAGCGCAACAGCGGACGAGGTTCAGTATTTCCCTGTCGCAAGTAGTCGTGTCGGACCATACTCGGCGATGGGCACTGGATACTATGGTGCTCAGATCGATTACATGAACTATGTAAACATGAACGGCGGCGTTAACGGCGTCATGTTGACGTGGCAGGAGTGCGAGACTGAGTATAACGCCGTTAAGACGGTCGAATGCTATCAACGTCTGCTTGAAAAAGACGGTCAGCGGATCGTCGTATTCGACACGCTGGGCACTCCTGGCGCCTACGCCGTGATCAACCGCATGGCCGAAGACGAAGTTGTGCTCGCCCAGTATGGTTATGGCAGAACGGAGGTCGCTGACGGGTGAGTTTGGCCCTGGGTCTTGAACGCCGTCAGTCATTACTGGTCACAGATCGTCGTGAAATTGAAGTTCATGGCGGAACAGGAAGGCGGCATCCCCAACATGAAGGGGAAGAAGATCGTCCATATGCACATCGATAGCGCATATGGCCGGGAGCCATTGCCTGCGATGCGCCAGATCGCCGAGGACTGGGGCGTCACGCTAGTTGAGATCTCGATCCCGCCCCCGGGCCTCGAGCAGCAATCGCAGTGGCTCCAAGTCCGCCGTGAACAGCCCGACTGGGTGACTTTCTGGGGCGCCGGATCGGGCATGAACTCCACTGGCATGACCAACGCTGCCCGCGTGGGCTTCCCGCGGGAGCGGCTGGTTTATGTTACCTTCGGCGCGGCCGAGGAAGACATGAACCCAGCCGGTGACGCCGCCGTCGGCACCTATGCGATGGCCAATGCATTGCCGGGTCAAGACTTCCCGCTGGTCCAAGCGATTAAGGAGCAGGTCTACGGCGCCGGCAAGGGCAACCTGGCTGATGAAAGCCGGGTCGGGTCGGTGTATTGGAACCGAGGACTTGGGGCCGCCGTCATGTGGATCGAGGCCATGCGGATTGCGCAGGAGATGCACGGTAAAGTTGGGAAAGCTGTAACCGGGGCTGAGTTCCGCGACGGCTATGAAGCGCTCAACATGACCGAAGAGCGTCTCGACGAAATCGGCATCAAGGGCATGGTCGCACCGTTCGCGATCTCATGTGAAAATCACGAAGGCGCAGGCAAGTTCGCGATGATGCAGTGGGATGGCGAGAAGTTCGTCCAGGTCACAGGGTGGGAAGCCCCACTGGAGCCTGGCTACATTCGCCAGCTGGTGGAGGACTCGGCCGCAAAGTTCGCGAGCGAGAACAACGTCACCCCGAAGGCGTGCAATTAAGCGCAATGCAACGCTGAAAGACGGCGGGTTCTGACGACCTCTGGCCAGAATGAGCCCGCCGCCAACAGGAGCCGTCTTCAAGGCGGCTCCCCTTCCCGTACGAGTAACGACGCCATGGCGGACCAACAATGAGCACAAGCCCGGACAACATCTTGGAAATCTCGGACGTGGAGGTGGTCTATGACAGCGTGATCGCGGCGCTTCATGACGTGTCGCTCGCGGTGCCGCGCGGCAAGATCGTGGCGCTTCTGGGCGGCAACGGAGCGGGCAAAAGCACAACGTTGAAGGCGATTTCGACCATGCTGGCGTCGGAACGCGGCAAGGTTACGCGCGGCGCGATCACCTATGACGGCGTCGCCGTGAAAAACCAGACACCCGCCGAAATGGTGGGCCACGGTCTGGTTCAGGTGCTGGAGGGCAGACGCTGCTTCGGCCACCTGACCGTCGAGGAGAACATCATCGCCGGCGCCTATTCCCGGAAGCTTTCCAAGGCCGATATCAAGGCCGAGCTCGAGAAGGTGTATGGCTATTTCAAGCGCCTCCGCGAGCGGCGCAAGAGCCAGGCGGGCTACACATCTGGCGGCGAACAGCAGATGGTCGCAGTGGCCCGCGCTATGATGGCGAAGCCAAAGATGCTGCTTTTGGATGAGCCCTCCATGGGCCTCGCCCCGCAATTGGTCGCCGAGATCTTCAATATCGTCCAAGAGCTGAACAAGAAAGAAGGCGTCAGCATCCTACTGGCTGAGCAGAACACCAACGTGGCGCTTCGCAATGCAGACTACGGTTACATTATCGAGACCGGCCACGTGATGCTGCATGGCGCCGCGGACGAGCTGATGAATGATGACAAGGTGAAGGAACTCTACCTCGGCATCTCGAAAGAAGGCCGTAAGAATTTCCGGGACGTGCTCCGCGAAGAAAGCGCGTCCCATGCCGACTTGCATCACCACTGATCAAGCGAAGACGAGGGAGACGGGATGCAAGAACGAAACTTCCCGATCGGCGCGCCGATCCTTGAAGTCAAAAACATTTCGCTGAGCTTCGGCGGCGTGAAGGCGATCACCGACAGCTCGTTTTCGGTGCTGCAGCATGAAGTTCGAGCAATTATCGGCCCTAACGGCGCCGGAAAAAGCTCGATGCTCAATTGCATCAACGGGATCTACAAACCTCAAGAAGGCCAGATAAAGTTCAAAGGCGAGGTATTGGAGAAGAACAATCCAAACCTGATCGCCCAGAAGGGCTTGTCGAGGACCTTCCAGAACCTCGCGCTCTTCAAGCGGATGTCGGTGCTCGACAACATTCTGGTCGGCCGCAAGCTGCATATGACTGCGAACTTCCTGCAGGTCGCATTTCAGACGCCGCAGGCCCGTGAGGAGGAGCGCGTGAACCGCGAGCGTTGCGAGGAGATCGTCGAATTTCTCGAGATCGAAGATATCAAAGATACGCCTGTCGGTAAGCTGCCCTACGGACTGCAGAAGAAGGTCGAACTCGGCCGGGCGCTGGCGACCGAGGCGGACATTCTACTGCTCGACGAGCCCATGGCCGGCATGAATGTCGAAGAAAAGCGGGAAATGTGCCGCTTCATTCTGAAGGTGAACGACGAACTGGGCACCACGATGGTGCTGATCGAACACGACATGGGCGTCGTCATGGACATTTCAGACAACGTCGTCGTGCTCGACTACGGCAAAATCATTGCTGACGGGCCGCCCGAAGAAGTTCGGGTCAATCAGGAAGTCATCGACGCCTACCTTGGAGTAGCACATGACTGAGATTCTCTTCTTCATCGAGGTCGTGGTCGCCGGGCTCTTGGCAGGCACGATGTACTCGCTCGTCGCCTTGGGCTTCGTGCTCATCTACAAGGCGTCGTCGACCTTCAACTTCGCCCAAGGCGCTATGGTGTTCTTCGCCGTGCTGTCCTTTGTGGGTTTCATGGAGCTGGGCCTGCCCTTCGTTTTGGCCTTTTTCGTCACCATTCTGCTGATGGGCGTGGTCGGCTTCTTCACGGAAAGGCTCGTTCTGCAGCCGCTCATGAACGAAAGTGAAGACACCGTTCTCATGGCGACGATCGGGCTCGGCTTTGTGCTGGAGGGCTTGGCTCAGGCGGCTTGGGGCGTCGAGGTTCGGCGGCTCGATTTGGGCATCGGCGACTTTCCGATCCCCTGGATCATCGAAAGCACCGGCCTCTTCATTAGCGCGCTCGATCTGACGGCAGGCCTTGTCGCGGCGACGATGATCATCGGCCTGGCGCTGTTGTTCAAGTACACGAAAATGGGTCTTGGCCTGCGCGCCGTGGCGGATGACCCGGGCGCGGCCAGCTCGATCGGCATTCCTCTTCCCAGCATCATGCTGATGGTCTGGACGGCGGCTGGCGTTGTCGCTCTGGTCGCAGGAATGATGTGGGGCGCGCGCGCCGGCGTCCAGTTCGCCCTCGTTGATCTGGCGCTGAAGGCGCTTCCCGTTCTGATCATCGGCGGGTTCTCGTCTATCCCCGGCGCGATCGTCGGCGGTTTGATCATTGGCGCTTCGGAGAAAGTCCTGGAGGTTTACGTGGGCCCATTTTTCGGAGGCGGCATCGAGGTTTGGGCGCCCTTCGTCCTAGCCATCTTCTTCCTGCTTTGGCGGCCTGAGGGCCTCTTCGGCGAAAAAATCATCAGACGGGTGTGAGGGCGCGACATGACATCGAAACCCGTATTCATGAGCTTTTCGAAGGGTGATATCATCAACTTGATCGTGATGATGGGGATTGGCCTCGCTGTCATCCCACTCGTCGTGCAGTCGGACTATTGGTACTCCTCGATTTTGATCCCGTGGCTTTGCCTGTCCCTGGCAGCGGTTGGACAGCAGATCGTCATGGGTTATGCTGGGCAACTGGCGCTGGGCGCGGCTGGCTTCATGGCGGCAGGTGCTTTCGCTCTGTTCAACCTGGAACTCCGTCTTCCGTACATCCCGTTCCCGGTCAATCTGATGCTGTCTGGTTTGGTCGCAGCCGCGTTCGGCGTCCTGTTCGGTCTGCCCAGCCTGCGGGTCCGGGGCATCTACCTGATGGTCGCGACGCTCGCTTCACAGTTCTTCATCATCTGGATGATCGACAAGTTCGGCTGGTTCAAGAACTACGACACCTCGGGCATCATCACCGCACAGGACATCGTGATTTTCGGCAAACCCTTCACATCGCCCTTGGAGATGTACTTGGTGGTGCTGGTGGTCGTGACGGTGCTGACGATCCTGGCGATCAACATGACCCGGGGCAGTCCAGGTCGGAACTGGATGGCCGTGCGCGACATGGACATCGCCGCCGAATCCATGGGGATCTCCCTTCTTCGGACCAAGCTGCAGGCCTTCGCGATCAGCGCTTTCTTCTGCGGCGTCGCGGGCGCGCTGTTCGCTTTCACTTACTTGAAGTCGATGGAGCCTGTGGCCTTCGACATCAAGCTCTCGTTCCGAATCCTCTTCATGGTCATTCTCGGTGGGCTTGGCACGATCAGTGGGGCCTTTATCGGCGCCGCATTCATTCTCCTGTTCCCTGTCGTCCTGAACACCCTGGGCAACGAGGTCTTCCACGGCATGGTGGACGCCACGATCATCTCGTCGATCGAGCTGGTTGTCTTCGGCGTTCTCATCATCGTCTTCATGATCTATGAGCCGCTCGGTATGGCGAAGCTCTGGGAAAACCTCACGCAGAAGTTTCGCGTGAGTTCGGCGCCAAAGACAAAGGCTCAGCTTGGCCGTAAGCAGGAGACATAGACGTCCGCTAGTCTTCGAGACCCATTGCCTGGCCCGTCCATCCGCATCGCATTCAGCGCCGAACCGATATGCGGATGGACGGGCGGGCGAAACCAGCCAGCCTCATAACACTTCGCTCAGCGCCAACGCCAAGGCGTGTCGCATGCAACCCGGCCGCCTCTTCGAGCGATAGCTATCGTGACGGCGAGATATTGCGCGGCTGCGACATCCGCCCCGAGATGGTGATTGTCCGGGGCGGGAGCTTCGCCATAGGCTCGCCGGAGAACGAGCCGGATCGCTATGACTAGGAAGGCCCTTATCCGCTTGTCTCGATCCCGCGTTTCGCGGTCGGGACGTACCCGGTTACCTTCGCGGAATGGGATGCGTGCGCGGCGGAGGGCGGCCCTTCCTATTGCGGTTCGGTCGCCGTGTTCTCGTCCGAGCTTTCAACTGGGGCGAGTTCGGTCCCGGTCTCGACTTCTTCGGGCTCGACCTGTCGCGATACGAAAGAGTCAGGCGTTGGATCTTCGGCCTCCTTGGACTCGGGCGGCAAAACCGTCCCGAGTAAATAGATAGCGTAGATGAACACCCCTGCGCCGACCAGGACGCCGCCTGCCACCAACGCGCCGGACAGCATCTGACCGAAAACGTCGAAGAACAGGTTGCTGCGGTTGAACTCTCCGTCGTTGTACGGGCTTTTATAAGGTACTTTCATTCTCGCTCTCGCTTCAATCCGGCGGCGCGTAGCCGTGATCTTGGGCCCAGACATACCAATTGTCGACGACCGTTCCCGACAACAGAATGCCGATGCCGCCGGTGATCGGCGTCAGGATCGCAAACCACCACGCCCAACGGTGGATGCCCTCCATCGTCGCGTTGAAACCCATCGTCCAGCGCCAAAATAGCGCCGCACGCTCGCTTGCTGTTCCCCGATCGACGATCTGCTCCAGTTCGCGGTCGCCGCCCAACCGAGTGACGGCCATGATCGTCGCTCCATGCATCGCGAAGAGCAGCGCAGAACCGTAGAGGAAGACGATCGAAAGCGCGTGGAACGGGTTGTAGAACAGGTTGCCGTAAATCACCGAGAACCCGAGCGTCCAGTCGAGATGGCTGAAGATCCCGTAAGGCACGGCCTCGGACCAGCTGCCCATCAGAACCGGGCGGATCAGCCCGAGAACCAGGAAGAGCCAGATCGCGGCGCCAAACGCCCAGAAGACGTGCTTGCCCATCTTGAGCTGGGCCGCCAGAACATAGGACCGCGCCCACCACGAAAGGACCGAGACGAGCAGGAAGAAACTCGCGATAAGCCACATCCCGCCCTCATTGAGCGGCGGCATACCGAGACCATACTCCTCGGGCGGCGGATCGAGCGAGAAGTAGAAGAGGTCTCGCATGAACACGGCTGGATTGTACCCGGCCTGCGCCCAGAAACTGGCGCCGACAAGCAGGAACCAGATGGCGCCTGTCGCCAACCCGATAACGCCGAACGAGCCCAGATAAATCGGTCCGAGTTGCGCATTCCCAAGCCAGCCAAGCAGGCTTGAAAAGCTGGTCGAGGTTGTCCTCTCATTCACGTCAGCTTGTTCGACCATCCCCATCTCGGGCGGTCCTTTGACCTGAATCTGAGTGAAAATGTTCTGATACTCAGCCATTGACCCCTCCCTCGATATCGACCCAGAAGGGCAATTCGACATACCAGAACCACCAGTCGCTCCAGGCGTCGAACCAGATTGTTCCGGAAATCAAGATACAGACGGCCGACCAGAACCCGGCATTGAGCGCGAGCAACAGCCCAAGCCTGTGGATCCCGAGCGGGCCAACCGAGTATCCGATGAAGTCCCGGAAGAACGTGTCTTCATGGTCAGGTGTGCGAATTTCTTCGCCTTTTTCCGGATTGGCGGCCGACAAGATAAGCGAGCCATGAAGCGCCAGCGCCAAGGTCGTCGTGAAGAAGAACGACACGGCGAGCATATGGGCGGGGTTATAGTGGAAGTTCCCGTAGGCGTATCCGACGTTGTTCACCCAATCCAGATGGGACCATATCCCATACGGAAAGCCGTGCGCCCACGCTCCCATCAGTATCGGGCGGATGACGACAAGGCTGGTATAGGCGAAAATCGCGACGCCGAACGCGATCGGAACATGATAGCCGATTCCGAGTTTTCGGCAGATCTCTACTTCGCGGAAAGCCCAACTGATAAAGGCGCCATGCGCGCAGATCGTTATCAGCTGCCAGAGTCCGCCTTCGGCGAGCGGCGCAACACCCAGGCCGACCTCGATTTCTGGTGGCTCTATCGAAATCAACCACGGGTTCCACGTATCGCCGAGAGAGGCGCCGTAAAAAATCAGAATGGCGCCTAGCGCCGCAAAGAAGAAAGTGGTCACTCCGAAGAAGCCGACATAAAACGGGCCAATCCAGAAGTCGAAGAGATCACCTCCGATTAAGGTTCCACCTCGGACGCGGTACTTTCTTTCGAACGATAGCAGCGCCATTGCGCAAAGCCTCCACGTTCGACGAGCAGCGCGAGGCGCATGCCGTCTGTGTCCTCATCAATGGTTTTCGTCGGTCGGTCGTCTTAAACGTCCGCAATGTCCGCGGACCTTCGACGGCGCCGTCTGCGAGCTTTGCGTCAGATAGGAAATGGGATGGGATGCCCAACTCGGTCAGACGCGAGACCGCTTCGCTGCCTGGCGTGGAGCCGATAGCGACTCCTTAGCTTGGGGGCTAATATGTACAGTCAATATGACAGTAAAAATGTCAACTAAAATGTACAGATCGGCGCGCGCTCCGCAGCGCTCACGGGCCTGGAGGCCTCCCCCTCGATGCTCTCAAAACCGCTCACCGAGCGTCGAGGATCCGCTGAAAGGCCGCGATATTGTCATCGCCGAAACTAGCCAACTCGGTTTCTCTCGCGGTCGACGGGTCGAAGATCGAAAGCCGCCCGCCCTCGCGCATGCGCAAATGGACCGGCCCGTCCAGGCTGGCTCCAGAGCGGCGCCTTTCGCGGCGAATGACGCGATCGATGGTCGAAATGAAAATTGCTTCGCCGGGCCCGTATCTCAGGATGACGTCGCCTTGCGCGTCGGTGACCAGCGCCGCGCCATTGATCTGGCCGGTGAGATGGAAGACCTGCTCCGATACAATTGGCCCGCGCAGCGGTTGCGCCTCGAGCGGGCGATCGGTCAACCGCGCCGCCGTTGTCAGCGCTAGCACCGTCAGCACCAACAAGAGAACAAGACGCATCATCATGCGTGAGACCGCGTCGTTTGGATTGTGACGTATCCGAGCTGCGTTCGCCATTTTTAGCACCCCGCTAGAGTTTCGGCTTTGGCGACACGCTCGAGCCTGACGGGCCAAGATGGTCTGTGAGACCGCCAGATGAAACTTCCTGGGTGGGTGCATAGCGAAGCGTGCCGCCATGGCGCCTAGTGCAATGAACAGCGAGCATCGCCTATGTTGCGAAGCGGAGTGGCCGACTTTGACGTCTTCCCGAACCGCTTGTCCGATTCTCGTACGTCTTGAGATCCAAGACTGTCAACACGATTTGAAGTGTTGACTGCGAAGACTCCAGACGACTTCGCCAAATCCTGGCTCGACGACGAAATCAATCTGAAGCGAGAGTTTCTTCGACTGTGGCGATCAATTGTTTCACAGCGCTCGCTTGTGAGCCCACCGACCAAGACACTCCCGAGGAAATCCGCCGCGCGCTAACTTGAGACGCGAACCACCCCGATGGCGCCCGCCACACGCCGCCCTTGGACGCCACGATGCGAGCCACGCGAAGCTTCAGTTGGCCCGGTCTGGAAGCGGCGTCAAAGCGATCGGCTTTGTTGGTCTGCTTCTGCTCCGCAACCGCCGTCGCCGCGTGGACCTGAGTGTCGGCTCTCGATCGCTGAGCGGACACAGTGGCCCTCGAGACGCGCTGACAGCAACATCCCAAGAGCGGACCCAGAACCAGTTCCCGGCACCGCGACACTTGCCTTCGACAACTTCGTGAACATGCTGATGTCTGTTTACCCCAAGCTTATCGTCCGATCTCTATGAGACTTGTCAGTTCCGCCGACCGATTCACCGCGTTCACTGGCAGGTTCTTTGCACGCCGCCAGCTTCGGGACCGCCGAACCGTGGAAACGTGAGAAAATGCAGTATCTTCTTCGCTTCTACCTTGCTTCGTTGGTCGTCTGTTTTCACATGCTTCCCGATGTTTTTCCGGCGTCTGGACGCATGGCCGTGTTCGGGTTTTACACGATCTCCGGCTACGTCATTACTATGGCGCTTCAGCAGACTTACTATACGCTACCGGACGGGCGCTGGAGATTTGTAAAGAACCGCTTCTATCGTCTGTATCCCTCGTTCATAGCCGCTTCGCTCCTCGGTCTGGCCCTCGCCGTCGCAACGCCGCAGGCGGCCAGCGCGATCAATGGCTCGATCCAACTTCCGGACTTCGCCGAGGCGTCCCTCTGGGAAATGCAGTGCTTCGTTTCGAACTTCGTTCTTTTCGGGATTCACACGCCGTTTCACTACGAACAGCCGTTCTACAGCCGATGCGAAATCCGATATGCGCCGGAGACATGGAGTACCAACATCGAGCTCTACTTTTACGCGTTCATGTTGCTGGTCGGCTCAAGATCGCGCGCCTCCATTAGTTTCTGGCTGGCGGCCTCGTTGCTTGGAGTGCTTGTGATCATCCTGACGGTCATCGCAGGACGCCTTGGGTGGGTCGAGCTGATGGAGATCACACCCTATAGCATGTGGTACTACTCTGTGCTCGGCATTTCATTGCCGTTCAGTCTCGGCGCCGCCGTGTTCTTTTATCGCGAGCGCCTAAACCAGTTTCTTTCGCTTGGGCCAACGTTTCGCATCGCAATAACCCTTTTGGTCATCGCGCTTCCTTTGATTCCCTGGCCTTACCTTTCGCCGCTCATCGAAAGCGGACGTCCGATTTATCATTGGGGATACGCGCTGGTCGTAGCGGCATGCCTGGCTTGCTACAGCGACACCGTTCGCTCGAAATCGATCCGGTTTCTCGGCGACCTGTCCTACCCGTTGTTTCTAATCCACTGGCAATGCGCGATCATTGTCAGCTTGCTGTTCGGACTTCAGTCGAACACGCCAGAGCTTTTGATCGCCGCGTTCCTTCTCGCCTGCCTGGTCTCCACCCTCGTTGTGATGCTGATCGACGAGCCTTTGAAATCCATTCGCGCCAAGAACCGGGGACGTTCATTAGACGCGACGCTGGAGGGCAAAACGACAAAGCGCGTTGATCACGTAGCCGTTGGGAGCGCCCCCGCCCCGCCAAGCTTTCAGAGTACTCGCAACACCTCTTCAGAATAGAGCCCACAGAAATAACTCTTATATCAGTAGAAAAATGGGATTAATGAAATATTAATCAAACAAATTAACTATAAAACCCTCTCAAAAAACCTAAAAAACCTAGACAAATACAATCCGTTGTTTTAATTTATTCACAATATATTTGGTGGTACAGGTGCGAACTATGCGATACACCCGGCGCTTATTTCTGATAGTGGGGCTCGGCGCGGTCGCGACCTCACTCGGCGTCGTCGCGTATGAAACAGGCGCAACGAAGCATAAGCTTTTGACCGATCCAGACGGCGAGAACTTCATCTACCGGAACGGTGTGATTACGAAGGTGGGTTGATGATCTACGACTTCGATTATTTAAATTCTCAATCGCTTCCACCGGTCGCCATTATTGGCTCGGGACCGGCTGGCGTCAGCCTTTCAAAAACCTTGGCGCAGCACGGCATCCCTAACCTGATACTTGAGGCGGGCGGCTTCGACTGGAGTGATGAGCTGCAGGAGACATGTCGCGGCGAAGTAGTCGGCGACGAGTACTGGGAGCTGGAATTCAGCCGGCTGAAGTACTTCGGGGGATCAAGCAACCACTGGACCGGGTTCTGCCGGCCTCTGGACTCGGTGGACTTCGCGCGCCGCGACGACCTCGAAGATCACATCGGTTGGCCAATACAAAAGTCGGATCTCGATCCGTTTCAGAGCGACGCCAACGAAATTTTAGAGCTGCCCAGCGTGAAGGAAAGGAACGTTGATAAAGACTTGAAGGAGGTCGAGTTTGCGAAAAGCCCGCCGGTCAACTTCGCAGAAAAGTACCGCACCTTCTTCGAGACCTCGGATCTCTCGCACCTCTGCTTGAACGCCAACGTCTTGTCGCTCACCGCAGAGAACGGCCGCGTGGTTTCAATAGAAGTCTCCAATCTAGCGAAAGATACTATTAGCGTCCGCCCCAAGACAGTCGTGCTGTGCATGGGGGGCATCGAGAATTCAAGGCTTCTGCTCTGGTCGAACGAAGTCTCCCCCGAGCCGATCGTGCAGCGCGCCGAAACGCTTGGGAAGTACTGGATGGATCACCCGCACAACATCGGCGGGCATGTAGAGTTCACGCATTCGGTGGGTGAGTTCTCCTTCCCGTGGAGCTACTCATTCTTCGCGCCAACCGAAGAGGCGATGCGGCGCTATCAGATTCTGAATGCGTGCGTCCGAGTGCGTTATGGGCGGGAAGGCGCGTCGCAGCGCGGAATCAAGGACTTCGCGCGAGCCGCCATCTGTAAAAGCCGTCTGCTGAGCGACGTAGTGGAGGAAACCTACGGCAAGGGCCTAACCTGCGGGACGGAGATCGAACTCGTTTGGGAACAGCAGGCGCGCGCCGAAAATCGCATCGAGCTTTCTCGAACCAAGACCGATGGTTTTGGCGTCCCGAGACCCTTATTGTACTGGGAGAAGAGTCCGCTGGATTATCGCACCGCAAAGGTCGCGATGGAGCTCTTAGGGCGGCATTTGGCCGGTACCGGCCACGGATGGGTCCGCTCCTTTGACCACATCATCGAAGCGAAGAGCCATCCCGTGCAAGGGTGGATGGCCGGACATCACCATATGGGCGGTACGCGCATGGCCGAGCGCCAGGAGGTTGGGGTCGTCGACGCCAATTTGAAGGTTTTCGGCATGGACAACACCTACGTATTGGGTTCGTCCGTCTTTCCCACCGCCGGCCACGCGAACCCGACCTACACGATCGTGCAGCTCGCCGTGCGATTGGGCCGCCACCTGGCGCTTCGACCGTCCTAATCGTAACCGTCGCCGCAGTTTTGGGGCGGACTAACCCTCTGGAAACGTCTCCGAGATCTTCCGTCGGCCAAGAAGACGAAGTGCAAGATTTCGTCCGCCGCGCAGGACCGGGTATAGGACCGCTGAGAGACGTTAGTTACGGAACACGTAGAAATGGAGTTTGTTGAGCGCGGTCGCCGGCCCAGTGAGTAAGGCCAACGCGTTAACCGCGTCGCCGCCTGTCCGCCAAACCCCGTGGATCCGCACCGCCATACCGTCGTCTAGATCGAAGCGCCGCCGCGCCCAAACCGCAAGTTCGTGATCCGAGCGCGCGTCGATTAAATCCACGGATCCGGCGACCTCGCGAAGTCTCAGCATCGCGACGTAGCGTTTACAGAACGGACAATCACCGTCGTAGACGACGGCGACTTGATCGCGCTCCGCCGCAGGCTCCGCCTGCTTGATGGAATCAGCGAGTTCCTGCAGCGCCATCACCATCGCCTTTCACCCAGAACGGTTCCGTAACGGTTCGCGCAACGACCCGGCGCTCGAACGCGCCCTCTTTCCAGTCGAGACAAACCGTTTCAACTTGATAATAGTATCCCGCGATCTGTTTTAAATCGGCGCCCTGGAACTTTTTGAAGAACCACGGCATCGAAAAGTGGTCGTGGGGAAACAGTGTGTAGTGGAGCCCCTCGCCCCTATCTAGCCGATCCATCGCCCAGTTGTGACGTGCGGTGACGAAGCTCCGGACGGCGCGAACGTCGAAGTCCACTTTCGCATCCTCGCGTTCGACCGGGATTGCGCAGTCCTCGCCAAGGCGCATAAGCTCGACCCTTCCAACCTGACCCCAAGCATAGGTGTCAGCCTGTTGTGAAAGCTCGATCAACTTCGGCGGCGGCTTGTGCGCGTCGAAGGGCGCCGCGGTCGGTTGATCGCGGAACCAACGATTATAGAAGAGGTATGAGGATTCCCGGAAGTAGGTCGGTGGAACCCGGGCTTCGGAGCCGTCATCGAACATGGCGATGATCTGCGTATCGCGGACCTGTCGGTTATCGTACCAAGCCAACATGACGGTATGGAAGATCACATGCCCGATGATCGTCGCGACGACGCCTGCGATCAGCGCCGGCCGCGGCGCCAGATCCTTGGGCATTTTCGATATCGACCACAGCAGCAAAGCGTTCAGCACGATCCAGTGGAAGAACAGCGCGCCAGTCAGCAAAAAGATCGAAACGTGCATGATGTCGAAAAAGACGATCCACACCATCATTAGCTGTTTTCGCAGGAAGGCGAGGAAACAGAAAAACTGGGCGAACAGCACCACTGTGTTGGACAAGACGTAACCGTTGTCCATGAGGGTATAGAGCGTGCCGAAGAGCGGATTAGAAAATGAGAGTGGCGCTGCCCCAAGATTATACCCACCCAGCATCAAGTACTGAGTTTTGTTTTCGAGCAGCCAAGAGACCGCGCCTCCGTCGAGCACGATCTTGCCGTAGCCGGACAGAAAGTAGTTTCCGAAGTGCATGCCGAGCGCGATACACATGACCGTCAGGTAATAGAGCGCCAGGTTTTGCTCGTTCGACAGACTATCTGCGAGCGACCCATCGGCGAACCTGCGCACGGCCAGCCTGGCGATCGCGAACGCGATTAACGCGACGACGATCAGCACAATGGTGTCGTTGAGAACAATGTAGTGGTTCGTGCCTGGCATGCCGCCGGACATCGCAGTCACGAGCCGTTTCTGGATCAAAAGCACTGCAGCCGGGACGAGCGCAAAGGACGGTCGAAAAATGGAAAGCGCCGTGGCGATAGCCACCACGAACGCCGAGACCGCGGCGACTGGCGCGACGCCATCGTAGACTTCTTGATAAACGATCGGAAAATCGTAGCCCAACCAAAGGGAGTTGAGCCCGAGCAGCACGCTCGATCCGGCAAGCGTAATCCTTAGGTACGGCGCTTCGCTCGGGTAACGAACCCATGCGAAGGCGCAGGCCGCCAGGCAACCGACGACGAACGCCGGCGTGATTAACTCTGGAAAATTGGTAACGACATAGCCCACAGACCCGACAATGAGCCGCACCGAGACGACTGAGATCGCGATGCAAGCCGAGAGAATTGCGAAAACAATCGTGGTACGTGAAACTCCCAGGTAGGAAGTGGGTTCCGGCTGTACGGTTCGCATGGCATCCCCGTTCTTCAAATCGATCGCTGCAGAAACCCGCCCCGCCGCACACAGCCCTTTGGATGCGCGTTCATCGGAATTCTCCTCTCTGCACCGGTCGATCAGGCAATTCTCACGCCATCGTTAAATTACGCGCAAATTAAGAAAGACACTCCCAGAATTCTCTTTTTGGCATATTTTGGGGCGCACATGCTATGGGCAAATTCAAAATGGATCAGTATTGGACCAGTATGTGTAGATCAGTGAATTGGGAGTCCTGGTCCTGGATATAGCCGCGCCGCACGGGTTCGGGGCTTCGATTTGCTTGAAGCTTGACCGGTCTGTCATCCGGTCGTCGCTCGCCATCTCCAGTTCGTTCTTAAGTCGCACAGAGGCTTGCGCGGGCTTCATAGCACCCAAGCACGCGCGAACATGCTGAACAAAAAACCAGAAGTCGCCATGTAGACGCATCGTGACTCGGGAAGAGCCTCACACCGTCTTTCGCCCGAGGATATGTCTCGCACGACGGCCAAACATTGCCGATTGCAGCCGGCCGAATGTCCGTTCCTGCCCCATAGCGGTCATCGGTTCACATACATCTATGGTCTGCTTTCGATCTCGAGGCGGAAGCAAAAGGGGAGGGGAGACTGTTTTGCTGCGGACCCCATGCACCCCTGGCAGTTCATCGGGAACCCGAGACAGCGTCTTGAGATCGTCGACAACTCTGAGGAGATCAGTCAGCATACGACTGCGTGCGCCGCTATTTTACAGCGCTAGAGCACCGTAGTTCACAACGATCAGAGCTGGCGAGGCGGCTGTATTCCTATGGTCCTCCCGACCTCTTGGGGTGAGACCGGCAAGCCGAATCGAGGCGACCTGGCCCGGCCTCTTGGAGGTCGCTGTCTTGCTCGTCGGACGTGCTTTTCAGCCGACCACGGCGCCTGCGGTGATCAGATCTTCGATTTCATCGTCGCCAAGACCAAGCTCACGCAAAACCTCGGCGTTGTGTTCCCCCAGAAGAGGCGCGGCGGCGGCGACCTTTCCAGGCGTTTCCGAGAACTTCACCGGCAGGCCGATCGACTGTACGCGGCCCGCCACCGGATGGTCTGTCGTGGGAACCATATCCCGAGCGATCGTGTGCGGATCGGTCTGCATCTCAGCAATGTCATGCACAGGGCCTGCGGGAAAGCCGCCGTTCTCCAGAAGCGCGAGCCAATCGGTCGAGGAACGTGTCCGAAAGATCGCATTGAGCTCGGCCTCTAGTTCTTGTCGATGCGCCATCCGGTCGGCGTTCGTGCGGAAGCGTGCGTCTTCCCCCAACGGTCCGGCGTCGATCAAGCGGATCAGTCGCTCCCAATTGGTCTGATTGGCGGCTCCGAGCGTGATCCAGCCGTCGGCGGTTTCGAAGGCTTGATACGGCGCGTTCAGCGGGTGCGCGGAGCCCATCGGTTCCGGAGAGGCGCCCGTTGCAAAGGTGATCGCCGATTGCCAATAGGTGTGCGTGATCGCCGCTTCGTAGAGCGACGTATCGATCATCTGCCCCTGGCCGGTCGCGGTTCGGTTATGCAGAGCTGCGCACACGCCCATCGCCGCCAGTATGCCGGCGGTGATGTCCGAAACCGGCGGGCCGACCTTTACCGGAGGCCGTCCCAGCGCCTCTCCAGTGATCGACATCAACCCCGCCATGCCCTGCGCGATCAGATCAAAGCCGCCCCGGTCGGCGTAGGGACCTGTGCGCCCGAAACCCGAGATCGCGACATAGATCAGCCCAGGGTTTTCGGCGCGCAGGCTTTCATAACCAAGGCCGAGCTTTTCCATGGTGTCGCGGCGGTAGTTCTCGATAACGACATCCGCGCCCCGCAGCAGTTGGCGCAGCAGGTCGCGCCCGGCGTCCTGTTTCAGATCGAGCGCCACGCCGCGTTTGTTGCGGTTCATCATCAAGAAGGCGGCGCTCTCGCCGTTCACTGTCGGCGGCGTCATCCGTCGACTGTCGTCGCCGCTGGGCTTTTCGACTTTCACGACATCTGCGCCCATGTCCGCCAGCATCATTCCGCAGACCGGTCCCGCCATGATATGCGCCAGTTCGATAACGCGGACCCCGTTCAACGGACCGAAGGCGTCGTCGTTGGTTTCTGTCATGTCTTCACCCAAAGGAGGCTGACAAAGGCGGGCGCGGCCGACGTTGGTCTGGAACTACCGATAGAAATACTCCACCAGGAACATCGGAATGGACGGCACATAAGTGCAGATCATCAGCACGGTCAGCAGCACCAGAACGAACCAGATGTTGACCTTGCTGACTTCCCAGATATTGGCCCGCGCCACGGCGCAACTTGTAATCAGCACGCTGGCCACCGGGGGCGTCTGCTGTCCGATCGCCAGGTTGAGCGTCACGACCAGACCAAAGTGAACCGGGTCGATCCCGACCGCCTGAATGAGCGGGATCACGATCGGCACGACCAGGATGATCGCGGCCGCCGAATGGAGGAAGAAGCCCACAACCAGGAAGAAGAAGTTCAGGATCAGCAGGATAACCCATTTGTTGTCGGTGATCCCGAGCATCCACTCGGCCATCTGCTGCGGGTATTGGGCGCGGGTCAGAAAGCCCCCCATCAGCACCGACGCGGCGACCAGCACCATCACGACTGCGGTCTGCATGCCGCCGTCGAGCATCGCGCGACGCAGATGCGCGAAGTCCATCTGCCGATACCAAGCGCCGACGCCCAGAGCCGCCAGCACTGCGAGGCCCGCCGCTTCGGTCGCGGTCACATACCCGCCGAAGATGCCCCCGAGGATGATCACCGGAAGCGCGAACGCCGGCAGAGCGTCGACAAAGGTTTCCCGCAGACGCTTGGTGTTGAACGCCTCTTCCGTCGGCAGATTGTAGCGTCGCGCGAACATATAGGCGACGAACATCAAGCCGGCGGCGCCCAGCAGCCCCGGCACGACGCCCGCGACAAACAACTCCTCGATCGAGGCGTTGGCGGACGTTCCATACAGGATCATCGGGATCGAGGGCGGGATTATGATCGCCAGCGACGCGCTCGACGAGGTGACCGCGGCGGCGAACGGACCCGAGTAACCGCGCTTTTTCATCTGCGGGATCAGGATCGAACCGAGGGCTGCGACATCGGCGACAGCGGATCCGGAGATCTCCGCGAAGAACAACGAGACGCCGATATTGACCATCGCCAGGCCGCCGCGGACGAAACCGATGAGCGCCGAGACAAAGTTGATCAAACGGTCGGTGATGCCGCCCGCGTTCATGATCGCCCCAGCGAGAACAAACATCGGAATCGCGATCAGCGAAAATTTGGTCGACCCGTCATACATGTCGAGCGCCACTGTCACGAGGGCGCCCACGCCCTCGGTCAGGAGCAGACCAAGAACGGCCGATACGGCCAGCGCCACGGCGATCGGCACGTTGAGACAGATCATCGCGAGCAATGCGACGAAGATCAGCAGGATCAGCATGTCAGCGGTCTCCTCGTGCGGCGTTCGTCTTGCCATCGCCGGCCTGGGCGGCTTCGGCGGCATGTTCGGCCTCGGTCCGCTGCATTTCTTCGCGGCTTGCTGCGTGGGTCTCGGCTGCTTTCTCCATTTCCGACTCGACCTCTTCCTCGATTTCCGCGTGCTCGAGAGAGATGCCTGCCGCAGTCTTCGTCCAGTACTCTGGCAGGCTGAGAAGCGCGCACACGATAAAGAGCACAGCGCCGATCGGAATAACGGATTGCGTGAACTGGACAGGAACCCAGGTGAGCGACACCAGATACTCGCCTTGCAGCACCTCGAGCACGGTCATGCCGGCCCACGCCATCAGCACGAAGAAGCCGATCGTGACAGCCTCTGCGAACGCGAGCGCATACATTCGAGTGGGCATGGGGATCGATAAAAGCACACTGTCAAAGCCAATGTGCCGGCGTTTCAAAGCGGCCAGCGCAGCGCCGTAATAGGTGATCCAGGACAGCTGGATCGCAGCGACTTCGTCATACCAACTCAGAGAGTTGCCCGAGAGCCGGTAAAGAACCGCTACGATCACCACGACCGTGAGCGAGATCATCAGGAGAATCGTCGCCCATTCGAGGACGACCTCCAAAAAACGACGGAGGGTGTCGGCCATCGGAACCGCCTAACAGCGAAGTCGGAATGTGCCCGCCCCGAGGCGTCGGCGCGTCGGGGCGGAAGAGGGTGCGAACGTCCGAACGGGTCCGGGAGAGCCCCGAACCCTCGGATGCGTTTAGCTGCCGTCAGCCAGCGACTGCACGGTGTCGATCAGCTCCTGACCGCCGTCCACCGTCGCGGCGAACTCGTCATAGATCGGCTTTGAAGCTTCGATGAACGCGGCCTTGTCAGCCTCGTTGACTTCGACGCCGGCCGACTTGATCACGTCCAGCAGTTCGACTTCGAGATCGGCAGCCTTCTGGTAGACGGTCTCCTGCGAGCTGTCGCCGCACGCCTGCAGCCCGGCCTGGATGTCGGCGGGCCAGGAGTTCCATGTCTTATCCGAGACAAGAACATAGGCTGGCGTGTAGACGTGGCCGGTGATCGAGAGGTACTTCTGCACCTCCTGGAACTTCGCGCTGGCGATCTGCGCGTATGGGTTCTCCTGTCCGTCGATGACGTTGGTCTTCAGCGCGGTGAACACCTCTGAGAACGCCATCGGCGTCGGGTTGGCGCCGTAGAGCTGGAACATCTTCACCCGCCACGCGCCCTTTGGAGTGCGGAGCTTCACGCCCGCCAGATCCTCCGGCTTGTTGACCGGACGCACGTTGTTGGTGATGTGCCGGAAGCCGTTCTCGAAATAGGTGACGATCCGGTAGCCTTTGCTTTGGGCTGCGGCTTGGAACGTGTCGCCCAGCTCGGCTTGCACTCGCTTCATGTGCTCGCGGTCCTGGATGATGTACGGCATCTCGAACACGCCGAATGTGTCGTCCACCGATGACATGACGGACGACGGCAATGCGAAGTCGACCTGACCGAGCTTCAGTTTCTGCAGAAGCTCCTTGTCCTTGCCGAGCTGGCTGGCGCCGAAGGTCTGAACCTCGACTTTGCCGCCCATCGAGCCGTTCACGCACTCTGCGAACGTATTGACGCTGGCCTCAAAGAGCGAGCCTGGCTGGCCGACATGACCGAATTTGAGGGTCACGTCCGCGGCGTAAGCCGACCCGGCCATCAAGGCCGCTGTCGCCACGCCAACCGTGAGTTTCCAGATTTTCATAGCGTTTACTCCCGTGGTTGAACTTCGCCCGGTGAGCCCGGGTCTAAAATTACTCCGCCGCGATCCGGTCGACGCCGGATTCTGATAGATAGTCCATTGCTGCTTGAGCGCCTCCTTTCTGATGCGGAACGCCTGCAGCGCCGAGACCCATCTCGACGCCGCACAGCGTTCCCATCAGCATGAGATCGTTGAAATCGCCCAGATGTCCGATCCGAAAGACGCGATCAGCGACTTTTGAAAGACCGTTGCCCAGCGACAGGTCGCACCGCTCAAGCGTCGCCTTTCGGAAGGCGTCCGCAGAATGCCCTTCCGGCATCATAACGGCGGTCAAAACCCCGCTCTCGTGGCCTTGTGTGTTGCAAAGCACCTCAAGCCCCCAGGCCCGCACCGCAGCGCGCGTGGCCGCGGCGTGTCGCGCATGGCGAGCGAAGACGTTTTCAAGACCTTCTTCGTGGAGCATGTCGATTGCTTCGTTAAGGCCATAGAGCATGTTCGTCGCGGGCGTGTAAGGGAAGTAGCCCTTCTCGTTGAGCATGATCATCTCGTCCCATGCCCAGTAGGACTTCGGCAGCGTCGCCGACTTCGAGACCTGGATCGCTTTCGGGCTGAGCGCGTTGAACGATAGTCCCGGAGGCAGCATCAAGCCTTTCTGGCTTCCGGTCACGGTCACGTCCACGCCCCACGCGTCGTGCTCGTACGGGATCGATGCAAGGCCGGAGATCGTGTCGACCATCAACAAGGCCGGGTGGCCGGCGGCGTCGATCGCCTGGCGAACGGACTGGATCGGGCTCACCGAGCCGGTGGAAGTCTCATTGTGCACGACGCAGACCGCTTTGATCTCATGCGACGCGTCTTCGCGCAGCCGGGTCTCGATCCGCTCGGGGTCCGCGCCCGAGCGCCAGTCGCCTTCGATGAACTCAGGCGTGATCCCGAGCCTCTCCGCCAGCTTCTTCCAAAGGGTGGCGAAGTGACCGGTTTCGAACATCAGCACCCGGTCTCCTGGCGAGAGGGTGTTGACCAGCGCCGCTTCCCAAGCGCCGGTGCCCGACGCCGGATAGATCACCACCGGATGTTCGGTCTTGAAGATCGACTGCATTCCGCGGAGCGCCTTCAAGCCGACATCGGCGAAGTCGGGGCCGCGGTGGTCCATCACCGCGTTATCCATTGCTCGTAGAATACGATCGGGAGTGTTGCTGGGACCTGGGATTTGCAGAAAGTGACGGCCGGCCTTGCGCATCGTTTGGTTTCCTCCCCCGCATCGCGATCTCATCGTGAGATCGGGTGCATCGCGTGCGGACGTCTTTCGTCTGGACACGAAATCTGCACAACGTATTCTGTATACAGAATTTAGATTCGCAGGAATGTCAATGGACACGTTCAGCGCCGTCGAGCTGGATCTTGAAAGGAAGTTGAGCCGTGCGATCGAAGGCGACGTGCGGTTCGACGCGTTCGAGCGTGGACGCTATGCGACAGATGCTTCGTTCTACCAGATCATGCCCAAAGGCGTTGTGACGCCGAAGTCGATGGCCGATGTGATAGCCGCCATCGAGATCGCTCGGGAGGAGGGTGTTTCGATCCTGCCCCGCGGCGGCGGAACCTCGCAATGCGGGCAGACCGTAAACGAGGGGATCGTGCTGGACCTCTCCAAGCATCTCAATGCGCTGGTGGAGCTTGACGTCGAGAACCGAACCGCAGTGGTCGAGCCCGGCCTCGTGCTGGATCATCTCAACGCCCTGCTGAAACCGCACGGACTTTGGTATCCGGTCGATGTCTCCACCGCGTCGCGCGCGACGCTCGGCGGCATGACCGCTAACAACTCCTGCGGCTCCCGTTCGATCCGATACGGCTCTTCGCGAGACAATGTGCTGGCGATCGACGCGGTCTTGGCGGATGGGACGCGCGCCACTTTCGGAGAAACCGATCCCTCGGTCCTTGGGAACGGGCCGGCGGACGCGTTGATCCGCCAGATGCTCGATCTCGGCTCGCGGGAGGCCGAGGAAATCGCAGCGCGCTTCCCGAATGTCGCGCGCCGTGTGGGCGGGTACAACATCGATGCGCTTGTCCCGAACGGGAGCCCGCTGAACATGGCGCATATTCTGGTTGGCTCGGAAGGGACGCTCGCCTTTTCGGAGCGGATCAAGATCAAGCTCTCGCCGCTGCCAGGACGGAAGGTGATGGGGGTCTGTCACTTCCCGAGCTTTTACGAAGCGATGGACGCGGCTCAGCATCTGGTCACGCTCGATCCGACCGCGGTGGAGCTCGTCGACGCTACCCTTATCGCGCTCGCCCGAGACATTCCGATCTTTCGACCAATGATCGAAAAGTTCACCCGGGGTCAGCCCAAGGCGCTGCTCATCGTCGAGTTTGCCGAACCGGACATGGACGAAAACCTGCGCCGACTGGCGACCCTTCACGAGATGATGGCTGAGCTCGGTTTCCGCTGGGGCGATGCCGGCAAGAAGGAGGGCGGGGTCGTCGACGCCGTAGAACCCCAGCTCCAGAAAGAGATCACCGAGGTTCGTACGCAGGGCCTCAACATCATGATGTCGATGAAGTCCGAGGGAAAACCTGTGAGCTTCATCGAGGATTGCTGCGTCGAGCTGGAGGATCTCGCCGAATACACCGACCGGCTCATCGGCATCTTCCGGAAACACGGTTCGGAGCCGACCTTCTACGCCCACGCCTCGGTCGGCACCCTGCATGTGCGCCCGGTCCTGAACCTCAAGCAAGAGGCCGGGGTAAAGACGCTCCGCGCGATTGCGGAAGAGACGTTCGAAATGGTCCGCGAGTACAAAGGCTCGCATTCGGGAGAACACGGCGACGGGATCGTGCGGTCGGAGTTTCACGAACCGATGTTCGGCTCTCAGATGGTTGCGGCTTTTGGGGAAGTGAAGCGGCTCTTCGATCCGAAAGGCGTGTTCAATCCGGGGAAGATCGTCGATCCGCCGAAGATGGACGACCGCGCGCTCTTTCGTTTCAAGTCCGACTACGCCGTGCCGGAGATCGAGACGGTCTTTGATTGGCCGGGTTTCGGCGGGGCCGGGCAAGGACTGCAGGGCGCAGTTGAAATGTGCAACAACAACGGCGCCTGCCGGAAAATCTCCGACGGCGTCATGTGCCCCTCGTACCGGGTGACAAAGAACGAGCGCGACCTTGTTCGCGGGCGGGCCAACACGCTGCGCTTGGCGATGTCCGGTCAAATCGGACCAGAAGCGATGACATCGGACGCCATGGCCGAGACGATGAAGCTCTGCGTTTCATGCAAGGGTTGTCGACGCGAATGCCCGACCGGCGTCGACATGGCGAAGATGAAGATCGAGGTGCAAGCGGCGCGGGCAAAGAAGCATGGCGTTCCGTTGCGCGACAAGCTGGTCGCCTATCTCCCTCGATACGCGCCTTACGCGCGGCTGTTCCCGTTCTTCATGAACCTTCGCGACCGCGTGCCGGGCCTCGCTGGGCTCTCCGAAAGCCTGCTCGGTCTGGCCAAGGACCGGACGTTGCCGCAATGGCCGGCGGACGTGTTCTGGCCAGAGCCGACAGCGTCTCTCGACGACGCCGAGGTGATTTTCTTCGCCGACACCTTCAACCGGTATTTCGAGCAAGAGAACCTGCGCGCCGCCCAGGCAGTGCTGAAAAAGGCGGGGCTCAAGGTCGCGCACGCCGAACCGCCGAAGGGGCGCCCGCTCTGTTGTGGACGGACATTCCTTTCCGCCGGCCTCGCGGATCAGGCCCGCGAAGAGATGGCGCGCACTGCGGCTGTGTTGCGTCCGGCGCTTGAGCGCGGGGCCTATGTGGTCGGGCTGGAGCCGTCTTGCATCCTGACCTTCCGCGACGAGGCGCCGGCGCTGCTGGACAACTGGTCCGAGGAGTTGGGCCAGCGCGTGATGCTCTTCGAGGAATACCTCGCCATGAAACTTGAGGAAGGCCTCGACCTTCCGCTGTCGCCGGTCTCCGCCTCCAAAGCGCTGCTGCACGGGCATTGCCACCAGAAGGCGTTTAATCTCGTTGGGCCGATCCAGAAGGTGCTTGCGCGGATCCCGGGCCTCAAGACGGAGCTGATCCCGTCCTCTTGCTGTGGCATGGCTGGCGCATTCGGCTATCAGGTGGAGACGGCCGAGATCAGCCGTGCGATGGGAGAACTGAGTTTGCTGCCGCGGGTGCGGGCGGCGGAGGTCGAGACCATCGTCGTCGCCGATGGCACGTCGTGCCGCCATCAGATCGCCGATGGCGCCAAGCGCGAGGCTGTGCATGTCGCACGGGTGCTCGCCGACTCAATGGGAGCCGGAGGCCGATGATGGATGGGACGGATCACATTGGCCGCGGGACGCTGCATGACGAGCTCGTCGATCGCCTGCGCGACATGATCGTCGAAGGGGACCTTGCCCCTGGCTCGAAGGTGAATGAGCAAAGCTTGTGCGAAAGGTTCGCGGTCTCACGCACGCCCTTGCGCGAGGCGTTGCGCAGTCTCGCCGGCGAAGGGCTTGTCGTTCTCAGACCCCGCAGAGGCGCCGCGATCGCCGAAGTGACCCGCCAGGACCTGGAGGAGGCGTTCCCGATCCTTGGTGCGCTGGAGGCGCTTGCGGGCGAGCTCGCCTGTCAGAAGATCACGGATGCCGAGATTGACCGGGCTCGGGCGCTCCAGGCGCGACTCGTGGCGCATCACCGTGCGGAAGATCTGCAGGGGTACAGCGCGACCAATGCCGAGATCCACCGGCTGATCATGTCGGTGGCGAACAATCCGACGCTGGCGCGGATGCTCAAAAGCCTTGACGGCCGGGTGCGCCGGGCGCGCTACCTGGTGAACATGTCTGGCGCGCGGTGGGCGGCGGCGGTGGCCGAGCACGAAGAGATCTTGGCCGCGCTGGAGGATCGCGACAGCGCACGTTTGGGCGCGGTGCTCAAACTGCATATCGCCAACAAGCTCGCTTCGCTCTGCGAGCAGCTGGAGATCTGACGCCTTTTCGGCTGGGCGTCAGCCGCCGGTATCCGCCGAGTAACCGGCTTTCTCGATTGCATAGACGGCGCAGATCTCATCGTTGCTCGAGGAGTCTCCGGTGACGCCAACCGCGCCGATGATCTCCCCCTCGCGCCGTATCAGAACGCCGCCCGGAACGGGCACGAGCGAACCGTGTGAGAGCGTGTTCATCGCTTGAATGAAGAACGGCTCTTTCTGGGCGCGTTCAAACAGAGCCCGCGAGCCCAGCCCCATGGAGATCGCGCCGCGCGCTTTGCCTTGGGCGATTTCGGGCCGAAGCGTGCTGGTTCCGTCTTCGCGGGCAAGCGCCTTGAGATGCCCGCCGCTGTCCAGCACCGCGACCGTCAGAGGTTTGAGACCCATCTCGTACGCTTTGCTCAGGACGGTCGAGACTATGGTTTGAGCTTCTGAAAGTGAAAGGGGCATGATGGGGGTGCGTCCTGTTTCGATCCGGCTCTGGTTGCGCGCGAGGCCGCAGATCGCAGCCTTTTTGCGCCTCTAAAAGCACTGAGAAGAGCGTCCACTTCAATCCGACGCTGGACTAAATTTCAATGACGTCGACAGAGGTCGCGCCGGGGTGTGCGCGGGGGGTGTGCGCGGCTCAAGGCTCAACGCGTCGTCTGATTGGTCAATAGCTCAGGCAGAAGCCTTCATGACAGCAGCGGCTGAGGGTCGAAACCAGACCACGCCTTTACCGACAAGCTGCTCGTGGCGCCGTCTTGCTTCCAGCGGGACCGCAAATGGACCCGGCGTCACCGATGGTCACCGTTTCCTGACAGGTCGCGCCAGCGCTGTCCTCGACCTCTCGCCCCTTAAGAACACGCACGTTAAGCATTCTCATTCGAGCAAAGTTGGCGCAACAATGTAGCGAGTTGGTTTGATCCGTGGGGAAGCGGCATGGAAGGTTGGAACGGCAATAGCCTGAGTGGGTGCATTTTTGAGCCGGCGCAGATGGATGCGCCGATCATGTCGTTCGCGGCGACGCAGCCGCTTCTGAACGACACCACGTTGCCCGCTTCGGTCGACCTTCGCCAGTACTGCACCCAAGTCGAAGACCAAGGGCGGATCAACAGCTGCACGGCCAATGCCGCAGTCGGCGCGCTGGAGTATCATTATGCGCGTCGCGACGGTTCTGCGCCCGATCTCAGCCGAATGTATGTCTATTACAATACGCGACGTTTGAACGGCACGATCCAGAAAGACGGCGGAGCGCGGATCTCCGAGGCCATGGCCGCTGTTCTGGCATACGGCGCCTGCCGTTCTGAACTGTGGCCCTACGACCCGCAACGGATCGCGATGGAGCCGCCCCAGCAAGCGTATGTGAATGGTCTTGGACACGAAGCCCTGCAATACGCGCGTGTTCCCGGCATCGAGGGCGCCATACGGGCGTTGGCGGCCAATCTGCCTGTCGTCTTCGGGTGCTTCTTGCCAAAGCGTTGCTATGAGGAGGCCGCAACGACCGGGCGGATCCCGGCGACGCGCCCAGACGAGCGCCGCAACCCGCCGAACTTTGGGCACGCGATGCTTCTGGTGGGCTATGATCTCGCGACGAAAGCGCTCCTGGTTCGCAACAGCTGGGGGCCGAACTGGGGCGATGGCGGTTACTGCTGGTTTCCCTTCGAGGAGGCCGCGGCCTCCTCGCCACGCGAGGCGTTCTGGACGCTCATGTCCGTCGAACCCCGCGCCGATTTGGCCGTTCGAACACCGGCGACGTTCGCCGCGGCCAACGCCGCTAGCGCGACGCCGACGCCGCCCGCTTTTGGCGCGGGAGCAGCCGGGACGTCCGGGGCCGGCTCTGCGGCGGACAATCTGCGATCTCAGATCCGTGGAGAGATGGATAAGCTTCGGGCGGAGATCGTTCAGGGGCAAGAACGCCTGCGATCTCCACTCGGCGGCGCATCCGCGCCCCCGCAGACAGCGCCAAAGCTTGGTTCAGAGCCGCTCAAGGGCCCCTGCTACAATTGCGAAGGCACGGGGGTTTGCTATCAGTGTAGAGGCAGCCGGCAAAACACGGGATACCCTTGCCGGGCCTGCGACTACAGCGGTACCTGCTTTTATTGCGCCGGGACCGGGCGAGCCTAAACCGCGCGCTACTTCTTGGTCAGTCGGTCGCGTAGGCCTGATCTCACGTCGGAAAGCCCTCCCTCGATCTCGGATCTCAGGCCGGCGCGGAGTTTATCCGAAGCGCTTGCGGTGTCGGGCTGTCGAAGCGTGACGCCGCCTTCCTGTTCCAAGCGGCCGATGACCCAAAAACTTTCAGCGTGCGCGCCGCGGTCCATGACGCTGAACGGGATCCAGACATAGCCGCCTTCGCCCCAGCGCGTTCCCCAGCTGTTGCGCACCAGATAAAGACGACGCAGCAGATCGTAACCGACAATCAACATCGCATGACCGCCAGCTTGTGGTCCTTGCCACTGCTGTTCGGTCAGTTCGGGCATGGTCCCAGTGCGACCGGCGACGTCATAGGCGAGCTTGGGCAGGAAAATCCCAAAGCTGATCGGGAAGCCCGCGGCCACGGAGCCCAGCACTCCGGCGCCCGGAGACACGCGCGCGTACTGCACCGCCTCGTTCAGGATCGCGTTCTCGTAGACTTCCTTTGGGGGCTCCTGCAGCCAACGATCGTCTTTCTGCTTGTCCGAGTATGGCCAGAGGTCCGAGCGAGGCGCGCCATACGCCAAGACCGCCGCCATGCACTCGGCTATGGTCGCCCCAGTGTCGTTCGGAATATCGCCACGGAGCCGCCGCGTGTTGTAGTAGACGAAAAGCCGGCTGAGGTCGCTGGGGTCCACGCCGTTCTTTTTCCGGTGGTATTCAAGCGCTCCGATGGCGGCGTTGGCGGTGCAGCTGCCGATCGTCTTTTGATCTTCGACCTGCGAACAGTGTGGGCGTAGGTCGACCGGCTGCGGCAGGGTTGCGACGGTCCGATCGGTGACGACTTCGGCGGCGGCGCGCGCGACGTCCGGCAGATACCCGCCCAGGCGAACCGTCTCGGATCCGCTGCTGAATTCGACTTCGGCATCCATGGGTCCTGCGTCTGGCATCGCGCTCTCCCTTGCTCCGCTAAGCGGCTTTAGTGATTGATATGAAACAGGATCTGGTACTGCTGGCCGGTATTGAAGTCGACGTAGTAGCCAACCCAGTCGAACCCAGGAATTCCCCCGCTTCTTGGTTGCAGGCCGCCCTCCATGATCGCGACGGGCTGGCCGAAGGAGACGCTAAAGATCTGGATCGGCCCCTCGAGCGGACCCTGGAAGTTGACCTGCCCCCAGCCTCCGGTTTGCCCTGTGCCCTGGATCATTCCGCCCTGTTCGCGGACGATGAAAATGGTGCCGTCGTCCAGCCGCCAATTGCCTGACAAGGTCGCGGGCGGCGGGGGCGGCGGCTGCTGCCCATCCAGGCCATCGAGCACGACCTCGTCTTCTGTGCTCGTATCCCAGATGCTGCGATCATCGGTTCCGCCGCCATCGTCGACGACAGTGTCTGGCGTCGACGGGATCACGTCTTGAGTGGATGGGATCACAGGATCTTCCCCCGGTCCCAAACTGCTGGCGATGATGGCGAAGACCGCCAGCGCGCCCACACCGGCTGCAATCAACATTGGCTTGCGGTTTTGCTCGGCCGAGCCGCCGTCTTTACCGGTCGTTTGTCCGCCGGCGCCGCCCCCGCCGCCATTCGACTTCTGCTCGCGATCCGCGGGTTTGATGTTGTCGCTGATCCACTTGACGCCGCCGGCCATCCGTTCCGCAATCGAGGAGTCGAGCTCTTTGAGGCTTGCGAGCAGTTTGGCGCCGCCGTCGGTCAGCCAGACCTCGGACGAGACATCCTCGACCGCGGTGCCCTGGACGGCTTCGTCGAGCGCCGCCGCAAACTCCGCCACGCCTTGATAACGGTGCTTTGGCGGTTGCAGCGCTTTGCGGATCACTGCGTCCATCGCAGCGGGCACGTCGCTGCGCTGCTGGCTCGGAGGGTTCCAGGTTCCGTCCGGCAGGATGTCCATCAACATCTCGTAGAGCATCCGCCCGACCGAGTAGATGTCCGCTTCCGGTCCGACCGCGTTTGGCGTTGTCTGCTGCTCCGGCGCCATGTAGGCGATCGTGCCCAACATCGGGCTCGACCCGGTGAAGGCGGAGGTCTTCAGCCCGCGCGCAATGCCGAAGTCGAGGATCTTCAACTTGAAATCAGCGTCTCCGGGCGCGCCGCTGATCATGATGTTCTCGGGTTTGAGGTCGCGGTGGACAACGCCTTCCGCATGGGCTGCGGCCAGACCTGACAGGATCTCGTGCACGATTTTCAAAACGTCGCTCAGGGGGGCGTCGACGCGATTGGCGAGGTTGTCGGCCATCCATGCGCGAAGCGGCCTGCCCTCTACATGCTCCATCGTCAGATAGACCTGGCCCTGGTGCTCGCCGATGTCGAACACGCGCACCACATGCTGATTGGTGATGCGTCGGGCGTTGACGCCTTCGTCGATCATCCTCTGCCGGGCGTCGTCGTCGATCAGGCTTGGGTGGATGAGTTTGAGCACGACTTCTTGTTCGCTGGGGTGCTCCTTGACGAGATACACCACGCCCATTCCCCCGGCGCCGATCTCGCGCAGGATCTCGTAGCGATCGGCGAAACGGTCGCCTATGGCGAGCGCCGCGGCTTTCTCCGCCGGCCCCGAGTTCCAGACGGTGGCCATCATGTTTGGGTTCTGTTGGTCAGTCACTTGATCTTCCCCCAGAGTATCGGGCGCGCTTTCTTCAGCTCGGGTCCCGCCGCAAATCGATCCGCTCCACCACGCCGTGCGGGTTGGAGCGGAAATGTGCTCGAAGGCCAATCCGCCCGGCGACGTCGCCTGACGGCGTTATCAGATCGCCGTCGTTTATTGGTTCGACCGAACCCGCCGCGAGCTGGCGATCGTTGATGATCGCGCCTTTGGCGCTCCTGACATGCACGCACAAACGGTCGTTCAACACAACGAGATCAAAGTGGTGGCGGGACACTCTGTTGCTCGTCTCAAGGTCGAGCGCGCCGGAAGCGCCGTAGGCGCGAAGCGAAACGTCCATCGGAGACGGGTTGCGCTCCGGGTCGCGTTCGCGCCCGCTGCGGCCCATGGCCAGAGCTCCGCGAGCCCCCAGGCGAACCTCGAAATTGGGGGCGTCCTTCTCCGGAAATCCGTGAAACGCGAACTGAACCGTCCTAGGCACCCGAACGCCGGTCTGTCCGTAGCCGCGGATGCCTTCCTTGACCTCCGAGACCTCGAGCCGTTCAAGCGGCAAGACGCGTCGGCCCGCCGGCTGCGCCTGCTGCGGCGAGGCGTCGTCAACCCGCAGATCGGTCTTCACCAAACCGCCTGTTTCAAAGTGCGCCCCAGAGAAATCGATGTTCTGCACGACTTGTTGAGCGCTGTCGCGCGCGACCGTCAGAAGCAAAGACCCGCCAAAGACATAGGCCTCCTCAAAGCCCTCTTTCGAGCGCATCGCCATGGTCAGCAACAGCTCGACCCGGGCCACGCCGTCGGTGTCGAACGGCCCCGCTTCGACGAGGAAAGAACGCTCGGCGCCTGCTTCGACGACCTGCCAGTCCAGTGGAACTTCGGTCTCGTCCTGACCGCTCTCGCGCTTGAGCAGCCGCTTCAGGAAAATCGGTCGCGGAAGCTCTGCGTTGTGATTGCGCAGCTTGAGAGGAATGGCGAGCCGGGTGCCGACCCCGCCGCTGCTGACGGCGCCCTCCTCAACGATCAGCTCGGGATTGAGGCAGACCGGGCAGGGCTTCATTGGCTCCACAAGCTGCAGGCATTCGTTGAAGTTCATGCACCGGATCAGGGGCGTCGCGCAGTCCCCGCAAAACGCTGCGGCAGGATCCAGTGCAGCTCGGTGACAGCACGTCTTGTAGCCGGTCCATTCCATGATGCGCGCGCCGCTCGTTTCTTGATGTTACGTGCGCAGAGGCGCGCCGCAGCTCTGACAGAAAGACGACGAGGCCGGGTTTTCAGTTCTGCATCGCTCACAGATCACCGTCGCCGGGTCTTCTTTCGCTTCTGCGCCGCCGGCGCCCGCAGCGACGCCGATGACGCCCTCCTTGAACTGCTCGAAGAAGTATTTCGCCTGTTCGCCGGTCTTGGCGCCGCTTTCCACAAGACGCTCCATCAAGGCCATCTTCTCGGCCGCGCTCTGGTTCTCGGCTTTCGCCCGTTCGGCGAAAACCGCCGCGACCTCGGGAGAAAGGCCCGCCTGTGTGGCGAGGAGCTGATCTGGCGTCATCTCACGCTGCAAACGCAGTTCGGCGAGTTTGGTGTCGTCTTCCTGACGGCGCCGGTCCACGTCGCGCGCGTGTTCGGAGTCGGCGGATTTGCTCACGATGTCGGCGCGTGCGGCCTCGCCTTCGATATCGATATCCTGAAGCCCCTTGAGAGACGCCATCTGCTCTTCGCGCGCTTTCGCCGCGACCTCGAGCTTGGTCAATTCTTCGAGCTTGTTCAGCGCCGCTTCCTGCTCTCGGTTCAAGCGGTCGGTTTCTCGGTTGAGTTTGTCGATCTCCGTCTGCACGCGCTTGAGGTCGAGATCATTTTTCGCCTCGCCCAGCGCCAGGTCGAACTTCGCCTGCTGCTCGACTTTCATCTCGTCGATCTCGCCCTGCAGCGCTTTCATGCGCGCGGCGCGCGCGCCCGTTTCCTTGGCGTCGACGAACTCGAGCTCTTGGGTCAGCAACATCTGACGGAGTTCGCTTTCACTGGCGGCCTTGACCGCTTCGGTGTTGGCGTCGGTCTTCAGACGAAGCTCGGTGACCGCGGCGGTGCGGGCGATCTCGCGCGAGAAGTTCTCCATCTTCGCGTCGAGCATCTCTTGCTCTCGAACTTCGGCGCGCTTCTGGATCTCCGCGAGTTCCTCCTCGTTGAACCCCCAAGTGACGCTGACGGCTCGCACCAGAAGTCCCATGTCGCCGAAGATGCGCTCAGCCTCGGTCATGATTTCGGCCTGAACCTTGTTCTGCACGTCGACATCGCCGCGCAGGTCGAGCGCGTCGACCTTCTTCACGACCGCCTGGAGCACCCTTTCGTTGATATGCGGGGCGAGGCGTTCGAACATCTCGTCTTTGGTGACGATCTCGTTGTCGGAGGCGAACCCGAGAACCCCGGCGGGACTGTCCGGATTGACCTGAAGCTCAAGCGTGACCTCGCCCTGCACCGGCACGTTGTCTCTGGTGACGGCTATGACGCCGCCGGTCGCGGGGAATGGCTTGAGGTCGGCGATGAGCAGCCGCAACGCATGCGTCCCGGCGATCGCGTCCTTGATGCTGCGCCAGAACCCGCCGACCGCGATGTGCGCGCCATGTCCGACATGCGCCACCTCGCCGTCCCTTATGAGCATCGCCATCAAATCGGGCCCGACGCCCAGACGCTGCTGCATGAACCCTTTGATGTCGTCGATCTGAACGTACTCGCACAGGATGGCGTCGTCGCTCAGCGTGATGTTTTGGGACGCCATGTCGGGTCTCCTCCGTCGATGTTCGATCTGTGCTCTGGCGCTGTGCTGAGGCGCCGGCGCGGACATGTTCTATTCGCTGCGCAGTTGCAGCACGAATTGATAGACTTGAATTGCGATCAGCAGGAGCACGACGACAAAGCCGAGCCAGTAATTGCTGACGATCTCCGAGAACCTCTCCCAGCTCGAAAGCCTCCGGACGGCTTCGTCGTAGTATTCGATCCGCCCGACCGAGCCCAAGACCGCGGTCACCATCGTCAACAGGGCGAAAACCGCCGTGACGACCTTCGCGATCGGAAGGTATTGTGCCGCCGCGCTTGGAGCTGGCGCCCGCTCCGCCGCGTCGCGCGCTTCAATCTTCTTGTCGAAATCCTCGCCAGCGGCGATCGCCGCATCGCGCTTGTCTTTATCGACTTTCAGAAAGCCTGGGTCCCCCCCGGATCCGCCGCGATCGGCCATTGTCAGGTTGTAAGCGCGGCGATTGAGGTAATCGAGCGTTAGAAGTACAAGCCAAATCAAGCCGACGATCACCGCTCCCCAAATCATCCAAGGGAACAATTGCTGCACCCATTCCGGCGCGACTCCAGGCTCCATCGACGACCCTCCAAAAACCTTTATTCTGAGTTTTCACGAGCCTCGACCAACAATCAATGGCTTCACGCGTTTATTGCCCGAAAAAGGGCGCGTTTCTGCTTAGAATGATGGTTAAGCTCTGTCTGTTCTTAGAGATCAACACAGTAAAAACCCATGCCGCACGACATCCGCGACCGAAAGCTGAGATGGATGAGCCGCGTCGATGCGGCCTCCGCTCGCGCTCCGGCTCAGTTCGACGAGGCGCCGCCAGGGCTGAGCCTCCCCGCGGACGTTGGCCGCCCGTCGCAAGCAGGGCGCTCAATCTGAAACCCGGAAGCGGCGTTCAAGATCCCAACTTCCGATCAGGAAGACCCGACCGCTGCACGCCCTCTTGGCGCGACGGGGCTTCGCAGCAAACTCGCGCGCGGGATACTTGGATGGGCAGACCCGGCTTAATAATGTTGTATTGAAACGGGCTATGCACGCGATCTTCATAAGAGTGTTCTAGACCGCCGTTAACGCCAACGTGACGATTGATCTAGACAATGGCGCTCGGGAGGCCCCCTGTGCAGCGATTGGCGTCGACGGACTTGGGCGAGATTGCAGAGAATTGGAAGGGCGTCACGTGACGGTTACCAGCATCGAGATTCACAGGCTCAACGAGCAAGGGGAGTTTGGTTGGGCGGTCGCTCGCGAGGACGGCGGCTGCGAGAAGGGCGTCTCACCGACTCTTCGCGACGCCATGGCGTCTGCGGCGGCCTGTATCGGCGAGCTGGATGATGAGGCTGGCTTATGGCTCGAGCAACCGTCTGAGGTTAAGAGCGATCCGTAGTCTTCGTCCCCGCGGCTTCGCTCTGATCGTGATCTCGTAAAGACAGCGATCCCAGGAATTCGAAGCGGCGAAGGCCGATCGTTCATCTGGAAATGCGTTTCCATCAGGGGTTTTAGACTGACGCGCAGCCCAAAGCAGGCCTGACCAAGGCGCCGGCTGCTCCGGTTGTTCCTCAGCTTTTCCGGACCGACTTTCGGGCGAGATCTGCGGGCTATCCCAAGTGTTATCCAGAGCCTGTCGGGTGGGTTAGACATAAATTGCGTTAAGGTTGTGTGACACCATGTCAAACTGCTCTGAAGTTATCCACAGGAGCGGATCGACACTGTGGGACAGGCCGACCAATCACATCGCAGAGCAAGTTGAGCTCACGCCGCCGCGCAATGCTGCGATCGATATCCGCCTGGATGAGCAGAATGGCGAGAGGAGGGTTCATCGATCGACTTTCTGTGCCGCGGCCAAGCGGTGCGGTCAGGTGGGAATAATTTTCATGTAATTTTTTTTCCATTGGAATAAGTAGGCATGCAGGAAAATGACTGCGGATGCGAGGTTATCTGGTCCACGTCATCTGTGACCGCTGTCGTCGTCACGAGACGCAGGATCGCCGCGCCCTTTGCGATCACCGCGCGCTTGGCGATCGCCGGGACAGTCTTGAGCGCCGGACAACCGCCGACGCGAAAGCGCTCGATACGCGCAAGCGCTCTCAGACTGCGCCGCGCGCGTTTCAAGAGGGCGCGCACATGCGTGACCGGGCGCTGAAACTGGAATGAATTGAGTTCGAAGACGATGACCGCGGAACCGGAAATCCGGAACGACAGCAAGGAAACCCAGTCTGTGGGCGCCGAAATCAGGGCGATGCGCCGAGCGCAGAACATGACGCTCAGCGATCTCGCCCAAGCCTCGTCGCTGTCCGTGGGATTTCTGAGCCTGGTTGAGCGTGGTCAGAAACAGCCGTCGCTTGACGCGCTTCAGCGCATCAGTCGAGCCCTGTCGATAGAGATCGGCTGGCTATTCCCCACATCACCCAGCGATGATCCGCTGGAAGACGCTTATGTCGTTCGAAAAAGCTTCCGGCGCCGGATCGATTATTCCCGGCTCTCCGGCACCGAGTATCTCGGCGAGGTCGATTATCTTTTGTCGCCGTCGATCGATGGCCAACTGGTTATGACGATGATGCAGTTCTCGCCGGGCGGGCATTCCGGCGACAACCCATTGTCCCATGAAGGCGAGGAAGCTGGTTACGTGCTCTCGGGTCAGCTGACGCTGGAAGTCGACGGGCATGTCTTCGTTCTGGAGGAGGGCGACAGCTTCGGCTTCGCTGGCGAGAAGCCGCATCGCTATCTCAACAGTGGCGAGGTCGAGCTGCGGATCATCCTGACCAACAGCCCCGTCATCATGCAGCAGCGGTGATCGGCGCGGCGCCGCCGTCTACCCCTTTTGCATCATCTCGATCACCTTGCGCGCGTAGCCGAGGGTCGGGCCCTCCCAATGCGGCGACAGCCGACCGCCGTCATAGCCCGTGCAGCGACGCCCCTGCTGCATGCCTTTGAGGATCGATATGTCTTCCTTGTTCAGATCATCCCACATCTGGATGACGGCGTTGCGCTCTTTGGCGTACGTCTCGCCGGTCGCAGCCTCGTCGCCGATCAGAAAGACGTGCAGCTCCTCGCGGCAGCGATCGGGCGCTTCTGGATAGGCGACCAAGATCGTGAACTGATCGGGGAAAATCTCGACCGCGAAGTGCGGCATGGTCAGGAACCATTGCCCTCTCATGCGGTTCTCCTGAGACAAGTTGGGGTAATGCGGCAGCCCTTCGCCGCGCCCCTCCTGAATTTCGGGGAACCTGTATCCATTGATGAAAGTGTTGCCGCGCCACTCGCCGGACCATCGCAGATCCATCGGGGCGAATTTCAGAAGGCGCGGATGCAGGGCGAAGACGTGGTAGCCCTCCATGTAATTCTCGTAGACCAGCTTCCAGTTGCTCTCGATCTCGAAGTCGAGCTTGCCGGCCCAGCGGATCGCCGACAGATCGTATCCTTCCAACTGTTCCAGAACCGGCGCCATCCAGACATCGAGTGGCTCTGCGTCGCCAGAGACGTTCACAAAGAGACAGCCGAAGAACTCTTCGACCCGGATGGGGATGAGATTCAGTTTCTCGCCGCCGCCGTCGCGGAACGTGTCTGACTGGTTGGGCCCGTTGAAATGCGGCCGCGCCCGGAGTTTCCCATCAAGTCCGTAAGTCCAAAGATGGTAGGGGCAGGTCACTGTCGCCTTTTTGCAGGGTTGAGACACCAGCTGCATGCCGCGGTGGCGGCAGACGTTCTGAAAACCTCGGATCACTCCGTCCTGACCATGGACCAAAATGATCGGCACGCCGCCGATCTCGATCGGCTTCATGGCGCCCGGTTCAGCGATCTCGGCCCGCGCGCCGCCAAAGACCCAGGCGCGGCGGAATATCAGCTCCTGCTCCATCTGGAACCATTCTTCAGACCAGTAGGCCGCGTTCGGCAGGCCCGCCGCCTCCTCGATTGGCCGAAACAGCTGGGCGTAACCGTCCGGCCCCAAGATGCGCCGCATGCGTTCTTGCGGAGACTCCGACGTCATCGCGCCATCCATCGCGCCCTCCGAATCAGGTGTTTCGGCCATTATTATTCCTATGGAAAAAAATCCTTCTAAATTTTTTCTCGCCGGCGATACTCGCCAAGACTGAAATGGAGTCTGGAAGATGGATACGGCGCGCGTTGTTGTGATCGGCGGCGGCAATATGGGCGCTGCGGTTCTCTACCATCTGGCCAAGGAAGGTTGGACCGACTGCGTTTTGGTGGAGAAGGCCGAGTTGACCTCTGGCGCGACCTGGCATGCCGCCGGGCTGGTCAGCCGGATGACCGCCGGACATGCGCTGGGCGTGTGTCACGACTACGCCGTCGATCTTTACAAACGGATCGAAGCCGAGACCGCGCAAGGCGTCAGTTGGCACAATTGCGGCTCGTTGCGGGTCGCGGCGACGGCAACGCATCGCGATTGGCTCATGCATACCCGTGATGCGGTGATCGCCCGTGGACAGGAATGCCATTGGCTGACGCCCGAAGAGATCGCCGAACTCAACCCGATCTATGACACGACACAGATCGTCGGGGGCATTCACACGCCTGACGACGGACATGTCGACCCGTCGGGAACATGCCAGGCGATGGCGTCCGGCGCGCGCCAGGCCGGCGCGAAAGTGATCCGTCGCAATCGCGTAACCGACGTTCGCGCGACGTCTTCGGGGGAATGGGACGTCGTGACCGAGCAGGGGTCGATTCTGTGCGAGCACGTCGTCAACGCTGGCGGCTATCACGCCAGGCGGATCGGCGCGTTCAGCGGCCTCGATCTGCCCATCGTGCCGATGCAGCACCATTACGTCGTGACCGAGGCGGTTCCGGCATTCCAGACCATGGATCACGAGATACCGGTCACCCGCGACGACTATTTCACTGGGTACCTCCGCCGCGAGCAGGGGGGCGCGCTCATCGGCCTCTACGACACTCACGACGCCATCGCGAAATGGCGCGACGGCTGCCCGTGGGAGAGCGAGAACGAGCTGTTCGAGCCGGACTATGACCGGATCACCCCGTGGTTGGAAAAGTGCTTTGAGCGGTATCCGAGCCTGACCGAGCTCGGCATCCGGCGGATTGTGAACGGCGCCATCACCTACACGCCGGACGGTCATCCCCTGGTCGGCCCGGCGCCGGGGCTCAAGAACTACTGGCTGGCCTGCGGGGCCACCGTCGGCATCGCCTGGGGCCCCGGACTTGGACGCGCCTTGGCGCAGTGGATCGTCCATGGGACCGCCGACATCTCGATGCGCGGCTTTGATCCCAGGCGCTTTGGCGTCTGGGTGGATGAAGAGCACGCCTATCAACGCGCGCGCGAGAACTACATGACGCGTTTGTCGCTGCCGTATCCGCAGGACCAATACGAGACCATGCGCGGCATCCGGGTCTCGGGCGCGCATGAGCGCACACGAGCCCTTGGCGCGATCTACGAGGACGCCGGCGGATGGGAGCGTCCCAGGGTTTACGGCCAGCCAGAATGGAACGGCGCTGAGCCCAAGGCATGGCGGAGAGGCCCGGCCTGGGAGGCTGCTGTCGCCGAGGCGAGAGCGGTCCATCGTTCTGTCGGCCTGGGGGATTTTTCAGCGTTCTCGAAGTTCGAGATCTCCGGCCCCGAAGCAGAAGCCTTTCTCAATCGGGTTTGCGCCAATCGCATGCCCCGAAAGATCGGCGGGACATGCTTGACGCTCCTCCTCAATGAGCAGGGAACGATCGAAGGTGAAGCGACCGTGGCGCGGCTGGGCGATGAACGCTTCTGGTTTGTCACCGGCGGTCCGTCCGAGCGGCGCGTCTGGGATTGGATCGCGATCCACCAGCGCGGATCAGAAATCGTCATGCTGCGAAACCTGTCGGACGACTGGGGCATCCTGACCATCGCCGGCCCAAATTCCCGCGCGGTGCTTTCCCAGCTCACGGACGCTGCGCTGACCAATGAGGCGTTTGCCTGGCTTCAAGCCCGCGAAACCAACGTCGCGGGGCGACCTGTGATCGCTCTGCGCATGTCCTTCACCGGCGAGTTGGCTTGGGAGCTTCACGCCCGCAACTCGGATCTTGCGGCTCTGTGGGATGCTCTGTGGTCGGCCGGGGAGCCTTATGGCGTCGTTCCCTTCGGCTCGAAGGCGCTTGAGATGATGCGGATGGAAAAGGCCTATCGCGGCGGCCACGAGCTGGCGAACGACGCGTCGCCGGTGCACACGGATCAGATGCGTTTCGTTAAATTGGACAAGGACTTCGTCGGGCGAGACGCCGTGGCGCGCCGCGCCGAAACCGGCGAGACTTCCGTCATCGCCTATCTGAAGGTCGATGCGGACGACAGCGATGTCTTAGGGGGCGAAGCTGTGTTCCTGGACGGCGCGAAGGTCGGTTCCGTCTCCTCGGGCGGGTTTGGTCCGAACTCCAGCCAGAGCCTTGCGTTTGCTTTCATCGATCCCCGCGCAGCCAAACCCGGCGCGCAACTGGAGATCTTGCTGTTCGGGCAAAGGCGCAAGGCGACGCTCATGTCCGAGCCAGTTTTGGATCCTGGCAACGCGCGCCTGCGCGGTTGAGGAGAGGGGCGGCCCGACGCCGCCGCCCGCCATCTAACGCGGTATGCTGGCGACAAGGGCCCGGGCTCATGCAAGGTGCAACCGGACCTTGGCGCAGGAGATCGCCGCAATCAGGCGATCACCCTGTTGCGTGCTCTGCGACGGCGCTTGATCAGCGGACTTGTACGAAGACGCGCCGTTCCGTTTCGAACTCCGACGCATCGTATTCGCCCACTCGATCCTCGCCAAACGCCTCAAGTGTGACGAGGAGCGGCGGCAAGTCACGTGCGAGGAGCGCGTCACGCACCGCTTCGGCGCGTCGTTGCGAGATCACCCGATTGAGATCGGCCGGCCCGCTGGGATCCGAATACCCTTCCAGAACCAGCTCGGTCGCCTTGCGTTCGACGATGTCGAGCGCGATCTGATCAACCAGGGCGCGTGCGGCGCCATTCAGCGCGGTGGATCCGCTGGCGAAGTAGACGTTGTACTCGTTCGCATAGATCGGCTCGGCGTTGAGCGACGTCTGGAAGTTCGCATCGACGTCTTGTGGAAGCGCCGTGGTCGGCAGCACGTAACCGACAAAATCCAGCGAGACCGCGTCATAAGGTTCGTCCAGCAGGACCGACTGCCCGCCGCTCGACACTTCGACGCCGCCGACATCCTCGCCCTCTTCCGGCGGCAGGACCGCAACGACGTTTCGCGCGAATTGAGCTTTCGCAAAGGCTTCGCGCAATTTCGCCGCGTAGTCGGCGCGGAGTTCTTCGATTTCCGATCCGCGCGCGCCCCGGTTGAGCCCGTCGACGTAGTCGTCAAAAGCCTCTCGCAGCGCGGCGAGCTCTTCCGGCGCGCGTTCCTGCGCCGCGTCGGAGCCCAAGATCTCCTCAGCATCGATTTCGTTGATGTTGCGTGGCGTGACCACCTGGCCATCTGCAACCGTGAGATCGCTGACGTCGCCACGTTGTGGCCCGGTCGCGCAGCTCGCTGTGGCGAGAACCATGAGAAACAGCGCGCTCCGGAACAGGGTGCGGGCCGAAAGAAATCCGGATGAGTTGGTTGCGCGCATCGTTAGGCCTCCTTAAGCGCCGGTGCGATGAGCATAGTGCTCTCCGCACGGCTGGAAGGACCGCCGCAAAGGATGGGCCAAAGGCGTTATGGGTCGCCATTCGCGCGACGCTCCAACGTCGATGCGCTTGCCAACCCGGTCGCGATCGGATCCCCCACCAGGTCCCCGTGGGTCTCATAATGAGAAAAACGCGAGATTTGTCCAGAGTTTAGCGACGCGCAGACCCAGTCAGTCTGGCGAGGCGTTCCGTCTTGAGCCCGGACGGATCATGCGCTCCAACGCCTCCTTGAAACGCGACCGATCGGCTTTGGAGAAAGGCCGTCCGCCGCCGCCCTGACCCAGCGGGTCGGCGGCGCGGAGATCCGCCATGAGGTCGCGCATCGCAAGCTGTTGTCCGATATTCGCCTGCGTGAACGCTTCGCCGTTATGGCGCAGCGCGCGCGCGCCGGCCTCTAAACACTTCGCCGCCAGCGGGATATCCCCGGTGACGCAAATGTCGCCAGCGCCAATTCGCTCCGCGATCCACTTGTCAGCGGCGTCAGGTCCATCATCGACCACGATGGTTTGCACCAAAGGATGCGGGTTCGGTCGTATTCCACCGTTTGACACGATGAGGACGGTCTGCGCGTGGCGTTCAGCGACCTGCACCGTCTCGGACTTGACCGGGCAGGCGTCGGCGTCGACGTAGATCTTGCTACTCATTGGGTCCTCGCGTTCGCCATGCGGCCGGTTCGAGGCCGCCGCCGGCCCCGATGGCGCGACCGTCGAAAGATATCGTCTTGACCAGCGCGAAGACAGGATCTCCCGTTTGTAATCTGAGCTCCCGAACGGCGGCGCGGGTGATCCTGGCGCGCAAACGCGCCCCGCCGATATCCACAAGCGTTTCCGCGAAGGCTGTTCCAGGGTCTTCGACAATCTCCGTCAGATGACCGGAGAGCACGTTGCGGATGCTCAGCCCCTCGGGCCGTCTGGTGGCCAATGCGACGTCGCGCGCTCGGATCCGCAGACGCAGGTCCTCGCCCACAGCCGCGTTGACCGAGGGAAGCGAGAGGAATTGTCCCGTCTCTCTCAATCCGTCCGAAGTGTCGGCGAGGATGCACAGCCGAGTGAGACTGTCCTCCGCCATATGTTCTCGGACCCGGGCTGACACGACTGCGCCGGCTTCGAAGCGGCCCGTCGCCGGACCGAGATCCAGCCGTTCGAAGACCTCGCTGACCGGCCCTGTCGCGATGATGCGCCCATTCCCCATGAGGACGATCTGATCGGCGAGCCGCGCGACCTCGGTCGGGTCATGGCTCACATATAGAATTGGGATATCGAGCCGCTGATGCAGCGCATCGAAATACGGTAGGATTTCCTCCTTCGCTCTGCGGTCGAGCGCGGACAGCGGCTCGTCCATGAGCAGGACTTTCGGGTAAGACAGAAGGGCGCGGCCAACAGCGACGCGCTGTCGCTCCCCGCCGGAGAGGCCGTAGGGGTCCCGATCCAGAAGGGGCTCCAAGCCCAACAGATCGATCACCTCGTCGCTGGAAAGGCTCTCGGTTTTGCTGCGACCGTTCCGTTTTTCAGCCCGTCGCCGCCCAAACATCAAGTTGTCGCCGACGGAGAGATGATCGAACAGGCTTGCTTCCTGAAAGACGTAACCAATCTCGCGCGTGTGGGGCTGCTGAAAGATCCCACGAGCGGTGTCTTGCCAGACTGTTTCTCCAACCTGCAAGCGGCCTCTGAGGGGGTCGAGCCCCGCAATGCATCGAAGAACTGTGGTTTTGCCGCATCCGGAAGGCCCGAACAGCGCGGTGACGCCGCGCATCGGGGTCGTGAACGCGACATCGAGTTCAAAGGCCCCGCGCCGACCGGAGAGCTCCGCGGAAATCTCGCCGACGCTCATCGACGACGGCTCCGACTGCGACGATCGATCAGAGCGGTCGTCAGAATGACCAGAAATGCGAAGACGACCATCCCGGCGGAGAGGATATGCGCCTCTTGCCATCGCAAGGTCTCGACATAGTCGTAGATTGCGATCGAGAGGACCTTGGTCTCTCCGGGGATCGAACCGCCGATCATCAGGATGACGCCAAACTCGCCGATCGTATGGGCGAACCCCAAGACCGCGCCTGTGAGAAAGCCTGGCCGCGCGAGCGGGATCGCCACGTTCCAAAACGTGTCCCAAGGAGAGGCCCGCAGCGTCGCGGCGACTTCCAACGGGCGATCGCCGATCGCTTCAAACGAATTGCGAATGGGCTGAACGACGAAGGGCAGGGAATAAATCACCGAGCCGATGACCAGCCCTTCGAAGGTGAAGGCCAGGGTGCGTCCGCCAAAGAGCCCGGCGATGGCGCCTCCGGGGCCGTCGGGTCCTAGCGCAAGCAGCAGATAGAACCCCAACACGGTCGGCGGCAACACGAGCGGCATGGCCACGATCGCAGCGACGGCCTCTTTCCACCAAGCCTCGGATCTGGCGAGCCACCACGCAATTGGCGCGCTGACGACGAGAAGGAGAACAGTCGTCACCGCCGCGAGCTGCAGCGTCAGGGCGATCGGAGACCAGAGTTCCGCGAGATCCATTCGGCCTCGTCAGTTTGCAACGGGTTGCGAAGAGGCATAGCCGAAGCGATTGATAATGTCGCGGGCCTCGGCGCTTTGCAGAAACTCGAATAAAGCGACTGCGGTCGGATTGCCTTCGCCCGCCTGCAATAGAACAGCGTCTTGAGCGATCGGCGCATGCAGTGTGTCAGGCACGAGCCAGCGTTGCGCCGGCGAGGCGTCCAAAACTTGGGCGAGGGCGACAAAGCCAAGCTCCGCAGACGTGCTCGCGACGAACTGAAACGTTTGCGAAACGCTGGTTCCCGTGACTATTTTCGGCTCCAAAGCCTGCTTTAGCCCCAGGCGCTGCAACGTAGAAATCGCGGCGGCTCCGTATGGCGCCGTGGCCGGATTGGCGATCGCAAGGCGCGCAAATTCACTGCGTTTCAGAAGGTCTGGGCCGGGTTCGACCTCGGGATCCGCGCTGTAAAGGACAAGGCGTCCGATCGCGTAGGTGATCTTGTGCTCGCGGCGCGCCAATCCTTCCGCGACCAGCAAATCCGGCCGGTTCTGATCCGCCGCCAGAAACACGTCGAACGGGGCCGCTTGCAGGATTTGCGCGTAGAGTTGCCCGGTGGCGCCGACGCTCATGCGAACCTCGGCCCCCGTCTTTGCTTCGAACGCAGTGATGATCTCCTCGGCCGCAGCGGCGAAGTTCGCGGCGACCGCAATACGCGTTTCGGACGCCTTTCCCGTGGCCGGCAAGGTCGCGAACATCAAGGCGCTTAGCGCGCTCAGGAGGTATCTGAAGATCCGCATCGCCTCAGCGGTAACCAGCCGAACCGGAGCGCACAAGCCGCGCGAACAGCTTCATCTCGTCGCGTCCGAGCCTCTGTCATACGTCGAAGAAGATGGTTTCCTTTGGCCCCTGAAGATGAATGTCGAAGCGAAAGCGGTTCGCGTCGACCGGTTGGGCGATCAAGGTCGATCGGCGGTCTTCCGACATTTGCGAGAGGACCGGGTCGGCCTCGAGAGCGTCGGTCTGCAGGTAGGCGCGGGTATGCAGGTGAATGTTGACCCCGCGCGCGAAGATCAGGAGGGAGACGAACGGGTCCGCCGGCCGCACGGTCTGAAAGCGAAAGAGACCCGTCTCGAAATCGGCGGCCGCCCGCCCCCAGAGCGGCGCCCCGTCCGCATCGAGCTGGTACATCTCCAGCAGCGCGTCGGTGACCGGCGCGCCAGCTCCGTCATAGACGACGCCTTCCAGGTTCATGCGCTCTCCAGCGCCGTTCAAAACGTCCAACGCGTCCGCCACGCGCATGGCCACGTCTGCAACCGTGGGCGTGAGACCGATATGGACATAAGGGCCAGCGGTCTGACTGGGCGTCTCCTTCAGCGTGGACGCGAGATTGCTGGGACCTTCGATCATCCGCCCTCCCGTTTGTTCTCAAAGTATGTCTGCCGGCGTCCGCGCAAGACGATGTCGAACCGATACGCCAAAGCGTCGAAAGGCGCTTGCTTGGCCATGTCGAGACGCGCCACCAGTTGATCGACTGCGGCCTGGTCGGGGATGGCGTTGACGATCGGGCACAGCGCGATCAGCGGATCCCCTTCAAAGTAAAGCTGTGTGACCAGCCGCTGGGAAAGGGCGTGACCAAAGATCGACAGATGGATATGCGCCGGACGCCATTCGTTGTCGCCGTTCGGCCAGGGATAGGGACCTGGTTTGATCGTTCGGAACGCGTAGCGTCCTTGTCCGTCGGTGATGCAGCGTCCGCAGCCGCCAAAGGCAGGATCCAACGGGGCGAGATAGCTGTCGTTGACGTGGCGATAGCGGCCCCCGGCGTTGGCTTGCCAGATCTCGATCAGGCAATCGGGGATGGGCCGGGCGTTTTCGTCGAGGACCCGCCCGTGAACGATGAGACGCTCTCCGATCGGTTTCGCTTCAACGCCCAGAGCCGCCGCGTAGTTTGCGATCAGATCGTGATCGAGCGGGTGGAGCGTTTCGGCTGCGAAGACAGGGCCGCTCAACTCGGCGCGGCCAGGCGCGATCGCCAAGGGTCTCGCCGCCGGCGCGCGTTTTACCGTGCTCCGATACGGCGGATGAAGCGATGGCGGATGCCAGTCGCGGTCGCGAGGTATGAAGGGTCGGTCGCTCATGCCCGCTGATCGCCGTCCATTTCGGCCAACGCCTCTTTCGCGATCTTGATTGCTGAGTTGGCGGCGGGAACACCCGCGTAAATAGCGACGTGCAACAGAGCCTCGCGAATGTCTTCGACGCTCGCGCCGGTGTTGCGGCTGGCGCGGATATGCATGGCCAGCTCCTCATGATGCCCAAGCGCCGCCAACACCGCGATCGTGATCATCGAGCGTTCGCGCCGCGAAATGTCCGGGCGCGCCCAAACCGACCCCCAGGCGCCTTGCGTAATGAAGTCCTGGAAGGGGGCGTCGAACGGCGTCGTCGCCGCGGCCGCTCGGTCCACATGATCCGGGCCGAGCACGGCGCGACGCGTCTCGCGCCCGTGATCGATTAGGGAGGGCTCGCCGTTGTCCAGTTTGGTCACTTTCGCCTCGAGAATTTCTACGGCGACGCTCGAAATGCACGCCACGTCCCCTTATGACATTTCCGAGCGGAGATCCGTTGGAGAAATTCGATGCAGGGCGCAGAACCGCCGTTCCCACAGCGCACGCAGGTCGCGATCATCGGCGGCGGGCCGTCGGGCCTCCTGCTTTCGCAACTGCTGCATCTGGCCGGCGTGCAGAGCGTGGTGCTCGAACGTCAGAGCCGAGACTACGTGCTGTCGCGGATCCGGGCCGGCGTGCTGGAGCAAGGCCTCCAGGCGCTTCTTCGCAAAGCCGGGGTCGGGGACCGGATGGACCGGGAAGGTCTCGTCCATGACGGTTTTGCGATCAGCTTTTCGGGTGAGGCGCGCCGGGTCGACCTGGCCGATCTGACAAACGGCGCGACCGTGCGCGTCTATGGACAGACCGAGCTGACGCGCGACTTGTACGAGGCTCGGGACGCTCTGCAGGGCGCCATTGTGCATGAGGCTGACGTCGTCGGCGTCGACGGGATCGACAGCGCGTCGCCGCAGGTGCGCTTTGAGCATCGGGGGCAGACCCATCATTTGGCGGCGGACTTCGTGGCGGCCTGCGACGGGTTCCACGGCGCCGGTCGACGTGCGGTCCCCTCAAGCGCGATCAAGACGATCGAGAGGGTCTATCCATTTGGTTGGCTCGGCATTCTGTCGGAGACCCCGCCGGCGTCCGATGAGTTGATCTACGCGCATCATGAGCGTGGCTTTGCGCTGTGTTCGATGCGCAATCCGCAGCTCAGCCGCTACTATGTGCAATGCGCCGCGGATGAGGATCTGGCGGAATGGTCGGACGATCGTTTTTGGGAGGAGCTGAAGGCGCGCTTGCCCGAAGGTGTCGCGTCGGGCCTTTCGACAGGCCCCTCGATCGAGAAGTCGATTGCTCCGTTGCGCAGTTTTGTCGCCGAGCCGATGCGGTATGGGCGCCTTTTTCTCGCGGGAGATGCGGCGCATATCGTGCCGCCCACCGGAGCAAAGGGCCTCAATCTGGCGGCGTCTGACATCTACTATCTTTCCGAGGCGCTGATCGCCTTTTTTAGCTCCGGGCGGGAGGCGGGTCTGAAAGACTATTCCGACCGCGCGCTGCGACGCGTCTGGAAAGCGGAACGGTTCAGCTGGTGGATGACCGCGTTGCTGCACAACTTCCCCAGTCTTGGGGCGTTCGAGCGTCGTATGCAGACCGCTGAGCTTGACTATCTCTTCAGCTCCCGGGCGGCGCTCACGAGCCGCGCGGAGAATTACGTGGGACTGCCCTACGATTAGTGCGGCCGTGACGCCTGTGCGCCCGGTCACGCTTTTCTCGCCTGCATAGGGTTGTCCTTGCTGCAGTTTGGCGTGGATCAAGAACCTGTCCGCCGTCTGTGCTCAGTTAAGCTGGAACAACGTGATCTGAGTTCAGGAGGGATCTTATGCCCCAAACGATGAAAGCTGCGGTCGTCAAAGCGTTTAAGCAGCCGTTGTCAGTCGAGGAGGTGGTGAAGCCGGAGGTCAGCCCTGGACGGATCATCGTCAAGATCGAGGCGTCCGGCGTGTGTCACACGGACCTGCATGCCGCCCATGGCGATTGGCCGGTGAAACCGACCCCGCCTTTCATTCCGGGTCACGAAGGCGTCGGGATTGTCGCCGAGGTGGGCGCCGGAGTGACAGCGGTCAAAGAGGGCGATCGCGTCGGCGTGCCCTGGCTGCACACGGCATGCGGGCGCTGTCGGCATTGCGTCACCGGGTGGGAGACGCTTTGTCGGAACGACCCGGCCTATACGGGTTATACCGTGAACGGCGGTTTCGCCGAGTTTGTCGACGCCGATCCCAACTATGTCGGCCTTCTTCCCTGCGCGCTCGATTTCGCGCCGGCGGCGCCGATCCTGTGCGCTGGCGTCACAGTCTACAAAGGTTTGAAGGAAACCGATGCGCGGCCCGGAGATACGGTGGTCATCTCCGGCATCGGCGGTCTGGGCCATCTCGCCGTTCAATACGCAAAGGCGATGGGATTGCACGTGATCGGGGTCGACATCGCCGCCGACAAGTTGGCGCTGGCGCGTCAAATGGGGGCGGATCAGGTCGTCAACGCCGCAGAGGTGGATCCGGTCGCTGAAGTGCAGGCCGGCGGCGGCGCCGAGGCGGTCCTTGTCACCGCGGTTTCCACAAAGGCGTTCGACCAGGCGGTGGGAATGTTGGCGCCGGGCGGCACGATGAGCCTCGTCGGATTGCCGCCCGGCGAGTTTCCATTGCCGATCTTTGACGTGGTGCTCAACCGCAAGACAGTTCGGGGGTCGATCGTCGGAACACGGGCTGATCTCGCAGAAGCGCTCGCCTTCGCCGGCGAGGGCAAAGTTGCGACGCATTACTCGGTCGATCGGCTCGACAACATCAATTCGATCTTCGACCGACTGCTTGCTGGTCAGATCGACGGCCGGATCGTGATGTCGGTCTAGGCGGCGGCTTTGGCGCGAGACGAGCCCCTGCGGTTGCATGCGGGGGCTCGTCTGTGTCTTTGTCGCGGCTCAACTGGCGAAGACGCGCGCGGCGCGGATCTCGTCTTCGCGCAGCTCATGTCCGCCTTCATGCCAAAGCAGCTCGACGTCAGCGCCCGCCGCCCGGAGCTGGGCGTCGAACCGGCGGGTGAGATCGGGCGGGCAGATCGGGTCGCGCTCGCCGGCGGTGATCAACACCTTCGCGTGGGCGATGTCCGGGTCGTCGGGCGCGTCCCAGGGGATCAGCGGATGAAACAACGCCATCCGCCGCAACCGGTTCGGCCGCTCAAAGAGCAGGTTCGCCAGCATGTTCGCGCCGTTCGAGTAACCCAGCCCGATCGCGTGAGCCGGATCGCGGCCCAGCGCTGGCAACGCCTCCTCCAGAAACCGGTCGAGCTTCTCGGTCGCGCGCGCGAGGTCGTCCATGTCGTAGACGCCCTCGCGCAACCGCCGGAAGAAGCGGGCCATGCCGTGCTCGTCGACATCCCCGCGGAGCGACAGACGCGCCGCTTCAGGCGCGACCATGCGGCCCAGCTGCATAAAGGCGCGTTCGTCGCCGCCGGTGCCGTGCAACAGCACCAACGTGCGGGGATCGTCGCCTCTGGCGGGTTCGAAAACGTGCTCGTACCCGCCGTCGATCATCAGAGCTTCGGTCATGCTGCCGCTCCGGGAAGGGTGAGCTTTGGCAGAACCTGTTCGATCCGGCTGCGCAGCGGCTCATGCTGGGTTGGCAGTTTCAGGCCCTCGCCGAGATGGTGCGCCTCCTCGTCCCGCGTGAAGCCCGGCTCGTCAGTCGCGACCTCGAACAGCACGCCGCCCGGGGTCCGGAAGTAGATCGCGTGGAAGTAATCGCGGTCGATCTGCGGCGTCACGTGGAAGCCCGCCTTGGCGATGATCTCCTGCACCTGTTTCTGGGCGGCTCTATCCGGCACCGAAAACGCGATGTGGTGCACAGTGCCAGCGCCTTCGACGCCCTGGGGAAGCTCGTCGCCGACATGCAGATCAATGAAGCGGGCCGCGTTGCCGTTCGGGACCGCGAAACGGATCACCACGCCGACGCGCGCCGTTTCTTCAGCGAGCTTTTCATAGCCGAACAGTTCCGTGAGGATCTTGGCCACGCCCTCGCCGTCGCGCAAAGACAGCGTCGCCCCGTGAAAGCCACGGATCGCGACATCGGCGGCGATCTCATTTGTGGTCCAAGCTTCGCGCTCATCATCCGCTGTTGCGACCAGAGCGATCAGCAAGCCGTCCGGATCTGCGGCGACCAAACGGTCTTCCCCGAAAATCGCCTCTTCAGCGATCAAGCGCGCGCCATTCGACGAAAGACGCTCTCTCCAGAAAGCGAGGCTGCCCTCCGGCACCGAATAGTGCGTGATCGAGACCTGACCGGTTCCCACCTGCCCGCGATACGCGTTCTCCCACGGGAAGAACGTGATCGCGCTGCCGGGGCGGCCAAGCTCGTCGCCGAAATACAGATGGTAGGTGCCGGGGTCGTCGAAATTCACGGTCTTCTTGACAAACCGCAGGCCCAGGACGCCCGCGTAGAAGTCGACATTGCCCTGCGCGCTGGTCGAGATCGCGGTGACGTGGTGAAGGCCTTGGATAGGTGACGTCGTCGTGGTCATGGGGAACCTCGCATTTCGCGTGTGTTTCAAGTTGACTGGCAAAATGGGGCCGCCGCCACGCCCCGACAATCGCGCCGGCGTGAGACGGAATGTTTCTGAATTTAAGACAGTTTCAGCGCCGCGTCGGCCGCAGCAGCGTATCGAGCATGAGGTCCAGTTCTTCCGGATCTTCGAACCCGAGCGTGACCGGGACGGTCACGGCCCGCCCGCGACACCAGGTGGGCAGCCGAACGGCGTCCTTTTCCGTCGTCACCAGCGTCGCATCGTTTGCATAGGCGCGCTGCTCGAGGCGGGTCAGGATCGCGCTGGAGAACTTGTGATGGTCGGGAAACGGCACGGCGTCCACAACCTGTGCGCCCATGGCGCGCAGCGTGTCGAAGAACTTCTCGGGTCGTCCGATGCCGGCGAAAGCGACGACCCGCAGACCAGCGAAGGACATGCCGGTGAAGCGGGGCGTTAGGCGCGCGCGCAGGACGGGAACGCCGCGGGGAACAAACGGATTGCCGTTGCCGATCAGGATCGCCGCATCCGCGCGGCCAAAGGCCGACATGATCGGTTCGCGCAACGGCCCTGCCGGGATCACGCGTCCGTTGCCGTGGCCAAATGCGGCGTCGATCACGACGAAAGCCAGATCCTGCTCGATGTCAGGGTTCTGAAAACCATCATCCATGATCAGCAGATCCGCGCCGGCCTGAACGGCGGCCGCCGCCGTCGCTTTGCGGTCCTTGCCCACCCAGGTCGGATGATGCGCAGCCAGCAACAGGGGTTCGTCGCCGACCTCCTCGGAGCTGTCCTTGCCGGGATCGACCGGGTGCGGGCCTTTGATCTTGCCCCCGTATCCACGGCTCAGGAAGTGGGGCGCGCGTCCCCGCGCCTTGGCCCGTTCCGCGATCGCCAAGGCTGTCGGCGTCTTGCCGGCGCCGCCCGCCACGATGTTTCCAACGCAGATCACCGGCGCTCGGGGGCGCAAAGGGGTCGCCCGGGCGCGGCGGATGCGACCCATCATTGCGTAGATCCAGCTGAGCGGCGTCAGGGCGATCGCCGCCAGGCCGGGGCGCCTGGGCGAGTTGGACCAGAACCTAGGCGGCTTCATCGCCGTCCTCCGCCTTCATGTCTCCCGAAGGCGAACGCGCGTCCGATTGGTTGTCCAACGGGCCGGGCGCGTGAACAGGCGGCGGCAGCAAGGGGTCCAAGTGGCTCAGAAACCGTCCGACGATCTGTTCGCCGCCCAGGGTCGCCTCAAAGGCCCGCTCCGCCAATTGGCGGGCATGCGCGTTCGGCTCGCCTTCAGGCGTCATCAATTCGCTGAGCGCGGAGCCAAGGGTCTCGCCCATCCGGATCTCTTGCACGGCTTGTTCGCCTTTCAGCCGGCGATAGTCGTCAAGGAAGTTGTGAACATTGGGACCATGCAGGATGGCGGTTCCCAACCGTGCAGGCTCCAGCGGGTTGTGCCCGCCAACCTGAGCGAAGCTGCCGCCGACGAAGACGAGAGGCGACAGTCGATACCACAGCCCCAGCTCGCCGAGCGTGTCGATCAGATAGACGTCGGTCGCGTCATCGGGCCAGTCGCCGTCCGAGCGGCGCTTGACGCGCAAGCCGCGCGCCTCGGCCATTTCCGCGACTGCGTCGGCGCGATGCGGGTGCCGTGGCGCGATCATCGTCAAAAAGCGCTTGTGACGCGAGGCCAGCATCTCGTGGGCGTCGAGCGCGGGGTCTTCCTCACCCGGATGCGTGCTCGCCGCCAACCACCGCGGACGCGCGCTGACGATTGCGCGAAGGGCCTCCAGCTCCGCCTTATCCACGGGCAATGGCGTGGCCGCCTCCTTCAGCGCGCCGGCGACATGGATTTTCGCCGGATCCGCTTCGACACGTCGCAGGCGGTCCGCGATCTCCTCCGATTGCGCAAGCACCGCGTCGAAGCTACCGAACAGCCGGCGCGCAGAGCGGGGGGCCCACGACCAGTTCCGCGCCGAGGTTGCTGATATCCGGGCGCTCAACAAGACAATCGGTATCCCGCGGGCGTGGGTTTCCGTCAGCAACGTCGGCCACATCTCAGACTCGGCGACGCCCAGGAAGCTCGGACGCCAATAGTCCAGAAACCGCCGGACGGCCTCTACGGTGTCCACCGGCGCAAACTGGTGCGCCGCGCCTTCGGGAAGCCTTTCCGCCATCAGTTTGGCCGAGGTGAGCGTCCCGGTCGTCACCAGTATCTCCAGATCTGGCCGCGTTCGACGCAACCCGCTGATCAGCGGCAACAGCGACAGCGACTCGCCCACGCTGGCGGCATGGAGCCAGATGATCTCGCCTTGTGGCCGCGGCAGGCTGGGATGGCCGAAACGCTCATGCAGGCGCGATGCGTCTTCTTTGCCGCGCTTGGCGCGGCGGGTCAGCGCCCAGCGCGCGATCGCAGGCCCCGGAAACCGCGCGATCGCGCCATAGAGCGCCAACGGCCAGGCAAAACCGCTTGCGCTGGGCTTTTGCACGCTGCTGTGTTCCGGCTTCGTGGTCACGCTTGCGCCTCTGACAAAACTGTCTCGATCGGCGGACCCGGCTCAGGGGTTGACCGACCGGTTATCCGATCGGCCTCGGCCGTCGCCCGCGCCATCGCGGCCTCAAGCTGCTCGATCCGCTCCTGTATGCTGGCGGGGTCGTCTGGGTCCGCAGGCGGGATGGGCGCCTCGAACACAAACACGCCGCTGTTGAACGGCAACGGAACGAGAAAGCGGTCCCAGCTCTTGAGCGTAAATCCCCAGCGCACCGAGTAGGCGACAGGCAGGACGGGGCATCCCGCAGCCGCGGCGGCGAGAACGACGCCTGGCTTTATCCGCTGGCGCGGTCCGCGCGGGCCGTCCGGGGTCACGACGACGATGACCTCCTCCGCGACGGCCTGAACCATCGTTCGCAGCGCTTCCGACCCTTTCTTTTCCTTATCGGCTTTCTTGGGGTCGCGGCTCGATCCGCGCACCACTTCGCCGCCGGTGTTGGCGACCACCCGCGCGATCAGGTCGCCGTCTCGGTTGTTCGAGACCAGGGCCAAGGCTCGGCGTCCGCGGGGCCGCAACATCGCGATCGGGATCAGCCGTGAGTGCCAAACGCTGGCGAGGAAACCGCCGGATGCGAACATCGCGTCGAGATGGTGGCGACCGACCCACCGCCACCGCGTCGTGTAGAACTGGAGATACAGAAAACCGGCGCCGACGACCCCAATTACCCAACGCAGAAACGCGCTGGAGCGCGCGCTCTTGAGCGTCTTGCGCGCGCGTTCGTCAGAGGGGTTGGAGTGGGTCATTGATAAGAGGTTCGTGAGACAAGAACGGGTTAGGGTTCGGCGTAAAGATCGTCGCCGCCGCCGCGAGGGCGCTAAGGCTCGACGGTCGGGCTGTTTTCTTGCTCTTCATCCCGCAGACGATGCAGGTGCGCGATGTAGAATCGCATATGCGCATTGTCCACAGTGCGCTGGGCGGCGTCTTTCCAAGCATTGTAGGCGCTGGCGTAATCGGGAAAGAAGCCCACCACCTCGATCTGCGTATGGTCCCGAAACTCGTCGCGTTGCGGATCGACGAGTTCGCCGCCAAAGACAAGATGTAGGCGCTTCGCCATAGAACGCTCCCCAGAAAACAGGCGAGGCGATTGACGCCCCACAACTATTCGCGCGGACCCTACCCGAGCTGAAGTGCCGGCGGAAGCCCGGTTTCAAGCTGAAGTCGGGCGCAGTCTTGTGATCACTTCCGCATGAATCGCAGTTGGCGCGGCGATCAGGCTGCCGACGCCCGGCTTGAGCTTGTTATAGACGATTTGGGCGCCCGCGCTGTCGGAGACCGCGCCGCCCGCCTCGCGGATGAGCAAGTCGCCGGCGGCCACGTCCCATTCATTCGTCGGGTTGAGCGTCAATGCGAGGTCCCATCGCCCTTCCGCGATCATGCACAGTCTGTAGGCGATGGGATGAATGTAGCTGCGCGCCACCTCGGGCGCGCCGCCGGGCCATCGGTCGGGATGGAAGGATCGCTTGGTCCCAAGCGCGGTGGAACCGTCCAACCGTTCCCGCGACGACACCTGAATGGGCTCGCGATTGAGCGTCGCTCCGCCGCCGTCAGTCGCCGCGAAAAGGGCGTTGAGCGCTGGGGCGAAGATCACCGCGGCGATGGGGCGCCCCGCTTCGACGAGCGCGACCGAGAAGCAAAACTCTGGTTTTCCCTCCGCGAAAGAGCGTGTGCCGTCGATTGGGTCGACGATGAAGACGCGGTCTTGTTCCCGACGCTGAGGAGAATCAGCGTCCTCCTCGGACAGCCACCCATAGTCGGGCCGCGCGCCCAGCAAGACGTCGCGCAGCGCGGCGTTTACGGCGAGATCTGTTTCCGTGACGATGCTGTTGTCGTGGGACTTCGACCAACTCTCCGCCGAGGCGGTTTGACCCAGTCGAAACTTCGACAGAGCGATCGGCGCGGCGTCGCGGACCGCCTCGATCAACAGCGCCTGTTCGGTCTGGTAACTGGGTTTATCGTCCTCACTCGGCGGCAACCGTCAAACCCTCGATCAAAAGGCTGGGCGCAGCGATCCGCCTGTCGGTCTCGAGATCGTTGGCCGGGATCATGCTGGCGACCATTTCGAGAAAGTCGCCGGCGACGGTGATTTCGGCCACCGGATACGCGATCTCGCCGTTCTCCACCCAGAACCCGGTGGCCCCGCGGCTGTAATCGCCGGTGACCGGGTTCAGCCCGCGTCCCATCATCTCAGTAATCAGCAGACCCGTTCCCATGTCGGCAAGCAGCGCTTCGGGCGTCGTCTCGCCGGCGGCTAGCCAGACGTTGCTCGATCCGGGCGACGGTGCGCCCGAGACGCCGCGAGACGCGCAGCCGTTTGAGACCAGGCCGAGCTTTCGGGCCGAAGCAAGATCAAGCAGCCACGTCGAGAGGACGCCATCTTCAAACACCGACTTGCGGGACACTGGCAGACCTTCTCCGTCGAAGGCGCGCGAAGCGAGCCCGCGCGGCTTCAAAGGGTTGTCGATGATGTGAAGGCCCGCCGGCAAGATGCGTTCGCCCATTTTGTCCTTCAGGAAGCTCGAGCCGCGCGCCACGGAGGCGCCATTGGCGCCCGCGATCAGGGACCCGATCAACCCGGCCGCCATGCGGGGCTCGAAGATCACGGGACAAGCGCCGGTCTTGGGCTTGCGCGGGTTGAGCCGTCGGACGGCGCGCTCGCCGGCTTCTTTGGCCACCTCGTCGATCGACTTCAGGTCTTCCCGCCAGCGCGCGGCGCTAAAGCTGTAGTCGCGCTCCATTTCCAGGCCTTCGCCGGCCAACGCGGTCACGCCGATCGAGTGCGAGCCCGCCTCGTATCCGCGGTGAAACCCGTTGGTCGCCGCCAGAACCGTTCGCCCGCGGCGCCATCCGGCGGATGGGCCTTCCGCGCGCGCAACACCGTCGACTGCTCGGACGCCCGCTTCAAGCGCAAAGGCGATCTCAAGAAGTTGCTCGGGCGCCGGCGGTTCGGCCGGGTCCAGAAGGGCGAGCTCGGGGACGTCGGTCGCGAGTTGTCCGGGATCCGCCAGTCCGGCCTCCGGATCCTCGGGGGCCTCCTGCGCCATCGCAACCGCGCGCTCAGCCAGCTCGCCCAGCGCCGCGGGGTCTGACGCGCTGACCGAAGCCTGCCGCTGTCCGACGAAGACGCGGAGCCCAAAGTCCAGGCTTTCCTGCCGCTCGGCCTCTTCCAGCTTGCCGTCCCGGGCCGTCACGCTCAGAGACTCGCTTTCGCCCACGACCACGTCCGCCGCCTCTGCGCCCGCAGTTTTCGCAGCATCGAGCAGCTGCTCGGCGATCGTGTCGAGAGAAAGAGATTGGTCCAGCATCAAGCGGCTCCAGTGGATCTAGTATGTGAGTTGTAGCAAGCCGTTTCCGATCAGTCCGGCCGCTGCAGCCAGTAAAGGCCAGAGGGTCAGGTGCATCCCCACGACGCGGTAGCGAAAATGCACCTTAGTGTCTTTCGAGGCGAAGGTGAGGCCGTGCATCACGCGTCCGCACAGCAAGGCCGCGCCCAACAAACCAACCGCCCAGCCCGGCGCACTCATCCCCTCGGTCAGCCCCAAGAGGATCAGCGAAATCGGCATGTACTCGGCGGCGTTCGCTTGCGCGCGCATGCGCCGGATCAGTCCGACATCGTCTTTGTCGCCGAACGCAATCTGCTTTGTCCGACGATAGCTGATGACCTGGATCGACAGATAGAGCAGCAGGATTGTGTTCAGCCCGGCGAAGATTCCGGTGATCGGCAAAGGCATGGGAGGCTCCGTCAGCGCGCTCATGGCATACCGCGAAGCGCCCTGACGGGAAAGCCGTTACTTCTGCGATCCGGCGCGCTTCACGAGGCCAGCAGCGCCGCTTGATTGTCGAAGATCGAGTCCGCGGCCTGTGGCCGAGGTTCCGGCAGCCTCATCGGGACGGGTTCGACCCTCGGCGACAGGGTCGGCGATCCCCTGACGATCCGGCTGTCATATTCAGCCAGGTCATAACGTTCGAACACCGGAAACGCGTCGACGGCCGCGTAGGAGTACAGAAGCAGCGGACGTTCACGCTCGGAGCGATTGTCGCTTGAGGCGTGCAGCGTCCGGACGTGGTGGATCGAGATCGAGCCGGCCGGGGCGGTCAGAGCGACGGCGCGGTCGAGTTCAGAGCCCAGAGCGCCCGGACGAATGCCTCCAGCAAAGACGCCGTTGAGGTGATGGTCGTAGAGCGTTCCCTTGTGAGAGCCGGGGATCACCATCAGCGGGCCGTTCTCCGGCGTGCAGTCCTCGACCATCACGCCAACCGCTAACAGATCGTCATTTGTGTGCGGATAGAAGGCCCAGTCCTGATGCCATTCGATCTTCGCCGAGCCGCCGGCTGGTTTGAAGTTCAGTTTGCTGTGGTCAAAACGAACGGAGCCGCCCAGCAGCGGCGCCACCACGTCGAGGATGGTCTCCGAGCGCATCAGCGCATCGAAAGCATCGTGTCGTCTTACGGGGTCTTTCAACCGACGCAGCTTCGGCGTGCTGGCCGAGTGATCCGGACCCAGGTCGTAGATCTCGTCGCTCGCGGCGATCTGTTTGGAGCGCTCCTTGAACTCGGCGATCACATCGCGCAGGCGCGTCAGCGTCGCCGCATCAATCAGTTTCTCGATCACGAGATAGCCGTTCTCGTCGTAGAAACGCCGCTGCTCGGTGCTGAGCGTCATCGGCCGATCCTCCCTGGCGTCTTCGAATGCGTCTTATGTTTGAGGGATGCTGATCGGAAGGCGGGGCCAAGTCTTTCGTCTGCCGGCTATGACTTTCGTATTTCAGACATTCACCATCACGATTGGCGCAGACGCTCCTGCCTCGGCGCGAGGCCGAACTGGCGATGATACGCGGACGAGAAATGCGCGGCGGAACGGAAACCACAGGCGATTGCGACCTCCTGCGCGCTCATGGAGGTCTGCAACAAGAGTTGGCGCGCGCGGGTCAGCCGCAGCCGGAGGTAAAACGCGCTGGGAGAGGCGTCGAGATGCTCCCGCATGAGCCGGGTCAGATGCCGCTCCCCAAGCCCTGCCGTCTCGGCGACGGCCGCGAGTCGGAGCGGTTCCTCGATATTGGCCTCCATGGCGGCGATGGCCGTGGCGAGCTTGCGGGGCATGCCGCCGCCCGAGCTCGGATGCGCGCTCTCAACGCGGCGCTGCGGCTCTTCGGCGTTGCGGACCCGGTCGAGCACGAAGGTCGCGGAGATTGCGGCGGCGATTTCTTCACCGAGGTCCTGGGCCACGATCCGAAGACACAGATCAATCGCAGACGTGCCCCCTCCACAGGTGAATCGGTCGCGATCGATTTCGTAGATGTGGTCGGTCAACTCGATCTCCGGGAACGCTTCGGCGAAGGCTGCGGCCTGCTCCCAGTAGATCGTGCAGCGGTGACGGGTCAGCAGTCCCGCCCGAGCCAACAGATCCGCCCCGGTGGAGATCGCGCCGAGCGCCGTGCCCTGTCGCGACACGCGGCGCAACCAGCCGCCGAGCTGCTTCGAGTAGCGCTCGGCCGGATTGTCGCCCGAGCAGACGAAAACCAGGTCCGGCGGCAGTTCGGGCGGGATCCCGCCATCCGGCGCGACCGTGATGCCCGCCGAGGCGGTCACTGGATCGCCGTCTATCGAGACGACCGAGAGCTCATAGGCGTTGTCGCCCGCTAACTGGTTCGCATTGCGAAACACCGCGAGCGCGCAGAGGAATCCGACCATCGAGAAATCGGGAACCACCAGAAAAGCGATGCGCCTTGGTCTATCGCTGTGCGTTTGCGTCACGGTTCGATCATGTCGGGGTCGAATGCGGGCACGCCGTCGGCCGCGTTTCGCCGGTCGATCCAAGCGCTCGCGAAATCAACCAGCGCCGCGTAGTCGGTCAGTCGGCATCGGGCATTGCCGATGTGCCCGAACTGGACGCCTTTCGCCTTTTCCCACGCTTCTCCGACAAGCGGGAACAAGCGGTCGAGATCGTCGGCCACGTCGGGCGCGCGCACCCAGGGCGCATCTCCCGCGCCCGATTTGAAAACACGCATCTTCAGCCGCCGATGGGTGGCGATGCTCTCGGCCGCATGCAGCGCGGAGCAACGGTTCCAGCCGACGCCGATCAGCAGGATCTTCATCTCCGGACGCGCGCGCAAACGATCCCAGGGCGTGCCGGGGCCGGTGGCCCATCCGCTTGCGTCATGGGTGCCTGCGATTTCCGCAGCCCCAGCCCCAAGAAGAAGCACCGAACTTGTCGGATGCGGGCTGCGCACGACGCCCGGCCAGCTTCGGAAGGTTTCGGGCACTGTTCCGTTGTCGCGAACGTCTGAACGTTGTGGATCGAAGCCGAGAACGTGCGCCCGGATCACGGCGCGGCGCGTCTCATCGATCTCCGGCGGCGGCGTCATAAGATCCACCGGATCATAGGCGTCGGTGCTGAAGCCGGGCATGCCGATCAATCCGTCCGGCCCAACGACGTCAAGCAGCGCTTCGATCAGCGCGCGCGGCCCGCCGATCACGCGACCGATCTGGCCGAGCGACGTGTGGACGAACACCCCGTCCCCAGAACGCACGCCCAGTGTTCCCAGATCGCGGACCAGATCGTCTTTGCCAAAAAACATGGACCCTTGTCTGCCTTCTCAGAGACGAATGCCCAACCGGTCCCACTTGCCGTCGACCAGGGCCTTGGTCTCATGGTCCATATCAAGCACCTCGCCCCACTCTCGATCGGTCTCTCCCGGTAGCTTGTCAGTGGCGTCGAGGCCGATCTTCGAACCCAATCCGCTGACTGGCGAGGCGAAGTCGAGGTAGTCGATCGGCGTATTGTCGATCAGGGTGATGTCGCGGGCGGGGTCCATCTTGGTGGTGATCGCCCACCACACATCGTCCCAGCTGCGGGCGTTGACGTCCGCGTCCACAACGATCACCCATTTGGTGTACATGAACTGCCGAAGATAGCTCCAGGCGCCCATCATCACCCGCTTGGCGTGCCCCGGATAAGCCTTCTTCATCGATACGACCGCAATTCTGTAGGAGCATCCCTCGGGCGGCAGCCAGAAGTCGACGATCTCCGGAAACTGTTGCTGCAACAGTGGGATGAAGACCTCGTTCAGCGCTTCGCCCAGCACCGAGGGTTCGTCGGGGGGGCGCCCGGTATAGGTCGACAGATAGATCGGCTTTTCACGCATCGTCATCGCCGTCACGGTGAAGACCGGAAAGGGTTCGACCGAGTTGTAGTATCCCGTATGGTCCCCGTAGGGACCCTCGTCGGCGTACTCATCGAGGCTGACCGTGCCCTCAAGAACGATCTCGGCTTGTGCGGGCACCTTGATCGGTTGGGTGACGCAATCCGCCAGCTCGGCCGGCTTGCCGCGCAGAATGCCGGCGAAGTGGTACTCGGAAAAGTTGTCGGGCACGGGCGTCACCGCGGCCAGGATCGTGCCGGGGTCCGCGCCCAGTACGGCGGCCGCGGGCAGAGGCTCGATCTTCTCTCGCTTCCATCGCTGATGCTGTTGCGCGCCGCCGCGATGTTTCAACCAGCGCATGATCAGTTTGTTCTTGCCGAGCTTCTGCATGCGGTAGATGCCGAGGTTGTAGCCGTCTTCCTTCTTGCCCGACGGACCTCGCGTGACGACCAGCGGCCACGTGACAAGCGGCGCCGGCTCGCCCGGCCAGCAGGTCTGTATCGGGAGGCGGTCGAGGTCGATTTCGTCGCCCTTCAGCACGACTTCCTGGCACGGAGGCTTTCCGCCGAAGAGCCCGGTCCCCGACTTCGGCCGCATCTGAAGGACCGTCTTGGCGAGCGGCAGAAGACCCAGCGCCTCTTTCAATCCATCCGGCGGTTCTGGTTGGCGCAGGAAGGCCATGAGCTGACCAACCTCGCGCAGATCCATCGCCGTGCGCCGCTCCTTGCCATCGAGCGTCACGCCGCGCGCCACGCGTTCGACCGTTCCAAAGAGATTGACGAGCACCGGCATCTCGGCTGGCGAACCGTCTTCCTTGACGACGATCTCGAACAACAAAACCGGTCCGCCGGCGTGCAGGGTGCGTCGGTGGAGCTCGGTGATCTCGCGATCGGTCGACACTTGCTCGGTTATCCGAACCAGTTGACCATCGGCTTCGAGCCGATCGAGAAAATCGCGAAGAGACGAATACGGCATGCGGGCTCCTATGCTACCGCGGCACCTAGCTGCAAGCCCGCCATCCGTCCAGGGCGGCGGGTTGGCGCAGGTCGGCCTTATCCGATCACTTCCTGATCCGCTTCGCCCGTGCGGATGCGCGTGACGCCCCGGATCGGAGAGACGAAGATGGTTCCGTCGCCGACCTTCCCGGTTCGCGCCTGTTCGACGATTGTCGAGACGATCTCCTCCTCCATCGTCGAGGGCGCGACAACGTCGATGCGAAGCTTGGGCGTTTCCTTCACTTCGTATTCGGCGCCTCGGTAGATCTCGGTTTTGCCGCGCTGTCGACCGAAGCCGCGCACCTCCGTCACCGTGATGCCATGTACGCCCAGCTCGGTCAGCGCTTCGCGCACGGGCTCATAACGGCCAGGTCGAATAATGGCGGAGATCATGCGCATCGGATGTTCCTCTTCATGCTCTAGCCCGAGATGCACGAGCCGGCGGATCGCCTCGGACCGCGACGGCAGGTCTGCCTGAGTGCGTCGCCAGCCGTCCACCAGCTCGTTGAACTGTTTCGAGGCGACCAGCTGAATGCGTTGGTCAAGCTTCTCCATGCGTCTTCAACCTCGCGAAACCCTTGAAAACCCTGCTCATGCGGCGGGTTTACCCCGCTCTGAACCGCTTTGTCGACACTATGCGCGTGTTCTGCAAAATAAGCTACTTGCAAAACTTACACATAATACACAATATAAGCATACCGAGACGCTGAGTCGTCGGATTGCAAAAGCGCCAGGCAAGTGCGCCGCGCAGGTGGAGGAAACGTCCCCTTTCACTGGGGCGACACAAAAGGAGGTTGCGATGACTGAGATGGTTTACCGAGGGGTCCGTTACACTCGCGAAGATCTGACCAAGGAGCCTGCCGGCCCGGTGCCGACGCTTTGCTATCGCGGCGTCGAGTTTGATCCGCGCGAGGCGTGGCGGCGTGATCGCCCGATCTATGCGAGCCGCTACGCGAAAGTATACCGCGGCGTCTCGGATCAGGATGGCCCCGGCGGCAATGCGCCGGTTGCGGTTTTCGGTTAGCACGAAAACAGGGCGGCAAGAGACCAGTCGGTGGCGCTGGTTTCTCGAAGCGGGGCTTTCGCGTTCCGCTTCTTTGATTTTGATTTCGATTTGCGTTCAGGGCTGGGCGAGAAGCAGTTTGGTGTGCGCTGGGTCAACCTCGTTTAGGCCGCTTGCGTCGCCCTCCCACAGTGCGGTTGTGAAACGTCGGTTCTTTCTTGCCGACCCATTCGGCGAAGCGCGCGATCTGTGGATGCGCCCTTAGTTTCTCTGGGGTGTTGTAGACCCTGGCGAGCTCGGCCTCCGTAAGCGCCGCGTGGATCTCGTTATGACAGATCTGATGCAGCAACACGGTCGGGCCATGCCGCCCGCCTTTCAGCTTGGGCACCAGGTGATGCAGGCTTTGCCGCGCTTCCGGAGGGATCGGGCGCAGGCAGATAGGGCAGATCGGGTCGTCGTCGTTGCTCATCCCGAGCCGCGAGTTAAGCCGCGCAAAGTGTTCGTCCAGTGAGAGCTCACGCGGCGCGACCGAAGCCAAAAAGCCCAAAGAACCACGCCAGAGCGCGCCATACCCCGATGAGGATCGATGCGATGAAGCAGACGGCCCCGGTCAGCGGCAGGAAGACAAGTGCAAAGACTGTGAAGCGTATCGGATGAACCAACCACTTCAGGCGGGTCGGCGACGGCCAGATCCACCGGAAGCCGCGCCAACCGGTTCGCGCGGCGGCCAGTCCCAGCACCACGTTCATGATCACAAAGGTTGATATGTCGCTGTGGACGCCGGGGTGGATCCGAAGTTCGCGTTCCCGCTCGTCGTCCATATCGCGGGTGGCCAGTTCAACCCCTTGTAGCGCCAGATCCTACGCCGCCCCCGTTTCCGCAAGCCCCGCGTCGCCCACGGCGGAACCGCTCGTGTCGATCTCGGTCGCTGGACGCGCCGCCAATCGAACGCGTCCCTTCGCTCCTGTCGCGGCCGTGATCGTGAACGATTTGTTCCCGCGGGCCAACGCGCCCAGAAACGAAGCGAACGTGTCAGCCTGCATCGCTTCGGACAGCTTCAGACCGATGCCGGCTGGCTGCGCGGCGACGCCGGTGTCCAGCAGCACGAGGTGCACGTCGGCGTCATGTGCGGCCTTGCGCAGTCGATCCAGCGACACAACGCCGACCTCGACGCGCAGCACGTCGTCCCGAAGCTGTCCCTGGACAATCACGACTTGAACATTGAGGCGGGCAAATCCGTTTTCGATGTCGTCCGGCGAAAGAGCGTCAATCTGGTTGACGCCGTCCTTTGGTCGCGGCGCGGACGACAGTTGGCTGGAAGCAGCTTGGTCGTCGAAACGAAGCGGGCGCAGGTTCGCGCGATTGATGGGTTTTTGAAGCGCAAACAACGCCTCATCAAGAAGAGGTCCCGCTTCGACCGCGAGGTCGTCGCTGAGGCGAACCAAAAGCCCCCCTTCCGATGAGAGCTCGACGGCGTACGCCTTCCCCTGTCGCTTGAGCTTGAGCGCGCCGCGCTCCGCGAGGGCGATCGTCACGCTATCGCGGCGTGCAACCGTCGAGGCGTCTGCGAAAACCTCGATCGCATCGGGGTCCTCCGCGGCCCGGAAGAGCGCATCGACGTCGCTGTCGCTGGCCAGCCGGGTTTCAACGCCGGCCTCGTCCGCGACGTGCAGGCGGCCGTCGGCGTCCGGTGCGAGCGCCATCGCCTTGGCGCCGGGCGTCTTGACGTCGTCGAGCGCCCCCCGAGCCGCCGCGCCAAGTCCGCTCAGCTCGTCGCCGCTTTTCACACCAGCCTCTCCGGCCTCGCGCGCAATCTTCCCCAGGGTGGACAAAAGACCGGCCTGCGCCGGGGTCTGTAAGGCGATCGCAAGCGAAATTGCGCAGATGATGAGGATGAGGCGCATAAGAACAGTCCCCTAAACGGGTTGCGACGTATCTGGGCGTCGGCGTCGCTTTCCGAGTCCCAGAGGGTCCAAATCCGCCTTGTCGGTCAAGGCGCCCTCGTTTCAGATCGGCGGCGCAGATCCATTCCATTCCCCTCGATCGGAGGCCGTTCATGAGCGAGAAAACCGTCGTCAACAGTTGGAACGAATGGGATCCGCTCAGACACGTGATCGTCGGTCGCGCCACGGATTGCCATATCCCGCCGCCCGAACCCGCACTGGACGCGAAGGTGCCCGAAGACAGCGACATGCGCGGCCAATGGGGCAAGCGTCCGCAGGAGACGATCGATCGCGGGAACGAGCTGCTGGACGATTTTGCAGCGATGCTCGAACGGCGCGGGGTGATTGTCGACCGACCGACGCCCATCGACTTCTCGAAACCGGCCACGACGCCCGACTTCCACACCGAGAGCCAGTTTGGGTGCATGCCGCCGCGGGAGGTGCTGCTGACGGGCGGCAATGAGATCGTCGAAGCGACGATGTCTTATCGCTGTCGGTGGTTCGAATATCTTTGCTATCGGCCGTTGTTGCAGCGCTACTTCGAAGAAGATCCCAACTTCCGGCACGAGGCTGCGCCAAAGCCCAGGCTCACGGATGTCGACTACCGGCCCGACTATTTGTCCGAGCAGATTGGCGTGGCGAAGCGGTTGGAATGGACGGCGGAGAAGTTCTTCGTCACGACGGAGGAAGAACCGCTGTTCGACGCCGCCGACGTTCTGCGGTTCGGGAAGGACTTGATCGTCCAGCACGGTTTCACAACCAATCTCAAGGGGATCGAGTGGCTCCGGCGGCACTTTCCCGATCACCGCGTCACAGCCGTGAACTTCCCTGGCGATCCATACCCGATCCATATCGACGCCACGTTCACTCCGATCCGCCCAGGGCTGATCCTGAACAATCCGCAGCGGCGGCTGCCCGATGACCAGCGTGAATACTTCGAGAAGAACGGTTGGGAGATCGTCGATGCCGCGCAGCCGGCCCATAACGCGCCTCCGCCGCTGTGTTACTCGTCGACGTGGCTGTCCATGAACGTGCTGGTGCTGGATCCAAAAACGGTCTGTGTCGAAGCGTCGGAGGTCTATCAGATGGAACAGCTGGACAAGCTTGGACAGGAAGTGATCCCGGTCGATCTCAGGGATGCCTACGCCTTTGGCGGCGGTCTGCATTGCTGCACGGCCGACGTGCGCCGGGAGGGGCGGTGCGAAGACTATTTTGCGGTTCAGTAGCGCAAAGACTGTCTATGCAAGCCGTCGCCGCCGTCTCAGTTGGCGAGGCGCAAGTCTCTGCAGATTTGCGAGCGCTTTGACCACTTAGAAAGTGGGGTGAATATGCAGCGCTCCGGGATATTCCAAGGCGCAAACAAGCTCTCGCTTCGGTTCGCAAATCGACGCGACGTTCAATGCGGAGATCCCTAACTTGCCACGCGGTTGGCGCGTGCGACATAAGCCGTCGGATGCAGACCTTTTTTACCGCCGACAGTCATTTTGACCACTCGGCCATTATCCGCCTGTGTGAGCGGCCCTTTTGCTCGGTCGACGAGATGAACGCGGCCCTGGTTAAGAACTGGAACGCTGTGGTCCAACCCGACGATCGCGTTTTTCATCTTGGCGACTTTTGCTTCAAGGGGTCCAAGCCGGCAGCCAGGATCTTGGAACAATTGTCGGGTCGCATCACGTTCATTCGCGGCAATCATGACTCTGCGAACACGGGTAAGCTCGAGCGCTGGGAAGGATGCCATGACCTGTTGGAGCTGAAGCTTGACGGCGTGAAGATCGTTCTGTGCCATTATCCGCTGCTGGAATGGCCTGGCGCGTGGCGCGGCGCTCTGCATCTGCATGGGCACACCCATGGACGGATAGGACCCAATGCGCGTCGCTGCGATGTCGGCGTGGACGTCTGGAACTATCGCCCGGTCACGCTGCGGCAGATCCAGGAGCGTTTAGAACTCGCGCCGCCCTACGACCCGACCGACGCGCATGATCAGGTCGCGGCCAAGTAGCGTTCCGTTCTTCGCCTGGCGGTGGGTTCGGTAGTGTTTGTCTTGTTTATTCGTAGAGCAGATGCGCTGCGATCCGGCGGTGGTGGGGCGCGTCGCGGTGCTCCCAAAGAAAGATGCCCTGCCAGGTTCCAAGCGCCAATCGCCCGTCTATCACCGGAATTGACAGTTGCGCGCCCGACAGCACCGTTCGGATATGCGCTGGCATATCGTCAGGGCCCTCCAGGTTGTGCGCGTAGGGTAGGGTGCGCGGCGCAAGCCGGTCAAAGGCCAAGTCAAGATCCCCCCGAACCTCGGGGCTCGCATTCTCTTGAATCGTAAGGCTTGCGGATGTGTGCTGGCACAGAAGCGTCAGCAGTCCCTGTGTTGGTTCATGTGTTTGAACCCAGTCCGATATGCGCGCAGTCACCAGGATCATCGACGAGCCTGGTGTTTCAACGTCAAAGACTGTCGCGCTTTGCTGCAAGGCCACGAAGGTCAAGCCTTGGTTTTCAGGACCTCGATCACCTTGTCGACGCTATTGTTGTTCTGCGAGAGAAGACCGCTCATCTCGTTCTTCAGGCTCACCAGCAGCGAGATCCCTTCGGCTTCGATGTCCAAGATCTTCGGAGCGCCGCCAATCTCGCGAACACGCCAAGAGACTTCAAGCGGCTGCTGTCCGGACCGTGCGAAGTTCGTCAGGACATACAGGTCCTTCTTGCCCGACCTGGATCCCGCGAACTCGAGGGTCTCGCCCTTATAGTCGCTAAAACGGCTGGTGTAGATCTTTGCGACATAATCGGTGAAGGCGGACAGATACGCATCTTTCTGCGTGTCCGACATCTCGTTCCACGGACGCCCGATCGCAAAGCGGCCGATCGCCGTCATGTCCGCTGTTGCGCTCATGAGCCGTTTGAGTTCGCTGCGTTTGCTTTCAATCGGCACATCGGACTGCACGAGGGCGATGACGTCTCCCGCCACTCCCATGACCAGCTCTCGGGCTTCAGCTTCATCAAGCGCGATGGCCGCCTGCGGCGCCGCGCTCAAAAAACAGCTGCAAACCGCAACAGCGAGAAAATTACGACGTGAAAACAGAAACATAGCTACGCCTCCCAAAAACCCTAGGAGTATATGGACATTAAATGAGGCGGCTACTCGGCGATGATCTCCACTTCTTCGCCATCATCCGCTTCTCCAAGCTGGGCCCGCCTGTTTTGCAAGAACAAGCTACGCGCCGTGGTGTAGGAGTCCGCGCTTTCGTAAAGCACGCTGTCGACAGCGTTCTCGTTGGTGTCCCTGAACTCGACTGTATTCAGGCCAAGAACCGTGTAGCCGCTGATCGGCGCGCCAATGTAGGTCGTCGGCGCAAAGGCGAAGTCGACGAACCGGCCCCAGTGGCTGCGCGTCGTTCCCGGACCCAAGAACGGCAGTTCCCAGTACGCGCCCTCGCCGGCTCCGTAGTGGGCGAGCGTCATGCCGAAGTCGGCGTCCTGCTTCTCGATCTCGAAATCGGTCGCGGGGTCCAGCAGACCGCCGGCGCCGACAATCGTGTTGACGGCGAACCGGGCCAGGGTTGATCCGGCCGGCTCCCATTTGCCCATGAACACGTTGTTGGCGAAGTCGCGGGGCAGTTCCAGATGGCTCAGCGCGTTGCCGATCAGCAAGCGTACGAGCCCTGGCGTCACATCGCCGTAGACCGAACTGACCGGCCGAACAACGACGGTGTCGAGACCTTTGTTGAACTCGTGAAAATCACGGTTCAGCGGCTGGTAAGGGTCGTAGACGCCGTCGACAGCCTCCGTCGTCGCGCAGGCGCTCAATGTCGCCGCCACGAATAAAGCCGCTGTGGCGCGCCCAATTGATTGCAGTTTCATCTACCTCGTATGCCCCCAAGGCAAAATATGTCTGACGACCCGGTTCTCGCTCGAGAGGAACAATATGTCTGTGGAATTCGTTATCAAAGGGTGTTCTTCCGTTTTGCGCCGCCAAAGGACCAGCCTGCGGTAAACGAGTCACGCCTTGCGGCGCGCTGTTCCCTTCGTGAACGCCCTCAGCCAGCGCGCGCGGCGCTGGCGACACATCGATTCAGTAAGATTTTATTAAAAGGTTGAATGGTTTAACCCGCCCGGCAAGAAATCTGATCTCTCTGCGCAGATCGGCAGGCTAGAGAAAGGACGGGCGTGAGCGAGAAGCCAAAGTTAGCTCAGTTTTGCGCGGATCTTGTGGTGCTCCATCACCAGGCGACCCAGCTGGGTCTGACGCACGCCGCTCGGATCATCGAACAAGCGCTGTCTGCGGCCATGGACGAAGTCTCCGCCCAGGTCGATCGCGAGACCGACGACGCGATCAGCGCCTTCAGCCGACCAAACTAAGAGCTGCGGTCTGCTCGGCCTAGTCGCATCCGCTGGGCAAGAGTTCGAGGTCTCCCAGCTCGGCGCGGATGGAGAAGTCTCCGTAATTCAACAGCATCTGGTCTGCGACGCCGTTTTCGTAGAGGCGGAGGCTCGACTGGTAGATCGGTTGCTCCGCCGACGTTTCGAGGTTGTAGAAGGCCAGAGTCGTGAGCCAACTGCGGCCATTCTCCTGGAGCGTGTTCGGACCGGTTGTCTCGTTCAGAAACTGTGCGGACACGAGAACGGTCGGATTGTCGCTGTCGCCGTCGAAGTAAGGGGCCTCGAACGACCCGTCTCCCATCAGCGCCGCGCCGATCATTTTTGTTGAAAACTCCAATGGAAACAACGCGCCCGGCGGCAGCGCCAACTCGGCCGCCTCGGGTTTCCGGATATCCGCCTGGCGGGCGCCGTCGCCGCCCAGCCCCGTGCCTTCAGTCGCATCGACCTCGGACCCGTTGACGATCAGTTTCGAGCTGTAGCGATACAAGGAATGGTCGCGCGCCTCGTAGCTGCTGAACTGGCTGTCGATCACCGTCGGCTCGCCATCCGCCGGGAACAGCTCCAAAACCATCCGCTCGCTGAGCGCATAGCCTTCGCAAGTGTCGGTCAATTGCACCGCAAGGCGACCTTCCGCCGCTGCGATCGTCCCGTCATTCGATCGCTCCAGGCTGAGTTCGTAGACGGCGGTTTGGGGAGCCAATCTGACATCCGGAGCCGCGTCTTGAGAGAATGCGGCGGATCCGCTGACGACCAACAAGGCGGCGGCTGCCGTTGCGGATGACGGAAGGGTCTTGAAGACGGCGAACATGGCGTGCTCCAAAGGGTCAAGGCCTGGCAAGTCGGCGACACGCTGTTGCGCCGATGGCGAATAGACGAACATTTACACGTTGGAGGTTACCAAAATGAGCGGACAAATCGAGGCGCGGCTTTCCGAACTTGGAATAAAGCTTCCCGACGCCCCTGCGCCTGCGGCGAACTACGTGCCCTTTGTCCGCAGCGGCGACCTCTTGTTCGTGTCGGGGCAGATCTCTCAGAACGCCGAAGGGCTCGTGACCGGACGCGTCGGGGTGGAGCTGTCGATCGAGCAGGGTCAGGCGGCGGCGCGGGATTGCGGCCTGTCGCTGATCGCACAGGTTCAGGCGGCCTGCGGGGGCGACCTCGACCGCGTCGTCCGCGTCGTCAAGTTGACCGCCTTCGTCAACGCGCAGCCGGACTTCGCTCAGCAGCCCGAAGTCGTGAACGGCTGTTCTGACTTGATGGTTGAGGTCTTCGGCGATGCGGGTCGACATGCGCGCGCCGCGGTGGGCGCTGGGTCCTTGCCCCGTGGGGTCGCCGTCGAAATCGAGGGGATCTTCGAAATCCGTTAGATCGATGTCGCAGCTTTCCCCGGACTTCTGGACGAAACCCTTCGCGCATCGGGGATTGCACGATCGAAACGCGGGGATCGAGGAGAACAGCTTCGCTTCCTTTCGCGCGGCGATCGACGCCGGGTACGGCATCGAGCTGGACGTCCAGCTTGCCGCCGACGGGGAAGCGATCGTTTTCCACGACAGCGTATTGGACCGTCTGACGGATACGACGGGCTCGGTGTCGTCTTTCTCCGCAGCGCAACTCTCTACGCTGAGACTGAAGATCGGCGGTGAGCCCCTGCAGACTCTGTCAGAGGTGTTGGGTCTGATCGACGGAGCGACGCCTGTGCTGGTCGAAATCAAGGATCAAAGCGGCGATTTCAGCGAGACAAGTGGCGCTCTCGAGGCTCGGGTCGCCGAGGTGATGGCCCGGTATCGTGGCCCAGCAGCCGTGATGTCCTTCAACCCGCACATGATTGAAACCATGTGGCGGATCGCGCCGGCGACGCCTCGGGGCCTTGTCGCGGCTCCCCACTATTGGGGCGACGTTTCGCCAGAGCGAACGCGGCGTTTGGCCGACCTGGCTGATCTTGACCGCTGCCACGCGGCGTTCGTCTCTTACGAGTGGCGCGGGCTTGACCGACCCGCCGTCCGCAGAGCGGCGCTGCAAGGGCATGAGCTGATCTGCTGGACGATCCAATCCGCTGCGGACGCGGAATCCGTCGCAGGGGCCTGCCGACAGATCACATTCGAAGGGTTTCGACCTTAGGGCGCCGCGTCTGCGAAAAGTTGTCCATGGTTAGGTTGACGGAGCCGATTGCGGGGCCACGCTTAACACTGGTTGATTACACGTTGGAGTGTCATGAGCGACGCAACCTTCTCCGTTAACGTGATGCGCGAGATCGCCGAGATCCCGGCGGACGCGTGGGACGCGTGCGCGGCGCCCGAGACGGCCGACGGCGGCAGACCGCTCAATCCGTTCCTGACCCATCGGTTCTTGAGCGCGCTCGAGGAAAGCCGCTCCGTCTGCGCGCGCGAGGGCTGGTCGCCGCATCATCTTGTTCTTGAGAACGAGGCTGGCTCGGTGCTCGGCGTCATGCCGCTCTATGTGAAGACCCACAGTCAGGGCGAATTCGTCTTCGACTACGGATGGGCGGACGCCTTCATGCGGGCGGGCGGCGACTATTACCCGAAGTTGCAATGCGCGGTGCCGTTCACTCCGGTCATGGGCCGGCGGCTTCTGGCGCGAGCGGACGCCGGCGTCCCGGAAGGCACCATTGAATTGGGTTTGCTCGAGGGCGCTCGTCAGATGGCGGTTCAGAACAGTCTGTCGTCGATCCATCTGACCTTCTGCACGCGCGGGGAATGGGACCGTCTGGGGGCAGCCGGGCTGCTGCAGCGGCAGGACCAGCAATTCCATTGGGAGAACCACGACTACGCCGATTTCGATGGGTTTCTGGCCGCGCTCGCCTCGCGTAAGCGCAAGCAGATCCGCAAAGAACGCGAAACCGCCGCGTCGAGCGGCGTCGAGATCGTCCGATTGACAGGCGACCAGATCCAGCCGGAGCACTGGGACGCGTTCTGGGAGTTTTACCAGGACACCGGCGCGCGCAAGTGGGGATCGCCCTATCTGAGCCGCTCCTTCTTCGACATCGCGCAGCGGGACCTGCGCGACGACATCCTGCTGGTCATGTGCCGCCGCGAGGGGCGTTGGGTTGCAGGCGCGCTCAACTTCATTGGGCGAGAGACACTCTATGGGCGATACTGGGGCTGCGCGGAAGATCATCCCTGCCTCCATTTCGAGGTCTGCTACTACCAGGCGATCGACGCGGCGATCTCAATGGGGTTGAAAACGGTCGAGGCGGGCGCGCAGGGGGCGCACAAGCTCGCCCGCGGGTATGTGCCGACCCCGACATACTCGTTGCACTGGATCGCGCATCCCGGCCTTCGGAACGCGGTCGAGACCTACCTTGAGCGTGAGCGGGAAGCCGTGAATGAGGAGATCGAATTCCTGTCCGACCGCGCTCCCTTCAAGAAAACCGGGTAACAGGAGGTTTTTCGATGGTTGAGAAACTGCAAGGCGCGGCGAGGGAGGCTGCGCTCGCGGAATTGAACAGCGCTGGGTGGTCGCTTGTCGACGGTCGCGACGCGATCTCGAAAACCTACGAGTTCAAGAACTTCGTCGAGGCGTTCGGATGGATGACCCGCGCGTCGCTGCATGCGGAAAAGCTCAATCACCATCCGGAATGGTTCAATGTTTACAAGCGCGTCGACGTCGTCCTGGCCACGCATGACGTCGACGGCCTGAGCGAGTTGGACGTCAAGTTGGCCAAAAAGATGGACGCCTTGGCTGCATGAGCTTCTTGGCTGCATGAGCTTCTTGGCTGGATGAACCTCCCGTGTTCGCCGGGATCAGAACTCGGCGATGACCCAACGCACCTCTGCGCGCTACGACTTGACGTATAGGCGCCGAGGGGTGTCGCAGAGGCATTCTGCGCCCGCCGCCGTCACCAGGAAGGTCTCGGTGATCTCAAGCCCAAAATCCTCCATCCACATCGCGGGGATCAGGTGGAGCACCAAATTCTCTCGCAGCTCCGTCATGTCGCCCGGGCGGATGGAGATCGTGCGTTCCCCCCAATCCGGCGGGTAGGAGAGGCCGACCGAGTAGCCGATGCGGCTTTCCTTCTCGACGCCGTGTTTCCGCAAGACGCCCTGGAACACTGTCGCCAGATCGTGGCAGGTCGCGCCTGGCTTCGCGGCCGACAACACCGCGTCGATCCCCTCCAGGGCGACGTCCTCGATCTTCAGCAACGCCGCTGCAGGCTCGCCCAGACAAAGCGTTCGGGACTGCGGGCAGTGATAGCGGCGATAACATCCCGCGATCTCGAAGAACGTCGCCTCGCCGGTTTTCATCGGCGTCTCGTCCCAGGTCAGATGCGCCGCTGTGGCTTCAGGACCCGAGGGCGTCATTGGCGCGATCGCGGCGTAGTCTCCGCCGTACTCGGTCGTGCCGCGGATGAGCGAGGCGTAGATCTCGGCCACGAGATCGCATTTGCGCAGGCCCGGCTCGGCGAGCTCGACGATCCGCGCATGGGTCGCCGTGACGATTTTCGCCGCCTTGCGGATCATGTCGATCTCCGCGGGCGACTTGATCAATCGTCGCCAGTTCACCAGTCCGGTCGCGTTGACAATCTCCGCCTGCGGGAGCTCGACCCGAAGCGTCGTGTAGCACGCGGCGGAGAAGTAGTAATTGTCGAGCTCGACGCCGATCCGCCCCGATTCCAGCCCCCAATCCTTCAAATGCGCGCTGAGGTGCGCGTATGGGTGCCGGTCCGGGTTCATGACGTAGTTGTCGGGATAGGAGAAGATGTGCTCGTCCGACATCCAGACGGTGACCTTGGCGCCGTTTGCGTCCATTGGTCGTCCCCACCATATCGGGGGGCCGCTTCGGCGCACAATCACGGCCTGGTGCACGTAAAAGCTCCAACCGTCGTATCCCGTCAGCCAAGCCATGTTCGACGGGTCGGCGCAGATGACGGCGTCGAGTTCGGCTTCCGCCAAGGCCGTCTGCGTCGCCGCCAACCTCGCAGCGTATTCTTCTTCGCTGAAGGAAGCAGGTCGTTTGGGAATCATCGGCAGGTCCTCCTACGGCGGCGCCTGTCGAGCTGATCCGATGTCGGCGCAATCGTAAAGCGCTGGGGCGACATGTTAATTCGCCGCATCGCATATGATTTGTACGCCGGGGTGACGCGTCGCGCCTCTGGCGCTGCGGCGGGCGTCCATGCTAGGCGAAGATAACGTGACCGTGAAAGAGCGGCGCGACAGAGCAGACGACAAGGAGCGCAGGGGATGGCTTCGAGTGATTGGAACTCCCGCAACAACTCTGCCGGCACAGTGCTGCCGCCGGGACCGCCGACATTGATCTCGGAAGACTTAAAGATCACCGGCAGTCTGGAGACCGATGGCGAGGTGGATCTGAATGGCCGGATCGAGGGTTCGATCGCGGCCAAGAAAGTGACCATCGGCAGCCGCGCCAACTTTCAGGGCGAGATCGTTTCGGAACAGGTTGTCGTCGCGGGCAAGCTCAAGGGCAAGGTCACCGCGCGGAAGATCAAGCTGCAGGCGGGCTCGGAGATTGAAGGCGATTTGATTTATCAGAGCCTGGCGATCGACGAAGGCGCCGAGTTCGAGGGGTCTATTCTGCGCAAGAAAGAAGATTCAGCCTGGACCAACATCACCAAGACGTTCGAAACCCCGGGCGTAGAGTTGACCACGGATGCGGCGGGCGCCGTCGATAAACTGTCGGGCGAGCTGGCGAACGACGGCACCAAGGTCTAATCGGGGCAGTGATAGCGGACGGGCTCGCAATAGCGGCCCTCCGCGTGCCAACGCCAGTAGTGATCGTGCAAACGCATGGTCTGCACGCCCGGCGCGCCGTTGGAGTAAATTCTGTCATCCACTTGAGCGACCGGCCTGACCCCGCCGCCAGTGGTCGACAGGAAAACCTCGTCCGCCTCGTAGAACTCGGCGACGGGAACAGGTCTGACTTCGACCGGCATTCCCAGTTCCTCGGCCATTTCGAGGACCGTGCGGCGGCTGACGCCCATCAGGTGTCCGGCGTCGGGCGTGATGACGCGACCATCCTTGATGCAAAAGACGTTGAAGCCCGGCCCTTCGGTCACATTGCCGGCGTGATCGAGCAGGATCACGCTGTCGAACCCGGCTTCCTTGGCCTCGAACAGGCCGCGCGTGAAATCACCCCAATGATAGTTCTTGATGGTCGGATCGACGCTGTCGGACGGGATGCGACGGGTCGACTTCGAGATCAGCATCCTGGCGCCGCGCTGCGCCGCCTCGGGCGTGATCACCCAGATGAACGGCAGCGCGTAGGCGAAAAAGCGATTCTCGCAGTCCCGCGGATCGCGTGATCCCGGCACGGAGAGCTCGCCGCGCGTGCAGACCATCGCGACGTAGCTCTCGCGCAGCCCGCTCTGTGCGACGCAACCATGGAGGATCTCGGACATCTCTTCGCGGCTCTGAGAGACGGCCATGTGTTGCGCAGCCATGCCTTCGCGGAACCGATCCAGATGGTCGTTCAACCGAAAGAACGCGCCGTCCCAGACATGGACGACGTCGTAACTGACGTCCGAATGAATGAAGCCCCAGTCGAGAACCCCGATTTTGGCGTCGCTGATCGGCATGTATCGGCCGTCCATCCACGCGGCTCCCTTGGACCAGTCGATCTTGGGCTCTGTCGCGTCCGGCATCTTTTTCTCCGCTATTGACGGCGAGCGCCCGTCGAGCGCCTTGTAATTGTCGTCACGCTCGGGCGACGGGGATGCGCCGTCAAGATCTGCACCCGAAAAGTCTGCGCCCGAAAGATACGCGCCCGAGAAAACCGCCCCCATTGGCGAAAGGTGTGAAATGAACGAAGCCAGCGACCCAGAAGCCTTCGCAACCGCGACGCCAGCGGGCGAAGACGCCAAACAGACGACCACCGCCGGCGCGATTGTGGTGATTGGCGCCGGGCAGGCAGGGCAATCGCTGGCCGAAACACTGCGCAAACACGGGTACTCGGGCCGGATCGTATTGATCGGCGAAGAGCCTGTGCGCCCCTACCAGCGTCCGCCGCTGTCGAAGAAGTACCTGCTCGGCGAAATGGAGGAGGATCGCCTCTACTTCCGCCCGGAAGCTTACTACGACGAACACCGGATCGAGCTGCGGCTCGGCGCTCGGGTCGACAGCGTCGATCTGACGACAAGGACTGTGGCGTTGGCGGGCGGGGAGACGATCGCGTTCGACAAGCTCGCGTTTACGACCGGCTCGCGCCCCCGGATGTTGCCTGCTGCGATCGGCGGCGATTTGAAAGGTGTTTACGCTGTGCGCTCGCTCGCGGATATCGACGCGATGGGGCCGCACTGCACCGCGGGCAAAAGCGTTTTGATCGTCGGCGGCGGCTATATCGGGCTTGAAGCCGCGTCGGTGACGGCCAAGCTCGGTCTGAAGACCACGGTGGTCGAGATGGCGCCGCGGATCCTGGCGCGCGTCGCGTCGGAGGCGACGTCGGACTACTTCATGCGGCTGCACGGCGCGCATGGCGTCGACATCAAGACCGGCGTCGGTCTGGATCGCCTTGAGGGAGACGGCGCGGTATCTCGGGCCGTTCTCACCGACGGAACGGCGATGGACGTGGATCTGGTCGTCGTCGGCATTGGGATCGAGCCGAATTCGGAGATCGCCGAGGCCGCCGGCGTGCCGGTCGAGAACGGCATCGCCGTCGATCAGACGGGTCGAACGCTCAGCCAGGACGTCTACGCCGCGGGAGATTGCGCGAGCTTTCCGTGGCAGGGGACGCGGATTCGACTTGAAAGCGTGCAGAACGCCATCGATCAGGCCGAGGTCGCAGCCAGGGCGATGCTCGGGCAGGAGGCTCGGTATGAGCCGGTGCCGTGGTTCTGGTCTGACCAATACGATGTGAAGCTGCAGATCGTGGGCCTTAGCCAGGGGCATGATCAAACCGTTGTCCGTCCGGGCAAGGACGAATGGAGCCAATCGATCTGGTACTTCCGTGACGGCGATCTGATTTCCGTCGACGCCATGAACGATCCACGGGCCTATATGGTCGGCAAACGACTTTTGGAGATGGGCCGCACCCCTGAACAGACGGCAGTGCAGGATCCGGATCTCGACCTTAAGTCCTTGCTGAAGTAGCGTTTCCCATCACGCAACAATTCCTTTTCCGATCAAATCGGCGGTTAGGGGTGTTGCGGTGCGAAAGCAGCCCTATTTCTTGGCCCAACGCTTAACTCGTGACCGGCCCAGGATGGTGGACGAATGTTGCCTCAGTTGAGACATTGCGCTGCAGTTCTGTTCGGGCTCGCGCCGATCGGCCTCGTTGCGCTGCCGACAGCCGAGGCGACGGCGCAGGGCGGGCCAGCCGCCGTTTTGGATGAAGCCGTGGAAATGCGGCAGATCGCCGACACGACCCCGGTGATCGGACGCCTTGTCGGGTCGGTCGAGGCGCAGGTGGCGGCGCGCGCAGCGGGCGTGGTCGATGAGGTTCTGTTCCAGGTGGGCGACGAGGTCGCCGCCGGACAAACGCTGGTGCGTCTCGATGCGGACCTCTACGAAATCGCGCGGTCCTCCGCCCAAGCGGCTTTGGACGCGGCGGAAGCGGGCGTCGAGACCGAGCAGGCGCGGCTGCAGCTCGCTGAACAGGGTCTGCAGCGCCAGGTTGGCTTGCAGGGGTCGACGGCGTTCTCGCGCAGTCAGTTTGAAGATCTGGAGCAACGGGCGGCCGAGGCGCGAGGAGAACTCGCCAAAGCGGTCGCCGAAGCCGAGACGGCTCGCGCGGCGCTGGCCCGGGCCGAGTACGATATTACCCATTCCGAGATCAAGGCGCCGTTCGCCGGCGTCGTCGTTGATCGCGATGCGCAGCCTGGCGCCTATGTCAATCTCGGCGACCATATCGGCTCGCTGCTGGATCTCGACCGCTTGGAGATCGAGGCGGACGCGCCAGCCTCGTTGGCGGAGGCGTTGACGCCTGGAACGTCGATCTTTGTGGAGTTCGACGGCGATATCTCTATCGAAGCGTCCGTTCGGGCGGCCTTGCCGGTCGAAGACGTGTCAACCCGGACCCGCGCGATCCGCCTCATGGGGGATATGAGCGCGGTCGATCGGACCCTCGTGGCGGCGGGCAAACCTGTCACGCTGCAAGTGCCCGTCACCGCGCCGCGCGAGGCCGTCATGGTTCCCAAGGACGCGCTTGTGCAGAGCCGCGGAGGCTGGATCGTCTATACGGTTGAAGATGGCAAAGCGCAGCCGCGCTCGGTCGCATTGGGGCAGTCGGCGCTTGATTGGATTGAAGCGATATCCGGCGTCAGCCCGGGCGATGTGGTGGTGGTCCTCGGCAACGAACGTCTTCGGCCAGGACAAGCGGTGAACGCGAAACCGGCGAAAACCTCCGCTGCGACGGAGGGCTGATCCGATGGATCCGATCCGCGTTGCAATCGAACGCCCGGTCGCCGTGATCGCAGCGGTGTTGATGGCGGTGATGTTTGGCGCGTTGGCGCTGACGCAGATTCCGATCCAGCTGACCCCCGACGTGCGGAAACCGGTGATCGAAGTGACCACGACCTGGGGCGGGGCCGCCCCGGCGGAGATCGAACGAGAGATCGTCAACCCGCAAGAGGACGAATTGAAAGGCCTCGAAGGGTTGGAGACGATGGTCTCCCGTTCGGAGACGGGTCGGGCGCGCATCACGCTGGAATTTGCGATCGGCGCGAATATGGACCGGGCTCTGTTGCTCGTCGCCAACCGTCTCGATCGCGTGTCAGACTATCCCGATGAGGCGGATGAGCCGACGCTTGATACGTCGGGCTCGGACGACAACCCGATCGCCTGGATCATTCTCAAGCGCGGCCCAGGTAATGAACGCCCGATGGAGACGTATGGCGACTTCGCCCAGGACGTCGTGCGCGAGCGGCTCGAGCGGGTCGAGGGCGTGTCGCTGGTCAACGTCTTTGGCGGGGTGGAGCGTGAGCTGCAGATCCGCGTCGATCCTGTTCGGCTCGCGAAGTTCGGCCTGACCATCCCGAACGTTCTCGATCGATTGCGCAGCGAGAGCATTTCGCTGTCGGCTGGCGACGTTGAAGAGGGCAAACGCCGCTATGTCGTTCGCGCCGAGGGCGAACTAAACACAGTCTCCGCTGTTGAGAACGTCGTCCTCCGCAGCGGCGCGGCGGGCGGCGGCGACCGCCTGGGACGCGTCTATGTGCGCGACATCGCTGAGGTCGGCTTTGGATACAAAGAACCGTCCGCGCGGATTAGGCACCTGGGTTCGCCGGCGATCGCCGTGAACGCCGTCCGCGAACAGGGCGCCAACGTCATTGAGACGATGGAAGGGCTGCGCGCTGCGATCAAAGAGCTGCAGGATGGCGAGCTCAAGCGCGAGAACCTCACCTTTACGCAGGTTTACGACGAGACGATCTATATCGACGGCGCCATTGCTCTGGTGCTTCAGAACATCTGGATCGGCGGCGTGCTGGCCGCCGGCGTCCTGCTGTTGTTCTTGCGCTCGCCTCGGGCGACCCTGGTGGTCTCGCTCGCGATCCCGGTTTCGATCATCGCGTCTTTCGTGGCGATGGCGGCGCTTGGGCGGACGCTGAACGTCATCTCGCTGGCTGGCATCGCCTTCGCGGTGGGCATGGTCGTCGACGCCGCCATTGTGGTTCTGGAGAACATCTATCGGCTCCGCCAACAGGGCATGCCGGCCAAGCAGGCGGCCTATGAGGGCGCGCGTCAGGTCTGGGGCGCTATTCTGGTCTCCGCGCTCACCACGGTGATGGTGTTCATTCCAATCCTGGTGATGGAGCTGGAGGCAGGGCAACTGTTCCGGGACATCGCCGTGGCGATCTCGGTGTCGGTGATGCTCTCGCTCGTCGTCGCCGTGACCGTGATCCCCGCGCTCTCGAGCCGATTGCTGAACGCCGGCGGCGCGAAGCTCACGATGATGAAGCTGCCTTTTCTCGACTGGGTCGGGGGGGGCTTCGGCCGTTTGGTTCAGGCCTACGCGCGATTGACCGTCCGCAGCCGAGCGATCGGGTTTCTGGTTGTCAGCGCCGTGACGGGTGCGGCGATCTTCGGGGCCGCCGCGTTTCTGCCGAAGCTCGAATATCTGCCGGAAGGGAACCGTAATCTGGTCTTCGGCGTGATCGTTCCGCCGCCCGGCTATAATCTCGACACGACGACACGCATCGCGGAAGGCATCGAAAGCGTTGCGCAACCACTTTGGGAGAAGGACGAAAACGGCGATCTCTCCGAACCGCCGGCCATGCGTCACTTCTTCTTCGTTTCAACGCGCGGCACGACCTTTCTCGGCGGCGCGGCGAAAGACCCGTCGCGCATTGACGAGCTGATCCCCGTGCTGTCCGGACCCGTGTTCGCGGAGCCTGGCACATTCGGCTTTATCAACAAGCGATCGCTGTTCGGGCGCGGGATCGGCGGTGGGCGCGCGATCGAGCTGAACGTCTCTGGCGCAGAGCTTCCGGAGATCCTCGAAGTTGCGCAGCGCGCTGCGGGCCTGATCGCCCAGCACCTGCCCAGAGAGCAGGGCAACCAGTTCCGCCCGAGGCCTGGATTGGAGCTGGGATCGCCGGAGCTGCGTCTCGAACCGGATCGGGTGCGTCTCGCCGACGCCGGGGTCGATGCGCGAACGCTCGCCCTGACCCTGGACGCCTACAATGACGGCGTGCGCGTCGAGGAGATCACAGTCGGCGCCGATCGCCTGGATCTGACCCTCAAGGGGCTCGACACGGCCGGAACCGCGCTGCGGACGCAGGATGTCGGCGCCTACCCAGTGGTCGCGCCCAATGGCGACATTGTTCCGATCTCGGCTCTGGCGAATGTGGCGTTGACCGCTGGCCCGGTCGAGATCCGCCATCGCGAGCGGCTACGCACCATTACGCTTGAGGTGCGGCCATCCGCGGACATACCGTTGGAGACGGCGCTGGAGATCATGCGCGAGAACGTCATGGAGCCGCTGGAGGCGGATGCGGCCGACATCGGTCTACGGATGACCCTGTCCGGCGCTGCGGATGAGCTGACGCAGACCTGGAACGCACTGCAGATCAATCTGTTGCTGGCGCTCGTCATCGTCTTTCTTGTGATGGCCGTTCTGTTCGAAAGCTTTGTGCTGCCGTTGGTGATCCTGGTATCGGTGCCGGTCGCCGGGGCGGGCGGGGTCGCCGGGCTGGCGTTCCTCAATCTCTATCAACCGCAGCCGCTCGACATGCTCACACTGTTGGGCTTCGTCATCCTGATCGGGATCGTCGTGAACAACGCGATCCTGCTCGTGCACCAGTCGCTCTATCACCTCCGGGTCGACGGCATGCCGGTGAACGACGCGATCCTGGAAGCGACGCGGAACCGCGTCCGGCCGATCTTCATGAGCACGCTGACCAGCGTTTGCGGGATGTTGCCGCTGGTGGTCTTTCCGGGCGCCGGCTCCGAGCTTTATCGCGGCCTGGGTTCGGTGGTGGTCGGCGGTTTATCGCTCTCCGCGGTGCTGACCCTGCTGCTGGTGCCGCCGCTTCTGCGGCTTACCCTCAGCCTGCCAGCGACCGCAGGCGTCGACGAAACGGCCGCGAAGGCCCCGGCTGAGTAACGTCGGCGCTAGTCGTCGAGGTAGTACTTCACCGTGCTGACCACGCGGACGATCTTGTTGCGCTCGAACCGTTCGTCGAAGCGCCCGTCGCGCGGGAGGATCTGGATCACGCCCTGATTGGCGCTGGCGATCTCGCCGACATTGCTGCCGGAATCCTGTGCGAACTGTTCGGCCGATGCGCGCGCCGCCTTGGTCGCCTCAGCGATCAACGCGGGCTTGATCGCGTTGAGGGTCGTGAACAGATATTCCGGCTTGGCCGCTTCGGCGTAGTCGTTGTCGCCGAGCAGCACGCCCGCGTCGAGCAGCGCTTGTGTCTTCGCTTCGAGGTCTTGCACCGCATCGACATTGGTTGTCCGCAGCCTTACCGCCCCGACGGCGACATAGCGCGCCACTTCCCGCTGGATCCCGCCATCGTTCATAAAGGTGCGGTCGATGCGTAGGGTGTAGGGTTCGGTCACGCCGTCGCTTTCCGCGCTCGCGCCTTGCAGCGCGAAGTCGCGGACCGCGTCGCGGAACCGGCTCGCCTCGGCGATCGCGGCTTGGGAAGACCCGGCCTGTCCGCGGAAGGGGATCCGCCAGGACGCGACATCGGCCGAGACCTCGCGCTCGGACAGTCCCTTGACTGTGACCACCCGGTCCGCCCGGCGCATGTCGATCAGGCTGTCGCCGACGTGAAGCCCGGCGAAGGCGACGCCGCCGGCCAGGAACAACCCTCCCAGCATTGCGCCCCAATTCAAGTTCGTCATGTCGGGCCCCTTTTGGTTGTATCGCGCGCGAACCGCCGCTTTCTATTCCGACGTCGCGTCTGCAGGCCGCAGAAACAAGATGCGGGTATCCCCATATCCGCGATCGTCCCGCACCTCGAAGCCGTCGAGGTCGCCGGGTTCGTCGTCGCGGGCGAGCTCATAAATGATGACGGCGTCCGGCGAGATCCATCCGCCATTCGCCGCCGACGCCAAGGCCTTTGGGCCCAGACCGCGACCATAGGGCGGATCGAGAAATACGAGGTCATAGGGCTCGCCGCGATTGGGGCCGAGCCGTGTGGCGTCGCGTCGGAAGATCTTCGTCTGACCCGTGAGGCTGAGCGCCTCGACATTCTCTCGGATCAGCGCGCGCGCTTTGGCGTGATCGTCGACAAAGACGGCCCGAACGGCGCCGCGAGAGATCGCCTCCAGGCCGAGCGCCCCGACGCCAGCGAACAGGTCGAGCACGCGTGCGCCCTCGATCGGCGGGTAGTCGCCATGCGTAAGCGCGTTGAACAGGGCCTCGCGCACCCGGTCCGTCGTTGGCCGCAGCTGAGCCTCCGGCGCGCCGGCGCCAAGGCTCGCCAGCTTTCGTCCAGAAAAAGACCCGCCGACGATCCGCATCGCGGGGTTAAAGCACGTGGTCGAGCGCTTCGATCAACGCGTCGACATCCTTGTGTGTGGTGTAGTGGACAAAGGAAAGACGGAGCACGCCGCGTTCCGGATCGACGCCCATGCGCTTGAGAATGCGCGGCGCGTAAAAGTCGCTCCAACCGGCCATGATGCCGTGCTCGGCCAGGGCCTTGGCCAGCATTTCAGGGGGTTTGGCGGTGTCGCAGGCGACGGTGGGCGCGCGTTCGACCGGATCGACCGGCCCCAGCACGCGCAGATCGTTGCGGGCGTCAAGGAACTCCAGAAGCGGCGCCAGGGCGTTGCGCTCATGGGCCACCATCAGGTCATGCGTGCGCCGGGCGCGCTCCTGCGGTTCGGCGGCGTCGGTGAAGTGGTGCGCATGCAGCGCATCGAGATAGTCGACGACCCCGTTCAGCGCGGCGACCTGCGCATGGTCGGGTCCCGCGGGGACGAGCCGTTTGGAGGCGTAGCCGTCATTGAAATAGTGGCTCTGGTTTTCGAGCTCCGCCATCGTCTCCCGCCGAACGACCATGACGCCCTGATGCGGCCCATAGGTCTTGTAGGCGGAGAACAGGTAGACATCGGCGCCGAGCGCCGTGACGTCCGGCAGTCCGTGCGGCGCATAGGAGACGCCGTCGACGACGGTGCGCGCGCCCACGGCCTGGGCCTTGGCGGCGATCTCGGCCACGGGGTTGGGGTTGGCGATGATGTTCGAGCAATGGGTGAAGGCGACGAGCTTCGTGCGATCCGTCAAAAGGTTGTCCAGCGCAGCGGGATCGAGCCGTCCGTCCGCCTCGGGTTCGGCCGACCATTCCTTGACGATGATCCCGGTCTCTTCCAGCCGCCGCCAGGCGCCGATATTGGCCTCGTGGTCCTGATCCGTGATGATGATTTCGTCGCCCTCGGACCAACCCGCCCGGAACGCCTGCGCGAGCACATACGTGTTCTGTGTGGTCGATGGACCGATCAGCAGCTCTTCGGAGCTCACGTTGAGATAGGCGGCCATTCGGTCTCGGGCAGAGTCCATGTCCTCGCCAGCGGCGATCGAGGTCGGATACTCGCCGTAGGGCTGCACTTTGGTTCTGGTGTAGAAATTCGTGAGGCGGTCAATCACCTGCTGGCAGGCGTAGGACCCGCCGGCGTTCTCAAAAAACCGCCAACGCTGCAGCGACGGCTCGGCGAAAGCTGGAAACTGGCTGCGAACGAAGTCGAGGTCGAGCTGGGTCATGTGCAGGTGTCCAAAGCAAAAAAGCCCTGACCGTTCGGCCAGAGCTCTTGGTTAGCAGCAGCGGTCGGCCCGCGGCAATCGGGGCGATCAAGCGTTCACGTCGATGACGACGCGGCCTTTGACCTTGCCGCCCAAGATCGCCGGACCCAGATCCGGCAGGTCGGCGAGGCCCTTCACCTCGACCATGGCGTGCAGCTTGTCCATCGGCAGGTCGGAGGTGATGCGGCTCCATGCGCGCAGACGGTTCTCATAGGGCTGCATGACGCTGTCGATCCCGAGCAGGTTCACGCCGCGCAACAGGAACGGAATGACCGTCGTCTCGAGCTTCGGGCCGCCCGCCAGACCAACAGCGGCGACAGATCCGCCGTATTTCATCTGCCCAAGCAGCCGGGCGAGCATCACCCCGCCGACGGCGTCGACGCAGCCGGCCCAGTTCTCCGACTCAAGCGGGCGTTTGGTCGGCTCGTTCAACTCTTCACGCGCGACGATCTGGGTCGCGCCGAGGCTCTTGAGATAGTCTGCCGTCTCCGGGCGCCCCGTCACCGCGGCGACCTCGTAGCCGAGTTTGCCCAGAATGGCCGTCGCCACCGAACCGACGCCGCCTGCGGCCCCGGTCACCAGCACCGGTCCGTTTCCGGGCTTCAGGCCCTGGTCTTCCAGCGCCATCACGGCGAGCATCGAGGTGAAGCCGGCGGTGCCGACCGTCATCGCGTCCTTGGTCGACAGCCCGTCCGGCAGCGGCACCAGCCAGTCGGCCTTGACCTTGGCTTTCTGAGCGTAACCGCCCCACCAGACCTCGCCGACGCGCCACCCTGTCAGCACAACCTTGTCGCCCGGCTTGTAGCGATCGTCGGAGGAGCTTTCGACGGTGCCTGCGAAGTCGATGCCGGGCACGTGCGGATAGTTGCGCACAAGGCCGCCATTGCCGGTGATGCACAACCCGTCCTTGTAGTTGACCGTCGAGTATTCGACGGCGACCGTGACGTCCCCATCCGCGGGCAGCCTCGCCTCGTCGATATCCTGGACCGAGGCGCTCACCACGCCTTCTTCGGATTTCTCGACCAACAGACCTTTCATGGCGGACCCTCCACTGATTTGATTGCGCTTTGCGCCGCGCGCCAATTTCCGGCGCGGGCGTTCGCGAATCTATTTGTCAAACAAATTGCTGTTTGGCTAGGGTTCGCGACGAAAACTGTGCTCTAACCTCGGGGAGGCGCGCGTGGGCATCTCCTATGATGCGATCGACAAGAAAGAGCTCTCTGCGCAGATCGCCGATCAAATCCGCGAGGCGATTCTGGGCGGTAAACTGGTTGTTCGCGAACGGTTGCCCGGCGAAGAAGAGCTGGCCGAACGCTTCGGGGTTTCCCGGCCGACCGTGCGAGAGGCGCTGAAACGTCTCGCTGCGCAGAACTTGATCCGTTCTCGCCGGGGGCCGAAGGGCGGGGCCTTCGTTCACCAGCTGTCCTGGTCGGAGGCGCATGAGTCGCTCGTCACCACCAGCCGTTTGCTCGTCAGCATGAATCCGATCGATCCGCGCGACATTGTCGAAGCTCGCGCGTCGATGGAGAAAGCATGCTTGCCGTTTGCGTGCGCGAGGCGCGAGGCGCGGCATCTTGAAACGATGCGAAAAGAGATCGTGGCCCAGCGATCGGGCGGTATCAGCGACGAGGCGTTCTGCGACTCCGACGTGCGCTTCCATCGAGCTTTGGTCGATGCGGCCGGGAACCCGATGCTCTCGTTTCAGATGGCGGGCGCGATCGAAGCGATGCAGCCGCTGCTCAACATGATCACCTTCCGAAGCCGTGACCGCAAAGAGATCGCTGGAGCCCACGACCTGCTCGTAGACGCGCTCGAGTCGCGAGGCGCCAACTCGGCGGCGGAGCAGATCGATCGGCTCGCCGACTACACGTTAAAGCTGATCGAAGCGGCGCAGTCCCGTCGAGCCGCTTCGCACGCCGAAAAAATACAGACCCGGAATTCCCTATGACACGTCTCGCCGCATACCTGGATGCCGCTCGTTTCGTCACCGTCACCGTACCGCTGCTGATCGCAGCAGGGCTCTGGTTGACGCTCTCTTCGTGGATGAGCGCGATGATGATGATGGATGGCCAGATGATGGGGTCCGGCTCCATGTCCGCGCAGACTGAAACGATCGACGGAATGGGGTCCGACAGCATGACCGAAGGCGGCATGACCGACGAAGGAACGGCTATGGGCGATGGTATGCCCATGGACGGTATGACGATGGATGGCATGGCGATGGGCGGCATGATGACGCCGGGCGATTGGTCAGCGGAAACAGTCACCCAAACGCTGGCCATGTGGCTGTTGATGATGGCGGCGATGATGCTTCCGGCCATGGCTCCGGTGATGGCCACTTACGCCAAGCTCGCCGCGAAGGAAGACACAGGCGCGCCGTTGCTGGTGCGTCTTATCCTGTTCTTCGCTGGGTACTTCGTCCTCTGGGCGGTTGTGTCGATCGCCCTCGGTCTGACGCAACTCGGGCTGCGGGACAGCGCCTTCTTCACAATGGGCGGTACTGTTGCCGGACCTCTGGCGGCGGCATTTTTACTGATCGCCGCAGGGCTCTATCAGTTCACCGGCGTCAAGGACGCCTGCCTGCGTCATTGTCGGCATCCTTTGACCTATCTGCTCTCCCATTGGCGGCCTGGGATCTCTGGCGCATTTCCCGTCGGGTTGAACCACGGCGTCTACTGTGTCGGCTGTTGCGTGGTGTTCATGGGATTGATGTTTGTTTTCGGAGCAATGGCGCTCTGGTGGATGGCGCTGATTTCATTATACTTTGTCGCGGAAAAGATCTTGCCTAAGGCCGAGCTCTGGGGCCGCGCAGTGGGCGTGCTGTTGGTGGCGTCGGGCGCGGGTCTCTTGGCGGCGCACGCGATCTGAGAACGAAGAAAAAAAGGTAGGAACATGGCGGACATCCCAAAGTGGCGCGTCAAGGGCGAACTGGCGCTGAATTGCTCGTGCGAGGTGTTTTGCCCTTGCGTCGTTTCACTGGGCGCGCACCCGCCGACCTATGGCTATTGCCACGCGTGGATGGCTGTCCGGATTGATGAGGGCAACTGGGGCAGATCGAAGCTCAATGGCCTGAACGTGGCGATGATGCTCGACATCCCCGGCAAGATGGGCGACGGCAATTGGACCGCAGCCGCCTACTTCGACGAAAAGTGCACGGACAAGCAGTTCGAAGCGCTGTCAGCGATTTTCTCAGGCGGCGCGCGTGGAACGACTGGCCTATTCAAACTTCTCGTCGGAAACTTCCTCGGCGCGAAACGCGCGATCGTCGATTACGAGGTCAAGAACGGCGACGAGCGTCACGTCACCGTGCCCAAGATCATCACCGGAGTGGTGAAGCCCATTCCGGGTGGAGATCCCGAGACGCCCGTTACGGTGCAGAATACGCAGTACTGGATGGGGCCGGACGTCGTGATCGCGACGGCCTTGAAGGGCAAGGTTCGCGATTTCGGCCGGGTTTGGAACTTCGATCAGAAGTCGGCCGAGCTTTGCTCGATCGACTGGTCTGGGCCGTAGACGCGCGGAACGTCAGCCGTTCGTCTCGGCCAGATGCGCGTCGAGATAGGGCAAGCGGTCTTGCCCCCAGAACATCTCCTCGCCGACGATGGAGAACGGGGCGCCGAAAACGCCGCGCTCGATGGCTTCGGCCGTGTTGCGGTCAAACTGCTCTTCAGCGGCTGGAAGGTGATCGCCGAGCGCGCCGTAATCGATGCCGTTCATGGCCAGAACGTCGGTGATCACAGTTGGATCCGCGACGTCCCGGTGCTCCGCCCAGCAGGCTCTGATCATCGCGTGCGCCGCAAGGCCGATGCTCTTGCCGGCCGCCTGCGCCGCTATGAGAGCTGCGGAGGCAGGCCGCTGATCCGTCGGCCAATGCGCCGGCGCGATGTTCAGGGTCATCCGATTCATCCGCGCGATTCGCTTCAGTTCCTGCAGCCGGTAGGCCTGCCGTGAGGGATGACGTTGCGGAACCGGGACGCCGCCGGTTTCGCCAAAGACCTTCATGATGTCCATCGGTCGATAGTTTATCGCCGCGTCGCGACGGGCGGCGACTTCCTCCAGGCGCGTGCCAGCCAGATATGTGAACGGCGATAAGACGCTGAAAAAGTATTCGATTTTCACCATGGGACCCTCCTACCCGACAGACATGCGCCCCTTACCCGATTTCTGCTGCGCGATCGCTCACAAATTTGCGCGAGCGGCGTCGAAGAAGCTGTGTTTGCGCTGCTGCGACGCGGCTGCTAGCCATGCCGTCACAAAAGCGACGCTTTCTGAGCGGGGCGTCTGGCTGGCGAGCTGAAAACGCATGGAGCGACTAGCGGCTGCGAGGGCGAATGGGCGAGGGTAAAGGGCTGCGACTGATCTCGGGGAACGCCAATGTGCCGTTGGCTGAGGAGATTTCAGACTGCGCGGTCAAACTGGTCGGGGCGAAGGCGACGCTCGCGAAGGCCAGGGTCGAACGGTTCAACGACAAAGAGATCTTCGTTGAGATCTACGACAACGTTCGGGGCGAGGACGTTTTCGTGATCCAGCCGACATCCAACCCCGCCAACGACAACATGATGGAGCTTCTGATCATGATCGACGCGCTGCGTCGGTCGTCGGCGCAGCGGATCACCGCGGTGATGCCGTATTTCGGCTACGCGCGGCAGGACCGGCGGACCGCGGCGCGGACCCCGATCTCGGCCAAGCTGATCGCCAATCTGCTGACGATGTCCGGCGCCGACCGCGTCTTGACGCTCGATCTTCACGCCGGGCAGATCCAGGGCTTTTTCGATATCCCGGTCGACAACCTCTATGCGGCGCCCGTTTTTGCGCTCGATATCAAGCATCATTTTGGCGAACAGGACCTGATGGTGATCTCGCCGGATGTCGGCGGCGTGGTCCGGGCGCGCGACCTCGCCAAGCGCATCGACGCCGATCTGGCCATTGTCGACAAAAGGCGAAGCCTTGCGGGCGAAGTTGACGAGATGATCCTGATCGGAAATGTCGAGGGGCGAACCTGTGTGATCGTCGACGACATCTGCGACACCGCGGGCACGCTGTGCAAGGCTGCGGAGCTTCTGATGGAAAAGGGCGCCGCGCGCGTCGTCGCCTACATCAGCCACGGGGTTTTGTCGGGTCCCGCCCTCGAAAGAATCGAAAAGTCGGTCCTTGATGTTCTTGTCACGACGGACTCGATCGAGCCAACGCCGGCAGCGGCGGCGAATCCCAAGATCAGACGGGTCCCGTTGGCGCCGCTCCTGAGCCAGGCGATCCTGAGCGTCGCAAACGACACCTCGGTCTCGTCACTGTTCCAGCATGACGAAGTTTCCTCGCTTTATCCGGAACTGGCGACGCTTTAGGCGAAAGTCAGGCGTCAGTGGAGAGTGATGACGGTCGCATGAACGTTTGTCGCCGTCGGCGGTGCTCGGAGGGCTTGTCCCAGCTTTCCCGCTTCGCTATAGGATGCGCTTTGACAGAGATTACGCTGCGTTTCGCCGCACCCCGTTACTCGGTGCGGCGTTTGTTTTGGAACAGGGTGTTAGGTCGTTCTGACGCTCGGTCCCTTGAACATCCGTTCGCGGCTTGGAGACTGTGATGAAGAAAGACATCCATCCTGAGTATCACGAGATCAACGTCGCCATGACGGATGGCTCCATGGTAAAGATGCGCTCCACGTACGGAGCGAAAGACGACACGATCAACCTCGACATCGACCCGAGTTCGCACCCGGCCTGGACCGGCGGCGCGCAACGGTTGGTTGACACGGGCGGTCGAGTTTCGAAGTTTAAGAAGAAGTTCGAAGGTTTCGGCTTTTAATCGATGCGGACGCCGTTGAGAGGTGAGCGGAAGCGCGATTTTGCGCCTTTCTCATCTCTCATCGCGCTAAAGGCGAGGTTGCGAAAAGAAATGACCTCACCCGCGCACGTTATCGTGTTGGGAAACGAGAAGGGCGGCTCGGGCAAGTCCACGACCGCCATGCACATTTTCGTTGCACTCGCCCGCGAGGGGCAAGTGGTCGGGGCGATGGACCTCGACACCCGTCAGAAGAGCTTTTTCCGCTATCTTGAGAACCGTGCGGCATTTAACCGCAAGAGAGAAGACCAAGGTCTTCAACCGCTCGTCATGCCGATTCAAAGGCAGGTCGACGCCAGCGACCACGTCAATCGAGACGTCGCCGAGCAGGAAGAGCTTGAACGTTTTTCAGCCGCGGTCGCCGACCTGTATCACAGCTGCGACGTGCTTATTATCGACTGCCCGGGCACCGACACCTACCTGTCGCGCTTGGGCCATGCGGCGGCGGACACGCTGATCACGCCGATGAACGACAGCTTCATCGACTTTGACCTACTCGGCCGTATCGAACCGGGCACTCAAGAGATCGTCGGGCCGTCGATTTACGCCGAAATGGTCTGGGAATGCCGCAAACTTCGCGCAGAATCAGGGCTTTCCCCGCTCGATTGGATCGTGATGCGCAACCGCCTCGATCCCAACGACAACGCCAGCAAGCGCCGTGTCGGCGACCTTTTGGAGGCCTTGTCGAAGCGGATCCAGTTCCGGGTCGCGCCTGGGTTCTCCGAGCGGTTGATCTACCGGGATCTGTTTCTGAATGGGCTGACGCTGCTCGATGTGCGCGAGCCGGGCGCGGACGTCGACCTGACCATGTCGCATGTCGCGGCGCGGCAAGAGGTTGATCAGCTGCTCAAGCAGTTAGACCTTCCGGGGCTTGGCGCATCTGCTTTGGATGATCGGGCCCTGTCGTCCTAAAGTTGGTCGCTTTTTTGAAGCGCATCGCGTAATCCAACCGCGCAGAGGACGGCGTGGTCTATTCTAATCAGGTTTGTGGAAGTCGGAGGGTGTCCGAATGCGGATCGCAATGATCGGTTCAGGCTATGTCGGTCTGGTCTCGGGGGTTTGTTTCTCCGACTTTGGCCATAACGTCGTTTGCGTCGATATTGACGAGCGAAAGATCGAGAAACTGAACCGTGGCGAGGCGCCAATTTTCGAGCCAGGCCTCGAAAAGCTGATGCGCACAAACGCCGAAGCGGGCCGGCTCACCTTTTCGTCGGATCTCGCAGCCTCGGTCGCCAACGCCGACGCCGTGTTCATCGCGGTCGGAACGCCGATGCGTCGCGGCGACGGTCACGCCGACCTGTCCTACATCTTCAGCGCAGCCGAGCAGGTCGCCGAGGCGATCCAAGACTACACGGTCGTCGTCACCAAATCGACGGTGCCGGTCGGCACCAACCGCAAGGTCAAGGACGCCATTCTCGCCAAGAACCCCGACGCCAAGTTTGACGTGGCTTCGAACCCGGAGTTCCTCCGCGAGGGCGCCGCGATTGAAGACTTTATGCGTCCCGACCGGGTTGTCGTCGGCGTTGAAACGACCGAGGCGGAAGACGTCCTGCGCGAGATCTACCGTCCGCTCTTTATCCGCGAAACGCCGATGGTCGTGACGACGCTGGAGACAGCCGAGATGATCAAGTACGCGGCGAACGCGTTCCTCGCGACAAAGATCACGTTCATCAATGAGATGGCCGATCTGTGCGAGCGCGTTGACGCGAATGTGCAGGACGTCGCAAAAGGCATGGGGCTCGACGGTCGGATCGGCAGCAAGTTCCTGCATGCTGGCCCCGGTTACGGCGGGTCGTGCTTTCCCAAGGACACGCTGGCGCTGGTGCGCACGGCGGAGCAATCCGGCGCCCCGACCCGGATCGTCGATACGGTCGTGAAGGTCAACGACGCGCGGAAGCGCAAAATGGCTGAGAAGATCATCGCCGCATGCGGCGGGTCGGTTGAAGGAAAGCGGATCGGCGTTCTCGGCGTCACCTTCAAACCAAATACGGATGACATGCGCGAGGCGCCGAGCCTCGTGATCTTGCCGTTGCTCATGGAGCAAGGGGCGAGCGTCATCGCCTGCGATCCCGAGGGACGAAAAGAAGGCGAGCCGATGATGCCCGGCGTCGAGTGGACGGAAGATCCCTATGAAACAGCGCGCAACGCCGATGCGCTCGTGATTCTAACGGAATGGAACCAGTTCCGGGCGATGGATCTCGATCGGATCCGCGAGATGCTGAAAGAACCTGTGCTGGTCGATCTGCGGAACGTCTACCGGCCGGAAGAGGCCGAGCGCGCGGGACTGTCTTACGTCTCCGTCGGCCGGCCGGCGCGGTTGCTCGAAACCGAAGCTTGATGCGCGAAATTTGAGCGTTGTTGTCTTACTGGGCCGCGGCTTGGCGCCATCCGTCCGGCGGCACCACGGCGCAATCGTCGCCATTTTGACGTAGGCGGGCGCAGGTGTTCCTTGCGTCGCCTTCCCCAAAACCGAGAAAGCGCGACCGGAAGATCGTGCGTGGCGCCGTTCCGCCGAGCGTGACCAGTCCGTTGGCTGCGCGAAGAACCGTTTCGTTACGGGCGGCGACGGCGATCAAGCGCGCTTCTGCGGCCGTCCGGTTTTTGTAAGCTCCGACTTGAATGGCCCAAGACGCATCGACCGAAGAGACGGCCGGACGCGCCTTGCCGATCTGGCGGCGGCGCAGGTCGCCGGTCTGCAGCGACGCGACGCCAAGAGCCGGCCGTGCCGGGTTGACGGCGGGTCTCGGGGTTTTGAGAGGCGCCAATGACGCGACAGCGTTCCCACGATTGCGCGTTGGCGCGGGGGCTAGGTCAAATCCAGCGTCGAGGAGCGCGGCGACCCGCTGATCTCGAGCTTTGGCGGATTTCCCACCGAAATAGACCGCAATCACGCGCTTGCCGTCTTTCTCCGCGGCGGCGGCGAGGTTGAAGCCGGCCTTTCTCGTATAGCCGGTTTTGACGCCGTCGGCGCCGTCATAGGTCTTAAGCAAACCGTTGGTGGTATAAAGGGTGCGGTCCGCGATCCGAGCCTTCGTCCGTCCGAAAATGTTGTAGTAGGCTGGAAAGTCCGTGTAGAGCGCGCGCGCCAGGCGCGCCATGTCTCGGGCCGTCGACAGGTGTCCGGCGCGCGTTAGCCCGGTCGCGTTCTTGAACGAAGTTGATTTCAGTCCGAGATCCCGCCCGCGAGAAGTCATCAGCTTGGCGAATGCGGCTTCCGAGCCAGCGACCGCTTCCGCGAGCACAACCGCCGCGTCGTTGGAGGAGCGCACGGCCGCCGCCCGGATCGCGTGGCGAACCGTGATCACGTCGCCAGGTTTCAATCCGAGTTTAGAGGCCGGCATTGAGGCGGCGCGCTTGGACGCCACCAGTTTCTGATCGAGGCCGAGATCACCCGCCTCGACCGCTTCGAAGGTCAGGTACAGCGTCATCATCTTGGTCAAAGACGCTGGATGAAGTCGTGTGGTTGAGCGGCGCCCTTTCAGAAGTTCGCCAGAGTCAGCATCGATGACCGCATAGGCGCGTTGAGGCGCCGCATGCGCCTGCGCCGTCGTGACCAACGACGCCACGCAGAACAGCAACATGGCCGCTAGGGATGCCGTTACGCCGCGCTTTATGATCGACACGAACGTCTTCTCCGCGCGCCTCATCCAGGAACCTCGTTAACTCGCCTTTCGCCAAACCAACGCGAGTATCAGCGACAAATCCATGTTTTCGGTTAATGGCTCATGGTGGCGAAAGGTCGGCGACGATCTGGGCGACTTCTTGCCCACTTTGGCGCCGTGGGACGGCGTCCCCGATCTTCGCTCTTGGTAAAACCCTCAACTTTTTTTATTTTGTGCATTGCAATATTTTTTGTGCAGTGCAATATAGAGCGCATCACAGGGTGAAGAGCAGCCCCGGGCGAGGCTCCGAGGCGATCAGTTGAATACGTGCCCCGAGAGGAGATGACCATGGCTAAAGCAAAGAAAATCGACGCAGCGACCGACATGCAGAAAACCTTTGAAGAGCAGAACGCTCGCGTGACTGCGAAAGTTGAAGAAGCTGCTAAGTTCGCGAAAGGCAACTTCGACGCGATGATGGCGTCGGCGGAGAAAGTCTCCGAAAGCGCGCAGGTGATCACCACGACCATGCTGCAGTTCGCTAAGGACGCAGTCGACCAGAACTTCGCGGTCCTGAAAGAACTCGGCCAGACCAAAGACGCATCGGAATTCGTCGAGAAGCAGACCGCTTTCGCGAAGACTTCGGTCGAAGGTTTGGTTCAGCAGACCCAGAAAATCAACGAGATGACCATCGCCGCCGTCAAAGACTGTGCTGAGCCGGTCAACGCGCGCGTCGCTGATGTCAGCGAGACCATGCGCTCGGGCTTCGCGAAAGTCTAAGCCAGGTATTTTCCGGAAGGGCGTTCCAGATTGGCGCGCCGGGAAAGTCTAGAGGGGAGGCCGTCGGCCTCCCCTTTTATGTTTTCAAGGCGACGCAGCGGCACTTTTCAGCTGAAGCTGATATTTGTGCGTTGCAAGAGAATTGTGTGCAGTGCAATATCCTGCCACCACCCGGGTGATGAGATCCAGCCTCGATGAAGCTGGCTTTTCGTCACCGGTGACGCGCAAAACCGCAAACGCGATGACAAGACCGTAACTCAGGAGCAGACAATGGCGAAGAAATCCGCAGCGACCACAGACGTTTATCCGAAAGAGCTTCAGAAGGTCTTCTCGGACACCAACGCTCAGTATGCGGCGCGAATGGAAGACGTGGCGGAGTTCACCAAAGACAATTTTGACGCGTTCTTCGCGTCCGCTGCGAAAGTCACCGAATCCGCACAGGAAATGACGGATGCGATGCTCGGTTTCACACGCTCGTCGATGGACGCGAACATGGCGGCGATGAAAGAAATGTCGTCCGTCAAGGATCCGTCCGAGCTGCTTGAGAAGCAAACCGCGTTTGCGAAGTCGTCCATGGATCAGCTGTCCGACCACATGGGCAAGATGAACGAGATGGCGATGACGGCTGTGAAACAGTGCGTCGAGCCGATGAACGCGCGCTTTGCGGCGATTGGCGAAGTCGTGAAGGACACCACCCGCAGCGTCTAAGTCTGAAGCGGCGCTGCGGTCGCAGCGCCGTCGAAATCGGCTCGGCGCCCGTCAATCTGTGCCTGAAAGGGTCATTTTGAGCGCGTGCGCTCGACCTTGGGGGGAGCCGATGAGAAAGGGGCGATGAAACGCCCCTTTCTCTTTTGAAGCAGCCGCCTATATTCGCGAACATTGCGACCAAGCGTCGCCTGGAGCGTCTGGCGTCGATCGTCGACGTCGCCGAACCCAATCACTTGAGACGGATGTCGAGAGATGGATCAAAGGATTGAAAGTCGTCGGCGCCCTGCTTCTGTTGCGCCGAACGCCGCCGATCGGGTTGAAGACCTTCGAGCCTGGGCTCCTGTCATGTCGGATGAGCCGGAAGAGCCCATTGACGGCGATGGCGAGACCGGAGTGGCCGTTAAGCCACGCGCGAAAACCAAGAAGCCTTCTATGTATAAGGTGTTGTTGTTGAACGACGACTACACCCCGATGGAATTTGTCGTTCACGTGCTCGAACGGTTTTTCGGGATCAACCACGAGCGGTCCGTGCAGATCATGCTGACGGTCCACAACCAGGGCGTGGCTGTGGTTGGCGTCTTCACCTACGAAGTCGCAGAGACTAAGGTGACCCAAGTGATGGACTACGCGCGGCAACATCAGCACCCCTTGCAGTGTGCGATGGAGAAAGAGTGATCAGCCGGTGAACGCTGCGCCAAAACCCTTTCCGCACTGAGGTTTTGTGGCCGCGAAGATCGCAATCGCAAATTTTCACGTCTCGACAGACTACGCCTTCCGTGCTGCACTCCTAAATAGAGGTTGAACCGCTCACCCGGCGCGGTCGCCAGACTCCTCTGAGCGGCGGGCGCCATCACCGAGCGAACGACATGCTTTAGGAGGCGTGTAAATGCCGTCTTTCACCAGAACGCTTGAAGAGGCCATTCATCGCGCGGTCGCGTTGGCGAACATTCGCCGGCACGAACTGGCGACGCTTGAGCACCTTCTGCTTGCTCTGATCGACGAACCGGACGCCTCAAAGGTAATGAAGGCGTGCAACGTTGATCTCGCAAAGCTGCGCGGCGACGTGACCCGCTATCTCGACGAAGAGCTCACCGCGCTGGTCTCTGAGGTCGAAGGGTCCGAAGCGGCGCCGACGACAGGGTTTCAGCGTGTGATCCAGCGCGCGGCGATCCATGTTCAAAGTTCCGGTCGCACGGAAGTCACGGGCGCCAACGTGCTGGTTGCGATTTTCGCCGAGCGCGAAAGCCATGCCGCGTACTTCCTGCAGGAACAGGATATGACGCGCTACGACGCGGTTAACTTCATCAGCCACGGCGTCGCCAAGAACACCGCCCTCGGCGAAAGCCGGACGGTGCGCGGCGCGGGCGAAGAAGAAGACGCGACGGTATCCGAGGAAACCGAAGGGGAGGATCGCGACGAGACAGCGCTCGCGCGCTTCTGCGTCGATCTGAATGAGAAAGCCGAGCAGGGCCGTATCGACCCGCTGATCGGGCGCGACTCCGAAGTCGAACGCTGCGTGCAGGTTCTCTGCCGCCGCCGGAAGAACAATCCGCTGCTCGTCGGCGATCCGGGCGTGGGCAAGACGGCGATCGCGGAAGGCCTGGCGAAACGCATCATTGACGCGGACGTGCCCGAAGTTCTGGGGAGCGCTACGATCTACGCTCTGGACATGGGCGCGCTGCTGGCGGGCACTCGGTATCGCGGCGACTTCGAAGAACGGCTGAAGGCCGTCATGAAGGAGCTGGAGGAGCACGAAGACGCGATCCTGTTCATCGATGAGATCCACACGGTGATCGGCGCTGGCGCGACCTCGGGCGGCGCCATGGACGCGAGCAACCTGCTGAAACCGGCGCTTCAGTCGGGCGCGCTGCGCTGCATGGGCTCAACGACCTACAAGGAGTATCGCCAGCACTTCGAAAAGGACCGTGCGTTGCTGCGGCGCTTCCAGAAGATCGACGTGGTCGAGCCGACCGTCGAGGACGCTGTGCAGATCCTGCGCGGACTGCAAAAAGTGTTCGAGAAGCACCACGAGGTGAAGTTCACCGACGATGCGATCGACACATCGGTGAAGCTGGCCGCGCGGTACATCCACGACCGCAAGCTGCCCGACAAGGCGATTGACGTGATTGACGAAGCTGGAGCAGCGCAGCGTTTGCTGCCAGAGGATCAGCGCATAGGCACGATCGACACCGAGCAGATCGAGGCGGTTGTCGCAAAGATCGCCCGTATCCCGCCGAAAACCGTCAGCAAGGACGATGCGGAGGCGCTGCGCGATCTCGATGTGAAGCTCAAGCGGGTCGTGTTCGGCCAAGACGCGGCGATCGAAGCCTTGGCCTCTGCGATCAAGTTGTCTCGCGCGGGTCTGCGTGAGCCGGAGAAACCGATCGGGAACTACCTGTTCGCAGGGCCGACCGGCGTCGGAAAGACGGAGGTCGCCAAGCAGCTCGCCGACATTATGGGCGTCGAGCTGCTGCGCTTCGATATGTCAGAGTACATGGAGAAACACTCGGTCAGCCGTCTGATCGGAGCGCCCCCGGGCTATGTCGGTTTCGATCAGGGTGGGCTGCTGACAGATGGCGTCGATCAGCATCCGCATTGCGTGCTGCTGCTTGATGAGATCGAGAAGGCGCATCCCGATGTCTACAACTTGCTTCTGCAAGTCATGGATCACGGCAAGCTGACCGATCACAACGGCCGCACCGTCGATTTCCGGAACGTCGTCCTGATCATGAGCTCGAACGCCGGCGCGCAAGAGCAGGCTGCGAATGCGATCGGTTTTGGTCGCGACCGCCGTGAAGGTGAGGACCAGGCTGCGATCGAGAAGATGTTCACGCCCGAGTTCCGCAACCGTCTGGACGCGGTCATCTCCTTCGGGCCACTGCCGCGCGAGGTCATCTTGCAGGTGGTCGAGAAGTTCGTGCTGCAGCTCGAGGCCCAGCTCATGGAGCGGGGCGTATCGATCGAACTTTCCGAGGAAGCGGCCAACTGGCTCGCGGACAAGGGCTACGACGACAAGATGGGCGCGCGTCCGCTGGCTCGCGTCATTCAGGAGCATGTCAAAAAGCCGCTCGCGGAAGAGTTGCTCTATGGCGAGCTCACGAACGGCGGGCTGGTGCGCGTGATGGTCAAGGATGGCGAACTGTCGCTTGAAGTTCTGCCGCCGGAGCATCCCAAGCTTGGCGCCAAGAAACCGCCGCTGCTTACGGCGGAATAACGGAACCACGGACGGGCGGTCTTCGGGCCGCCCGTTCTGTTTCAGGCGACCAGTCCTTTGAGCGCCCAGCCGACCCAATAAGCGATGGCTGCGGCAGAGCCGCCGATGACGAGGGTCTCTGTTCCGAGTCGCCACCATGTTTTTTCTGAGAACCAACTTTGTGCTGACCCTATGGCGAAGAACGTGGCGCCGGTCAGAACGCTGGCGGTCGCGAACAGCCCGGCGTCCGTAATGGTGACGAAGCCCAACCACCCGAACACGTAGGGGATAAGGGGGACGGTCCCGCAGAGCAAGAACGCGAGAAAAGTCGCTCGGGCGGCGAGAGCTGGCGAACGGGAGGCATGGCCGAGCCCGTGTTCTTCACTCATCATGAAGTCAATCCAACGCTTGCGTTCCGAGGTGATCACCTCGACCGCCGTCTCCAAGGCCTCCCCCTCGAACCCCTTACGGGCGAAGATCTGGCGGACTTCCTCGCGCTCACCCTCCGGCGACCGCTCGATATGCCGCTGCTCCATGGCGCGGAAGCGTCGATATTCTTCCTCTTCCGAGCGCGTGGCGGAGTAGTTTCCCCCAGCCATGGAGAACCCATCGCCCAGAAGGTTCGCAGCACCGAGCACCAGAACGATTCCGATCGACAGCTCCGCCCCGGCGACGCCGGCGACGATGGCGAAGGTGGTCACTGCGCCGTCGATCCCGCCGTAGACGTAGTCGCGCAGGTAGGAGACCCGAAACGGCGCATCCAGTCGCTCGGCGATTTCATCAGGATGATGCGAATGCTCGACCGGCATCAGCGCTCGGTGAGTTTCAACTCGATCCGGCGGTTTCGAGCGAACGCTTCGCGGGTGTTTTCAGGATCAATGGGCTGATATTCGCCGAACCCCGTAGCCGCGAGCCGCTGGGGCGGGATGTTCTCTTGGTTGATCAGGAACTCCACCACCGACAGGGCGCGCGCCTGACTGAGCTCCCAGTTGTTCCGATAGATCCCGCCGGTGATCGGCACGCGGTCGGTATGCCCGTCGATGCGCAGGATCCAGCTCACTTCTGGTGGAATATCCGAAGAGATGGCGCGTAACAGACCGGCAAAGCGCGAGAGCTCGCGGCGGCCCGCAGCTCCCAATTCGGCAGAGCCTGTCGAGAACAGGACCTCGGACTGGAACACGAAACGATCGCCGACGATCTGGATGTCGTTGCGCGACCCGATCACATCGCGCAAGCGACCGAAGAACTCCGAGCGGTACCGTTGCAGTTCATCGACCTTTTGCGCCAACGCCTGGTTCAGCCGGGCGCCGAGATCTTCAATGACGACCTGGTTTTCCGCGTCTTTTTCCTCGGCGGCGTCGAGTTGGAGCCGGAGAAACCCGATTTGCGCGCGCAGGTTCTGCACCTGCTGATTCAATAATGCGATCGCTTGCCGGCCTGATGCGGAGATCTCTTTTTCCTGCTGAAGCGAAGCGCGCGCGAAAGCGGCGGCGGCCTGCGCGCGCTCTTTGTCGGTGACCGTCGCAACGGCCTCGTCCGACAGTTCTTTTTGCTTCAGCTCCGCAGCGGCGAGCAACAAGAGCGTGTTCTCCGCCTCACGCTTCTTTTCGTCCAGCGCCAATTCCAACGCCGCAAGCCGTTCTTCGAAAGTGAGCGCATCGGCTTCGGCGGCGTTCAACGCGGTTTGCAGATCCTCGTTGCGCTGTTCGATGCCCGAGATTTCGGCCTCACGCGCGGCGAAGGCGGCGATCTCCGCGGCAAGTTCTTCGACGCGAGCCTCGCTGGTCTCCAAATTGGCCTCGAGCCCTTCGATCCGCAGCAAGGAGTTGTTGAGATTGAGCGTCGTGATGTCGAGGCTCTTTTCAGCCGTCAAGGCGCGCTCTTCGGCGGTTGAGAGCTGATCTGACAGCTTCGAAAGCTGCAGATTCAGCTCCTGCAACGAGCGGTCCTTATCGCCCAACTGCTCTCGCAGAACGAACTGCACGACCATGAAGATCGAGAGGACGAACATCAGCACCAGAAGGAGCGCGGTCATCGCGTCCACGAATCCGGGCCAAATGAGCGAGGAGGATCTTTCGCTGCGGCTGCGCGCCATTTACTTGATCCCTATCGCTCGCTGCTCGGCTCGTGCATGGCGCGGACGACCGCGCGCATCTCGCGGCGCAAGGCGTCCGTCGTGTCCTGTCGCCCGCTCGCGGCTTCTTCGATCAAACGCGCGAGCAGGACATCGATGTTGCGAATGTGACGGCGTGTTTCGGCGTCCATGCCGCCGCCGCCAGAACCGCCCGTTTCCGCAAGGCGCTCGACTGCGGTCAACAACCGGCTCTGGGCTGAGATCGCCTGGGCGATCGTTTCGCGTTCCGCCATCGCCTGCGCCGCAATACGCTCGATGCTTTGCACCGCCTCGGCGATCCGCGCGCTGTCGGCTGTTCTGCGATCCTCGCCAGCGGCGATCACGCGGTTCAACGCCTCCATCTGCTGGCTGGTGTAGGCCATCTGTTCGGCGAGATCTCCGCCGCCTGCGCCGGCGCTCATACCGCCTTCTTCGGTCACGCCGGTAATCCGGGTGCGCCGGCTCAGCCACGTCTCCAGATCACTGAAAAAGCGGTTCTGCGCGCCCGCGGCCATGAGTTCGAGAAACCCGACGATCAAAGACCCGGCGAGGCCGAGCAAGGAGGACGAGAACGCCGTCCCCATGCCGCCGAGCTGATCCTCGAGGCCAGACATCAGTCGGTCGAAAACCACGACGCCGGTCTCATTTTCCTGCGGCGCGATGGATCGGATCGTGTCGACAACGGCGGGCACCGTCTTTGACAGCCCCCAGAAAGTGCCGAGCAGGCCGAGAAAGATCAGAAGTCCCGCGATGTAGCGTAGGATGTCGCGGTTTTCGTCGAGCCGGGAAGACACCGAGTCGAGCATCGAGCGGACGGTGGCGGCACCCATCGCTTGGTCGGCGCCGCGCTGCCGCATCGGGTCCATAGCGACCAGGAGGCTCGGGGGCGCCACCGACCGGATGCCCTTGTCGCCACGGGCGAGCGCTTCGGTCCAGCGCACGGCGCCGAACAGACCGAAAACCTGCCAAAACGCCGTCAGCACGCCGACGACGAAGACAAAGCCAATGAGCGCGTTCAGTTCGGGATTGGCTTCGAATACGGTGAGGATGTCGCGAGCCAGAAGGAAACCGACGCCGCCCACGACACCGAGAAACAGCAGCATCGAAACAATGCGGCTGGTGGGGCGGGTAAACCGCGCGTGGGCGCGCATTGCGCTGGGCGCACGCTCTGACTCGGCTGCTCTCATTCGGTCGCTCCCGACTTCCTTGTCACACCCGCACCGGGCGATCTTTGATTTCGCCCGTTCCTGGGCCTGCTCCGCTGTCCTTTATAGACTTACGACAGACATGCGCCAGATTCGCGACAGCTCGTGTTTAGAACGAGGTTGTCCGATAAAATCTGTGACGGCGATCTGCGGCGAGACAAAGACTAGTCGCCGCCGAGCTCTGAACGAAACTTTTCAAAGATGTTTGGGTTCGCCGCGACGATATCGCCACGCTCCATCATGTCGAGACCTGGGGCTTTCCCGGGGGACAGGTCTGTCACCAGCGCGCCCGCCTCTTTCGCAATGAGAATGCCGGCCGCCATGTCCCAAGGTTGGATCTCACGCTCCCAAAAGCCGTCGTACCGGCCGGCGGCGACATAGGCGAGATCGAGCGCCGCCGAGCCAAATCGGCGAACGCCCGCGCATTGCGGCATCAGCCGAGCAAGCTCCTTGAGGGTGATCGGCAGCGTGCGCTTCGACCCGAAAGGGACGCCGGTCGCAAACACGGCTTCGCTCATCTCCTTGCGGGCCGAGACGCGCAGGCGTCGGTCGTTTACGAAGGCGCCGCCGCCCTTTTCCGCGACGAACATCTCTTCCTTGGCCGGATCGAGTATGACCGCCGAAACGACCTCGCCTTTGTGCTCAAGGGCGATCGAGATCGCGAAATGAGGCAGGCCGTGAAGGAAGTTCGTCGTGCCGTCCAGCGGATCGACGATCCAGCGGCGCGTCGGATCCTTGCCCTTCACCTCCTCGCTTTCTTCGCCGAGCCAGCCATAAGCCGGACGCGCGTGCATCAGTTCTTCACGGATGATCTTTTCGGCCCGCAGATCGGCGGCGGAGACGAAATCGCCGGCGCCCTTGACCGAAACCTGCAGGTTCTCGACCTCGCCGAAATCGCGTGCGAGGGAGCGTCCGGCTTTACGGGCGGCCGCGACCATTACGTTCAGAGCGGGTGTTTGAATCGCCATGATGATGTGAACGAGCCGTCTACGCGCGGCTTGAATATTCAAAGGACTCGGTCAGCACCTCGACCTTCTCGCCCTGAGCGACAAAGGGCGGAACCATGACGCGCACGCCATTATCCAGCACCGCGGGTTTGAACGAGTTCGCCGCCGTTTGGCCTTTGATCACCGGTTCGGTCTCAACGATCTCGCAGACGACTTTCTCGGGCAATTGGCAGCTCAGCGCCTCTTCCTCATAGTATTCGATCACGACGGTCATCCCGTCCTGCAGGAAGGGGCGACGATCGCCGAGGATGTCTGACGGCAGTTCGATCTGCTCGAACGTTTCCGCGTCCATGAACACCAGCATCCCGTCATTCTCATACAGGAATTGCTGATCCTTCTGCTCCAGACGGACGCGCTCGACTTTGTCGGCGGAGCGGAACCGCTCGTTCAGCTTGGAGCCGTTGCGCAGATTTTTCAGCTCGACCTGAGCGAAGGCTCCGCCTTTGCCTGGCTTCACATGCTGGGTCTTCACCGCCACCCAAAGCCCGCCGTCATGCTCGATGATGTTCCCGGGGCGAATTTCGTTGCCGTTGATTTTCATGAAGGAGTCTTTCTGGGTCGCGTCCCGGACGCAGCGTCGATTGTCTAAGGATCGCGGGTCCTTAGCAGCGGCGAGCGGAAAGGGCAATCGCAGCCCGGCGAAGGTGGATTCCCGCAAACTTGCGCGTCGCCCCTTGGAAGCTGCGTCCGCATGCCCAAATCGACGTCATCACGAAGCAGAAGGGATCGAAATGCCGATCAACATATCGACGCCAAAACGGGGTCTGACGATCGGCGTGTCTCTTCTGGCGCGGGGCGATCGTCCCGCGGCTGCGCTCCGGACCCGACAACGAACCGTCAGTTGACGCTGACGGTCTCGGCGACGGGTCGGGGCGTGCGACCGCACCCCTGAACAACCGCTGAAATCCGCGCTCTCACTCGGAGAGAGCGCTCGTTTTCGACGTTCGCACGCCTGCAGCTCAGGCGGCGCGACAGGTCAGGAGTGATGTCATGTGCGCCTCCACGTCCCGAGCTGGACGCCAAGCGCCTTTGGAGTCCCAGATCCGCCGTTTCCCGCGGGTCTTCCGCAAACGTCTGCGCAAACTGGCGAAGACGTCGAGCCGTCTGGGCGAGCTGATCTTCAGCTTCCCGGCCGCCGCCTTCGCAATGGTGTCGGATCGCGGCTCGCCGCTGGCGCGCGGCGAGGCTGTGCGCCTGGTCAAGGAGGGCGCGCCGCTGCAGGCCGTCGCGGACGCCCTGGTGCTGCCGCTTTGGCTGCGCCGTCTGCCGCCGGAAGCCTTTGTCGGACCGTTGGGACATGCGCCTGCCGGCGACAGGTTCTCGCGTCAGGTGGTGAACCTGGTGCCCGAGGCCCCGGAGCTGACCGCGATGTGGCTGCAATGGGTGCTGGCCGCCGATCAGGCCTGCGACGAGGACTTCGCCCTTTGGATCGCCAAGCAGCGCATCTGGCGTGATCAGCCGGTGACGCCAGGCGCGATGATCCCTTTGGCGGTCTACGCCTGGATGTCGCAGAACCCGCAAGGACCTGCAGCCAAGCAGCTCCAGCAGCGCTGGACCTCGGGGCTGGGCTTCGGCAAAGCCGTGACCCGCGCGCGCGATTGGGTGACGCGGGTGATCAACGCCTACTGCGTCGAGGGCCGCGGTTATCATGGCGGCTGGCGTCAAACCACGAGCGTCGGCGGCTACAAGTTTCAGCCGCGCGTGACGGCTGACGAACTGCGCCGCGAGGGCGAAGTCATGCGCAACTGCGTCGGAACCTATGCAGACGCGGTGGCGCGTGGGGATTGCCTGATCTACGCGATCCGCAAAGGCGGGACTTCGGTGGCGACGCTGGAGATCCAGGCGGACCGGTCTCAGCCAGGCAAGGCGTTCATCGCCCAGCTCGAGGGTCCCGGAAACGGTTCCGCGCCCACCAAAGTGGAGCGCGCCGCGCGCACCTGGCTGCAGCGCCTGGGCGACTGCCCGCTCTCGACCGCGGGCGCCTTGGCGGACGGCCCTGTGAGCCTCGACCGCTGGCGTCGCGCTTGGGGACCTTACGCGAACGCGACCGGTGGCCGGGCGGACGTTTTCTCGTCTGAGAAACCGGATCAGACCGACTTTGTCCGGTTACAGCGTTGCCTCAAGACGCGCGTCGCGCTGGCGGGCCGGTTATCACCCATGAGCGTCTCCCGAGTTGGGGGCCGCGCGCCTAGAACTAGTCTTAGCGTCGGCGGATCTCTGCAAACGTTGTCGCGCCGTCCGCATCCGGCAAGCCGGTCGCGGCTTTAACGCTGGGTTCTTCCGCGCGCAGGAACGGGTTGGTCGCCATCTCACGACCCAGAGTGGTGGGAATTGTCGGTTCATTGGCGGCGCGCTGCGCTTCGACTTCGGCGACGCGGTCCTTCAGAGCGGCGTTTTCGGGATCGACGGTCACCGCGAAACGGGCGTTGGAAAGCGTGTACTCGTGTCCGCAGAACACGCGCGTCTCCGGCGGCAGAGCCATGAGCTTGGAGAGAGAGCTCCACATCTGAAGCGCTGTGCCCTCGCGCAGACGACCGCAGCCGAGTGAGAACAGAGTATCTCCGGCGAAAAGCGCCTTACCCTTCGGAAAGTAGAGAGCGATATGCCCGATCGTATGACCTGGCGTGTCGATCACTTCAACCAACTGGGCGCCGAAGTTCCAGTCTTCCCCTGCGACGAGCGACGCGTCGAGCGCAGGCAGGCGCGCTGAATCGGCGGCCGCGCCGGCGATCTTTGCTCCATAGGCCTTGGCGATCGTCTCGACACCCGCGATATGGTCGTGATGATGATGTGTCAGCAAGATCCAGTCGGGCCGCCAACCGCGCTCCGTCAGCGCGCGTTCGACGGGGGCCGCCTCGCCGGGGTCCACCACGGCGACCTCGTCGGTCTCCGCATCTCGGATCAGGAATGCATAGTTGTCCGAAAGCACCGGCACGAGCACGACCTCGAGCGCTTCATTTCCGGTCATGGTCGGTTCTCCGTCGATAGGATACGATTCGGGCGATCAACTGTAAGGCCAGCAGAGCCGACATGCATCTAGACGTCGTCGATCTGAACGCATTCTACTACAAGAGCCACCTGGGCGCGCTGGCGCAAAGGCGTCTCCAGAGCGCTTTGCGTCGTCGGTGGACCAATGTTTCGGGCCTGTCTTTCGGCGGTTACGGGTTTGCAGCGCCCTTTCTGCGCCCCTTTCGCTCGGAGGCGTCGCGGACGATTGCGATGATGCCCGCCGCCCAGGGCGTGATCAGCTGGCCCCGCGAAGGACCGAACGCCTCAACCCTGATCGAACCCTATGACTGGCCGCTGCAGACGGGTTTTCTGGATCGCTTGCTGGTGGCGCATGGGTTGGAGACGGCCGAACAGCCGCACCGACTGCTGGAAGAGTGCTGGCGGGTGCTGGCGCCAGAGGGGCGTTTGATGATCATCGCGCCGAACCGGTCCGGCCTGTGGGCGCGTCGAGACGGCAATCCGTTCGGATTTGGCCGCCCGTACTCGTTTGATCAGCTGGACGCGCAGTTGGCCGAGCATGGGTTTGGCATCGAGAGCCATGGCGGCGCGCTGTACTTTCCGCCGAGCCAAAAGCGCTGGTGGCTGAACTCGGGCAACCTCTTTGAGCGTCTGGGGCAGCGGTTCGATCTCCAGCGTTTGGCGGGCGTGCTGATCGTCGAAGCGGTGAAACGCGTCGCCGCGCCGCGCTCCGGCCTCAAGGAGCGCGCCACCGCGCCGCTGGAGGTGCTTGGCGGCATCATTCGACCGCAGCCGCGCCCGGAACCCGCCGGACGCGGCGGCTAGACCCCCTAGAAGGGGAGCGTCGCGCGGAGGGTCGCGTTGAAGTCTGTGCTGTCGTGATCCTGGCGGCCGAGCTAGGCGCCGGCGTCGAGCGCCATGCCGTACGCGCGTGCGAGCGGTAGATCGGCGCCGATGGAGGGGCGCACGGCT